>Ga0102593_1000169_pt1 | contig 166572 bp, 160 predicted proteins | sample AraplaCol_mMS_r2_2_FD_76862 | JGI IMG/M metagenome (GOLD analysis project Ga0102593, IMG submission 76862) | Arabidopsis root microbial communities from North Carolina, USA - plate scrape MF_Col_mMS_r2 (SPADES assembly) (version 2) | ecosystem: Host-associated > Plants > Roots > Endosphere...
GGGGGGGAATGAAACGGCCCCTGTGCCTCTTAGGTGGGGGTCGGCCGCGTGGACCTTCGTTTTTGTTGACGCTTCCAACCAAAAGGAGGAGCTGTCAAACTAAGTTTTTTTTTTTTTTTTTATCTTTCAATTTGTTTTCTCTCGTTTTACTCTTTAGCCATTTAGCCCTGAAAAATGTACTCCGTAATAACCTAGCTTTAATCCGTCTCCAATGGTTGCAAGCCGACGAGCGAATCCTGCTGGATTTGGTGATCGTAGCGCAACGCTGACTCTCCACCTGAAGTTCGATCATGCAATGTGCTCATCTCAATTTCAGTACCATATGTATACTGAAGTAACAATGAGCTATAGCCAATAATCGACCCATCCGTCCCTACGGACTGGAATGGTCGAGACTGGAACTCTGACAGCTGTCGGATTTTTTGGTGGCTGTCGATCGCGGGAGGGCCGGGCTCGGCTCGCGCCAACAGGCCATGCCGGGTGGAGCTTAACCCTACTTCATTTGGGGATGAGATTGTCATTCGATCCTTCGCGTTGCTTAGTGTTGTTTAGTGGCTGGGTCTTTCAATCCTGCAGTTCTCGCATTTCGTTCAAAAAGTACTGTACTGGATTTCTTTGCCACTGTTCTTCACACTCAAGTCACCCTGTACCTACATAATTAGGTACATTTATCACATGTGGAGTATATAGTCTTCATATGTGTATTTGATTACACGGTAGCTACTTGAAATAAAAGACCAAGGACAATTGTGATTGTTTGATCAATTCCTTTTAAAGTTTGTCTTGACTCGAAGGATTTCCAAGGGAATTCCCTTGAAACTCGAATGTTGGACAAGCTTCTCTACTGGTTCAAAATAGCACCCACTTGGTTTTCGAGGATCGTTGCGGCCATGACTTCGCGCATGCCATCATCGCAAAATTCATGCTGCTCACGAAAGTACACTCCACTATCAGAGATCTCCACAGCAAGCCCAAAGAGGCTTTCTGTGGGTAGATGGCTGCCTCGTGCGTCGGTCAGCCCCTGGCCCGCTGGTTCGTCTGCATCGGCAAGTTGGAGCACAACGCGGACCACTGCCTCCATATCCGTGAATCGATGTTGTGGAAAAGCGTCCCATCCATTCTGATCGACGAGGTTGGTGCGTACGATGCCTGGACAGATAGCATTGGCACGGATGCCACCCGCCTTGAAATGTTGAGCGATCGATCGCATGAAACCGACCACGCCAACTATGCAAAATGAATCAGCACAAGGAATAATAATCGAATTAAGAGATTTCCCCCTTCCAGATATGACAAAAAGAAATTCCAAAAAAGGAATGACACCGAAGATGAACTCACATTTTGCTGAAGAGTATAGCGGGGAATAAAATGACGGATACAGCCCGCCGCAACTAGCGGTCATTACAATACTGGATCCAGCTCCTTGGTTCGGTGACGCACGGAAATAATGCTGTGCCAAATAGGTCGTTAGGATGACTCCCTTCAAGTCGGCATCGATCGAAAGCAGGTCAGGTTCTGGCGGAGGAGCCACGGTTTCACCTGTACTGATGGGGTGCGTGTCATAGAAGTTGACACGTTCAATCATGCCAGCATTGGCAAAAACGAAATCAATCCTTTTGTGAGCTTGGAAGCACTTCTGAAAGGCCTCACCCAATACCTTGTATTTTGTCACATCTGCATAGTGAAAAGTGGTGCGTGCAAGTGACTTGGCTACTTGTGATCCGTTGTCCCTGTTGATGTCGAGGATATGAACCTCCCAATCAGAACATGCAGATAAAGCCGTGGCAACTGCCAGGCCCATTCCACTGGCTGGATTTATCAAGGTGTCAGTACATGTGTAGAACAATTTGATAGATCACAGAGAATGAACGAGGGGATATTGAGTATACCTCCACCGGTGATCAGAGCAACTTTCGGTGACATCGTCAATGTGTTTGAAAGTATTGAGTACAGAGCAATTGATTGGTGTTGTTTGATTCAAGAGGAGAGCTTCAAGGCATGTAAAGTACTTTCTAAAGGCAAGGTTCAATGTGTATTCCCCGCACAGAGTACACTGCAGAGGGATGTACATAGAGTCTTGATAGGATCGCCCTCCATAGCTATGTATGTATTGTGATAGACGGTAAGCGTCATGGAACTCTCCCTGCTGGATACATGAGTAGTTAATTTCTTCGATAGTTCTTTGCCACAGATCCATTTGAGCCCTCTCTATCATTTCCAGTATGTACTTTTGCTGCTCTACTACATAGACTATGCTTGGACTGCATAAGAACATCACCGGGGCGAGGCGAAGATAAACACTATCATCCACAGCCGGAATCTCATCAAGGCATTTAATGTGAACTATCTTTACTTGAAAGAGTAATTAACGGCCCCCCTGATCATTTGACAGGCCCACACCATTGTTCCATTGTGCCTGTTTACTGGGGTCGATAGTTGATCCATGACAACTCCGTACTGTTAAAACCAGGTGGGTCTCTCTGCTGGAGAAGTTGATCCTGGACTGTCAGTAGACCAAAGTATCTGGACAGTCTGGTACCATTTTTTTCCCACGGGCGTGCAAGATGATAGTGGAGCATGGTCAACACGATTGAATGGTCCGAGACACTTCCAATCTGTCGGTTCTAGATGCCAAGGTCTTTTGTGTCCACTCAAGACATACTGAGAGCCTATCAATAACCAAAAATCTTGCAAATGTTCTGACAGAATCCTTCCGGGTCTATGGAAGTCGGGTTTCGCGGAGTATAGGGGTTTCCGTGCCGTATTCCTTTACTTGATTTACAGGAGGAATTTCCTTCTTCGATAGTCCTTAGTACGATTTATACCTGCCCTGAGGAGTGTATGGAGTACAATGATGACCTCCAAATTCGATAGAAAGTAGCTAATGCGAACATCTATGTGGAATTTGGGTCATGACCCGCTATTCAGGATGGGATTGAAGTTACTAGATATTGGGGGCCATTTGACATGAAGCCTGGGAGACTGAGAAAATATGAAGTATCTACTTGAATGTAGTACATATCATGCAGGATCAGCAAATCCTAATTTGACAGACCGTTGCCAGCCCCTACTCTATTTCCGGCCCGAATTATACTTAAATGATACTTGAGCTCCGAAGTGGATTTAATCTTGTTTGCGCCACCCGTTTAAAATCGTCAGCCGTGCCCGATAGTGCTAGATTATTCTCATCGGATCAATCTGTCGCTGTGTAAGGAGGGTAACCTTTTGCTCCCTGAAAACCTTCATCATGGCAGAGAATCTAGATGTCGAGACCTTCACTGAATATGGCATCGGGACCTTTTTTCTGCTTGTGCGGCTTGTTGCTCGGTTGTATATGGGAGGGTTCCGTGGCTTGCGTCTAGATGATGCCTTTTCAGTGTTGGCTATGGTACAGTTGCCTCAATGGAAAATTAATCAATGGTGGCTAATTATTCAAACTATAGATATTCTTTACGATGCAAACGGTCAATATCTACGAGATGGGTCAGTCGTTGCAAAAGCTTGGAGCCAAATTTAAACTTACCATCTAACAATTTGGCAGAGATACTGGGAAATAATATTGGACTGAACGAAAAGACTGCAATGCTCATTCCGCAAAGTCAAATCTCTGATATGGTTCTGGGTTCAAAACTTGCCTTTATGAACTGGATCTGGTATATGTGTTACATCTGGTGTTTGAAAGGGGTTCTTCTCTGCCTCTACTGGAAACTCACGTACGTATGCACTGAGAACTCGAATTATCACAATGCTGATCTGGTCGTCTGTGTTTTAGAGCTGGAACATGGCATCGGCATCTCGTTGTTGGAACATCAGTCTTTTGTGTTGTCACTTGGGTTGTATGTATCTTAACGCATGTCTGTTTATGCACCCCCGTCTATCGCAATTGGCAAATCAAACCATACCCTGGAGGTAAGACCGCTATTATGATACTATCTCTGATCTCAACATACTTACAAGAAACTTCAGATTATTGTACTCTACGACAACCACTATACATTGTCATCGCTGTTCTCAACGTTCTGTACGCTGGCCTATACCATTGAATTCAATCCCCCGGAGAATAAGCACTAACAATATCTCTATAGGTCCGACATTTGCATCATCATCGTTCCTATCCCTATTCTCACCAAACTTCAAGTTCCTCTTCAACGCAAGATTGTCCTAGCTGTGATGTTCTCTTCGGGGTTTTTCATCATGATCTGCACCATCCTTCGTGCCTACTACTCTCTCGCCAGTATTACAAGTCTCCCGATCGCTTTAGGCTGGGCTAGTCGCGAATGTTTTGTCGCCGCAATAGTCGCTTCATTACCAGGGATCAAGCCATTGTTCAGAAACACCCGGATATTGGGCTCGTCAAATCGCAAGAGCTCAAAGAACCCCTATTACAACAGTGACGGATATAACAATTTTGGCAGCAGAGCGACTGCAAACACGAAGACCTTCATCTCCTCACGACGGAGTGCGAGTAATGCGCGGCATTTCGAACTCGACAGCGTAGCTAATACGACAAACATCGATGGTCGAATCTCTACTGGGGATAGTGAAGAGTACATACTTGAAAGTGCAAAGAACCCAAGACCTTCTATCACAGGCGTTCCACCCCAGAACGACCTGGCTATCCATGTGACAACGGAATATAGTTTAGAGTCGGAGCAGGGGGTCAAGGCCACTGATCAAAAGCCCCATGCTTATTAAATAAATACAATAGCAACAGGGTCTTCTACTATTTCTCTTTTCAAACTTTTTTCAGATGGGGATCGGTCCTTGATCTCTATTGGATTTCATTCTGATACCCTGGCGTTCTATGTGACAAATACTTCGACATGTTAACTATAGTCAGCGAGCCAAAGAAAAATCGATTTGATCTATACCAAGCCCCTTCTTCCTTCTATCTAAAAACCAAGCTTATATCTTTTTCTATCAACCCAACAAGTCCAGGGTATTTAGCCCCCTTTAACTCGGTGTGGCCACGAGTTGCTCCACCTTACATAGTACCAACCCACCAAAAGGCATTTATTAGGCTCCGGCATTTACTTCTTACAAACTGTCAATGCGTATAGAACAAATCATGTATTGCTGTGGCTTGGAAGCCCTAATACCAATTTCCCGCAAACATCATCAATTGGCCCCCAACTACAAAATCCTTTCCTCCGGGTAGTGCGGCCACATAATCCCCCCTGCGGCTTGAAAAGTCTTCGCCAAGCGGGTGGTTCTGCTTCACTCCTAGCTCGAGCGAAGTGAAGCCCAAAATATCACATTCATAGTTATGGGCGCATCGGAACCGTCGGTCACGGCGACAGAAGCTATAGAGGCGCCTGAGTTCCACGCAAGTCGTCGGTTTTGGGCAGCTTTTGGCAGCCTCTTGATCGTGATCCTCGCCTCCGCACTAGACGCGACTTCTCTGTCAACAGCTCTTCCGGTGAGTAATTTGTTGGATCTGAGTTAAGTCTGAGTCTAGGTTCAAGAAGAAGAGAGCTGACAGGATCTGCAGATCATCTCCCGTGAGCTTGGTGGAACTGCCATTCAGGCCTTCTGGGCCGGTACTTCGTTTCTGCTTACTAGCACCGTCTTTCAATTGACATTCGGATCACTATCTGAAATTTTCGGTCGAAAATCGCTGATCATTCTTTCCCTGATCCTATTTACTGTCGGCTCGATTGTTGCTGCCGTTTCTCATGACATTACAACTCTCCTTATTGGACGTAGTATCCAAGGTGCCGGTGGAGGCGGGATTCTCAGCTTGACAGAGGTGGTCATCACAGACCTTGTTCCACTTCGCCAGAGAGGGACATACTTCGGGTATGGAGGTGCTGTTTGGGCTCTTGGGTCCGTGACCGGTCCCATAATGGGTGGTGGCCTAGCTCAGGCTGCATCTTGGAGATGGATATTCTGGATCAATCTTCCTATCTGTGGGATTGGTTTCGTCATGATTGTCGCTTTTCTCAATTTGAAACCAGTTCCTGGATCTCTGATTGCTAAGATTGCTAAGGTAGATTGGGCGGGCGCACTCTTACTCACGGCTTCTTCGACTAGTCTACTGCTGGCCCTGTCCTGGGGAAATGTCATGTACCCATGGTCTTCATGGCGTACGATTGTGCCGCTTATTCTGGGCGTTGTCGGCATTCTTATTTTGGTTATCTATGAAGCCAAAATCCCACATGAGCCTATAGTCCGCCTGTCTATCTTCAAGGAGAAAACAGCACTTGTCACATACTTAGGCACTTGCATCCATGGAGTTGTTCTCTGGTGCCTTCTCTACTATCTCCCACTATACTACGAGTGTGTCAAAGGCTATAGCCCTATTATTGCTGGCGTGAGTGTTTTTCCTGAGACATTTACCGTCGCTCCAGCCTCAATTGTGGTTGGGATTCTGGTCTCCAAATGGGGCCGGTTTCGATGGGCAATCTGGACTGGATGGACTTTGTCTACCCTGGGTATGGGTCTTATGTATCTTCTTGGTCCCAATACATCAATTCCAGGCTGGGTATTTCTCAACCTCATACCAGGATTAGGTCTTGGAATGCTCTACAATAGTCAAGGGTATGCAAGTCAGGCTGCAGCTGACGAAAAGGACTCGGCCCATGCGGCAAAGATGTATACATTTTCACGCTCCTTTGGACAAAGTATCGGAGTAGCAGTCGGAGGAGCTATTTTCCAATCGCAGTTTGAGGTCAATCTCAGATCTTACCCACAATTGGCAGCGGAAGCCACCAAGCTGTCCCAAGAGGCCAGCTCCCTAGTGGAGATTGTGAAGTCTATGCAGCCATCCTCACCTCGGCGGATCATGATTGTCGCTGCATATGCGGATAGCTTGAAAGTGGTTTGGGCTACAATGACTGGACTTGCCTTCCTTGCGCTTCTTACGAGTTTGTTCACGCGGAGATTAGACGTCAACCGTCTGCTCGGATCGGAGCAGCAACTTCAGGAGAAAAAAGAGGACGACGATTCAGGTTCTGCTTGAAGTGCCCTATGAGGTTTCTGGGATATCAACGGGAATCATTGAAAGAATTTCATAGAATAAAAATTATAGTAATAGTATAATTATTTATAGATGATAATAATAATAATAACAATAATGGTGATGATGATGATGATTATAATAACTATGAGACTTGAGATATCAAGATGACACCACATGCAAATACAAAACTACTGCAAAGAGACTTCTAGTCCTCTTTTCAATGAACTAGTTTATTAGCTGCTAGTAGACCTTGTTGAACTTGAACTATCTCTGCACAGCCTCAACAAGGCAATTTTGACAAATTGAACACGAGGTGATAAAATGTTAGGCAGAACTGTTCTTTGACCATTTCATTTCAAAAATGGGGCCATTTAAATTCTAGTTCCATCTAAGAAGACATCTGATCTTCTCTCCGTTTTTTTTTTCGTCACCTATTCTTCTCCGTTTGTGCCCTAGTTCATTCCCTCTTCTTTAGCAAACGGCACCTGGTACATGGTGTATGTATGGACTTTGATGCACACCATGGATATCTTGACCAGCTCATTACTGGAATTCTGTGTAACCTTGTCACACCGACTCGAAGCTTCTAAAAGTTTCTCTTTTTCACGTGTGCATTTCTCACCTTTCTGACTACTATACATCTATCTACACTAGGGTACATACATGCCCACCGCCATAAGCCATGGATATCATGGGATCCTCTTCTGGTGTTTCCTGACCGGCCTTTCGAAGTCTCAATGATACTAATTCTCATCCTGAATATCCCGAGACAACACTATCGCCTGATCATATATATATATATATATATATGCTCCTCGGCACCGTCCAAGTGTAAAATTCCGCCATTTCAACAGTGCGGGCCGTCTCTCCCCACCTTTCATGCCCCGCCATTCGCGCGCGACCACGTCAAAGACGCACGACGCAAGGGAGACAGAGCCGCATTATTGCACGTGAGACAAGAGAGTTGATTTTCCATCGCAATCTCGTATTTCCTCTTTTTTCAATTCTCCGTATGGACCCATGGATCTGCGCGCATCTGCCACCGAGGCCGAGAATGTGGCGGCCAGCTTCAGGCTATTCCGTGCTCCTCTCCCCGAAAACGAAGCTGAAATCACCGATCTCATCGCCGACTTGTACAACATTAGTTCGTCACTGCGCAGATTAGATTCTCTATCGAAAGATAGGACCCGTGGCCGTAATTGGCGTGTTGTTCAGCGGGATGTCGTGCTGTTACAGTCGAGTTTGAAGTATACCATCGAGGATATCCTCGGTTTTTTCCATCGCTTGAATGGTGGTGCGGCCCCGCCAGAGAAGTACAGAGAGACTTGGCGAACCATCGAGTTGTACTTTTGGGAAGAGTCGAAGACTTCCCTCAGAATGCGCCTGGCAAGATATCGAGGTTTTCTCGGAGAACTGGGCGATGTGATGCAAAAGTAAGCCCAGAACCGATTTTCCCCGGGTCCGTTGATTTAGGGTATAACAAGTACACACACACATTGACTAACATTTGATTTGCTTCATTTCAGCAAGACCCAGGACTTTCCTCTCATAGATGCTCATCGTGACGGTTTAAAGACCTTGGTCGCGACTCAAGAACGACAACGCCTCACTGATCGATTCGGTCGTATATCTTTGGGACGAAATCCTCCATCCACCGGCAGTGGCAGTGGCATCAGCACTGCACCAAGCAGCCCTACAAGTGACCGTCGCGCACGACGTGGCTCCTTTGAACGTTCTCGCCCTCCACATTTATCTCCGCAGTCTCCCTTGTCACCAATATCTGGTGATTTCAATATACCTATTCCACCTTTGGCGCCGGAGGCTCCAAGTTCACCATTAACAGGCTCGGCATCTGCAACTACTAATACTAGTCAATCCGTCCGTTCTGATGCGATTCAGAATCATTGGATTAAAGATGCTTTCAATTGTCTTGAGCCAAAAACTCGTCTTGCGTTTTATGAGGCAGAGTAAGCAGTCATACAGTCTTCCCCGTTGATTCTGAGACTGACCTACTGTTGTAGAGTAGGATGCTTCGGTAAACCCACGCCTGGAATCAAGGAAGATCTTGTTGAAGATGGCTTCGAGAGACTTTTACGCCTGTAAGATCAGTCATAATTGTGACTCCAGGTCTATACTGACACCACTATTAGCGATTTTGACGATGGCTCCGGTATGACCGTGTATTTCTATCTACGAGAAACAGATAATCGAACTCGTATCATTATCAGAGTCCGCCATGAAGAAGGCAGCGAATACTTTTGCCTACCACTTAACATGTTGGAAATTATCCGATCAGGCTCGTCTCTCCAGCTTTGTCGCAGACGCAATTCTGGGAGGGAGCTCCATTCGTGGGCGTCTCTAGGCTTTGAAACCATGGAATGTGGGTTGATCATCCAAATATTCAAATGGGAAACGTGGATGGTTGCTAACTATTCGTGACTATTAGCCATGGTGGAATTTTTCTGTACTTTCTTGGCTCTCCGTTCTCAAGATACAGCAAAGCCAGCAACAGATATTCGAGACTATGAACTCGAGGGAGAAGAACCAGTCTACAGCGGGTGAGTTTGACGGCAGATCTCAATTTAGGCTTTTCCTTTTTAACCGCAGAATAGTCAAATATTGGATGACGGGCGCAGGCATGCGCTGCGTGTCTATAGGGATAGAAAGACACAGGCTGTTCGGTTCCAATCGTCTGTGTATAGAGGCGAAAGGGATAAGTGAGTCATCCTCCCTCTAGCATAATCTCGATGCTTTTGCTGATTATGACCGAATATTCAGAGCCCCCGTTTGGACTGCATTTGTCACATCCAATATTGGTCGGCGCGGTTGGCTCCAGGCTCTTGATTCAAGGACCATCCTTGTTCGTGATTTGAAGCCCCTTGTACTGTTGTCAGCCGATGAATATACGTTACCCCAAGTGGCATCTGGTGAACATGTGTTGAGATTCAAAACCGCTGATGGTAAGACATTCATCACATCTTGCTGGACTATACTGATCAAAATCCCAGATGCCGAAGAATTTCTGGATAGTTTGGAAGAGCTGGCAGCAGAACCGACTAGCAGAACCCGTGGAGTACGCTATGTCTAGGTCTACAAATTTCTGAGCTGATGAGAATCGGCCACACGTCTTCTTCAGAGTTGATCTCGCCCATAATACACTAGTCGCCATAACACGCCTTTCCAATCGACCATGATCAACCGAGAGTCGATATAATGACTTCACGAATTACCATGCTGGATGAAATTTATGACCAAGATTTAAAAGTGAGATTACCGCGATTTGGCTTCGCAAAGCCATTCACAATGCTACGTCCGTGACGTCTTTTCTTGAATTCGAGTGCAAGGGGAATTTGGGAAGGATGCTTGCTGGTTGAGATATCCAAGGCCATTTTGCCAATTATTTTCTTCCTAGCGTGTATTTCACTTCTTTCCCTGAATCCATTTATATGAGCATCTAACATTCTGGTATGTATGTGCATATTATCTGCATTAATATTTTTATGAGCTAAGGGTGGAATAATAAATCACCCCCGGGTATCCTAAATGGCTTGACGTATAAAAATGAAAAAGTGAAAAAGTAAACCTCACTTCACAGCTGCTGGTTTCGAAGGACCATCTGAAGATCCATTTTCAAGCTCGCTCATAAACTTCTCTGTCAGACGTTTTGCCCGTAACTGAACTATCTCGTGCTTTCGTTGAACAATCTTAGCCTGATGGATAGCAGTTCGCTCCTTGGCTCTTTCGCGTTCTTGCAATGTCTCCTCCCGTGCACCTTTTAACTGTTCCATTTGTTTCTTGCGGGTTTCTTCATCACGCGAGAAAGCATAAAATCCGGTACCTCGATTTCGTACTTCGCCATCAGCATCATAATGCACCTGGTCTGGGGGTGTAGCGGATCGATCACGCCGAGATGCAAGCTGGGCCATCTGAGCAGCGATATTAGCTTCCGGATTGAATGCTTGCGATTGCACGGCTTCGCCATAAATTAGGTTTTCTGGGCGATTGGGTCGCCATCTTTCTTGAGCAGCGTCTCCTCGGGCCTCTTCTTCCTTCGCGCGGGCGGCCCGTGCAGCTTCAGATCTAGTGCCACGTCGAGAACGGCCAAGCTCGTCTTCATAAGATATGATAGAGGCGTTGTCGTCATCCTCGTCATCGCTGTCTGAATCTTCCTCCCTGTCCCTCTTTTTATCTTCCTCATTTGCCCATTTGCGGTCAAAGTCGACAAGACCTTCCTTTTCTCTCCGTCGGAGTCGTGCCAGATACTCATCAGAGTGGGAACTGGGTCCTGGTCCATCCTCATCGCTGCTGTCTCCCGCCAGGTACATTCCTTCCTTCATGTCATTGTACATGCGTACTTTCGTCTCCATCTTTTGCTTGGATCGATTCAATGTAGCATCATCGACGCTGCCGATATCCTTGCTTGACAAGTGTGTTTGTTTCGAGACATGATAATCGGTTTCTTCGAGATCCGCAGCAGCTCGCTTATCTGCGCCCTTATTGTGTTTATTAAATATATCAGATTTGGAACTATGTGAGCGGCGGGCTCGGTCCTGAGGCGTTGATGCGGAGGCGTTTGCGATTAGAGACGACATTTGGCCGGCAAAGGAGAGCCCGGAGGCTGATGAGATTTCATTCTTGCTTTTCTTCTTTGGTGGGGGTTGCCCATATAGACCACTATTGTCGGTGCCCATATTCAAGAGTAATTGACCGTCAAATGCTCTGTTAGAATGTTTGTAGCATGAAGCGTGAATGTCGCGGTCAAAAGGCTCGTGACGATAAGGCGATAACGCGGAATGGCCTGCCAAAAATGTCGGATTCACCGCCTCTCTGATCTAGCAGAATGGTACCGCTTCCTATAAAAGAATGATTACATGATATTTATGAGTCAGCTGCCCCGCGGCCGCCCCGCCGGCGATATCGCAGTACTTTTCGAAGTGGTTCGTCGTTTTTGGAACTAATTAGGCCCATTCGTCCTTGATTCCACTATCAATCCTCCATTTTTGATTCTCAGTCAACTATACTCTCTCAAATTGCTCAATTGGTCTCAACCATGTCTCCTAACCCTATCTATCTCGGTGTTGTTGGTATGCGACGTCTCCATCTATAAAGTAATCAACGAAGCCTCAAAATGCTAATTACTTCAACCAGGTGTCGGTGGTGTTGGAACTGCCTTCCTGAACCAGCTTTCTCGCTTCCCCAACCCTCCTAAGCTCGTCCTCCTTGCTCGTTCCTCTCAGACTCTTCTCGCCCCGACCCCGGCCTACTCTCCCATTCCCGCGGCCGACTGGGCTACCGCTGCTGCCGCTCCCTCCGTCACCAAGACCGGTGCCCTTCCCGCGGAGGAGATTGCCACATATCTTGCTTCTGCTCCTGGCCGTGCCATCCTGGTTGACAATACCTCTGACATCAACCTCGCCAAGCAATACCCTACATTCCTGAAGAAGGGCATCTCCGTCGTTACCCCCAACAAGAAGGGTTTCTCCGACGACCTGTCTTTGTGGAAGGATATCTTCTCCTCCGCCGCTGAGGGCAAGGCTCATGTCTACCATGAGAGCACCGTTGGTGCCGGTCTGCCTGTTCTGTCCACCCTGAAGGACCTGGTCGCAACCGGTGACGAGGTTACCCGCATTGAGGGTGTCTTCTCCGGCACTCTGTCCTTCCTGTTCAACACTTTCGCCCCTGCCTCCGGCTCCTCCAACGCTCAATGGAGTGCTGTTGTCGCTCAGGCTAAGGAGCTCGGCTACACCGAGCCCGATCCTCGTGATGACCTGAACGGTATGGACGTTGCTCGTAAGCTTACCATTCTGGCCCGTCTCGCTGGTCTGGAGGTTTCACGCCCCGATTCTTTCCCCATTGAGTCTCTTATCCCCGAGGCCTTGGCTTCGCTCCCCTCTTCCGCCGAGGGTATTACCGAGTTCATGACCCGTCTCCCTGAATTCGACGCCCAGATGGCCAACATCAAGGACTCCGCTGAGAAGGAGGGCAAGGTTGTGAGATATGTCGGTAGCATTGACGTTGCCTCCAAAGCTGTCAAGGTCGGCTTGCAATACTTCGACAAGGACAGTGCCATTGCCGGTCTGAAGGGTAGTGACAACATCATCAGCTTCTACACCAAGCGATACGGCTCCAATCCCCTGATCGTTCAGGGTGCCGGTGCCGGTGGTGATGTCACTGCTATGGGCGTTGCCTCTGACCTTATCAAGGTTATGGATCGCCTTCAGTAAACAAATATTGTTTGATAAACAAAAGCAATTTAGATATGTCATGACTTGAAGTCTCTTAACGAATACACATATTTCAATATACGTTCAATAAATCTGCAGAATGTATAAGCTCATAAGGCTCTTCAAGACCTCAGAAAATCAATCACAGCTTGACCCCAAACATCTCCTCTCTTATACGAGTAAATAGCCGGGACGTTGCCTTTTTTTAAACCTTCAATTGCTGTAGCCAAATCTTTCCCCAGGCCTTCATCTTTGATCTGTTGTAACGGGTATGTATACGTGTGAAACGCAAAAACAAGAGCCCGTGTCTCAGGTAGTCTGTGCAATGTTTGCCTTTCAGAGCGTAAAACTGTCTGAAATGTACGTGAGCAGAGATTCAGATATCCGAAAGCAAGAATCGTACTTACTTGCTCGAGATTCAACATTCCAGTTGGTATGACCTGGCTCTCTTGCGGATCTGCAGTCGGAGATGCATGAATGGAGCCAAAAGCAGCGAAGAGATCAGTTTCCGTTGTGATGCCCCAATTCACTCTCTTAATAACTCGACCAACTTCAATCTTTGCGAAGAATCGATCCATACTGCGTTCAAGCTTTTGCGCATATCCCGGTACTGGACCATGAATATCAGCAAGTCGAAGGCCAAGTTTCTCGCGTGTATTGAACCCAGATGGGAAGCAAGTTGCATAGGCTTGAAGAACGTATACAGGAGCTTCCTTAGGGGCAGAAAGATCTGGTAAAAGAATCAAGAACTCCTCGTCCACTGTCTGGGTTAGGATTTCCAATGCTCGAATAGTAGGGTCACTGTCTACAAGTCTTGTTGGCCATTTCGCTCCGGTGACGAGGTTCTGGAATATCCCATTTGGTCCATTTCCAGGGCAATCTTCAAGTCGAAACATGCTTGGATACCGATTTGGGAGGTAATCTTTCAGGATAAATGTGTAAAGCTCGCTAACTGCAGCGCGGATTCGTGTATCGATCACACTGGGCTCGTTGACAGCTACAACAGTATCGTGATGCTGTTTTAGAACCGCTTGTCGCTTGGTGATTCGGTTTTGGTAAGTCTTGTCCATCTGTATCAGCTCCGATGGATCTAAATTCTCGATAGCTAGAATGCGAATCAACTTTAGCCTAAGTCTCTCGTTATTGGATAGTGGATGAGCCTTACCCATGGTCAGGTTATACCTCTCTTTACCAAGGAATGGACGTAATTGCAGTGGCTCTGTCGACTTCCAGTTGAATCCATGCAATGGACTTATCGGAAGCTTTCTCTCGAGTTCACTGTCATATGGCCTCCACTTCGTCATCGACGAAGGACTGCGTGCCCGTCTCCATCCCCAGAAAATCAAGCAGATACTCGCAAGAGCAGCCAGAAGCAGGCACGGCATTAAGTTGGACTCATAAATGGAAGTCAAATCCATCTTCTCCACAAAAGACTCGGCTATACCCGTGGAAGATGGCAAAAATCCTGTGATGATTCACACCAGGCGTGTACTCAAGTCTAGTAGATGTAACCTCAACCGCCAAGGAACTGTAAAAAAAAAAGACGAGAGCATATGCTGAGAGGATAAAAAACAAAGATGAATGACACCTTTGCATTGGGGTTTACTCCGCACTGACTCCGCATGGGATCGCATATAAAATCGGCAATTTCAAGGGCTTTGGGCGCTTTGTATCTCCACTTTGACGGAACCATCCGATCCGATCGGAGTAAATTCCATCCATTATTGAAGACAATAAATAACGTTAAGATATATTCACAGGACCTTATCGGCCTTAAACTCGACACAGGGCCTGATCAGTGATGATATGCAGCCATCTGCTCAGTGCCCATATTCCATACAAAGTCTGCCGAGAAGGGTATCATTATTCGACAGTCAAACACAACCATAACACCATGAGCGCTATTGAAACCAGAACCAGACATGAGAAATGAATCAATCATTTCGAATCAAGCATAAGTACCTTTGACCGCTATGCCCGCCCAGATGTCCTCCGCTTTACGTCTCCATCAACAGTGGAATGTTGGTGTGCCTTGGTAGCCGGTGCTGCGTTCTCCTTCGCAGCAATTTCATTCTGTTCTGAATGATCTCTGCTATTACCCGCACTCTGTGAGCTGTCGTCCGGACTATCCACGCCTTTCAATCCAAATGCACGTCGTCGACTTTCGGACCGCTCGGTCAAGCTTGGCGCGCGTGGACGTTGGTGTCCGCGAGCACGTCCACCAATCCAGGGGATTTCCCAAAGAACCATTCGATATAGGTATAGTCCGGCGTCGAAAAGAATCATGGCGCACCATGGAACAATAGTGATGAGGCCGAGGAGGAACTGCGCAAGCGGAACTTGTTAAACCTTGAAAGATAGGAGAAAATGATTCCTCAACTCCGAATATAAGTGCGAAGAGAACCTACGAAAATGCGGACCGCCCAGCTCTCAAGATGAATGAGCTGAGGTGGGAGAATAGAGTACCACGCCATAGTGAAAACTGTCGGTGGGCACAGAAACGGCGGGAAGATGGACCGTCGGAGCTTGTTGAAGCTTGATAAAACGGTGAGCTCTGGGAGTGAATGGGATCCGTTCTGCTAGTGTTCTAGCTCCGATCGTCGCCTTATTTGATGTGCAACTGCAGTGAATCGGAGTCACCAGTATTGGTCTTATGAGGCGTGGTGCCACTCCCTCTCCATGAAATGCGGGGGGGTTCGGACGAGAGCCTGAGAGACCACTAACACAGACAAAGTCGAAAGAGTCGTTAGAGAATGATTATCGACGAAGTAAAGGGTGAGAAACTGCAGATACCGAGTTCACAGCGCGCCTCTCCAGACGGTTCACTGCAGCCTGGCCGAAGCTGCGAACCCAAAGATGTGCCGAGGAAGCAAGGAACAAAGCGGGTGTTGGCGGACGCGGGGTCAGGGCGCGACTAGACAGTGCAGAGGGAGGAAAGGGTGATTTGTCAAACGAATGGATGTGAGGATTATGGAGAAAGACTGACTTGAGGAAGAAGAGGAACGAACGGGTGGAGCGAACTGGGGCGGAACTGGAGAAGTTCCCCCGGCCCGATTAGGCAAGCCTGTTAGTTTCTCCGATGATCGTGGTTATACATCAACTCGAAGTACAAATGGCCCGGCTATGTAGTACTATTATCATACAAACTATTTACCTGAGATAAACTTCGAATGTTTGTGAGGCTTCATAATTTACAACTTGATCAGAACGGGAATATATAAAAAGTCAGAATACGGATACTATTCTGATAGTATGCCCAAACTGCTACACCACTATCCGATGTGCTGGAGCTACTGACAAGATACTCCCTTTCGATGGGTGCGTGGATGGTCTCTATTGATCACCGAACTGACGGCAATTCACCAATCAGAGGATAGAAGTAAAGTGGGTCAATAGATTTGTATAGAATAAGATGTACTGAATAGGGACTGCCAGAATATCAATATTAAGGGTTTGAAGTCTATCTGAAATCGTATATTGGGTTTTATATTATCCATGAATGTTTGTACAAGACGACTTGTATGATTATTTAGGGAGTCCCGCTCAATGCAAAAGATTAAAGTTCGTGATCTCGTGTCAAACAGACGGCCTCCACGCCCCCAGAAAGAAATGAAAAGTCGCCGGAATAAATGGAAAGAAAATGTGACAAATATTCACAGATGATTTGGTAGTGAACTGATTGGAGTAGATCAATCAATGACGCCCACGATAAGGCTCATATGACGTGTATGAAACTGGATCATCCTCTTGTTCCACAGGCCCATAGCCTCCGGTCCGCCAGCGATCCAGTGGATTCGTGATCTCAGTCTGTCCGGGTGTTTGTGCATGGCTCAAGAGTCTTGACTCGCTCTCATTCGCCTGTTGGTAGAAGCCACCGCTATTACCCCGTGAAAGAGGAACGCGGAAGGCAGGGTGAACTAGACCGCTACCCTCTTGAGCATCGTAGACATCTGGCATCTTCAAACCAGACATTGACGGCAACGATGGCGCCGGCGAAGAAGCACGAGAGGAACTGGGCGACCATTCACCACCTAAGGTGCTACGTGGTGTTTGGGAACGTTCCGTCATTAAGTCTTCCGGTCTGCCGTAGATGCCTCCACCAAACTCCTCCTGGAAATCAGCACGGTCCTTGAAGTATGAGAAGTCCAATTGATTCTCAGAAACCATTTCAAACGGAGCTGGTTCAGCTTCCTTTCCGGGTTGATCAGCCATCATGGGGTTCATTGCTATGTCCGAATATTCGCCAGCCATGTCGTTATGCTCGAGGCGGCCCTGGTAGATCTGCTTGAGAGCTTCCGCAGCCCTAGCATGAACCATCGGTGTCATCAGAGGCTTGTAGAGAGCCGGATGCCCGAATTTGGCACTCAAGCGATCACCGGCCTTCTTGCTTAATTTGGAAGCACCCACTGCCTCCGCGTCGCTGAGGTTGCCGCGGTTATAATAATTGCAATCATCATCAAAGGTCTTATAGCAGTAGAATTTGAATCCCAGCATCAGGAATGGGAGCGGGACGACGCAGAATACCATGTTCCAAGTACTTCGAGATTTGATCACAAGACCGACAATGAAATTGGACAGAATGGTTGCAAAAACCAAACGATTGAACAATACACGCCAATATGCTCCTGCAGATTCATTCTTGGTCACAAAGATGTACATGAGCAAGTACTTCTTCAGCATAGCATCGATACCGAAGTACAACGCAGTGACCGGTAGAACAATCGGCTGAAGGGTAGCGAAAGAGAAGGCCACAGTCGCGTAGAAGAGGAAATAATTGTAATAGCTTGCGTAATCGAATGCGGGTGGTGCAGTCCATTCGATCGATTGCCGAGGAGTTGGTGAGAGGAAGGTCTTTGCAAACCACACCCATGCTACTGTGATCATTTGAACGAGGTCGATGGTGGCGCCCAAATTCCGCTGCAAGAGCCAGGTGACCCAGAATGGCGATACGGTGCACAGGGCATTCACAAGGGAGGAATAGATGTCGGTCTCCACAATGGCTTCCCAAGCATTTGAAGTAGTCTGGCTTTTGTCGATCACAGTGGAAACGAACGTCCATGCAGCAGAGAACAAAGAGAAGACAATTAGGTTGTTAAAGACAAAAAATGCGTACAATTGTCCCAGCACGTGCCTGTCTCGAGATGTCTTGGTTTTGCTACCGGCCAGGATTGAAAGTCGTCGGAAGATCATCGGTAGCACGAGATAAACGAGGGAAGTGAGGGCAGGGGATGCAATACCCTGTACGGCAGCCCAAACGTTAGGGTCCGCCTCAAGCTCTGTCTGGAATGCTGGCCAAACAAGACCCAGATTTGACAAGTTGGATAAAAACACCGCAATGAGTGCGTTGGGAGCAATCCACACAACAGTGAGAAGAGTGACCCAGATAAAATTGACAAAACGTTTCCATTTGCGCGCTTGTTTGCTGAGTGGTAGATTCTCCCAGATGAGGTCGCTCGGTCTTGGCGCCAAAGCAATAATGGTTCCTTTCGGGTGCTTCTTGCGAGAAGTCCATGCAACAGCGTGAGCGTGTTCAATTCTTTCCCAGCTTGCGAAGCCATAAGGCATAGCATCTCTTCGATCGATTGAAACCCGTCCATGCTTGATCTCTTCCTCCAATACTCTGATGCGAACTGTGAGATAATCAATGGCGTCGACTCTTCCACCTGGATGCTTGCTGCGTTGGTTTCGAGGTGGGCGCATGGTCGGCCGTTTTTGAGGCAATTGATCTGGACGCTTGAGATACTTCGCTAGCACGGATTCTAGTTGACGCACATGTTCCTCGTGCTCTTTGATAATTGCTGGTAGATTTCTCACACTACGGCCAATTGCAGCTCTAGGAAGTGCAGCAGTCGGGTTGACCTCATCAGTGATTCGCAAAATACCCTCGTCGGAACGGTCAGGAGTAGGAATATCTGTGATCATTAGAGTTCGAGCATGCAAACTTCGCTGGTAGTCAGAGCTTTGGAAATATTGTCGTCGAAGTGCTCGCACAGCTCGATAATTCCTCCAAAGGAAGAAAGCAATAATGATATCAAATATCCAGGCGCACGCAACCTGACTCCACATAGCATTTGCTTTAAGTACGTGGAGAGGTGTCATATCATTCAAAGCCGACATGTCGGACTTGCTTTGGAAGTCTTGGCTTTGGGTGACATTGACTGGAATCATGACCAAGCAACCGATGATGCTCATGATAATCAATATGTTCCGGCACATTTTTGTGAAGCGAAGAAACAGCGCCGCATCCAGACCAATAGTTTCAATAAGCTGTGGCTCGCGAGTACGAATGACCGGCTTCACCCAGGAGAAAAAGCCTTTGCCTATCGGAGGTGGCGCATGTTTTGAGTCGGCATGTTTGACCTTTGGAGCATAAACGAGGGAGTGACGAGGACGGAAGAGGGAGAAGAGGAGAGCGAGCAAGAGAGACAGTCCGATCGAGGTACCGAGGGAAGCCCAGAGAGCACTGGTAGTCAACTTTGTCCGGATGTTAACAGATACTCCATTATCCATCTATCTACTACCAAGGGAAACGTACAGAAGTTCGAAATGGATCGGCGATGAGCTTGACGAACTCATCAGTCCCGGACGTATCGTCTCTGGGCCGTAAGCTCTGGCGCGGATCCATCGCGTCCGCGAGAAAACGAGAGGAAACCACAATATCACAGGTAGAGCGAATGAGATGCCTGCATAGGGCGGACGGTAGTAAAGATCGTGGGAAGAGGCCAAAAGAGTAGTCTGGGGAAGAAAGAGGGGAAGATAGGGAAAAAGAGAGAAGAACGAGTGTTCGAAGGCCTGAAAATGAAGGTTGATCGGCAAGAGTGAGTGAGACAAGCAAAGCCCAAGAATGAAAGAAAAGTGGGTTCTGAGGGGGTCTGGACTGGAACAATTCGATAATTTTAGAATGGCGGCGTCGCCGATCGTCCGCCGTTGCAGTAATGATGCTGCGCGTGCTTGAGAAAAATCTTTGGTCAAAGTGGCCCTTGCGAAAGAAAAAATTCAAAGCATATGGAGGAAAGTCGTCAACACAAACCCACATGAGAAGTCCACATTGTCACTGCCAAAATCTCGCCCTCCCCAGTTGATGGCGTGGTTGTGCCTGGGGTGGCGTTAGTGACACGCATGGCTACTGTTTTGCCCCATCACTTCGCATGTCATTGGCAGTCCATTGTAGAATCCCTCGTGGCAGACCCAATAAGATAATCCATAATGGGAAGTCTGGAACATCTGGAACAATTGAGGGTCGGGTTTCAGGTCCAAGTTTGGTAGAACCATCTGGTGATACAATCAGAGCAAAGCATGGAGATGAACAGCGTGGAAACTGCTCAATGGCTGATCTCGTGACCGTTGGCCTCACTTGTCAGGTGTCTTTGCCCTAAATGAGACGAAGAAAAAAGAAGCAGATAATCAATCCGTGTGGACTACACTAATGTATATAGAATCAGTTATCTTTTTCTATTCAGGATATGTCATTTCTCCATGTATATATAAAAATTGAAAAAAAACAAAGCTATAGAGTCGGGCACCTTCCCGACTCTATAGCAACGTTTATGCAATCTTGTTGTAAGTCTTATAGGTACGCGTGTATACAATAGACATGTATTAAACTACATGGGACAAAATCGTACTTTGATGAATTCCAGCGATTGATGAGATAAAGAACTTGACAAAGACATGAGTTGTATATCGAGCCAAGCTTTATATCTTAAAATAATAATTATTACGATTTAATTAGATAGAGAATCCATCCTATTTGTCACGCGTCAGAAATTCGGTCACTGTATGGCGCCATACTATGTATAATAAGCTTCATATAGTCAAAAAATGAGATCCTTATCAATAATTGGCCGGTTGGATTAGTTGGTTATATCGTATCGTTAACACCGATAAGGTCCTCGGATCGAGCCCGGGACTGGTCATTATCTTTTTTTTTTTTTTTGCATCGTTCTCTCGTGGTGATGATTTCTTTCAATAGTTACAAAACGGTTGCAAGTTCATTAAATATCTTGGGTTTTCTTTTTTCGGTCCTTTGCTGCCTAACGAGAAGCTTTAATGAAATGTGGCGTATCCGCCCTCGTGGTCATCTTTACCCATATCACAAACAAACGGGTCATTTTCAACGGTTTGAATATTGGCATGTTTAAGAAAATACCCTACTAGCCTTTACCTTATTTTTCGAAGTATAACTATCTTTTGCCAGACGCCTGGCATATTTGCATTGTTTGACTAGAAGGTTGGCGTTTTGCGCGGCTTCGAATTCGTGATTAGGAAAGTTTGATGTATTTGGTGAATCTTCGAAAATGGGAATTATTATTTTGAAACGCAAGATGGCCGCAGATGGATTCAAATTGAAGCTATCTTTGTCTTTGGCTGATCGATTCGGCGTCACCTATCTCGACATTAGTTATTTGAAGAATGTAACAGCACTTAAAGTATGGCACCGGCTGTAACCACCCTTCCCTTCTAGAAACAAACGCACATCCATCAGAGGAATCTAAGAGTGGCTTCCGTTGGAGGATCTGCTGGGTCAGAGTTGAATCGCTTTTGCGTCTCCAGTTCGAAAATTTTCCCAATATGACCATCATGGGATTTGACAATCGCCCAATGGCAATGGTCGTAGCTCGAAGCCAGGTCGAGCCAACTTCACTGACAAGACAAGAGGAGGTAGGCTCAGTAGTGCTGTCCTACACGAAGACCCAGCCAACAAGAAGTATTGATTGTGTCCACGTTGACGCTGTATTGGAAGTAGTTGCTACGAACGCAATTGCAAATATCACAACGCACATCGTGATGAGACCATCAAGAAAAATACTGCACCGGCCCAAACGAGTTGAAGATAATGGTAGGTACCATGCGGCTAGAGTACCAATAAAACTCAGCCTGTAATTCCCGAGACTAATGCCAAAAGCTTCTGAGCTTCCAAGCTCAGAAGCTTTTGACATTGACACACCCACTTGCTGAATGAAATAGCATTTCGAGCTTCAGGGCTATGTCATGATTTATATCATGTGTCTCATTTGAGAAAAGCGGAATATCTCAAAAATCACAGACCCCACCGCTTATTTTCATGTGGTTCGTCGAATATATTATGCTCTCTCTGCTTGGAATTCGTATCATGGAGTAGCTCATTCATCAAGAACAACCACACCCAGCCGTCGAGCAGCCGTATTCATGTCTGGGATCCGGGAAACGATCGTATCATCAGATGAAGTGTCCGGATCCTCACACTCGTCCCAGTCCGTCTTGTAGAAGTACACGCCAGCCTCTGAGATAAACTTTGCGCGGTCAAGAACAACAGTGAATATGCGGAATCCGCTATTGTCGCATTGCCCCTGCGGGCTTTGAATATATTGACCGGGTCCTTGAGGAGTAAAACGTTTTGCTGCTAGGGGTTGACTATCGCCTGTTGTGATATTGTGTATGGCCCCAATAGAAAAGGGATTTTCTTGGTTCACCTGTTCATTTTGCTGGGATAGAATCTCAAGAACTTCGTTTTGGGCGGACCTGATGGCCGACCATGAATTGGACTTTGGAACGAAGAATTTGAAAGTGAGAGTTTTGTTGGCCGGGAGGTTGGATACCATCGATGCCGTAAAGTTGCGCGCTGTGCTTTCCAAGATAGAGGAGCCTGCTGCATCGCGTATGTGACTGAGAAAGGCCGCATGGATAATGTATTGAATATCAGGCGTCTCGCCTTCAGGGATATTGCTGACTGTCACAATGTTGGCTTCCTGAGATATATGGAATACCGGATCAAGAGAGAAGCCGCCAACTGAGATTTCTTGATCTAGCTGGTCACGGATCTGTTCTTCTGTCGGCATATTCTGGCTAGGAGGCTGGCCTTCGTCAATATCCAAGGCCTCTCGCTCCGGATAGCGAGCGACATTCAGGAAGATATCAAGAATCATCAACTGACCTATGTAGCTCTGGTCCATAAGGCGCTCGATGGCAAATTCAAATCCCTCTGATGAGGGTTCCTCTAGGTCCTCACCCATATGCTGTACCATGTCAACCTCAGTGCATGTGCTAGAAAATGCGCGATTGAAATAGAGCATGTCTGGGCCTTCGCCTATCTCGTCAGCCTCCTCCGAGTCCTGCATATTGCCTACTCGATAGCTGTGCGATCGTAGCAGAACACAAAATCCAACATTCGAGAATGAATATGGACGATTGAATCTGGGAATCAGCGGGAGAGGGTTCTTGACCTCTGAATGGTGTTGTTGCTTGCGACGGGCGATTTCAATGCGATTATGCTCAATACAGGCGAAGCCATCGGGCGGGCGGTATGAATAAATCTCGAACAAAGGCTTGACTTCGTCATCCGAGAAGGTCTGCATGAGGTACCCTCGGAGCTCATCGTGGTCATCGTCCAGGGGAACAAGGCTGTAGACCTGAAAAGTGGTTTCTAGTTCGGGGTCTGGCTCGTATTCTGGCGAGACGTACTGCTCGAGCACGACAGGATGACCCAGATGGTCCGCGTAGGTGCGTACTTGCTTCCAATACATCTCATATATTGCGATTGGGCTTTGGGGTAAATGAGGTTCGATGAGAAGACAGGTTCGAAAGAGACTAGTGAGGCAAACCTGGGAGCGACAGGCTTAAATGTACTACTGTAGATGCAGATGTGCATCTGAGCGATCGCGAAGATCCCAATTTACCATCGAGAAACACGAGGTGAACTCCAACTGAAGTTTTCGTTCGTATACAGTAGTGCATCGCACTCCAGAGTCCGAGCTCATTCCCACGTTCGTCATGACAGCAATATAGTATATTGCTATCATGATGTTGTATAGTATACAACTCTGCATGTAGGTAGAGGCGAAAGAAGAACGGGGGCAGCCCCTGAAGATCTGCACTCGGGCACCAAATTATCTACCTATCCCAGATTGCCAAGGAATTCCGTACTGAACCTGCATAAGGCTGCGGTTAGCTGCAGAACTAATATAATAAACTGGTTAGTCTTTCAAGGATGACCACTAGTACTAGTATGGTGGGCGAGCGCATGCTTAGATCAGTGGGTTATTTACTATCAGCCTTGGAGGCTACTACTCCAAATCCTCTCAAAAAGAATTTCATTTATTTCACAAATTTGTGCTAACATTCGGAATAGCGTTTCTTTTTATATTTGGCTACTTTTTCCATTGCACGAAACTTCATCGGTAGTATGTAGGAGGGTATACTTAGCTAACTGAGATTCTGGGGTGGTGCCTACACTTGGAGCTGGTCTTACTAGTATTATAGTAGTCGCTCGCATTATCTTTCAAGGTCTTTTTCATGAAATTTTAAAGAAACTCTATGTCTAATCAGAATATAGATGAGATCTCAGCAGACACTAATACAGGCCCCTACTCTGGCGCGTCCATCAGACGTTTATGCTGTATACAAACCACAACTGTCCATTGTGGAACAATACAGGTGCATTGCTCTCGGAAATTAGTGATATGCCATCTTCGTCAGATACTGGTATACATATATAAGATAAGGAACCAATGGTTACACGGTGGATCAATAATTAACGGTTAGAACTCGTTTGCATCTGTAAGGTTTTATAGCTGCAGTCTTGGTCCGTATGCCGGAAATTGAGACAAAGGATTGCATCAGAAGTATTTCCATACAAGGCAGCGTGTCCGTTTCTGACTATATTCATTTCAATTTTCGCCAGATCTGAGATCGTAGGCACCAGAGAAGACTAAGTAGTACGTCCATGTACTTGTAATGAGGAAATATGTATCCAGGCCCTATAAAAGTCTACTAGAGGATGTATCCGATGACTAATATGGGCCCTAAAATTTAAATTTTTCATGCTCCACTTTTATCTTTTATCTATGTAACCAAATTTCCATCTTCATTTCAACAATTGGCCGGTTGGATTAGTTGGTTATATCGTATCGTTAACACCGATAAGGTCCTCGGATCGAGCCCGGGACTGGTCATTGTCTTTTTGTTTTTGCTCCCTCCATCTTGCTCATTGATTTTTAGTCTCTCGTAGATCTAACCAGACTCACCTACGCCAACCTGGGTCTGATAACCATTCATCTCTTTTTCTTTTGAAATTCCAATACCACTTCATGGCATATGAATTGAGATGATCAATATTAAGGTCAATCCATCTTCTCATGTGCTTACTACGCCTTTTCCCGGGACACCTCGAAATGTAAGATTTCTCAAGCCTAAGACAGAGACTTCAGAGAGCTTGAACAACCCAAGAAATCTCTTATGGTGACATGAAAATATTTCACGATTGACTAATACTACTGCTGGAACAAAATTTGGGAGCCTTTGCATTTACATTGGAATTATGTTTTATCTTTTTCACGAATTCTTCGGTATGGACATACGCGAGCTCCGTTCAAGCTACCTCCAGAATCTATTGATTCTTGTAGATAGCAGTGGCGTTGGCGAGAAATTTGTCAAACACTCCGTCACCAGTGATCGGAGTAATTGAGTTAGGAAGATCCTCGCCATCGTCATTACGGTCGTCCACAGTCTTAGCCTTGGTTTTCTTCACCCAGCTCTGAGCAGCCTTGAACTCGATATCTGCCTTCCTCTTATCGTTATCTTTGACAGCATGAAGCATGGAGATAAGATGTTGACTGGCTTTCGCCCATTGCATTGCAACAGTGGACCACGGTGCGACGTCCGAGGCAAATCCTTTCATGTCCATACTTGGAAGGACATCAGGGAGGGTTGTGAATAGCGCGAGGCGATCTTCAAGAGCTGACTCGCCCTCGTTATGACTGGACCCGGAAGAGCTATTGTAAGAGGTCCAGAAAGCCGCAACATCACTGGAAAGCTCAGGGGCGTATATTTCGGGGCTGCGATATGGCCAATTTTGGTTGATATCGGCAAATGCGACAACTGCGTCGTATACAGTTCTGTTGCTCCCCGAGAGCTCCCGCAATACCCTTTCCATTGATTTCGTAGCATCATATTTGGGTCCATTCCAAGTGTAGTCTCCATAGTTGGCAAGCGCAGGCATAGAAGCGTACGGTTGTTCCATGGGATTCGAGGTGAAACCTAAGAGATACTTGTAGAGATTGGCTGCTCGACCAGTGAGAGGGTTGAGGAATAGACGGTTGCGGTTACCATCATTAACGGGGAAGTTATCCCACAGAAACATCTTATCGGTAACATAAGACGAGTCAGCTCGTTTTACGCTTGTGTCATTGATTTGGTCGCTGAAAACTCCCTCGCCGGTCCATTGGATACTGATATTCTTGTTGAGTTTCGTACCAAACTCTTCCTTGTATGGATCAGGTGCACTGCCAGCATAATTGGTTGGAACCGTCTCGAGATCCTTGAGGCCATGGGTCTTGATATAGTTCTCTTAGATACGATTCAGGTAAAAAGCCTGGGCGTCGGCCATCCAGCTCAAGTCATCAGTTCCGCCCACTTTTCCGGTTGCATTCCACTTCTGTTGATCTGATTGACAGTGGAATCCGTCAGTAAGGATATCATCAAATGCGATGTAAAAGCTGCTAACGCCAAGTTTGCGAGCCTGGTCGAATTTGGCTACTGTGGCGTTATAGTCGGCGTCCAAGGAATAGCACAGATCATTGCCAGGAGAGAGAGCAAAAGTAAAGTCGACATGATTGGCGTTTGCCGTATCAATCAGCTCCTCTAGCTGGTCGAGGTCATTGCCCTCGTAGAGAGTACGCCACTTTGAGCGAAGAAGAGGGTCATCTTTCGGCGTATAGATGTAGGTGTTGATCTTGTGCTTCCCGTAGAAAACCAGTTGATCGAGACGAGCCTTATGAGACCATGGCACACCGTAGAAACCCTCGATGGAACCACGAATTGACATGAGCGGCCAATCTCGTACTTGAACAGCAGGTATTTCGTGGCCATCTATCAGTTGGCGAAGAGTTTGTGAAGCGTAGAAAGTTCCACGTTTGTCTATCCCGTTGAGGACAATGCTCGGCTGGTTCTTGTAGTTACCAGATGCCAGAACATAGCCATCAGCATCAAGATCGTTTGCAGTGTCCCCGGTTAGTGCTTTGGCAACGGTGTTCGCGAGTTCATTATCCGATCCGGTGCCAATGATGATCTGCGCGCCCTTAGTAGTGGGGTGGGTTGAAATCACGGCTTTTCCACCAGCGGAAGACACTACTGCTTTCACGGTGTCAATTGTGGCCTTGTCAGTCACATTTCCGGTCACAATAGTAACATCGCTATTTAGTGAGACTCCTTTGCCGTGTAATTTTATCTCTTGAGGCTGGGGCGATAGGGAAGGAAGATTATTCTTATTGTCAGTGACCGTAGGAGCGGCATTGACCTGTCCAAGGGCGAGGGACGCAAGAAAAAGCGCCCGAAGGCACGTAGTACAGCCAGGATAGAACATGTTGAGTTGAAAGATGCAAGTCAATAGACGAGGATGTCGGCTTTATACTTATTGACGCGGGTGGTGTTTACAACCCCCTTGCTAGCTTCATGACTAGCTGCGTTACATCATGCAGGTGAGTCTGATCACGGTAGGTAGGATAGTACCTAATCTTTCTGCCCTGCTAGTACGAGACATTTGCTAGGGGTAGCATTGGGAAGATAGTTAAATTCACCATGTTTAGTGTACTTTATTCCAGTTTCCGATGTCCCGAGGTCTGTGTAACGTTACGATCGCCAAGCATTGATATGATAGCAGTGGCTTATTCATAACACCCAGAGGGCTTCGTGTGGCGGGGACTAGTATAATTAAACATGGAGGATCAATAAAGCTATGAGTACTAGACCTTCGACGGAAATCAGTTATTATGCAGTAGTAGTTGATGAATTTAAAGCATAAATGATCAATGGCATCGTGAGGCCACACGTGCAATGCTGGGAACAGCTCCCGGGCTAGATCCAGAATCATTAATTTCCGATATCATCCCTTAACAGATTACAGAAACTGGCCGAGAATTGGCCGATAAGAGGAAAAGATCAGCTGTTACATTTTCGCTTAAAGCATGTTGCGGGATCAATTTACCGATTAAAATGCGGGGTCGGATAATGAGGTTAACGTTCCCCGCAACCCATGGGAGTATTGACAACATGCCAGGGTTGTATTTCCATGGCATCTTCCTGTCTAGTTTCGAGGCTCTGTCATATATGAATGAAGCTTCTCTGATTGAATCGTGAATATTACACTCCTTTGGAGTCTAGACAAATTGATAGATTTGAATTATGTGAAGTCATGTACTTAGTTCTAGTTATATGAGACCTCTGATATCTATTCCCACTGATCGGAGCTTAACATGTACTCAGCCAGCTTGATTTGGATCGAAGCTTAGAATACTATCTCTGACAATGAGGAATGCCTCGTGGTGTAAAGACATGGTTGTAATCTGTACCAATTCAAGATGCAAATGAACACACCAATTCTCCAATCGGCAGAACCTGGGGAAGGGCTCATGAGACAATTAAACATAGTGAATGCTTATTGCGTTTATACTAGTGTGAATTATTGAGTGACTCAGCTGCGCCAATTTTGGGAAAGGCTTAACCAAAATGTACTACTAGTTAGTAACTTTCAGGATAAACTATGATCAACATCTAGTTTCCCTGGCAATTTACTGGAAGTCAATAATAGTAAGACAATATTTATTAAAATTCCGTCTCACACCAATGTTAGTCTTGATATTTCTCAGTGATGTTTAAATGGGTATGATACGCATACAAGTTTCTAGAAAGATGGCTGTGCGGTCTTGAACCACAGTCGAGCCGTCAGGTGGTCGTGGGCATGATGGGACAAAGAATATATTTCGAGGCATGACAATTCTATCATGGACTGGTAGATACCCAAGGCGACAATTTCTGCTCACCAGCGAGCTTGGTAATAAATCTTTTTATTAATTTGTTCTTGGAAGAACAACCTTTTCTAGAACATTGTATATAAGTCAATCTATAAATGTATCCCAGTGATAAGATCTTCTGTACTTAATTAGTTGAATTTGATTGGCTGCTGGTCTCTCGTGCCGAACTCGTTTGATCTGAGATCCACTTATTACTCTATTTGGGAAATGTTTGTGGAGCTAACTGTTAAAGGCTAGCGGGATGCCCTAGACCAGAGGGACTGCATGTTGTGAATAAGCAGCCAGTTCTAGACTGAGCATCAATCTCTAAAATGAAGATGTTGACTGGCTAGCTGAATTCCCTAATATCATTCTCCTCCATTATGCCCAGGATATAGGGCGTGTTTTCCACTTAAAATGCGTTGTGTGACCACAACGGTGCGGATGTACCTGCCATAATAGGCAAGGCGTCTTATCGAAAATCGTCCTGGGGCCACTTGAGATCCCACGAATCTGCGATGATGAATACTTAAGCTGCTTCAAACGCTTGCCCCTCTGAAAAGTGCATTGTACATTACGCAGCATCAATTCAAAATGTTTCTTCCAAGCGTTCATGCAGAGACCGATAAGGAGGTTCTTCTCCAATTCATCAAAGAGAACTCTCTTGGAATCCTTATCACTGGCCAAAACTCAACTCAAGTCGACTTTTTGCAGTGCACCCATGTTCCCTGCGTTCTTGATCTCCCTGAGGAATATGGCGGCGCAGAGCCTCGTCTTCGTGCCCACATTGCGAAACAGAACCCCCAGGTGAAAGCTATGATTGAAGCTGTCGATGAGAAACCACCAAATGTTCTTGAGCTCGACAATGATGTCTTGGTTCTTTTCAATGGAAAATATGATCATTATGTGACCCCCAAATATTACACGGAGACAAAACCTAGCACCGGCAAGGTTGTTCCTACCTGGAACTATTCTGCTGTTCAAGTCTACGGCAAATTGTCACTCTATTATGACTCAAAGACTCCCGAGGCGGGAGCCTTCCTCGCTCAGCAGGTTCATGACTTATCCCAGCATACTGAGACAAGTATCATGGGATATACTGGAGGTGATAAGCCGCAGCCATGGAAGGTGGCCGATGCCCCTGAATCTTATACCGATATCCTGAAGCGCAATATTGTTGGAATTGAGATCAAGATCACCAAGATCGAGGGCAAGTTCAAGATGAGCCAGGAAATGCGACCTGGTGATCGCAATGGTGTAGCGCAAGGGTTTGCGGATATGGGTAGCGAGACTGGTACTGCAATTTCGGAATTGGTCAAGGAACGGGCGGCATTGAGCGATTTGAAAAAGAGTGCAGCAAAGGCTGATCAGTAGATATTCGACTTCATGTAAATATAAACGCAACATGTCGTTTAAGTGGATCCATGATCGCCTGGCGCGTCTAACATTGAGTTAATCGTATTCACACGAGGGGGTTCAAGGGTCATCACATGAGCATAGAGTAGAGGCTGGCATCATATCACGCCATACTCACATTATTATCGATATGGGAATATATACAAGAAGCACGCCGATACACAAATAACGCTACCAGCGCTCGGATGATGCAAAATGCCAATAGCAGTATCTCGGAGTGATTTGATACCCCGACTGATAGCGGCCTCAGACCTTCTTGACGTTCTTGTAAGCCGAATCTCAACACCTTCTACCGCACTTGATCGCTGAAGATCAGGCATTGTCTCGATGGAAGAATTTCTTTAAATCAGCTAGTAGACTGGAAGTCTCCTCCACGGTTTTGCAGTTCTGTCTACTTTTTTGGCAACAGCATAAATGTCCGATCCCATGCCAAGGTACATGTTGAATTCGTGGATATCACAAAGTAGTTCATGCTCATAAATGCCTGACACGTAATTTTATAATACAATTGCGTCAAAGACGTGAGACTCATCACAAGAAACCTATATAAGCTATCGATCTATGCTGGAGATTCAAAGGAATAAAAGTAAGCCGATTCCAGTTTTCACACTTCTTAATCTTTTGCGAACATACCATGGCACCTTCTATTGCCGAAGCACCCTCCTCTGAGATCGTCGTACCTGTGAAGGCCGATCTGGATAAGACATCCTCTTCTAAGCCTAAGATTCGAAGAGTCATTGACGAGGAGGGGGAGAATACTACGGCCAGTGTATGCTCTGTCACAGCCCAGGTCCTTTGAAGGAAATCGCTAACTTGGGGATTTTATATAGTATCCCAACTATCTTCCCGTATGGGATTATGGCGAGAAATACCCCGCTTTAGAGCCTTTTCCCCATGTCGACCACGGAAAAGATGCCGACCCATCCCTGAAAGATCTCTTGACGGCGGATTCCCGAATTCAGAAGCTTACACCAACAACAGGCTCTGAGGTTACTGGGGTTCAGCTCAGCAAGCTGACACCCGAAGGGAAAGATCAACTTGCCTTGCTGGTTGCACAGCGTAAGGTAGTCGCCTTCAGAGATCAAGACTTTGCAGACTTGCCTATTCATGAAGCTCTGGAGTTTGGCGGCTACTTTGGTCGGCATCATATACATCCCACTAGTGGGTCCCCGGAAGGATTCCCCGAGATTCATCTTGTTCATCGTAACAACAATGCTTGGGAACTCGATGAATATCTTGCAGGTAAAAATAGTAGTGTCTCTTGGCACTCGGATGTCACATATGAGCAGCAACCACCGGGTACTACGTTCTTATATATCCTCGATTCACCTGAGGTAGGTGGGGACACTGTTTTCGTCAACCAAGTCGAGGCCTACAATCGGCTTTCGCCAGCTATCAAGGAAAGATTGCACGGTTTGAAAGCCGTTCACTCGGGTTTCGAACAGGCTGAGTTTAGCCTCAAGCGCGGATCGGTCGTGAGACGGGAGCCAGTGCAGAATGTACATCCAATTGTTCGAACTCATCCTGTGACAGGAGAAAAGGCCCTGTTTGTGAATGCCGGCTGTAAGTTTTTCCATCGGTATACAATAAATTAACCCATTGACTCACTTTTTCTAGTTACTCGGAGCATTGTTGGACTCAAGAAAGAGGAGAGTGACGCCTTACTAGGATTCTTATTGAACCATGTCGGTCGTGGTATTGATTACCAAACCCGTATTCGATGGGCCCCAAAGACCGTTGTTGTTTGGGATGTAAGTCAATAGCAGCCTTACAGAAAAAGTTTCATAGACTAACCATTCGATAGAATCGCGTCACGGCCCACTCTGCAATTGTTGACTGGGAAACTGGTGAGCGTAGGCACTTGGCGCGCATCACCCCGCAAGCTGAACGCCCATATGAAACACCTTATGTGCCGGAGAAGAAGGACGTCAAGAATTAAATCATCCTTGCTCAGGAAGATCTTTTCTTCAATCTTATTGATTTACGCTTTTCCCCGAGGTGGTCTACCTTCAGTTTCGACCAAGGACGCAGACATCCAAAACGGGGGATTTTCAGTGGTTGATATCGAGCGCTTCAGCAAAACATACTTCATTTGGAGCATTTGAAGAGCCTATGATATGCGTAGTCAATTTTATTTATCCGAGACATATCCTAACAGTAACGACTTGTCCTGTTTTCGAAATATGAATCCTTGTCCGTTCTTCACCAACTTTCTGCATTTCTTTTGGGGTCGCGCATGTAGATCAAGGCAAGAATATCTTATACAGATTTATCCACAAAAGATAGAAGGATCAGCAATGAAAAAGACATTTCCTCCATCGTGGTGCAGTATCTAGAGCATCAAAGGGTTTTCTGGGTCGGTGGAATGTAAATCAAAGTAGAATAAGAACTATGCAGTGCAGCCATAGCGCTTTGACAATAAAAAGTCCAACGCCTTCAGAAACAAATGAAAATGGAAAGTTCACCCAAATATGATACTTCGTCCTCCATTTTATCTAATGAGTCCCCGTCGCGCGAGGCGGTTGGATAGTATGGCTTGACGGCGGCCAAGAAGACCGCCTCCAAGACCACCAGGAAGCTGAGGAGCTGCAATATATTGGACCGGTTGAGGTGCGGCAACAACTTGCTGGACTTGGGCGGGTTGGGGCTTCCTGGGATTAAAGTTAGTATGTTAACTTTACGAGCTGGACTTTTAAGGGGAAACTTACAGTCGATGAGAGACCATATTCATGCCAACGGCTCCCAGAGCAGCTCCCGCAGCGGTTCCCCAACCACCACCCATTTTATGACCCATGTATCCTCCGGCCGCACCACCGGCAACAGTTGAGCCAAGACCCTTCTCTCCTTCGGGTGCATTTATGTTATTCTGGCCTAGATATGGTTCCCCATTATAATACGAGGCATTTGCTCCTTGCTGTGGATATTGTAACTGCGGGTGGCCTTGCGGTATGTTGGAATTTGGGTCATATTCCGGGGCATGACAGTATTGAGTCTGTGCATTTTGGTCGCCATGGGCATAGGCTTGCTCGGCGTATGGAGGAGGTGCATATGGTGATTGCTCGGAGGGATAGTCGCCTTGTGTCTGGGCGTACGGGCTTTGACCAGGATGGGACTGTTGCTTTTGATAATAGGTGCCTCCGTATTGCGACATGATTGATAGATGTAAGAACTTCTCGAATGGAAACAATAAGTCAAGTTGAATGGGATATTATAAGATGAAGATTTGGGAGTTCCTTTGCTGGAAATTGCTTGATTTGCGAGTTGGAAAATAGCATCTGGATAGGTGAGGATGGGTTTTTATAGTTCTTCCTTGCCCGTATACCCACCTTATCGAAATCATGTTTCCTATTTACAGAGTCTATTCGATTCAGCATCGCCACCAGTGTTCTAACTCTTCTCTTCGGAGATCTGCAGTCCGTACTTCAGCCACACAAGCATAGAGCGGCATTTCGCGCAATTGTTGATCGGTTGGCGATCGATAAAGCTTGGTTTCTTGGCATCTTTATTTACCCGATTGGTATAAGATCGGCTTCCTCTTGCCTTGTCATCTCGCGGAATATGTACCATAATTCTATCTTTAGTTTGGGGGTCATTCTCGAAATACTTCTTCACGGGCTTCCATACTGGGGTCTGTGCCCAGAATCTTGGCCAAGCATGCTAGCCTCCATAGATCTTTCCTCATTGGCCGTCCAATACATGGATATCGATAGTCAAGCTTCTAAGTCCCGGGTTGACGTACATTGAGAGAAGCATCCATACCGTCTTCGTCCATGGATCCTAGGAACTATAAATGAAATGAATCAAAAACAAAATCAATACATCCTGTCACTGATGATATTCGCAGGCATGTAAAAAGAAAATATTCTTTGCATGAAGATGCAAAGAGACAAAAAAGACAATGACCAGTCCCGGGCTCGATCCGAGGACCTTATCGGTGTTAACGATACGATATAACCAACTAATCCAACCGGCCAATTGTTGAAATATGCTCTCATTTTTGACTATATAACCCAAAGATAATTTTGGGAAAATCAGGGAAAGTCTTTAATTACGGAGGGGCTACAATACATCAAATGCGCCATCGAAGAACGAACCTGTACATAGTTTATTTTCATTGAACATACATTATTTGATCATACAAAGTTTGTGTATGAGATATAAATTCAATTAGATCTAAATTATGATAAAATATATGTCATTAATGTGAAGTCGGTGAAATGCTAGGAAAGCATATATTTTGGGCCACGTCTATATTTATCACTAATATATTCGCGCCATCAGAACAGATTCATTGGATGTGACTATGTTCTCATCCGTCTTTGTCTGATATTGAATGACCAACAGAAAGAATATGCTAGTTTATGTTCTTGCTGAAGGATTTAGTATAAGAACATTTCCCTGCGGCTGATCGAGAGGCGTAAGGCATCTAAGTATGCCGTCTAAGGTGACTATTGTTTCAACGGGGGAGACTAGCTGGCTACTGTAGCCTATTGAGGTAAGATGTTGTAAGGGACCAGTTAGAATCGAATGTTACTGTTTTGCGAGGTTTTTGACACACTGTAGGGCGTATGATATGGTGAAACAATGATGTCAATGCACTAGGGCATTCCAGTGTCATGTTTTCGATGTGCACTACGTGCGAAGTCGCCGGTGTTGCCCAAATTCAAAAGACAGCCAGAGCTGATTTATCTGATCATGATTTTCCGAATCGTCAGAGGATTTAACCAAGCAAAGTTGAGTGTTCGATGTTATTATAGAAGAATTAATTTGAATGACAATTTCTTATTTTATCTTCATTACTTATCCGGGTCTTTCCCCTCCAACAGCAGTCGTTTAGTATGGTAGAAAGATGGGAGTTGTAGTGGTGCTGTATATCATATATTAACCGACTGCCCATATACTCACGCGGTCCCCAACGTCCGTATTTTTCCCTCTCAAGTTTCGTCTGGCGACTATTATGGTAAGCACCTCAGAGAAATGATCGACTCCAGTCGTATTCAGATGATTGTCAAACACGACACTATAGTAAGTTATTGAAGTATTTCAATGGAAAAAGATAACCAATTATATTCTAATCTGCAGCAGTTTCTACAAGAGAATATTTGATTGTAATTGGATTTGCGACTGTTGAATACGGATCTATTGTACTTCAGCTCGAAAGACATAAATTAGCCAATATACTGCAGTTCTATAAACGAATCAAGATGTATTTAAAAGACTGATTCAACAAGTAAAAGAAACAGCAAAGCAGCGGAATAAAAAGTTGATATTTCTGGCCAAACTTTCTGCAAACAAATCTTTTTTTAAAAAAAGTAGTAATCTTAGAATCAATATATCACATAAGAAATATTTTCTTTGTAGTTTATTTAGGGCCACAGCAAGCCATTACTCTCACAAAAAACATTCTCTGGGCTATGACTCAAATCTTTTCCAGCTCCAATCCTTGAAAGAACCAGATTTATTATCGGTCCGCGGAAGAAATCCGAGACGTGTTTTTAAACTTCCTAATTCGCGTAAACTTGACAATGCCTCAACAGCGGTCTGTGTGAAAGACTGTAGCAGAATTGATGCAATTTAGACTATTTCAAAATACTATTTACTACAATTTGAAGAAGAGAAGTTATTTATATACATCCGCCGCTGTTTACCCTTGCGGAGTAGGGTACGTACCATCATATGCTCATATGCCGGGCTCAGGCCCGTTATATACATAGCAGAACGTGCCTCATTATCTGACTTTACGGAAAAATATCTACACTAGCGTCTGGCTTTAGACTACCACGGTATACGACCATCTACAGACAACCTATAATCGTTCAAGGCGGGGTTAAACGGTTTAAAAAAAGAGAGAGAGAGAGAATCTGTTCGGCAAAAAAGAATCATGACCAGTCCCGGGCTCGATCCGAGGACCTTATCGGTGTTAACGATACGATATAACCAACTAATCCAACCGGCCAATGATGTCACAGATAGCTTTTTTTGGTTATATAGTCTTGAACTCAAATTTTCGGCGACTCCGTCCTTAGCAGGCCATGGTCACTGTATGGTATTGCGTTGTTCGGCGCTTCCTGGCGATATTTAGGATGAATTGGCCAACTTGGAACACGAAATTGGGAGGATATTTACACTCTAAGGCATTCATGGAATGTCCGTTAGCCAAACTTGAGGGTTCCGCTGGATGAAGTTGAAGTTGGACCACTGTAATATGTCGGGCGCTTGTGTGCTGGAGTGCTGCTGAATGGACCACATACTTTTCTAGTCGGACCGCTTATTTGTTACTTAGATTCCGGACTTACCTAGCACAGAGTAGTATAGTATTAGCCATTCAAATTTATATACACCAGATCTGGATCCTAAGTATTCTCTACACTAGCCCTGCCTCCGCGATCTTGTATTATTGAAGTCTGTATTTCTTTTTTTTTAGTTGAAATAGTTCGGTAGAATTTCTCAAGATTATTTTCACGGACATCAAATTAGAAATAATTCTAGACGTATCAAAAATTGTTCAATCTGAACTAAATAAAAATAACACGCAGACAATACCGGAGTGATAATGATAGGTATCATTATCACTCCGGTATTGGCTTATAGGTATAATACAAATTTGAAATATATTCTGCACCATTTTGGTCTACCGAGTATCTCGATGGACTTTGAGGCGGCTCAAAAGGAATGCAGATAAAATAGTCAGAAAGGATTATAGTTTCATACTCATTATGGTACCGTGTTTATGATACAAACCACATGTATACAAATTTTGTATGGTCAACCCAAGCAGCTCTTTATTGCGCAGGTCAATGGTCGTAGTAGCAATAAAGGTGGTCAGATCAACAGAAGGGGTGGTTTATTTAGCAACGCCGAACCAAGAAGACTGTTAAGTATAATTCCTTACTCAATTCAATTCTTCTGCAACTATGTGTTCCAACACGGTCAGGTTGATAGCAAAACTTTCCCACATTTGACGAAAATACATTGAAGCAATTCTTTGACTGCATTTTGATGGTTTATTCTATTATGAGGATAGATTTTCGCATTTCTGTACACTTCACAGAGTTATGGGGGTTAGTCAGAAGGAGCACACGCAGTCAATCCCTGTTCACCAGCATCACGTGGGTTAATAGGGACATTGGACAGCCCCTCATCCCACCAATACATCTGTGCAGCGCATTTCATAGAAGATAATAATAAGCAGTCGTAACCATTGCCCCGATATCGATCAAGTTTAAACTCAAAGGGTCCAGGGAGAAATGAGTTCGCTGTGTCAAACATGCAATCAGCCATTCGAGAACTGGGAGAATGTCCTAGTGGCGTTGAAGACAGATGGCAACAGCCCCGTCATCTATGACCATCACCAGCTGCCCGTTCTGATAGCTTCTGCTGCCCAAGGGTGCGAGTTGTGTTCATTTTTTGTAGATCAAATTGAGCCACAAACAGCAAGCCTCTCAACAAACGCCCTGGAGGAATTGAACTCACTGCAAGGGCAGCTGACGGTTGACCCTCATCGTACAACGTATAAATATGATCTGGATAAGGTAACAAGCTGGAGTGTGGCCCTTAGCTTTGTTCCTTCTACCTTAAATGTCTCTGCGCAGGCGATGATGATACCAGCATCTCGACGAGGTATGGGTCACTCGAATTTTCGCTCGCTCGATATCTGCTGATAGCTCAAAATAAGGACATGCCAAGTTGGAAGCTTTAACAAATTCCCCAGCTACTTTGCAGCAAGTCCAACGCTGGTTGGAAAGCTGCCGGGAGTCGCATACGAAATGTAGAGCGCAAGGGTTAGATACCATGCCCACACGGCTCATAGAGATCTGCCCAAGCAGTATCAGGCTCAACCATACCCGAAAATTTTCGGAGCGGCCAGCATATCTGACTCTCAGTCATTGCTGGGGTGGACTCAATCTTTTTAATCTGACGACAGATAGTCTGGAACAGATGCAAGAACAGATACCCTTTGAGCGGCTGTGTCAAACTTTCCAAGATGCAATACATATTACTCGTCAACTGGGATTCAAATATATCTGGATTGATAGTCTGTGCATCATCCAGGATAACGATGAAGACTGGCGCCAGGAAGCGTCGCGAATGGCTTCCGTGTATGGATTCTCGACTCTGAACATTGCAGCTGCAAGTGCCAAAAATGGGACCTTCGGCTGTTTCTCCCACCGGAGTGAACATGTGTTACAGTATATGCGAGGCGTGCAGGTGGATCTTACCGGTCATGGGCCCTACACTATCCACGACATGTCTCAATATTATGAGTCCTCCGTCTTGAAAGGACCACTAGCTCAACGCCCATGGGTCCTGCAGGAACGAATTTTATCCCCGAGGATCATCTGGTTCTCAAATCGTGGAATTTTCTGGGAGTGCAGAGAGAAAATGGCCTCCGAAACGTTTCCCGATCATATCCCAGACTTCTATCGAAGAATGGAGCTTGGGGATCGAGATGTTGAGAAACTGGCATCGAGATGGAGCTCCCTCGTTCAGAAATACACCAAGGGGAAACTGACTTTCCCGGGAGACAAACTAATCGCCATCTCCGGTCTTGCCACCATGGTCCAACAGCAAACACAAGACATGTACACGTGGGGACTGTGGAGACGAGGCTTTGAGGTTCAGCTCTGTTGGAGTGTCATCAACTCGAAGGAGTCTAGCTATGCTGGCCCTATCCACATTCGCGCTCCCTCATGGTCGTGGGCCTCTATTGATGGAACGATAGATTTCCCAAATGATCTTAGACTTTCTACTTTGATAAGAACGGTCGACGTCACTGTCGCACCGGCTGGAACATTTCCACTCAAGGATCCGGGGAGCAGAATTCTCCGAATCATTTCTGGTCCTCTTGTTGAGGCGACAGAAGTTTCCATGGGAGATAATAGGGCTCCAGGGGTTATTTGGTCAGGATCACTGATCCGGGGATCCTGGGTCAGCCAGTGGGATACGCCAGTGGTCAATTCCAATGAGCCCCGAGATCAATTTTATTGCCTGCCTATCCTTCAGTTCCGAGGAATAATTGGGCTTATGGTAAAAAAGACTAGCGATGGAATAAAAGGGCGATTTCGGCGGATTGGGATGTTTAAGCTTTATTATGCAGGCCCAAAAGTCACCGATGCCCTGAGAGACACGCGCTTGATGGCGAATAATGATATGTATGAGTCTCTGGCTGGAGTTGACAACTTTGGTATCTCCCAATACTTTGTGACCCTTATTTGAAACCATACAGCCTAGCTTTGGTTTTACTTGATGGTTCTATATTGAAATGCAGGATTTCATAAAACATCTCTACTAAAATCACGCAAGGAATACCGGCCTTAGACTATAGACATGTGCCCTATTGAAACTACAGGAAGGCTCCTAATAGAATCATATAGGAATAAATGTGGCCAAGAGATTTTCACTTTTCCCCATGACTGTCAGGCCTAGCCGTGACAAGCTATGAACCGCACCTTCCTAAGTCGAGATCGTGAAAAACAGAACCAGATCTACCCTTCTCCCTTCTGTGTAGCGTAAACATACAGCTATGCGTGGTATAGGATAAGAAGGGGGGGGGGGAGGTTAGACATAAAAGGTAAGGCTACAAGCTCAATAAATCCTCCGAGACCCCCACATGACCTGTTGTAGTCATATCACTGGATGAGTTAAAAAAATATCGACTGCTAGATACGGTTGACTGACTATGCCTAAGAATGTATAGGAGTGACGACACAAGAATTCTGAGCCACCAACCCGAACAATTGAAATATATATATATATATTTTCTTGACGGCCAACCAATCCTTCGATATTTACAATGAAATGATCTTCGTGCAACCTGCTGGTAAAAGACACATCCATATAACTCTGAAATAAACTTTACTTTGGATATATAGTGAAAGGCCGATCCAAAAACAATGATAGAACAAGAAAGACGAGAAAAATCTAGTCTTCCCCCAAGAAAATAATATCCAGTGCAAGAATACTCGTTGCCATGCGTCAGTCTCGACAGCGGGTATTGTGGCTCGTAATTGATTTTGGTACACGCACGCTGCATGCCCTATTCTGAGGCGGTAACGAAATTTAGGTTCGATTAGCACTAAACGGCAGCGAGCATTCACAGATTGGCCGGTTGGATTAGTTGGTTATATCGTATCCCGACGCAACGGTGAATTACTGTATGCGGTATAGCGCCCCAGTTGCGGTTTAGCGCCGCCGCCTGGCCGTCCTGCCCTGTGCGTGGTTCTATAAAACCCCCCTTCATCGCCGCCTCCTCTTACGCCGTTCTTTCACTCTTCTGCTCCCCCTCGTCCCGACCATGTCAATGCGGACCCTCTCCCTGAGGCATTTTTGCCATTGATGCGGACCACCGAGTTCCGTCGCTCCCTGGGTTGCCAGCGCCGAACCTCCAGCCCCTGGCCGTCGCGCGACCCTCCCAGTGCCCGGTTCCCCTCTGTTGCGATCGACGTGATGATTTTTGAGGGCGCGCGCGACGTCTGCTGCCTCGAACAACAGGCTCGGCCCTTCACATGTTAATGGATTGTGGGTCGGTCATCTACCCTTGTCGAGCCAAGGCCAATGCGCAAGAGGATCGCGAATCTGCCTTGGAAGCAGCCTGAAGCTTTGACGAGGGCTGTTGACGGCCTTTTTCATGAACATCGGCCGTCCTCCCGGAGTTGAGGGAGGGCGGGACCGATCGTCGGAGTCTCGCCTCGTATCGGCTAGCGGCTGCTCTACTCGTGGGGAAATTGAAGTGAATAAGTTGAACTTACGTCCTTTCGTCATGATCGCAAGGTCTCACAGCATCCAGATCGAGGATTAGGATCAACCGACCGGCTCACTTCCGGACACCAAATGCGCGTTGTCGCTCTAACTCCTGATGGCGGTATTATTGATTGGCGTGGATGATAAGTTAAGCCAGCGAGGCAACATATCGTCTTGCAGAAATGGCGTCATGCGAGTTCGATTCCGAAAGGGGTCGTTTCGTTTTTTCTCTCTGGTGACGGAACGATTGGCAGGCAGAGCTCAGTGGCTTGGTTGGTGATCGTGTTGGTGGCAGACGATGCGCCGGCCGCAGACCTGACGCCCTCCAGAAATAGCAGCAACGCCTATTGAGGGATGTCCATTGGCTAGAGTGGATGGTTTGATTATGACTTCGTGCGGAGCTTCCTGTTATGTGCAATGGAAATAGAGGCGATTGGCAAACAGGCCTTCTTGGATTGTGATCTTGCCGGAGCTTTGCCCTCAGAGGTTGAAACATGACTGAGTGAGTCTGGCTTGGATTGCATGTTGAGTAAGACGTGGTCGATCGGATGAGAGGTATAAAGCCATGCATCGTCTGCTGTTTTCGTGAACTGAGGAGCTCAAAATCTCCATTTTATTGATCTACGAAGTGCCATTTACTCTTTTCATATTTTCCACCGCTAGAAGTTGTATCTAGGAAGTCATACGTCAACCATGGCTCAGGGTAATTCATACTTCGGTACGCAAATCTTATTCTCATGGAATCGGTTTTCAAAAGACTAATATACATCAGACTACTTGCCTTTCAATTCGGCCACTCTGCGAGTTTGCAGTCCTCGTGAAGTTGGCGAAGTTTGCGAAATTGGCTCGAAAAGCAATCCTATAGTAATCAGTGATTCGGAACCTCTTGGCTCCCCTTCGAACCCTATAATTATCCACTACGAAGACTACGACTCTAGAACTCATGGGCTGCCCGTCCCGCCGTCCACCGATGCAGACACTGAAAACATATGTACGCCAGAATTTTGGGATGGTGTAGTGAGTGATATCGATCCTGGCTCACTAAGCAAGGGCCTTGGTTTGGATTCAGAGGCTGGCTCCCGGGCCTCGCACCCAGGATCCGATAAAGCTCCGGTAGTTGGCCAGCTATCCTCAGAAGTGCTTTTGGATGGAGACCGAAGGGAGACTGTCGTTTCGACTTTGCACGAAAGCAATACGCCGGAATATCACGCCGAGCATCGATCTTATCCTGTGGTTTCAAATGCCGTTTCTGAGGGCCAAGCTGTGCCTTCGGGCTACTCCAACTCAGGGCAGTCTCAGATGATCGCTCAGCTGCCACAGGGGCAAAGGGAGTTCCAAACCGAGGATACCGGACGTTCTGACCAGATGGATGACGAGATTATGCAGATAGGGTCGCCTTCAAACCCTATCGTATTACGCAACGAAAATGATGCGGAGAGTGAAAATGCAAGAGAAGAACAAGACAGCTGGTTTGACGTAGATGGTTCTCAGTCAGTCGAAACTGGAGAACCCGGACCCGATCAGGTAGAAGAGATTGACCTGACCTCGGTTCATAGTCACTACAATCCCCAGCATACGAAAGATGACATTTTGAGAGAGGAACAGAGCTGGGTTGATGAATCTCAGGCCGTCGAGCATGAAGCAGACATCGGGCTCACAGAGGAGATAGATTTGAGTTATGCAAATGCTTCCGTCTCGAATCCCAAGAATACCGAAGTATTCGAGCCAAATGTCTCAGAAGACATACACAACCTTGGTACAAACTGTCCTGCCCTTCAGTTCGAAAAACCCGAAGACAAACACTAACTCGATACAGAATCTTCTGCCACAAAGGTCAATGATGACATTGTTTTGCCTGAGTCGGAAGATGAGGCCCAGGCCGCTTCTCGCTCTTCTACGCCCAAGACAAACGTTGATGTTATCTCGCCCAAGGCAGAAAATGGAGACGAGCAAGATACAAGTCCCATCATACGCGAAGCGGGTCTCGTTTCAAAAGAGACACAGAAAGCTTTCCCCAAACGTAACCTGGCGTCTTATGAGTGGGAACCCCCTGCAGGTATTAGACGATCGGCGCGTGTCGCTAAGAGAGTGAAAGTTTGATCATCCATAGCCAGATAATTGTATTTAGTTCTTTATTAAATTGATCTATCGCTATGGTCTTTCTGATAAAGATTGCGATTTCAAGATAAAGAAATAGATTGGCTACCGCTGTACAGCACAAAAGCAGACTCAGACGGTTTTTCGGCTGTCACAAGAGAAGTTCCAAATCGGAGAAGTCGATCAGCTTGCCGAATTGTCCTCAGAAACACGCATCATGATCCAAAGGGAGCGAATGGTAACCTCCAGGAGAAATATTTACTAGAGTTCGCAGATATACCAAGCTGAATACTGAGCGGACATGAAAAGTACTGGCTATACTGCCATTTTTGGCGGCTTTAAACTTTCTCATGAGTCTATGGAGAAAGTTTCCTAATACATTTTCGTTATACTACCTCTGGATCAGCATCCTTTGGAAATTTACATGATCCGGAAGACGCTCTTGTGGGAGTTCATAACACTTATTTGCAACTTCGGCGATCACAACGCGAGGCAAAGAGGATCAACATATGAAGGCCCTATCATATTGTTTGATGCTTTATTTCGTGCTGTTTTTAGTGTTGTTTTTGCTTTTTTAAATCGGGTTCAACTCACGAACATGCTCAAGTGAAAAAGCATTATAGTATATCAAGCGTAGGATATGATAGAAGGTAACCATTGTTTGAAAACCACGGGTAGTCTTACCGTCGGAGAGCCATATATGAGGATCTCATGCGTAGGAGACAAGCGACAATGATTTGTTTATCCAAGGGGTGCGTCTGAGATCACGTGATACAAATCCCCCTTTCGCTGGATCGATGAGAATTCTTCTAATCACAGGCTCTTAACATGGCACAAAAACGCCAACTCCTACGCAAGGAGGTCACATATTCGGACGTTAAGGATGAAGAACTGAATGTCCTTCATCAACTTGGTTATCATGCCGAGCAGACAACCTTTTTCGCTCATCTTTCCAACAACCATGATTGGATGAAAGACGTCGTCAGCCATCATCTTGGTCTGAAGTCCTCAGCAGAATGTGTTGTTGCGGATCCGAAAGACTGGCTTCATGGCAGTTTCAATGTCTGTATCCCAATAAAAATCATTTGTTGGCAAGGTAAATACGTTCTTATGAGGTTTCCGTTACCTTATCGCCTTGGCGAAGCATTTAGACCTGGAAATTGTGATGAGAAGATCCGCTGTGAGGCAGCATCTTACGCATGGCTAGAAAGAAGATGCCCAAACATTCCGATTCCAAAATGCTACGGCTTTGCATTGTCCACGGGTGAAATGGTAAAGGATTGCCAGGTATCTACTTCGTCTTGACTCTCATTAACTGGTCATAGTTTACCCGCTGTGAACTTGTCTCATGGTTTAACCGATATTTTCCCCTTCTACAGCGACAGTTTCTGTCCTGGATATGGGATTTGCTTCCCTCAAATTATATTCGCCATCAAAGTGCACAACATGCCTTGTCCAATGGCATTGGCACTGGCTATCTGCTAATAGAATTTATTGAGGCAGATCGGGGATCGATGCTTTCAAATTCCTGGGAAAAAGGCCGACACAACTCAAATCTTCGATCGAATCTCTTTTCTGGCCTTGCTAGAATTTTTCTGGATCTAAGCCAATTCCCTTTGCCCATGATTGGCTCACTCCAGGTCAATAATTATGGTCTCTTAAGCTTGTGTAACCGACCTCTGTCAATGGAAATACAGCAATTGGAGAATGAGGGAATCCCAACAGATATGCCGCGCGACTTCACTTATTCGACCGTTGATTCATATATTATTGATATACTTGGCTTACATGATAACCGATTCCGGTATCAGCCCAATGCAGTCAATGATGTGGGAGATTGCGCTTATCAACTTTCTGTGTTGACCGCAATGCGAACGATTTTTCAGTCTATATTCAGTCGGACCTTTCGCAGAGGCCCGTACTTCTTAACGTTCACCGATCTCCATCAAAGCAATATTTTTGTTGATCCTCAATGGCATATAACGTGTATCTTGGATTTGGAATGGATGTGTGCTCTTCCTATGGAGATGTGTGGAATTCCCTCTTGGCTGACAAACAAAGGAGTGGATCAATTGGACCCGACTGAATACAGTGCAATTCGAGAAGAATTCATGCAGTCCTTGTCAAATCAAGAGAAGGGACGACCGGCATTGCCACAGATAGGAAACGAAGGTGCACCGCCGTTACGGTTATCAGACGTTATGAACAAGTCCTGGGAGTCAGGTGCATTTTGGTATGCGTTGGCACTTTCAAGTCCTTCTGGAATTTTTTCGATCTTCAGCAAGCATCTGAGGCCCCTTTTTTGCAATGCCTACGAGGAAGAATTCGAAACTGTGATGCCGTTTTTTTTTGAGAAGAAGGTGGGATGTATTGCTGGTCGCAAACTAGCAGATAAAGAGGAATACGACAACAACCTCAGACGTGCCTTCGAGCTTCAACCAAATTAGAATATAATCTCATTTCATTTTCTGTCCTTGCTGGCGTTCTGATTCGCGCCCCCGTCGAAGTGATCCTTTATAGCCGAATCTAAAGCACCAATGGCTCTCTCTTTGCTTTCCTTGTGATTTGCGCGTCGTTTGTCTTGTGCGGCTTTCCCAGAAGAGCTGAGCTGTTGCAGAGTCTTAACATCGGATTTGATGCCATATACTGCTTCTTGGACTGCATTTTCGCCAGACGAAGATCGTTCGGCCATCTTCTGAAATTTGCGCAATGTGGTCCAGTTCACCTTTGGACTGTTGAATGTCAATTGTGTAAGCTATAACAAAATGGATCTATAATGAATCATTCCAAGTCTGACCTTAAGATGTCTGTGAGACCTGGTAGCGATACGATAATATTGAAGTCGGATGGGCAGTAAACAGCCATGATCTAGTTGGATTTATATTCCCCGCCTCCGAGTCGTTGGATTATTGCCCCTCAGAGGTCTGTGCAACCATCCAATCACTCAAAGGTGGCGTTCGCATATTATGCATGTTTTGGAAATCTCGAAACCGATCACCTATTTATGAATGCATTTTGGGAAACCTGAACTAGAAATGATGGGTTAGAGCAATTGCGACAGCCGATTATAAATGAGTTGTCCTTGTTCCGAATGGGCTGCTGCAAAGCGATGTACCAATGGTGACCTAGTCCAAACCATTTGGCCATTTGCTGACTCGAAAAGCAATAGGTTCAAACTTCTTGTAGGCTAGCTTCACTCTCCTAACTTGGAAACAGCTCTAGCGGCCTGTGCGTTAAGGCATGCAGGAGCCGAGCGGTTGCTACCAATAAGGTGGAATCTCTACGCGCCATGAGAGAATCTGAGGCATGGTTTACAGCGACTCATCCTTCGACTCGAAAATTGCGCTGAAGACGTATCCATTCACTTGTGTACTCTGCAATGAGATCGTTCTATGAGCCTCGCACTGGCATGCTCTGATACAGTAGGTCTAAATGCCTATTTCTTAATGGCCACCCTCCTCGCTCTTTCATTGTGGCCAGAGTATAGTCGTCCGGATCCCACGCTAGTATCCTGGTCTTCATTTCTCCGAGTTTCAGAGCCACTAGGCTCTCCATCTCATTTGTTTCCTCGTCATCCAAGAGGTCAAGCCTATGTATCCAATATGTCGTCGATAGAGCAGTCAATCAATGGCGCTGAAGAACCGACGGTCGATTTTTTTCCCAGTATATCGCATCAAATGCGAAATCGTGCCTTGCTGCGTAGCAATCCAAAAATCACCACTCTCCCAATTACCACGCATTGGACTGGAGAGCCGCCAATACTCCTATAGTCGTCCTCATTCGATTTCTTCGTCTTCGAGATGTATCATTGCCGGAGAAAGCCCGAAATCGTCGCTCATACTCGCAACACCAGTCCTCAAGTCCTTTTGGCCAGTATTCAAGCTTTTCGATCAGAAGCCACCAAGGCGGTGCATACGAGAATTTGACTGGGGCTGCATACGTGAACTCCCAGTCCATGACGCTGACAATCTTCAAAGTATCGTCCAAAAGTCCTTTGACAGGTCGGAAATCATCACACCACAGTCTGAATGGACCGTTTTCAAAACGTGATGATTTTCCAGTGAGCCTCTGGTCCTGAGCCAATTTAAGAAAGAGTTTTCGTGCAACAAATCTACGTCGGCAATCATTGGCAGAGTCAATATCATCATTTCTTTGGTTTACCAAATGGGAAATATGTAACTTTGCGGGGAACTCAAAATAAGACGACGTTGTATCGAAAGTGTTACACGGTAATTTTGATTGGGGTAAAGATCCCTATCGAGCAAGTTTATTCATAAGCATCGACAAATATCTATTCTCACATCCCAAGAAAAACCATCGACCTGATCTATCAGCTATATTAGGAATACTCATGGCAGACACATCGAATTTAGCATGCTGTAGAGATCGAAGAGGACGGGTGACCAGTTTCTGCACTTACGTGAAATATGGGAACAGGAGGAAACTGATTGAGGGCCAATGACGAGAAAGCAATGCCTGCACTATCGCATCGCCTGGCGTCTCGTGCCCGGCCTGTGCCTAGAGCGATTCTTCGACCAAGTGTAGCTTGGGAAAGCCGTCAATTCACGCAATATGCAAAATGAAGGGCATGGTGCAGCCAATAATCTTGTTTCAGTAGCCACCGGGCCTTCAAGCCTCGCTGTGATTACTCCCTCTGATGACAGAATGCACGTCTGTGCGTGTCGAGGCGCAGCTGACGCGGTCTCATGCCGCGATGTGAGCCTGGTCTTGGCATTAGCTCCAGGGCTAATGCCAAGACCGAATGCCACTTTATCTACGACATTCCCCCGTAGAACTCGCGTTCCATTTGCTATCCATCTACTTAGCTGGTCAGCATGTCTTTACTTGAAAATATCCTGCATGCTGCTTCAGTATTATCTTCAAATTTGTCTAATGTGGACCCTCAAGACCTGCTCCCACACCATCGAGATAGGTTGCAGTCAGCATTTCAAATTTTGGAGCAAACACTCAGCTCACCGTCTCTACGTTCAACACAACATCATGAATCTACGCAATTAGTAGAACCGATGCTAGATCTCCCCGAAGTAACAGCTATACCACAATCTGAACGCCGCTTGGCAATAAGCGAAGCTCAAAGACAACATGAAAGTTCGGAGAATCCGAACGCGCAGACTCTAAGCCTGAGTGACCTTCAAACAACACTATCAAACCAGGACGAAGTGGACCAGGAATCATCACAGCCGTTGCCGGAGCAGCTCGATGAAGTGCAGTTATTCATGGAAAGCCTTCAACGCCATTCCAAAAAAATACATGCCTTTGCGAAGAAGGATGTAGAAGAAGCTATCTCTAGACGGAGTAATTGGTCAGGGCAGGATCCTCGACTTGTCGACATCGATATCTCCGAACGTCGTACTTCAACAAGCGGAAAGTTTCGTGCCTGGCTAGGCAGATATTCGTTTGCCGAAGATTATCTCGCCTGGGTAGAAAGTACCTACAGATGTCCTCGCAATTCCATCTTAATTTTGAACGAAAAAGACGCCGATAAAAGAGGGCAGGGCCACATAACCGAGTTTATGTCTCTTAATAATCTACCCGGAGAAAAAGCACACAAGGCAATTCGCTATGGGTTGAAGTACATTTCGTTTGAGCATGTCTACGGCGATGCTGGGGTATCTGTCTTGCTCTGCCATATGTTTACCGCGTTCAGAAACCTATCATACGCGCAATTTGGATCATTAGCCAAAGCCATTCGAGAGTCAACGGAATGGTCCAATCTAGCGAAGGCCAAGTCTGATTGGCTACGCCAATGCCGCCTTATTTATAATGAAGACAACGGTAGGTCGAATATAGCTTCGAGAAAGACTAGAGCTCACGAGTCTTAAGTGCATTATCAGGCCCAATTTCTTACTCGAAAGCGTTCCCTCGAGGTCGATTTGACAACAGAGCAATCTCGGAATAAGCGAAAAGAAACGACCAATAATGCTTTCGCAAGTTGCGACGTGCCCTCAAACAACGTTGCCTTTATTTCACGACCTCAAGTAGATCCAAACCCATCCCAAACAGCAAATAACCGCAACGGCGAGAAGCAAACACCTATTACTGATGAGGACTCGTGGCCGAATTTTGATCCTTGGGAAGACCTGGGCATTTTTGAAGGGCTTGATCTTGATCTTTGGCAAGAAGATTTTGGTTTTATTGAAGACCCTCAGTTCTCTTTCAACCCAGAAGAGGAGGCTGAAGTGACTGGAGATAATGCCGGTTTCGAGACGGCCTCTGCATCCCATGCAGATAGCCGTGTACATTCGTCACACGAGAGGGTTGCGATCCAAGTCCATTCTCTATTTAACACGCCTTTGACACAAACAGTCTGCTAGAATACATTGATGAACTGATAATGTTATCTGGAAATTGGCTATTTATATTCATCTTTTATCTCGAAACCGACGAACACAACATCAATATTTTCACCGGCTAGCGTCGGCCGAGGACCTTCGATATAGCAATATTTATCTGGTGGTGATTCGCCGCCAGTTGAGAGAGTTGAAGTTCCATTTATTGGGATCATCAAGATTCGTTTTGCCGGGTAAAGATGATTCAATATGTTTGCACCCTTGACGAAATGGCGAACGGTACAGCCAACCACCTGCGAGAGTGATCAGCAGCTTATTCTTGAACGGGAAAATTAAAGCCTTTACGTTGAATCCTTGATTTTCGAGTTCTTGTTGCATCTGTTGTCGAAGAGACTCCACGTTCTCATTGAATTCCTCGCCCCCATACTGCCACCCACTTGCGTTCTTCTTCAGAGGAACCGTCTGTCCATTCGCAATCCGTTTCCTTATGCCATCAAGTATTTGCTTTGAAGCCTCCGAGGCTGGTTCGAGTCGCATTTCGGGAAGAAGTCACTGTGCGAAGGCTGTGACAGGATTCATATTATGATAAAGGGAAGCTGGAATGAAAATGGAGGGATTCGATCTGCAGAGGTGCCCAAAAGCCCGCGCTCGCATGACTGGAGCGGGGCATTCATCCACGTGACAATGAGCCACGTGATGACATGGAGAAATCGGAACTACTTTTGTCCGGATTGTACGTAACCAATGGGGCGATGTCGACCTATTCACAGCCTGGTAATTTCTAATGTGCTCTGGAGCGGCTAAATAGTGTGTACTTGCTAAGCAGTAGCCTATCGAACGATTCACCAATACACCGGTGTTGTCGAGTCTGACAGGAGAATAGGAAAAGAGAAGAGAGCCAAGATCTTGGCATCAATAGTCAAGACATCACCGACTCGAGCTACAGTAACTCCTCAAGAGAATTATAAGGTTCGGTGTATCCTTCATCAGCAGTAATGCATGATCCAAAGACCGTTCAATTGTTTCAAAAGCTTTCGGGTCCGAATTGATATCCCGCTCAAGTGGTGATATTAGGTTGGATGTTAATATTAACGAGCTATAGTTCGAAGCTCTAGTCTAGTCTCGTCAATCACGGTTTCCTTTAAGCTGATCAATTATGTTGTTTATGAATATATTACATGCCATAAACAGAGCCATAGTTACAAAATACCTTTGCTTAGTCCCGCAAAAGTAACTCCAGGCTAATTCCAAGGTTTCCTCAGCCGTAGCCACCTACAAGGCCTCGCCGAAAGGCTCGATCTTAATGAGGTATAAATGCTCTGCTGAGTGTGTAGATACAAGCAAGAAGAAATATGTCAGCAAAGTATTCGCAAAATCTGGGCATATTACGAATATGGGATGTTGGTGCATTCAAGGCGGACTTTCCTAAGCTTCTGCTCAGACTTCTATATTGGTATTTTGGTTTAACTAGCAGGATACATCCATATATATTAAATAACCGTCTTCTCTGAAACCTCACCAGCTGTTCTTGTCTTCGTTTGGAAGAACCCCGCAATCCTACTAAATCTTTGGACGCTCTGAGCATAACCATCATGCATTCTCTCACATCTTTCATGCAACATATATTCTGCTGTGCTTACCCTGACACTCAAGATACATCGGGGGCTCCAGGCGTGCCAGTGGTACCGGATGAAAACCAGGGGAATATTATCAGATATGAGAATTTGCATAAATTCAACATCTTTGAACAAGGACCACGGCGTGATTGTATGGTTCTTGATGAACCCAAACCGCCACAGGTTAGTACCTTAGTCACACTATTCAGTTGTATCCGACTTCTAACAATTCTATCTGCTACCTAGAGAATTTATCCAATACGCGGAAGTTACGACATTTTTGAATCTGGCTCTGAACTCTCTAAGAGCTTTAAAGCTGAGCGCAAACATAACCAATCGTCTGCTGCCGAAACCGATACTCCAGAACCCGGCTATGAATTTACTCAAGCCTTGCATAATTTTGAGACTTGGATGAGATACCAAAAAAACAAAACATCTCAGTCATCCCCTACAGATATTATCATTCTACCATCACGCAGTTCACTGTATGAGCTGAAAAAAGACTACAAATTGTAACCACTGCGATCACCACAAATTTCAATAGCTATACCATGAATGCTAGGATGAGTGTCTTATAAATGAACTAAAGACCATCTGGCTCTTTGGATATCCAAGGTTCAGTAGACGAAATAAACAAAGTTCAAAACTTGACTATTCTAGAATGTGACTACAAGGTTCTTCCTTATGATAGCTATATAAAGGCATGCAATCTTTAGTCTTGATTTGTATTGGTCTTTGGCCAAAAGTGAATGTCTAGTATCCCACAATTAAGTAATCTTATCTTTGGACCTAGGGAAGCTTCCCCTCACTGAAGGCACTTTGCACTTTTTCTGGCACTCCAAGCAAGAAGAATCACACGGATGCCCGAACAACTGAGATCTGATTTCTCTCTTGGTGCAGTTTGTGGAATTGCAAAAAAGTCCAATATATTTTCGTTTCCCACAGGGCCATTCATGCCACTGGTCCCAGCACATCCTGTTTTAAAAGGGCAAATGGCCGAACCTATCACGCTCGACGTTAGCTTTCAACAGTGCTATGTATCCAAGAGACATACAAATTGGATCCAATGATCTTTTTACTAGTATTAGGAATGAGCTTGTGCACTGGGTTTGAGTTGGAAGTTCTCTCACACGCCGAGTCTGAAAGGCAACATACTTCTCTACCTATTTAAATACCCCCTAACTCGTCCATACTCTGTACTGTACATCATAATATACTCTGGAATTGCAGGTTGAACATCACCTGGGCAATACGCATTTATCCTGCGTTTTCTCTACCTTCGAATGCCTAGTTGACACATAATACGCCACAGTATTTCATATCGCTTTTGAGGTACGTATGAATCTGCTCTTTGCCTCAAAAGAAAGTTTTCTTTGAGATTCCTAGGAGGGAAGCTACCAAAATCCCAGGGAATATATCGAGCGAGGCTAGTAAACTGTGTATCTATGTATAGCTGACAGATTGAGAACTACAGAATCATTATTGACAATGGATTATCCATCTCGAAACGATATTTTTGATCTTCGTCCATATTTTGAAACGCAATCTTCAGGTAATGGTTATTTGCGACCTCTTACAAGATCCATGCTGAAGGCTCTCAAGTTGTGTGTGTGGATGAGACAGGGATGAGGCTAGTACCTCTAAATGAAACCCTAGCGAAAACATGCGAACGGCTCTTTGGAATGAAAATCAGAATGGGACTAGACCCAGAACATGCATATATCGGTATTCTCAGCATATCTTCAGTTATGTCGCTTGGCCATCCAGACCGGGAGATGCTCTATGATACATTGTGGTCTCGGCTTTCCTATCAGATGTATGCGATTTCGGAGGGAAGTACCTTGGCCTGGATTGCAGTCGCAATGCAACAAAATGCCTATGTCCGTTATGATGGAGAGAAGCTTTTTCTTTTGGAAGATACGACCATTCCAATGACCAAAGGATTATTGCAGTCCATAACCCACATCAACGGCGAAATATGGATAGCAGAGGTTTGCCTGGGGAACTTCGATACCAAGTCCATTATTGGAACATTGAAATTTATTATATCACACTTTCAGTTGCTACCAGCTGAGCCTTCTTTCGGCTTTCCTAGTTGGAGTTTGTATTCTACGACGGGATTCCTTGTCCACTGGTCTCAGACGGGGGCCACAGCAGGAAATGTATCGAGCTCTATACATTGCTCTGCATGTAGTCGATCATTCCAGGACGAGCTGAAATTCAGACAACATAATGTCCAGATCCATCATATTACGCCTCCCAGCTCCTTCAATGGATATCCTCAATGCTGGGACTGTGCAGGAATGCCCTTTGCCACAGAACATTCACTTCGCAACCATGATATACATAAACATGCATACAAGTTTTTGGACACTCATGCGCGAAGGTAAAGGACCAGGAATATTGATCTTTTGGGATTGGATCATACTGGCATCAAAAAAAGCACGCAGACACTACCCTAGAATTTGGCACTATTGAATTATACATAGTTTCATGGCCCACAATTCGTTGCTTTTAGTCATGATAATTGTGGCATAGAACCAGAAGCACGGACTATACAGGATCTTTTATAGCGGTGGGAAATCGCTTCAGTTAATAATTCGTTTATACTCGCATAAACCTCTGCTTTAAAATGTCAATCGCGACGCCCAAGCCCGAGACTGCAAAATTGATAGAAATTATAGAGCAGTTCTGTAAGTCAGACATCAAAACAACACTATCCTTCGCTCTTGCTGATTATATAGACCTTGACATGAATCACCCAGAATTCCAAATTTGTTACCATGTTGTCGCTTGCTATGCTTTATACGCTCGATACCAATGCGAATGCTTGATCAATGCTGGCATTCTACACAATGCTCTCATTGATTGTATTGGATATGCACCCAAGAACCTAGTTGAAAGTCTGACGGGAGTCAGTAACGCTGAGACGAGCTGTGAATGCATGATTTTGCTCTACAGCCTTTTGGCACTGGATTTCATGCCCCCTGAGGAACTTCGTTTGCCAATCAAGAGAATATTGCATTCGTCAAATGGAGATGATCTTGAACAACATATTTTGAACAGCTTGAATGAAGAAGATAGTCTTTTGCTACAGTCTCAGTTGGCAAGAATATAACGACCTCGAACCATGGAAATCTTCATTCCAGGCTATTTGGCCTATCTCTGGCTGTTGAAGATAGCCGTGAGGCACAAATTGAATTTCTCCCATGAACCATCCAAAGTTCAATTTCCTTATTGCTTAGCAATACCAGTGCGTTTCAGGAAACTACTTCATATGCCAAATACTACGAATATTCTCAAGATCCACCACAATTTTAAGACAAATTTTCTCTGCCAGATCGTTCCAGTAGCATTTAGCTAATTAACATGATCAGCCCATTTCGAGCGCTCTCCAGGATGCTGAGAATAGTACTGAAGCTGCGAATTGATTCCACCAGATTCAGAAGAAACTTTTGCGACGAGTAGACTAGCTACGACGACAACCATGCACGAAGAGCCTATGAGCCCCTTTGATATGGCCGCTACCAGAAAATCGATATAGGTGAAGCGATTGGGCGTGCATGCACAAAGACGCTGATGGAGCTCAGCCGTATCGCTCTTCTGAAATTAGCTCTCCTCACAATGGCTGACTGCTTTCGCAAGAATTCGAAATGACTTGGGGACAGGGTGTGAATGACACTTAGGGAAAATCCTGTCTTTGATATTTAACTTTGTCATCTTGGGTAGAAGTATAAAGCAGCCAGGAAGTAACTTAAATCGGGAGCCCAGAAGTGTATGACCTACCATTCCATTATCCAGCCATCAAACATGGAGGCTAGACAAGTATCCAATCCTACGATGCCTGTAAGTACTGGAATCAGATCCCAGCCCCATCTAAGATATACTGACATAACAAGAACCAACGTCCTTGGATCCCTTTACCTGACATTCAAAGGTCTGCGAAAGTGGTCTTGAAAGCTTTGATCCCGTTTTTGATCGGGAATGGTGCACGCCAAGAACAAATGACATTTAACGAGGACACTGGAAAACTATTTGATATCTGTGAGACCTTAGGCTTAAGCAGAAATCGAACTTCTTTGACTTCAGATCAAAGCTTTATCAAGGCACTGCATGATGGACTTTTCGAAAGTTCGGTGGAAATTGCCCTTAATTTTTTAAGCTACAGCATTCTTCTCAAGTTAGCTTTACTTGGCTGGAATTTTAATGCAACCCGTGTCGAAGATTCCCAAAACCAGCTGAGACGTTTTGTGTGTCAAAGCTACGATGAAGATTTGTGGCGTGTCATTCACCAGCGGTATCAGGGAGTCCAGAGATCGAACATTGCCTTCGAAGACTTTCAGGCGGAAATTGCTGTCATATTCATGTATTGAATTGGTTTAATTTATCCACAAATCACACGCTTGAACGACTGAACTCTAAACTATTACACCATTTAATGCATTACTCTGGATTACAATCAGGCATATAGCTTGAAAAGAATATGAATATCTCGGAAATGCCGTGTTGAAGCAGCTTTCACGCAAAGAACTCGAAATACAGAATGTACGACACATGTACAAGAAGTGAGTGACAGTTTGAAACGTTATAGAAAAAGCTGACTCAAAACCCCCAATCGCTCCTGGTAATCACCATCAAACGTCATCGAATAGCAATCGTCTTCCCTTACGAAATTTTCAGTGATTGCTGTCTCTGCCACGTGAGATTTCTTAAAATCTTAATGAGACTCCATGTGGCGATAGATAGAATTTGAGGAACTCACCCAGGAAAGCAACTTAGAGGCTTACGCATTCCCACCACCTTTCCTTCGCTGCTGAGAGCTCTCTGCTGCCTTCTTCATCGCCTCTTCCATCTCTCGCTTCTTTCTTGCTTCCTCACGCTTTCGCTGAGATTCTTCTGCTGCCTTTCGCATGCGCTCCTCTTCCTCGTCATTAGGGACTTTGATATAGCTGCCACTATCTGTCATATTGCTGCTTGAGATGGTGGCTTTGTATCGAAGTGATTTCTTGAAGTGGTAGTGATAGCCTTGGAAGGGTCCTACCAAATAATGAGTTAGCAAATTCCAAGAGTGTCTTGAGCTTAAGTCCAAGAGCTTTACCACCTGTAACACGGATATCGAGAAGCTGGTATCACTATCGTGGAATAATATCTGGCTGTGCTCCTGCATTTACGGGAAGCTGGCAGCTTTAAATAATCCGAGAAGCAGGATGAAGCTAATCGGTAATTCGCTCAGGAGACAGCGAAATCAGAAACGGTGTACCTGCTGTAAATCGCTAAACTCCACCGGCCACTTTGCACGTTGCAAGATAACGTTGCAAGATAAAGGTCTATTCCAGTCCGAATGGCATTGAGCACACAACAGGACCGCAGTGTGCATGTTCAGTATGTCAACTCTTGAATAGGAAAACAGGCGTTACATAACGCCATTTATTGGCTGTCACAACGGGAAAATCCAAAAATCTTTCCCCTGTTTAGGAAATTGCTGGTGCGAGAGACTTAGTATACAGTTGCCCATGGTATTTTATTGGCTCCGAGGCTTTCGTACTCTTGCTATGTAGTCGTCCCTACTCGTAATGCATAGCCTCTCGTCCAATCATGTCGTCTTTATGGATATGTACCACGTATACCTTGGCGGGCAGATACCGCACATGGCGGTGTGGAGAGGGGCCCGCAAATCGAGCGTGTTCAGGGCTGCAACCCGAGGCGGCAAGTTATTAATACCTACCTCTGCCGTTCTCCAACCCAGCCTGTGTTGCTACTTATATTATCTGGCACGGTTGAAGCTTTATTGCTAGTGCTATTTGATTTAAATACTGCAATATTCCTTCATTCTCTGACTCTGACTTCACAGAGTTTTATCTCACCTCGCGTTTCAATTGCTCAGATGTCTCAGCAAAAGATATCCTCGCTCAAGACTTATTTTGACGAGTTGGAAGAAACCAACGGCGATGAAGAATGCAAGGCCTGGCTGAGTCAAGCTTTTGATTCAAGGGCTGAACTAGCAGCTTTTGTCGCTGGGCGGCGGGAAGGAGGGGGAACTGGACAATATGTTGGTTTCCTCAAGGGTTCTTTCAACATTAGCTTCCGCTTCAGCTTCGGCGAAGGACAATCGGATGTCATTATTCGGTTTCCGAAGCCCGGGCACACCGCCACAGTTTATAGGGACGAGAAGGTTGTGAATGAAGTCCAGGTCATGGATTACCTCCGCCAAAAGACCGATATTCCTATTCCTCATGTTCACAGCTGGGGTTTAACGGGAGAGAGTCCACAACACCTTGGCCCATTCATCATCATGGATTATGTCAATGGTATACTCTTATCGAGTATTTTGAAACAACCCGATCAAGAGAATATAGTTCTAGACCCGAACATCGACAACAAAACATTAGACAAGATCTATCATCAAATCGCCTCTTATATATTCCAACTTTCTCAACTTACGTTCAGTCGTATCGGGGCCATCTCAAAGGACCATGTTTCAGATGTATGGCACGTTGCCAAAAGACCCCTAACATACAACATGAATGAGTTAGCTACTGTTGCCGGCTACCCTCACGATCAATTTCCAACCGCGCCTTTTGACTGTGCAGGCGATTATCTAAAGTCGGTCGCGAACGAGCACTTGATCCACCTTTTGAGACAGCGAAACCTTGCCGACAATGCGGAAATTGCTAAGGAGCGTTTCGTTGCCCGTCATCGGTTTGCACAGCTGATTCCAAAGTACTATCCCGAGGAGTGCGGGCTATCCATCCTCTTTTGCGACGATATGCGACCTTCAAATATGCTCATCGACCCGGAAACACTCCATATCACTGCTATTATCGATTTAGAGTTCACAAATGCCATGCCGGCTGAGTTTACCTATGACCCGCCCTGGTGGCTGCTGCTTTCTGGACCGGAACTGTGGCTTGAGCGCTGCGCGATGGACGACTTTTTGGCTCTCTATGAGCCTCGGATGGAACAGTTCTTGCGATCTTTAGAGCGAGTGGAAGTTGAAATGGCATTAAAGTCTAAACCACCCGATGGACCTTCTCTCTCTACTCGGATGCGCGATTCGTGGAGGACAGGGAGATTTTGGTTCGACTATGCGGCGAGAAAGAGTTTTGACGTGGACACCATCTATTGGGCCGCCTTACATAATGACGGTTCTGGGGTTGAGTTGCTTGATGGTAAGACTCGTGCAGAGATGGAGCCATTTACGCAGATGAAGATGGCGCAGCTTAAGGCATATAAGGAGGAGTGTAATGCTCGTTTTTCCTCCGAGGTGTAGAGGATATGTAGTACTAATGTCAGCTTTTAAGCAACTTTCAAATAATGCCTAGGCCGTAATTCGCACGCAATGTAGCTTTGTAGAAAATACTTGTTATGTGACCCAAAATATGGGTCATTTATGTACTATCGCGGGATATGTTATGTATGATCAATTGAAAGTCGCAGTGAATTAACACCGCATAACTGGAAGTACACATCCTTTGTTCTGTTTGTAAAGGATTAACAAAGCCTCTAGTCATATCTGAGCTCTTATTGACTTCAAATGTATGAATCACCAAAACAACGTCAAAAAACATACATGAATGACTCTAAAAGATAAAATTCAGAGGTTACATGCGCTCTCTTTGTCCGTATTGGACGTTGATACTAAGTGGTCTTGATTCCGATGTCGTGTTTGACTCTGTAGATCTTTATCCTTAGCTGCAAGAATGTGAATATTATGGATATTTATCCGCATCTAGTAGACACCATATATTCCGGGCGCTCCTCATGACTGCGTAGATTCTGTTATAATTCTATGTGAATTCTCGAGGCTCAATTCTATTACTGAGAAAATGCAGGCTCGCATTCCAGCTGGAATCTCCATGGTAGATCATCGTATGCTATGTATTCTCTATATTCACCGTTACCGGACTAATCAATTATAGGAACAAAGCTGATTCGGCTGCCTGATCAACTAGACAGCTCTGGGGTTTTTATACCAATCCATTATGAGCTATTGAATTTCTGCAAACAGTCGTTTCCCGCAAGCAGCAACCGATTTTACCTTCATGAGATCAGAAGTGTTCTCTGGAGCAAAGAAATTGGTCTTTGGGAACAGAGGCATGAGGAACTTGCATGTCTCAGGGACGATATTGAATCCATTGCTGGCGCCCCTGGAGACTCTCCGCACAGATCGATTACGGAAGTGGTGACTATGAACCAAGGTAGTTACTTGACTTGATGGATATTTCTGTAGGCTTAAATTCTAGAGGACTGACAAGTGCCTATAGGGGTATACATAATCCAGTTTCCCACTAGTGATCATGTATATGGTGATTTTGTTCCAATATACTCTGATCTCAGTGATGCCTGTGGAAGGTTCTATAATCGAAGAAGCAATCGCTTTTTGCTTGCCGAGATTCAGCTTGTTCTATTGACAGATATCCGACCCAATGCTTTCAAAGGGTTGACAGAAGATCTTTATATCTACTTTGTCGACCTACTGAATGGAGGCAGCCAATTTGCCAATTCTCCACGAGGCAACTTCGTTTGGCTTGTGAATCGTGTTAAAGGATATGTCTGTATCTGGATCCACCAGGGAAGATGGGTCGAACCTGGCCAAGGGACTCCAACTATGGCCCTGGTTGAAGATCTTAGACCTTTGACGACCCTCTCTCAGGAGCAACGGAGTTGGGAAATAAAACTTCGGTTGCCCTGGGGAAACGTGATCACATACATGGATGTCCTTTCCGATTTAGTTCAGCATCTTATTTTGGCTCAATTTCAATTCACCAAAAGTCGATAGATAAAATGTCGAGTGCCTGTGTCTACGGTCCAGCCCGAGCCCTAATTTGTCAGTTTTTTGAGTACATCTAAATATCGTCCTATAGCGTCATTTAATTAGAAAAGAATAACACATCTTGTGATATTGGTTTCCTCTCAGATGAATATGTAGAAAATTAGTCAAACGACCATTATATTTTCTGCAACAGCGTTTGAAGTTTCTATAAATAGGATTGCACTTTCCATCCGCATCACCTGTAAATCCAATCTGACCCCCTCCGTTAAGATCGCAATGCCCCCTTCGACCAAAATCGTAAGATATAGCAATACAGTATTTCCGGAATTCGGTGTCACCCCCGGAACTCTCTCTTTGTTTCTGGAACCCTAATGCCAAGAAAAGCTAAACTACTTCTGGAAGACACTTGTTGAGCCTCATTGGTTTCGAAAGGGTTTTGAAGATGTACTGTAAATTACCGGACTATCATAAAAGCGGGAAACTTGTTTATTACCTGTAAGGCGAGAAGCCGCAACCTTAGTGCCCCACGTCCACTTTCCCAATCCTCACGTGGGTTTCTTAGTTGCCACTCCCACTGGTGGCAACGAACCATGGCTCCCAACCTAGCCAAGTCTACTCTCGTTTTGATTCATGATATGATTGCCAATAATGAACTAACTACCTCGCAGATATCGAAAGCTGCAGGCTGCAGCAAGCGCGCTATTTTCAGAATCCGGTCTAACCTGCGACTATTCGGTAGTGTCAAAACCCCTCCTATCAAACCTGGACGGCCACAGAGCATCACTCCGATTATGCTGGAAGTCTTGTGTGACCATCTACTCGACAAGCCGGATTTATATCTTCATGAGATGGAATTTTTTTTTCTTGATGAATTCGAAGTATCTGTACCAAAGTCTACGATCAGCGATGCCCTGTATCGCAAAGGGTGGTCCAAGAAGACAGCTCGACAGAAAGCGAAAGAGTGTAACCCGGATTTACGTGATGATTACTGTCCTCTCATCTTAGAATTTAGCTCTTACCATCTCGTTTACATGGACGAATCTGGGTGTGATAAACGGATAGGGATCAGAAGAACTGGCTGGTCTCCCCTTGGTACAACACCTGTGCAAGTGTCAATATTCCATCGCGAGTAATGGTATCAGATTCTCCCTGCATATACACAAGACGGGATTCTTATTTGTCGTATTTTCCAAGGCGCGACAGGTGCGTTATGCTTTGAAGGTTTTATTGAAGAACTCCTCCATCACTGTGGAAAATATCCCGCCCCTAAGTCAGTCTTTGCCATGGACAATGTATCTTTCCATCATTCCGAGAAACTAGAGCAGATGTGCTTTGCACTCCCAGCTACACTTCAACACACAGGTCATGAAGCAATAGATCTAGTAAGTAAGGGGTAAAAAGCTTCAAGCAAATGAAAGTAGACTATTGAGTTCGTGTGCCGCAGGTGGTCTTAGTTTTCTCCTACATACAGTATATTGTACCATCATATTATACTTAGCCAAGTTCGACTTCATAGTTACAGAGAAGATCTTCTAGTCCTACTGCTTCCGACTAATTTTGTCGCCGATCTCGGTGCAGGTGGAAGACCAAAACAATACAAAGGGGGACCTTGTCAAATGCGGGAAGAAAGAGCGGAAACTGGCAATCCAGGACTAGGACTGGTGGGAAAGCGGAGAGTGGGCAGACGATCTTGCCAGATCGCCAGATCTACCAAGCAATTCTACGGGATTCGATGTACAGTAGCACAGACCCACATTTGCTATTTTCTACCCTTTTTGGGTCCTTGCAAGGGGCTTACTTCAACTACTCAGCTTGAGTGGCTGACTGTTGTGGACCCAGTTGGAATGTGGTTGGCGCCAGCTTCTCCAGGATCTTCGCCAAAGTTAATTAGTCTCCCTTAGCTGGGGCTTTCGAGTTCGTAGATCAAGTGGGCCTCTCCGTCCTGGAATGCTGTGGTACCAGCTTGGCCAGGGTCTTTACTATATACCTAGTCTCTCGGGGTTGGAGCCGTCGTAAATCATATCTCATATGACGTAGAACCCTGTATAATTCCTGGAAATATTTGGCACTTGGTTGCTCTGGGGCCGATTTATCAATAAATTGAGTGGCACGGCCTAAAACTTGAGATTGTGCAGAAAATCATCTTGCATCTCAGTAATTGCAGTTGTTGTGCGCTATGGATCCACTTTCGAGAGACGAGATTTCCAATAATGCGGTAGTTTGCAATCACAATCTGGATCTTGTCCCCTCCACCATTCGTGGTAGGATGAGTTCCTCAGATAGGTGATCTGAGCGTTTCAAACATTATAGGGTTTACAAAGCTAAGGGTTACTAGCTAGATCTAGTGAAGACCCTGGACAAGCTGGCGCCAATGTCAGGATCTGTAATAACGGCAACCTCTACTGTATGTACGATCACTACACTATTGAGCGCTAAAGCTCTAGTCTACAAGAGAAACAAAGGAAAAAATATTCAGCAAAGCGCACAACAATTTGACTAGGCGGAAATGTGGACTCACTAACAACCAATGAAATCAGAAATCAGTGACGTATGTGTCTTTTATCTAAACCCACTTTCTCCATTCTCTCTAGAGGACTAGAGCTGTGGTGTGGATTAATGCGCTTTGTCGATCTTAGCAACGCCAAGTCCATATTTGCTTTGAATTCGATGTTTCACTGCATACCGCTGCAGGTTATTTGCGGCTGAGCCTTGGCAGAGGGCAAAGCCCCTGATGAAACTAATATTTATATGTCAGTGTCGTGGCTTCATCTACTCTACCCGCTCTGGACTTTCATACTGCCATCGCTTGCGAGCCTAGTAAGTCAGTTCCACACAAGTGAGCCTGTCAGTCATTTATGCTTGGCCCATACTGACCGCAATAATAAGGGCCCCACAGCCATCAACATGCGTCTCCACATCAACAACCTGCTGTTTTTTCTAGCTGCCGCTGAGGCTGCTGTTTTACCAGCGAACCAACCATGCGGTAACAACAAGGAATGCGAATCAAACTGTGAAAACGGTACCTACCACATCGCATCATCGAGCAATTCGACCTATTTTGCTTGCACTTACGATGGAGTTGCCAAATATAGCATCGGTGAATGTCTTGCACCGAAAGGTAGCCTTAAGTCACCTCAAAATGTCAAAGCGGTGTGTGAATCAGTCGGAGGAGAGACGTGCAAGGGAGCTTGTGCTTTTATACAAGACGACTCGAACATCGAACTTTACAAGAATGGTTGTATCAAAGGCAACGGAAACCCTCATGTTAATTCGGGAATTTCATACGAGAAAGTACAGAAATTATGTGGAAATTAGTGATAGAAAGTGTCATTCTTGCGATCGAAAGAACTCCGGAATTCTACTCGGATCTCCACCTCCCAGATTTAGTCCCAGACGGAACTTTAAAAATCGTTTAAAAACAATCTTGCGTTCCACAACGCCTCGTTTCGAGAGGAGGTGAGGAGGAATATTTGAATTTGAAACCAAGTTTGTCAGTGGGGATGGCATGCACAGGACCTGGAAACACGGGTTTGGTGGCTGCATACAGGATCCTCCTGCTAAGGCGGGCCTAGACACCGTGACAGAGCAAGAGAAGAGGGCTTTCAAAACGATGCTTCGGTCGATGCTATTCTTCTGGCCGAATGATAGAGCCGCCGCACAACAGGTATTGCATTCCGAATGGATGAAAGGTTAGGGACAACCAGCACTTGAAGAGAGCAGGGTACTGTCAACCCTATGATGGAAGTGAAATGAATGATTGTGAGTCAAACTTGATGTCCATTCAGACAAAAGACCATGTAGGTGAGAGCTGATCTCTAATGACTATCTATTGTAACGCGCGGAGAGGTTACAATTACTCCTCAATTTCATCCGTAACTCTGTTTCTCGTTACCCAGCGGGCAATATCGCTAACAAATCGCCGGGCGGCTCCTGCTTTCCCGCCGTTTTTGACAAAAAAATCCGCATCTTGATCGTCATGGATTTGTTTGAGATCCAGACAATTTTCAAGGGCCACATCGCGAGCTTTCTGGATATTTTCCCTGAAGGTCTCACTGCTCACCCGTGACAGATGCCAGGTAGCATATTCTCCGACGGCTATATCGAGAAGTCCAGGAATGTCAATTGGATCAGTTAGCTTAGGAGCTGGGGTCGTACTTTCAGCAGCAGCGGTAGTTGTAGGGATGGGCATTTGAGATGGGAGATGAAAGTGGACTGGATGACATATAGATCTACATGTAGAGCTGTCCGAGCTTTTCTTCCGTCGTTCAAGCCTCCTCGGCATAAGGCTGTTCACAAACATTATAGGGAATGTCGTCATGTGTTTCGATAACCCCTCCCTGCTGCACGTATCTGGTGAGCATCGTAGAGTGGTTTGTGCGTAATCTGTAATGCTTTTTCCCATATGGGTCCTGCCAGCGATATTGTCCTTCGTGGCGGCATGGAGATCCAGGACAACGTATGATTCTATATATATCTCGCCAGATTTCACAACCTTCAGCAGTCTGCTCGGTATCTATTTCGGTTATATTCTAAAATCATTTTTTTAGTGACAGGCGATTTCCTCTTTTGTCGATTCTGGATGGAAGTGGTCATGGTTATCTATATAGTTAATGGTTATCTGAATTCGGAGTTTTTTGCCAAGACAGTAGAGATTAGTCTATATCAGCAGCTGGTTCTCTACCGTGGTCCAGTCAATACTAGCGTCTTCAAAATGTTTGGTAAATCAGACTGGGAACATTCATTTAGAGATACCACTAGATTGGTATCGTCTAGTCTTACCCGTCGGTCATGAGCTATCTCTCGCCGCAGAACATTCTCAGCTGTATTCTTTAACCGCTCCCAGTAAGAACTAGATGGCAGAGCCAAGTCTTGTCAGTTCTACCCTCCACTCGATCTGGTAATGGATATAATCCAATCACCGATCCGCGAACGTTCCTCCGTTATCTACCCCATCTTCTTGTATAAAATCCAGTTGATCCGATTGCAGATTGTGCAACGGTGATGACAGTTCACAGAATGTTATTGGCTCGGGGTCGGGGGACGAGCAGATTACAGATGGCGTCCACTAGCGGCCCGGTGTAGGGATATACGAGGGAGTCGGGTCCCGTAGATCAGGCAAACGAGGTGGAGAAATATTATCATTATCGGAAGCAGCATAGGCCATCCCCTCCAGGCAGTAGAAACTACCAAGTAGCCTATTTATGGTGCCATTGTACATTAGCTGGAAACAAGTGTGCAACCACACATAGGATAAGAGTAGGTGTCTGACAGGCTGAGTACGGTGATCAACAAGATCATTGGTCTTCTGTCAGTCGAATTTGGTAGATCGGCTGTGGAGTTGTAAGGTTCTAAGATTGCGGATAAGCGCTAAGATTGCCACTCGAACACGCTGCGTGGACGGAGAAGATGGCAAGTTGTTAGATCCGCAAGACCTAGCATTGCGGAGTGGTTTGAATTGTTTGCATTTGCCGGAAGGTTCCAGCAATACTCGTATTTGCCATACACGCATAAAGCTTATGGTACGTAACTTAATTCTGTAATATAATGTATTTGTGCCCTGAAACGAACGAAGTGAGAGAAAGGGTATTAATCAACATGGATGACGTGTGCGCGAGACGTGGCAAAAAAGGGTAGAAAAATGTAAATGGACTGTTTTGCCACGCGCGTCTTCTGATTCGCCTCTCGTGATGCTTTTGAATTACCTTTTTCGGACTGGTCTCTGGTGGCTTTAGGGTTGTAGGGTTATATTTGCAGATATCTGCAAGTCCTCTATATGTGATTGCGCCCTGTCCTGCATGTTTTCTGCATCTTCATCGGGAAATTCTTTTGCCTATTGCCACGTGTGCTATCTCCTACGCGTTGCTTCTCCTGGCTTCCTGCCCAAATATTCAAACCACTAGCCACGCCCTTGCCCAAAAAATCCAGCCTGAATCGAAGACCGTCAAGACCAAATGAGCTTCTTTCCCCGCCACGAACGTACAGCTAGTGAAGGCAGGGAAAATGTTGAATGAACTCTGGATAGAAATATGAGCTTCCCTAAAATTAGTAGCGCTGTCAAGCTGTTGATTTTACATACTGGTGCGGCAATGGACCTCGGAGGTACCGTGGAGATTCTGCCGGGAACCTTCACCAACCCCGAGATCCATAACTTCCCGCTGTCAATCCATTTTTCATACTATACCCAAGAGCAGTACCAATCACAGTGACGATGATCCCAACTGAAACGGCAAAGTCCGTCACACCATTGGTGGAAGGACTATTCAGTGCACAATATGAATTGAATTCATATTGTGTTCTGCAATACCTAGGCTCCGCCTATTTTTATTGTGCAGCCATCATCGACGGCAATAAATGCCACGTCCTTGATTTCTCAGCATAGGAATTTTGAAGCTGAAGGCCAAGTTAACAAGGACAGGCAGAGTCTACACTCGATCATTCGACTCTAGGCTAGGGGGAAGCCGAATCAGAGACTCTCATCGTACTTCACCATCCTCTGAGGATTCTCTATTCCGCTGGTTATCTGGCCCGGTTGTCCTGAATCTGTGAGTCCCATGCGATAGAACACCGATTTGGATATGAGGCACTGAGATTATAGCCAAGGCAAATAAGTTTAGAAAGCCTGGGCTGGTATACATGGAAGGCTCGTACCAACTTAGCAACTCTGTCGTAGGATGGATGAAAAGCCTCCTGGATTTTGCTCTTCACTTGGCGCATCAGTCAGGACTGGGGCGTCGGCCAATCGACTGCTAGCCGAATTCAGCTCTACAGGGTGATGAGTTATGCCATCTCGTTGGAGGCCCTCGATAGCCAAGGGATTTGCGTTGATCACAGTGAGTAGACTGTTGAGCACCGTGAACTCCATTTTCAACTTCACGCTGTAGACTACCGTCTTGTAGGTTGTTTGGACGTCGAAGTTGTCAGTATACTCGGTGACGAGCAGGGATGCATCCAATAGAACCGCGATGGTGTTGACGATAATGAGATTAATGATAACTCTGTGGCCGGCACGGCCCTTCATAATTAGAACAGGTCTCAGGCCTGTCATTGTTTCCCAGATGTAGAGACCGCTTATGATGATCTCCTGGGCCGAAAACCCAGCTAGTTGAATCCGTTCATAGATATTGAATGGCGCGACGAAGCCGCTGACCCCCGAATTACTCCCGAGGAAGAGTATAGTGACGGGAACATGCAATATGAAGAAATTTGATATAATCATATATAGCACCCAACGACGACGACGAGCTTCTGTACTCACCAGGTGGAGCCTCGAATACAGCACCACGGACTGGCCAGTCACCATAGCGTACCAGCCAATGCATATCATGACACACATAAGGAAATTAGGTGCAAGCGCGAAGAAGCGAAGGAATACCGAGATGGTGTGGAGTAGGATCCCCCAGGTAGCGACTAACATACTCCAGAAGTAGAGTCCGCGACGACATCTGAAGGTGGTGAAGATCGCAATAGTGATCTCGAGTACATTATAACATGATATAGCGAAGAAAGCTGCAATTAACATGGCCATCGCCCGAGAGACGTTGATGGGCCCGGTTTCACCCGCCATATTGGGGGCTGCTTACCGGTAAGGTGAAATGTTGCCACTGGAGTTGACCGATTTTGCTCACAGGCAGACTGACTGCGCGGAATGTTGATGGGGTGATCTATACATGCTCTTCTGCGCCCATTTATCCTTTCAAAATTATACAGGCGTCTATTTCTCGCTAGGGTCAAATTTTCACATCCTTAGTAGTTGAATATATGAAACCGCCCTCCCTGCTCAGCACTTTCACCCTACTTGGTGTCCTCACAAACTGACAGGATTTGAATTGTTCAAATACGCCAAAACCCAGGAACTGGCTATATTAGAGTTTTTGAGACTTCTTCGTGTACAGACCACAGACATAAGTCGCTGTTGACTGGTCGGCAAAGTTCATATAAGCGTCATCTGATCGGGCCGAGACTCGGCCATTTTCTGGGTAGGTCATCATTACGACAGAATAGATAGCTCTGCTGACTCCGTGCAGAATCATCGGATGGGAAGGGATTAGAGAACTTCGAACTTTAGACAGGATAGTGCACAGGTAAATAAACTATACGTTATTTTAACGTCTCTTAGTGAAACGCTGCGCCCGTTGTAGATCCCAGCCTTGCGCACAGCACACATTGCGGACCTCTCCTACAGCTAATCACAATACGGAACTCGTCTAGTGCAGGACTTTGTCTTACCAAACCAAGCTTAGCGCATTCAGAATGGGGAGCTAGGATATATCTGTGTGATCATCTGCTTTCGGAATCCACAGTACGTTACTTGAAACTTTGAAAAGCGAATTAGTTAGTTATAGGACAAGTTAACTATCGGTTTGTGTTGCGGCGTATCAGTCATCAACAGGGTTCTTTTTGATTGGCTCGTTTAGATTGCATTCGCGTTTACTCTTCATGTAACAATTCAACTCCTATTTGTCCCTTCTTACTATGTTCCTAGCTCCCTGGCTTTCGTTTCAGGGCCGATGCGTGCGACGCGCGCGTCTTCCAGTAAAATACCGGAAGATCACTATTTTTGAATATTTCCCAATAAGGTCTAGTGTATATTGGCATTTAGGGTTTGGGGAACAATGAAAGAGTGCGGGGGGTGACACCGATTTCCGGAAATACTGTACAAAAGATTTAGATCTATATTATCGATCTGTGTTTTCGGAAATTCCCCTAACCGCTCGACATGAACTTCTCAGACAGCTGGAACGACCGAAATTCTCAAGAAAGAAGCCTGGTAGATCTTATCAAATCCTATATGAGAGAGAAATACTAACCTTCTTTAAAGAGCAGACAGCAGACTCTGAAACCGAGGTTGATGACATTAAAGTTCTTATTCAAAAGCTGCGCGACGAACCTTGGGAATATTTTTATCGTGCTTTTCGGCGAGCTATAAAACTGTTTAGAGATTTGCAGTTGGAAACAAAGTTTGAAGAGATGCTATCTACTAGGGCAAAGGAAATAGCATACGAAAAAGGGAAATTTGGTTCGTTGTTTCTATTTCTCTTTCCGTTGAGCCTAAGATTGTTAACAGAATGTTTGGATAGATGAAAACAATTTCAAAGAGGAAACAGTGATAATAGGCTGGGAAATTTATTAATTTTGTGTTATTTTCAGAAGTGTAAGCTCATGGACTCGATGCTGGTGTGGTGAGCTATTGAGAATTCAGTCCCGATCAGGTAGAGAAGGTAGACCTGACTTCGGTTCATTGTCTCGACGATCCCCAGCATAAGGAATATATTTCAACTCAGCCTGAATGGATCCATGCTATGCTTCATCAGGCTAAGCTGAACAAAGATGAAACCTCAGCCGACCTACAAGATGTCACAAGTCCTATTGTCCTCTTCCTGCTTTCGCCTCTCCTCTCCCTGTTCGTACTTTTTCCCTAATTGTTCAAGACGCAACTTGTAATCCAGAGAACTGTTGTCGGCCATCAGGAAGGAGGAAGAATATGTGTGAACAACATGACACGCGGGCCAGTGCTAAGTCCGACAGGTAATCAGCTGTCTGACCCCGGAAAATGTATCATCCGGCGACATCGTCGTTATATAATCTATCCTGCTTCAGGACCGTACTCATGTAACTCTCCCGTGACTGAGGTCTGCGACTTGAAACAGTTCTGTGCGAAGCCGCTGATAATGTTGCTCATAGCGCTCCCACAAACTGTAGATGACAGGCTTTTCATGAGGAGGCTATGGAGGCTTCAATGCGGTACTTAAAATGACCCCCTCAACACGCGATCGAATTCAGTCTCTACCTTAGTAGTGTTAATTCCGGTTCCCGTGTTGAGAGATCATGACAGAGTTGTAGGAGCTCTGTCAAAGTTGTCTGTTGGTTGCGCTCTTCTACGTGTCATTCAACTTTGTCTGCATCTCACGTTCTGCTGCCTGATTTCTTCTAAAAAACATCGCGGCAATCGCACAAGCTCTCGCCGAGGCAAATGCAACCCAGGTGAACTATAAGTTCCTGGAGTTAGCGGCCGAAACTAATCAGAAGTTTTCAGGGGAATTCGGCAGCCAGGTGCCTTCTGAAGGAAACCTCTAGAAGCAAATAGAAGCAAATCTGGGAAAGTCTTGTGGATGTCCTATTTCGCTGGTGTTGTCGAGCAGTTAGTTAATTTACCAATTTGACAATAGTTTCCTTTGTATGGCAGTTCATGGTATCAAAATGTATTAGACGCCACATTTTCACAGGAATCAGGGCATGACACGATAGTCAAGACTTAAAGCCAGGATTGGATGATCGCTTTGTGGATTGTCGACAAAAATAGAATCGTATATCTTCTGAAAGTTACATCGAGGGAAAGTAGCCCTTGAAAACGATTCAGGTAACAATCTCAACCAATCATGCAGATATGACCTGACGCGCTTCATGCAAAGACATCATGCATAAATAAATTGCTCATCCCTTAGGAAAAGCAGCTATCCTCACGTTACACGAAGGCGTTTGGGATCAAAATTACCTGACTCTTGTTGGACTCGCCGTCGTTTTATGGCTCGTGGCCGCTGCAGAATGAGTCGACGCTTCAATGTAGTGCGATGAAAGTCTATGATCAAAGCACGTCCGAGCTCTTCATTCCAGAGGATGTTCTCTGGTCGGAGATCCTCATGGATTATACCTAGAGCTCTAATTTCTTTATTCGACCTTTGGATCTCTCGGCGGAGGTGTGGCGTCAGCTCCATCGTAGCCATGCATTCACCACCCCAGCCCATGACGAGCATGTGACGGATCTGTCCAGCACCGTGTAGAAAATAGATTTTTGCCAAGTCAATTGTTCCCAGAAAAACAGGCACAGCAGATCCTTGAACCCTGCGCAGAAGCTGATATACCTGTGCTTCGCGGGACACTTCTTTCCACAGCTCCGAAGTGGTGCCTTTGCCGATAACTGTGTACCCGTATTTGGTGCAAGTCAGCTTGAATGGGGCACCGTAGGAGCCGCAATCACCAACAGGAATGCAACGATCGATATTCTCATCCACCTGGCATTTGAGTGAAAGCATCACATGTTCGACCGAGACAGGATGCTGAGTCAGGTCCTCTTGGCCCCAGCGATGGTATTCCACGTTTGGACATGACTCATCCAGGACATTCCCGGTTTGTAGACCGAGTAAACAACGTTGTGTACAAAACTGTGCAGCACGACGTCGAGAATGGTCTTTTTGTTCATACGCTACCTGTTGCTGGCCATCTGATCGCCGAGCGGACGGCGAAGAAGTTACTTGACTGATTCTTCGCTTATGGCCAGCCGTCTGATTCGTATCAGACCCAGATGAGTTAGGTGACTGCGAGCGCGGTCGCTCTGACGGTGCACAGCGGTTTTGGGATCGTGTAGGCACTCTACGGCCCTTCGACGGAGATGGTGGCGGAGGAGATGAAGAGGGTAGTTCATAGGAAGAACCAGACTCTGGACTCGGAAATTCAGGATTTGTGCTATCGGAGTGGGGAATCTGCTGTAGTTCTTTTCTCGGGATCTGCGAGCGCGTGTGCTCAAAGCTTGTTTCCCATGTATGGAGAGTGGGATGCAAGCGGTTTCTCCATTCTTGCCCACGGGCAGGTGAACGAAATGCCATTAAACAAAGACATAACACTCTCGCAACAGAGGTCTTCAATAGGGTGGCACATGTATCGGCTGCAGTGTCCACTTCACTATGAGGATCACAGAAATAGTAGAAGAGCGTGGAGGGGTCATCTTGTGGTACACGAAGAAGGACACGAGCAATCCCATTTGTCAAATAAGAATATTCGAGCCCTTCTTGAATCATCACATGGTATTCTTGGACGATAGCAGAGCAGACAAGCCGCTCTGCGTTGTACTTCAGCTTCGCATTTTGGTCCGTGGGGATCTTGTTTGATCTGACCAATTCCTTCCACAGATCCATTGGTCGTAGTCCCATGAGAAGAGTTGTGACTGACAGTTTGTGAGGCGGCTTATACTCAACAGTCGTCAGAATGCTATTTGTGTTGCCGTCGACGCGATGAATGCAAAACTGGTCTGGTCGTGGACTAGATGTGCTGGACAGCTGGCTTGTATCCGCTTCAAAAGATTCATTCCTGCTCAAAGAGTTTGTGTGATTGCTGAACTGGATTCCATCACCAAGGCCGAATTCATCACAGGCCGCAGGGACTTTGCACAACTCGGCTATTATATCATGGACATGTTCTTCGACTCCAAACCGCTCATATGCCTCGAGATCTTGCTCGCTACTGAGTGGCTTGCGGGCAAACCGACGGCCAAGTCCTTCTAACTCGGGTCGAGACGAAAACAGGCGTGGCGCTTGCCCTGCATCTGGTTGTAGATATTGATAGACAGACTTGTAAACCCTCAGCAGCTGCTCCGGGCAGTCATCCCAATGTTCCAATCGAGTTGGGCAGTGTTTTCCTGTGGGAAGGGGTATTTTGCCAGTAGTTGAGCGAGATGGTGTCTCGACCCTCAGTTTGCGGGAAACAAGGTCATGGCAGTGATGTAAAAGCTCCGTGAAAGTTGTTTGTTGATTGCGTGCCTCTGCTTGTCGTCTCCCCTCTTCTGCCTCCTTCTCGCGCTCTTCTGCCTGCTTCTCGCGATCTTCTGCCTGCTTCTCGCGTTCTTCTGCCTGCTTTCGTCTATTTTCTTCCTGCTTCCGTTCCTCTTCTGCCTTCAAATAAAGATCCTTGTAATTTGGAGAGCTGTGGTCAGCCATCGGTTTGTTTGGTTGGTTTGGAAGTGGGAAGCCATCACATGTGTCAGGGTCCAATCGCTGGTTCGGTTTCCGGAAGAAAGATTTTCCGGAGGTCACTGCCAACCTTCCATTCAACCATGAATGAACGAATAAGCAACTGTCGCCGGCTACCCTGGTGTCAAAAGCTTTGAAGAAAGTACTTGTATTTGACTAATCTACTGCTATTCTGAAATTCTGGATACATCTTTGACTATTCTTTCCCGGCTCAAGGGCTAGGGTGAAAATCAGTGATCATGTCAGAAATCCCTCTAACCTCGCTGTATCAAAGTTCCTCATCCATCAGGCTCGCAGGCGGGGAGTTTGCTCCATGTTTCATCATGGCAGGATCGAGGATCGGCTGAGGTGGCATGGAGAAGAGCCCAGGCTGGGGCTGAGGAGCAAATTGCTGGTAATGCTGCTGGGTAACTGGCTGCTGCTTATATTGAGGGGCGAACTGATGGGCAAAAGGCTGGTGATATTGCTGGGGGACAGGCTGCTGCATATATTGAGGAGCAAACTGGGGCTGATTCAGATACTGTTCTAGGGGTGGACCAGCAGGAAAGCTGGGAAATGGCCCATGCTGTGGATTCTGGAACCACCACTGCTGATTCTGTTCACTGGAAGGGAGAGAAGCGGGAGGATTGGCATTGTGGGAGGCAAATTCCTGTTTACCTGGAGATAGTTGAGCCATGAGGGCTTCTTTCAAGGACAAGTTGGTACTGCCGGTGATACTTTCAACTATCAGGTTTTCTGCCTCACGTGTTGCCAATATCTTTGCCAGAGAGGAACGAGAGAGGGCTACTTCCCACCTGCCGTTCTCATTCTGATGATAAAAGAGCACCACGATAAACGGAAGCCTCTTTCTAGACGTATCCCATTCCCCGATTGCAACGAACTCCAACCCATATTCACCGCCGCAACGGACCAAATCACGTAGGTTCTGTATTTCAGTTGGATCTTGAAGCGTAGATGGAACTTTCGCCTTTTTGGCTCCTCCCAAAGCAGGTTGACCCCCAGCGGACGATGCGGAGACAAGTCGGATGTTACCTTCGGCATCAGTCACGACGAAATTGGCATTGCTAAGACCAAGATGTTGAATGTAGATGATCTTCTCTCCAGCAGAAGTAAATCCCGGCTGAACAGCACGATGTGTCTTGCGTGGCTTTATTGCTATCACCCGTCTCTGACCATTCGCTCCTTGTAGTGTAATGCCGCTGCGTAATGTAATACCACCGGGTGGTAATGTTGCTTGCGGGACAGACGCACCCTGCATATTGAAACCATGTTGCGGATTTGTTCCTTGATGAGCAGGAGCAGCAGTCGCTGTATGGTTGTTTGTTCCATTGGATGGTTGCTGTATCAGATTCGAAGGTTGGTGCTGGGTGACATTCATTTCAATTTGTTTCTGGGCTGAGTTGTTATTCTCAGAAGGACCTCCAATTGCCTCTTGAGGGACTCCCTGCTCCTGATTCGCCTTGGCAGCATCACCAGCGAGATTTGCCCAAGTTGCCGGATAATGCATATTCCTGCAATACTCCAATAATGACAGCTGCAGGGCTTTTTTTGTCCCTTCGTCGACGCCCACCATCAGCATTGGCCGCCACTTGCCAAGCAGATCGATATATCGGACTATTCCAAGATCTGGATCTTGACTGCTCTGTAAATTTTTTTCCTTGATAGTTTTGTTAATCTCATCAAGTTTGGATATGCATCTTTTGATCTCTGTTGATGGGTTTTTGTCCGGAGTAAAAGAAGGGTCGTTCTCCACAGCCTTATACAGAACTTGTAGAAATGGAGTGGCTTTCTCATGGAGCCGTTCATGGTACGAGGCCAGGTTTTCTTCCACATGGGGCTGGGGTTGACTAGCATCATTCCCAAAATAAAAGGGGTTGTTCTTGTCCACTTTGCTAGATCCGTTTTCCATCTTGTCTCTAAGATACCCAAGCTCTTGACCAGATATTAGTGACTGCCCCTCTTTTATGAAATGAGATACTCACTTTGAGATGCTTTGTTAGCCATTTCGTTCTCTGCGGGGTCACGGAATCTGTCAGGATGGATGGCTGCTTGAATTTGCCTGAAATTGACAATCACATCAAAAGGCAGAGCTTTCTCGATAGACTCTTGGATTTTTGTTTCATCATCTGGCGCCTTTATGATCGCATCAATAACTTTGAGTTTCTCTGTCGGCGTCATCTTTCTGGAACTTGTATCTTCGTTATCCGGCTCGACAGTTGGAGCCGGTGGAAGCTTCGGAGGTTGATTGCTGGACTCGGCAGTTGGACTTGAAGGAAGCTGCGGATATAGATTGTTCTCGGCTTGAGATGCCTGATTGCTGCTTGATGGGTCAGACATTTTGCAAGATGGCTTAGAAATATAGTTAAATGTCTTGTAAAGTGTAGCGATATTGTTATTCTTTTTTTTTTTTCCTTTTCTTCGAAGAAAATCTCAAAAATCTTTGCTTGAGGAAAGACAACGGAAGATGCGAAAATGGGCCAGACAATTTGTTCTTAAATAGACAAGAGCTTGATGGTAGAATACCGGAAAAAAAAGGAGACAAATTGAGTCTTTAAGTATCTTAGCAGTGCTCACGGTATGTAGAAATCGTGAGCTTTTCATAAGCATTGGTCTCAAAAAATATGATCCATTAAAAATTAAATTTTAACCGCTGGACCTCCACGTCAATTAATCACTACGGAAGCACGATTTCTTACCACTGTGATAGACAGGCCACTATTTCAATTCTCTTCGATAGAGCATTGGCTTCCTCCTTTTCTAGCTTAGAGCACTCAGCATTTTTGTAACTTCAGAAATAAATATTGCCCTATTAATCTTCACCAGCATGCTTAGCTTCCTTGTCGCGATTTTTTCCCTGGGAGAGGCATTAGCCTCAACTTTGGAGTGAGTTTATCCTGCGATTTTCAGATTCAACGGCTGACGTGTTTGCAGGCTGGGTGAAAAAACCTCTATTGAGATTGATGCTGGTGCTCTCATCCATCAAGTGACTGTAGGCGAAGATAATTCGCTTCTTTTTGCCCCGAATAGGTTGAATGCAAACATAGGCGACCGCATCAATTTTTCTTTCCACGGCCGAAATCATACGTTAACTCAATCGAGTCTGGAAAATCCATGTTCGCCGCTTCCGCAGTTTGATACGGGATTCGGCCAATTCAATCCACAGGGACGCAGTGATATCTCTGTGACTCTGACAGTGAACACACTTGAGCCACAGTGGTTCTTTTGCAAGCAAAATGGTCCTCTTTCCCATTGTCATGCAGGCATGGTTTTTGCCATCAACCCAGGCGACAAAATGGAGCGATTCGAGCAAAATGCCAGACGTGCGCTGTCAAGCGCTAGACTAGTATCTTCGTCATCAACCTTCGCTGGATCCTTGTCCCACTCAAAGAGTTCGTCACGTCCCACAGGTGTCAAAATAACCCCTGTTGCCCCGGTGGCAGAAATAACGACTGTTCCGACATCTTTGACAGGACAGACAGATAGTTCTGCCCCAAAGGTTGTCGTCTACACAAAGACAGTGACCAAAGAATGCTCGTCCAATAGACCGAGTAGCCTGGCTACTTCTACCCCTTCCTCCGCTCAGAAAAGAAATGCTTCAATGATCTCAGCCGCGTCGGTAAAGCCTCGGTCCAGGATCGGCTTCAACCTATATAGCTTGGTCCTAGGTATCTTGCTTTTCCAGTTAAGATAACAGCACATAATGGAGGGCCGTTATCACCATGTCATTATTACTGTCTCGGTTATAGTATGGCGGGCACATTTTGAATTCTATTAGATAGATCCAGGAATCTGCCGCAGAACATCCTTGAATTAAAATAACATGCGAATTGGACACTTTTCAGGCTTTTTGTATTTCTGCCCTAGTAAATACTAGAACTTCCTTCGACGTGTAAAGCGAGTAAAAGTATAGTCTTAGATAAATTTTAGCAACCGCTGGGGTGTTGGTCTTATTCAAGGAAGCAATAATTCTACGTGACTATTTTACCATATGCTTGAATCGGCTCTATACCTCAAATTGACAATAAAATAGCGGAAAATATATAAAGATTTGTATTAAAAAAGAATTGCTGTATCTAGGGCTTCGTTGCGCATCTGCCAATGACTGAGGACTGAATGCCATACCTCGCGAGGCATGAGATCTAGCCCAAGAAGATCCAAACTGAGTTCGGCCAAGTATTTTGTCCAGTACGCATTGTAAATCGGGACCATGTCCAACATGAGTCCAATAAAACGGTAAATATTCAAAACTATCGCCTTGCGGAAAGTGATGGGCCCATTATGGGCGGTAGAGAGATACCATCGAAGATCCCTCCACAACCTATTCGGAAGATGGTATGCTTCTACCAGATAGACCTTGCCGGTTCGAGATGGCTTGTCACGAACCAAAAGTATCAGATATATCGCGAGGATGTCATTCAAACAGCGTAAAAGGTAAGAGCAATTTTCGTCCTTCCACGGAGTCATTGGGATACTAGCTTTTCCACCGACGGCAGAGAGCTTCGAACCGAGGATTTCAAATAGATCGCTTGTGCTTGCAGTAGCTAGGCATCGAAGGTCTGGCCCATTGGCCCTTGGTACGGCCAGATTACTGATGAAAGAGGTGACAGACGAGAAACGACAAGGACGATGGAACACCTGCCTGAGAGCTCCATAGTCTCCAGGACCTAAGCTGCCCCCCGAGATCCTATCGAAGTAGTACCTCAGGGGCTCAAAGCTTACTTCAGCTGTTTTTGCCTGCGCTTGAAAATCGACCCATGTTTTAAACTGGCTGGACAGGTAGAGTATGATATTACCTACTGCCTCAAGGTCTTCTCGAGAGGAAGAAATAGAAGTCTTAGTGGCAAAATCGACAAGAACCAGCTGCGGCATTTGCCAACTCAAATTTCCAATAGCAAAGGACGCAGGACTCAAATTTCCATGGATTATGTGCCGCGAATGCATCCATTCAAGCCGAGAGAGCATCTGATCTGCCAAAAGAGCGAGTGAAAGAGGACCAACATTGTGTCTGCGACGTTCAAAAAGTTCTTCGATAGAAGGACCAATCCCATCCATAACAATCAGTTCCTGGCCTTTGACATTACCGAACCAGCGGAGTGTCGGGATGCCAGGCCCCCCTGATAGGGCTCGTAGAGTCGATGCCTCGCATTCCAACAAAGGGTTTGCCTCCTGCGTCTTGATGTATACTGGTTCAAGCGTACCCTTGTCATATCCTTTGCTGGTGAGTATAACTTGGTTGGTAAAGGAAAGAAAACTTACCGTGCGCAATTCGTCTCGGACTAAGCCACTTGCTCACACGGTAAGCATCGAAATCTTCTTCCGCAGAATACTCTTCCATTGATGACAAAGTTTTTAATGTCAAATCTGCTCGAACAAAAGGCAATTGTGAGCTATTAATATAAGCGCCCACGATTCACGGTTTGGAAAAACCATGAATTTCTTAGAATTCAAACGGCGGCAGGAAGAGCGGCTATCTATCCCCTGGATCCTTATAGGCCTTAAACTAGCATGGATATTTATTGGCGGCCTATTTTTGCTTCGACTTCTGATCGATACGCCGGGGGTAAAAATAGAAAATGGTCTACGATATATCGTGAAGAGCAGAGTATTTAATGGGCTGCTTCATGTTAATAGTAGTTCAGATACTTCTATCTTCACCTCATCTTCAAAAATGTCGCGTGCCACTTCCTGGCGAGTCAAACGGCTGATCAGCGGAGCGAACACTGACCCCAAAAAGAGAGCGCACGCAGATTATGTGCGCTTCAGCCGAGCCTTGGGGTCTATCAATCAAAAAGGAAACGATATATTCATTGATGGCCGGGACACTGGTAGGGAACGCCATGTCTACATCATTGTGAGGAGTAGGAAAGGCAGGAACTTTACCTATGCAACATACAATTCTAATCCAGATGAAGATTGGGTGCCACCTACAAAAGAAGTGGTAGGTAATGATTATATAAAGCTTCCTGAAGCTGCTAATATTCAACCCAGTTCCCTGTGGTGAAAGCATCAACCCCGAAAGACTTCAAAGACAGTAAAAAAACGGACAATCGCGGCAAGTGGCGAAGAAAACAAAACGCCATTGAGATTCCTCCGCCTCCCCTGATGCATTTCAAAATAGACCATTCGTCGTCAGAGTCTGAATGAAAGTCCAGTCAAGTGAGGGTTGGGTAAAGATTGGAGCTAGATTTCAGTCTTTGGGTTCCTATCTCTCGGTCGAAGATCGAACATTGCGGAAGAGTGGGATTATAGAGCGGATTGATTCAAACGAGAAGAGAAGTGTGACACGAGACAGATGGCTCGACGACTCTATTCGGGGAAGTTAGCAATCTGTTAAACACAGTATCCATTATCTCGAACCTGATTTATTATTTCTTGATCCTTAGGATTTGGTCGCAGCAAGTCATGAATATCAATATTTTGCTGTTGACTCGTAAAATCAATCCATGTGTCGACCAGATCCAGCCTTAATGTCGAGGAAGAAGGTCCCAAATTGTTCAGTTCTCTAATTTCTTTGATTTTTTGCCGAACGGATTTCTCTGTACGGATGTAACCTCTCCCTTCTAGGAGCATTGCAATAACACCTGGGTTGATCCCAATAGAAGCGAACCAGATGGCAATTAGTTCTTCTTCTTTGTACCAAGCGTAGCCTCCCATAATTTTCCAAATAATCGATGCTAATATGAAGCATATAAAAAGCGAAAAGCGTTTTCCTTTTGAGCATAGGCTCTGATATCCAGGATCCCTGATTTATGTTTTCGGCACCACAGTGCTAGCACAACCATCCCGGCTTCCAGATAATACAGTGTGAAGTTTAGTCACCCGAATCCTCATCCAAGAAAGGCATCTACTAACGTTTTTGCCTGGAAATGTGAGTCATACCGCGTATACCACATTCTGCGGTATTTTTTCAATTGGTTGCAAGGGAAACCGGCGCCTTAGAGCCACTTAAGCGCTGTTGGATAAACGAGTGGCCACCGTTTCTCCGAGAGGGTGGATTGCGCCTACAATATTGGCAACACCTAATTGAACTACCAGTGTGCCCGGGTGTCTCATCCCGGAGTGATCGTCACTTTCGATTCGCGCGGTGGCGTGACCGTATCCTAGCAAATACTCGGGGACCCCGGCAGTCGTCATTTTACTGATACTGCGCAGTTGTGTTAGCTCGTCGGCCGGATCGTCCGCCACGAAGTCCGACGGCCAAAATGAGTAGTCCGGGAGGTTGATCTTCTCGAGTGGCTTGCATTAGTGCGATCCTCGGTTTGTGATAACAAAATGATCTGCAATTTTGAACCGTTTACGCCTTGGGCGTATTGGGGTCTACCAGGGTCTGGAGCCCACATGACTGGTTGGCCATGCTGGGGCCTGGAAAATTGATTGGTACTTCTATTTAGACTATTGATGCTTTACCCAGTTAAGAATTAGCGCGATCTACCCCTGTATCTTTTTAATCACATTAAAGTTTGACCTTCGCGTACTAGTCACGAGGGTACTTTTGCGTGGGCTCTCGATGCTATTCCAGTTACATGGATAGTGATATTTGAACCCCTGTGTTTGCTCGCATGATTCAGTACGGGTTACCCAATATGGGACTTCCCATCTTGCCACCGAGCCAAGAGGTCTAAATTCCGGCGAATCGGATGGAATGAATATGGCTCATTTGCCCCGTAAGGCTCTAAATAATATTTACGGTTTTAAATGTTGGCTCTGTACTGGCCATTAGACCAACATTCGTAAATGTAGGAAGGAGACGCGTTATCTCCGAAGTATGACAAATCTCTCGACTGAATTCAAGAGGATTTTTCTCACGGTCTTGACAGAAAAACGATTGATAAGGAAATTTAAGTATCAGAAGTACCTCACACGTATCTTGCAAGAGGCCTCGAACAGTCCAAAATATATTGTTGCCGCTGTGGTCTTTGCCTCTAGCCTAATCAGTGAATTATTGTAGATAAACGCCTAACAAAAACCACAAAAGATGGAGAGCAAAAATTAAAGCAAGTACATATGGTTGAAGAGCGACAGCTTGGGCCTGAGAAACCACTGTTGTACATTGGGTACTCATCGCGGAGGTCACAGGGGGGTTTGATTCCAATGACGCCCCCAGGCAAGGATTTGTTTGACATGTAGAAGCAGGCATGGCTATCGGCTTGGGTGTTGGTGGTGCGGGGCTTCGAACCTCAAAAGTACCAGTTACCGGTATTTGCATCCAATTCAGATGCTTCGGGGCCAGCGTTCCATGCACGTCAATGGTATCGTACATCGCATGACAGAAAGCGTATGTAAAACCATCGATACTACAGGAAACAGATGCCGTCCTGTCCAATAAATGTTAGAGCAGTCAATTATAATCAAGAACGCTACCCACAGTCCGCTGGTGTCAATATTGGCTAGTTGAACGGCATTAACAGCACTGGTGACTGTAAGTCTATTTCCCGGTATACCGCAAGCAGCATCGCTGGCTTCTGGAGCGCACGAAACAATGTATGTTCTGGATTTTATTTTCTGAGAGTTGTTAGTTGAGACTAATGGGCCAGAATCAAAGTCGCACCTCATCCAACAGGGATGCCTGGAGTTTATGGCCACGAAACCCGGGTAGCAATAAGTTGACCCTAGGTACTACCCCCAGGGCGGTATTGAATCTACCAGCTAGCAGAAAATATAGATAGCCGACCACGACGGAATACAGTATCATGCAAGTTGATAGTGAGAATTGCATCATTACGCTGTTGAAGTGGGCTGTTCAAGGCTATGGGCAATAGATATAGTAGTAGAAGTCTTTTGTGGAGGGTGAAGGATTTATATATTTCCTTATACCAGTGACAAAGCGCCCTCGGCTGCATCATAAGTCTGAGCACTTGCCGCCCGTAACGTAACTGCATCGTATGAATGCAGCCTCGCAAATCAGACCAGTGAGTCCCCGCCTCTCTGCTGTTGCCTCCCAAGGTTACCTTGATAGTAAGCTTTACTTATGGATAGATTACCCTGATGTGGGTCAAAGAGAATCGAGGAGTTCATCGAAAGTAGCATCGGTCGACAGAGTAGAGGAACTGTAAAGTTCAGTGCTTAGCCAAAGGGAAACTAGATACAAAGCATCAAGCGAAGGGAAAGTAACGTACCTAATTATCTTCTTTACCTTTTTCTTGATTGTCTCACAAGATCTCGCTCTGTCGGCAGGTACACGAGAATTGTAAGTGCATTTCAATTGCTCCCAGCTCAGTCCTGGGTATTGAAAACACACTTCAATTAAGAGCATCTCTTCCGACATAGTGAAAGGGCGACGCTGTTGCACTTTTTGGCGGATACTTGATGACATGAAGGCGAAGCTCTATAACTTAAGAAAGGCAACTCATTGACCGTGGATAATGAATGGATCAACCAGGCGCAGGTTGACAAATATATCTCCCCCCTTGTATCTTTGAAATTGGATGTTAGAAAGCATCACTATACGCAGATATAACAGGATGTTCCGGCTCGTTCCACAACGCTAAGACGTAATTGGAAAAGTATCAATAGCTTAACCAAGGTTCAGTAGACGCCGTGGTTCTGTCAGCTTTCGGGGTAATGATTGGCCAAGAATAAGAACCCAGACTTTCAAGTCGATCGGAATCCTGACAGCAAAAAGTACGAATATTACGAGACGCTAGTCAGTTCACGCTAAATGATTGAAGCCATGGGCCATCAAGTTATGACAAAAAAAAAAGAAGACATATCCTTCTCTTTCTAAAGAGGGAAAAGAGTACGCAGGAAGTACCAAGCTAGGAAGGATTACCAACGGAACGTTACATTCATTCCCAGATCTTTTGAGCCATTATACCTCGAACTATCTACTGGATATCGAGATTTCCTAAGAGCTATTAGTGGACTGCTCGAGAGGCTTGCACAAATCCTTCTCCCGGTTCGCAGGGCATATGAATATGGAAATATGCCTTTGCTTTTCTCCCCTCCCCCTTAGGAAGCCCAGATTTCCGGTTTCTCTTCTTGACTCGACATCTCTCCCACCGCTCCCCAGTGAAATCGAGACTTCTTCCACAATACTGAGCTGTAGCATCGGAGAACTGCTCCTGGGTTTTCAGAGATAAACTCACGGAAGATAAGCCGATTTAGCTGTGAGTATATGGACCTCTTCCCAGGGAAAAGATCTGTGTATTTACTGGATTGCAGATGTGTTTTTACAATCAACGCCTATTCACATGCGGGGATTGGCAGTGGACTCGGTTCGTCCATAAGTGCTCATATGAACATCGAATGGGCTACACGTGCAGCTTGATGCTAGTCTACATTACCGAGAGGGATAACCGAATCTGCCGTTTGTGTCAGGCTATCGAGAGAAAAGCCCGTCGAAGAAGTGCGGAGATCAGTCGTTTAGAGCGATGGAAAAACCAAGGAGATATTCTCATCGCTTCCAAAGAGAGGTCTCGCAAACTTGTTCTTGGTCTGGAATATGAGCTACAGCTCCTGGGAAAAGAAAGAGAATTTCGGAAGAAATGCTTCTCTAAAAGATTTTCGGCGGTCACACGCGATAGTGCCTAGACGCTCGCCAAACGCAGGTTTGGGTTGGGTTTTCAATTTGCTTACGGCAACTCACCGCAGGTTTTGACCTCGATGAACCCTTTTGTTGACCCGAAAGGTGATGATCCGGTGATATGTTCTTAGTGGAGTTGAATATGTATTGTGTTGCACGTATTGTCTGAGATATAAATGGACTGAGGGACAGATATGTATGTATGCACGTGATCTCAGGCCCATCATCATCTCAGTGGCCGGGATAGTTCAACCGTAACAGTATCGTTCAATATAAAAAAATGAGCCTCCGGAGCTACTAGAGAGCTTGGACATGTGTTGTGTATGAAGCATAGAAGCAATTAGTCGATGAGTCGAAAGAATTTCATGATCGTATTGTAGCCCTGTAGCCCGTGACCCGGTGGTATCTGTTGAAATTGCCGGCGTTAGCGCCCACCACGGTATTCATCGATTGAACAAAAAACCGTGATCTATAGAAGAATAAATTAAACCATGTTTCTCCCTTGATGATCTTCCTTTACTTTTATGTAGTGCCCGCCATGGCAAAATGCGATCATTTAGCATGGCTAGAGCTATTAGAAGGCAAGGGCGGTCCACTACTTAGCCACGGATGGCGGCTTTCCCAAATTTTCCGAGACCTGCCCAAGCCAACCGAACAAACCCCCCAAATCACCTTATTCTTAGGCCGCACGTTAAAAGATAAGGCATTACGTGCTCTTTGTGATAGCAATTTTAGGCACCAACGACGGCAACGTGGTATCAATATTCGCGCTGATAATCGTACCTTACATTCCCTACAACCGCGGCTTTTTGCGGATAGCGATCCCACAACCCTGACCCTGCAACCAGCGTACTCCAGCCCCCGGATTTGCCACCGAGATGAAGTTATTCCGATCAATCAGCTACCACTAGACTATTCTCTATATGATTTGGTCTTTGCCCGACTCCTATTCATGTTCGTTGAGGTGATATGTATCTTCGCAGAAGATGTAGGTGGTCTAGACGAGGTATACCGTATGCTTTCCCTCTGGACAACGATTGGAACAGCGTCTTCGCTTCCATGTGATATTCGGCCCAGGGTCCTCATTGTTGTCAATGGCGATAACCCTAGCATCACTCACAGAGTGCTGGAAGAAAATTGTTTTCTCTCTGACCTTCAAGCTCAGTACTCCTCACTCCACAAAACATTCAGGGACATTCGTTTCAGCCCACTACCATCCGATGAGCTCTCAGCTGAGGCTCGCTTTCTTTCCCTGAGTGCAGATATTTCGCGACAACTACATGATGCACGCTTCACTAGGCTACGTCATCAGGCCATGTTCTGCGCAGCACACATGGCTGAATTTTTCAAACTTGCAGCCCGCAATTTATCGAATACTTCCCTTGGTCAATTTAATTTCGTGGCCTTTTCAAGAGAGGAAAACCCTCTAGATGGAGCTTTCCGTTCACATCTCCTCAACTTCTTAAACATAGGCGCAAAGACCAAGATACCCTATGGGGGCCTTGCGTCCCACATAGCATCAGCTCTTTTGATGGATGCGTACCCTCCTGGAATGCATGGTTGGTATTCCCATACCCATGAAAAAGTCCTTATCCTAACCAAGGAGCAGACTTTTGTCCGCGGTCTGTTTTCAGAACATTATTCTACGACGCCTGCTATGCAGCCCATCGCAAAGCCTACAGCACCAAAGAGCTCGCAATAACGCAGTGTGAACGGATTGAAGAACGATTTTGTTCTTTGTTTCGGCATATGTCTTCAACACGTGTCTCTTCGTCGGAGGTTCATAAAGTGAACCTCGGGGACTATCAAAAATATTGGGGATGGTTGCGCTCAAACTCAACCTGTCTTCTCTGCATTAGGCGGAGTCCTGAGCATATACTTGCCTGTGGACATTCAATTTGCGACCAATGTGTGCAGATTTACGGCCGCTTATCTTTGACGGCCGAGGAGGAGTATATTGTCCCCGACTGCATTCTTTGTGGAGCATCAAAGGATTTGACCGTTCAGCTGAAGCCACCAACTGCGGCTCCCCGGGTAGTAAGTATTGATGGGGGCGGTCCTCGAGGCATAATACCGCTTGAAAACCTTGATATACTTCAACGGGTTCTGGGTCCCAACCTTCCATTATGTCACATGATTGACCTTGCCGTGGGGTGTAGTTCTGGCGGTCTGATAGCACTCTCCAGGTTTATGCTGCGAATGGACAATGAATCTTGCAAAAGCCTTTTCAAAACGCTTGCAAAGAAGGTCTTCTCGCCATCACTGCGAAAGCGCTTTTTCCATTCTTGGGTTTCTGATAGCTTCTACGACGTTCAGCCTCTAGAGGAGGCCCTGAAAAACCATTACACTCCAACTCAAAGGATGTTTGATGCTCCAATGTCTGGCGTCTCTGCTTGCAAGGTTGCGGTGACAACGACTACGATCAAGGATGGGGACACTTTTATATTCGCTAATTATAACGGAACAGCGCCCCACCGAGTAGAATCAGGTGACTAGTAACCCTGCAGTACTAGTCAATTGTTTGCTCACAGTTAAATTAGCGTACGGAAGACTGAGACCAAATAACGACCAAGAGCCCTTCTTGTGGCAGATGTAAGGTCCTGCCTCCGGAACTAACGGTCTTTCACATACTAACGTGTTCCAGAGCTCGCGCAACGACAGCCGCTCCACCGTAAGTATTTTACACTACCAGAAAGAAAATATGAACTGATGAACGAAAGTCTTTTCCCACCAATAGAGATCGATGGAATCACATATCAGGATGGTGGAATGAAAAGACATAATAATCCTATTAACCTAGCTCTGTCAGAAGCACGGCATCTGTGGCCAACGTCCCCGAACCCAGATGTGTTGATATCCCTTGGGACAGGATCGACGACGCCCGGCTCTGTTCCGGCGATATCTCGGTATCGTAATTTTCTCGTTGATGGATGGATGTCTCGCATTTATCGATCATTCTCTTCTTCGTTCGACGGGGAGAATGCTTGGCGAGAGGTCTCTGGCTTGATGAACAAGACATGCAGGGAATCTTCATTCCGCTTTGATTTATCAGTACCGGGTGGATTGCCGAGGCTCGATGATACAGAATGCATGGCTAGACTATCGGCAATGGTCCATTCTCCTTCCTTTGGAATTTCCAACCACAAGGAAGCGGCCACGGCCCTCTTGACCACTTGTTTCTTTTTGAAGCTGGACAGTGTGCCAAGTTACTATGCTGGTTTATTCCAATGTGCGGGCACCATTCGGTGTCGGGCGCCAGCACAACATGTTATTCGGTGTCTAGATATCTTGGATCCGTCACGGAAAGACCTCTACAAAGACAACATCAAATTGGGTGTATATATATCGACTCACGATATATGTTCTCACTGTCATAAATATAATCGTCCGATTAGATTTATTGTTCGTGACTTGGAGGAAAGCATTGTCGTGTCTCTCTGTTTTGGAGATAAACTTCATCGGCTCAGCGCTTTTCCGAACAGCATGCAGTGGTTTGTTGAACAGCAAGGCTTGAACCAAAAATTTGGAGGCTCAAACCATCGCCTTGAAGCGAAAGAAGAATGTCCTGTATGTGAAGCCCGGGCCGGGGGAGTGCGGAAGCGAAAATACATAGAAGTTTGATGGAAAGTGTTACGCGATGAAATTTCGTCTATTATACCCGCTACATCAAATATCATATGGATAGTACCGAATTTGCATCAGCTTTGTAGCATTGTTGCTTAGCAATCCATTGCTTTTACAATATATTCAATTCCTTTGTAAATCCCTAATGCTTCGGCACGAAAGAGGCCCTAACCGACCGGTGATCAAGGCGTGATCGCGGTTATTTCTTGTCAGATGCATGGAATAACCTAACCTAGACGGACACTAAATTAGACCACTCAGAGAGACTGCTATAATTCTAAATAAAGCCAATGCGGGGGCGGCACTACTGTGATTGATGCGCTATAGACTCCTGATCGTGCCGCCGGAAACGATATCACGGTCACAAGAAACCGTGCGCGTATCAAAGTGCTACTACTTAAAGAGGATCCATGGACAGTAAGATCCATTCAAAAACATACACAGTCATGAACATTACCAAGATGGAAGAGCTCACCGATGAGCAATTTGAGCGTCTTTTAGAAGAGGTGGGTGGGGGTGCCGATTTGGGGCTCCTTGACCCCTTCTACGACCCAACACTTTTTCCGGAGACTTATAGCGATTTTTCAAATCTACTATCATTCCCACCCCTATCTTCTACTGAAGATCAGATTTCTCCTGTCCAAAGAGAGACCGAGGGCTCTCTAGAGCCAGAGGAACGCAGTTGCGACTCATCAATACACCCTGCAGATGCCGAAGCTGGCAGGGCCAACGAAGCCATCGAAGCACTGAAGACGGCCAATGCAGCAAAGCTCTTAGCAGAGGAGCAAAAGATACGACTAGACGCAATGCAAAAGGAGTAAGTTCTATGTTCTACATCCTAGTCGAAAGGCTTCGGAGCTAATACGCCTCAGGTTGGAATCGCTCACGAGGTATGTTCAAACTTCGAGAGCCATGACTTGGCTACTTACCACTATAATTAGGATATTCGAAGACATCCAAACTTATCAACACCAAAGACTCAATCCTTGGATGAAAATAGTGCAAGGATACTTGAATAACATTGATGGCTGTTCGGAGGGAAATCCGCGGTCGGCAATGGAAGACGACTTTGAAATTGACATAGAACGCCCTTGAATGTGCTTGGCGAAAAAATACCAACGGGCACAGCAGACTCAACACGCTCAGCAGGCGCAGTGAGCACAGCGGGCACAGCAGGCGCAGTGAGCACAGCGGGCACAGCAGGCACAGCGGGCACAGCGGGCACAGCGGGCACAGCGGGCACAGCGAGCACAGCAGGCACAGCTGGAGAAACGATTTGCTGAGGTTTACGGATATTTGTATTGATTTTCCACTCTTTCATATTGTCAAGTAGATTACAGGCTCTGAATTGATTTGATATCGAACTCCACTGTTCACACCCATTACCCAAAGGCGCCACCTTCAGCACACAGTTCTGACAGTTTTGAAGATACAATAGAACTAGATTTTTGTACCCAGGGAGCTGCATTCCATTTGTTCAACTGTAAAAGAGCTTTAAAGGCAGCAAATTCGCTCCCGCTAATTCCGACAGAAGTATATCAGCTTGCATCAAAATGGCTGGGACAGTGTGGACTTCGGAAGAGGTGTCTCTCTTGCTTTTCCTTGCCTCGCGGGATATACAACCTGAAATTATTGCGGATATGTTGAATAATCGTACAACCACTCTCTTGTCTCGTGGAGCAGCGCAGGCGCCGCGAAGGACAATCTCCGCTGTGCGTGGGAAGCTGACATGGATTAAATCTCGACATCCTGAAATCTGGCTTGAAGACGGAAGTATCGATGTTACTACGATGATGCAGTTTTTGTATAGCTTGCCATTTGTGGATCCTGCGGAGCTCAACATGCTCTTATACCAAGCAACGATGGAAATCAATTTGCGATCTACCAGGTAATACAGGTGCGTATCTTTGAAAAATGCTTTGATATATACCTTCTAATTAAGAAGCATAGATGGTATTGTTTTGTTATGAGCAACCACAATCGCGAATGCGCTAGACTCGGAACTTGGCAGTTGGAAGGGCGGTTCAGAACTTCAAATATTCCATATAAGACCGCAAGTCTCTCTGTCGAAGCAGTTATGAATGATATATGAAGTATGCCTAGAGAATTGTTACAGAGCTCATATCTACGAAGAAAAGCCATGTGATTCGCCGATTCGCTGTCTGGTGTTCATTCATTACATTCAGGGATCCTAGCGTGGGCGGTTCCATCATAACTGTCACGCTTTTTTGTATTAAATAGTGAGCTTTTAGAATAAGAACAGCTCATTTTGTCCCTGTGAATAATTTTTCCGTAACCCTTTTGTCAACATGCTATCATTACCACCTACTATTGGCTCATATGAGATTGTCAAGTTGCCTCAGAATCCAGAAGACGTTGGATATGGTGAGTCAATCATTGTGAATTTAGAGCAGCAGATACCTAACATAGAGGCAGCAAGACACTGCGCTACATTTGAATGGTTTCTCATTAAAGTCGACGATGAGAAATCGACTCTCTCCGAGGAAGCTTCCATTCTACATTCTGCTTCCGGGGGTGTGGGCATCCCACGCTTGCGCTATTTTGGAATTCACAAGGGGCGGAGTGTAATGATATTGGACCTCTACGGCCCTTGTCTCGAGCAGGTCTTCAACCACCGTGACAGGCAGTGCAGCATGCAGACGCTTCTTTTACTTGCAATTCAGCTTCTGTCTCGTGTCCGATATCTGCACTCGAGAAACATTCTTCACGGCAACCTTAGCCCTTGGTCTTTCGCTTTAGGTTGTCCAAACTGGCAGAGCCATCAATTTATGTTTACTGATTTTAAAATAATGAAGGACCAACCAAGGTCAGCCCGAGGCGACCTCTTGAGATTAGGTAATATACTTTCTTATATGAACAGGGGTGCATCAACATCATGGGAGGATCACCTAATTCGACCTCCTAAAACCGAGCCCCCATTTCTCGCAAGTTATTTTCGTGTTGTCGAAAAGTCTCAAAAAATTGATTATCAGCTTCTTCAAAGTACCCTTCAAGGGTATTATGAGGAGTTCGTCTGTCAAATGGAAGTTGCGCTTGGGCTTGGCGGCTCTCGGGCGCTCAAACAATCATTAACACCGAATCTCGGACACCTGTTGACTTGCAGTACAGGGGAAATGAGACAGCACCATTCTTTTGCGTTGGAGAGAGTGCAGTGTGGCTCTAATTTTCCAGGAAACGGTGATCTTTTCTGGCACGATTTAGATCATCTATTCGAGATTTACATTGCGATATTCGTTCGATATAAGGCAGAAGACATTTCTCGAGCTCTGAATGATGCTTGGGGAACGATGCATTCCCTATTGCATGGCACATCGCAGCCTCTACGGCTTTCTATACTTTACAGATTCTATCGATTCTTCGCAGTACTCCTCGAGACATTACCATCCTACAAGTCCAATTGGATATCTTGCCTTTCGAATATTGCAATGCTACTTTCCAATGCACACGCAAGAAGAGTGAACATTGATTCAGCATTGCAGACTGTTGCCCATTGGAAAAGTGTCCAGGATGAAGAATGCTGAGTAATCAGCAGTATGAGAAGCTTGACTTGCGCGACTGGGTTGTGACATATGCCTTCATTCATTGGAGTATTTGTCTGTATTCGCAATGCTCTCATCTTCGTGATTACCATTCTGCTTGACTGTAATTCAAAATATTGTTTAGAAACAACGCTAAAAAAAATTTCAGGAAAATATGTCACATTACTTCAAGATGCAATGAGAGGTTCTATCTATTGAAGGTATCAAGCTTTAATGTTCTGCAAAGCCTTCTTGCAGGTATCCATAAGTGATTTTATCTTCCAAGTGAGATCCTCCAGGGCATTGAAAGCTCCGGTAAGTTGTTTGGGGCCCCCCTATTGGGTAATCATTGTTTCACCATCCCCACCTCCTTCGCTCCAACTTCACGTGCCAACCGAATATAGGGCTTGAGGCAGGAAGACCCGGGCGAAAGCTTTAAAAAATCGTGCTGGGATTGTTCAGATCAACGAGCCAACGAGCCATCTAAAGTAAAATCATATCACTCACTTGAAGTAACCATTTTGCAGACTTATGGTGTGTGGATTTAACAAAATTGACCACGTTTGATTCCCAGGATCTTGTTTTGTGTTGTTCCTCTTTCTGTGAGAAAAGAGCGTGGTCCAGACATTCCTGTACTATTTTGCCGAGGGATTTTAGATCATCTTGCTCTTTCTGATGACTATCAGAATGTAACATTGCGTTTCCCACGTTTGCTGCAGATCATTAGTGACGTCCGATCGAATTTTAGTCTGGAGATTTACCTATCTTGACTGCTCCAGAAGTGGACAACAGAATAGAATCCGAATTTATCTGACCGTGCACAATCCCAAGAACACGGTGGATATAGTCAATGCCTGCCAGCACTTCCTGTGAAAATGCTGCGACCTCATATGACTGAAGACGACCGAGCGGGGAGTTGGAGATTTGCGCCAGAGTTACATCCATAATTTCATAGAGAAGAAAAACAGCACCCTCGTCATAAAATACACGCTGCATTTGGACGAGGTTTTCATGTGAATAAGATTTGATTTTTTCCAATTCCTCTTTCCCGATGCTTTTGATCTCTTTCATAACGCCCTCTGCAAAGGTCGCATTTTTGCCATGGACAACCAACCCATGACCAGCCTGATTTAGCTTGAATGTCTTCTGATAATGCTCCCAGGGGCTCTTGTACTCTTTAGCAAAGATGCTTCGGGAAATTGGTGTCGTTTGGCTTTTTTTCAGCCGTCGTGCACTTTGACTTGTATCCTGAACGACCCTTTCGAGATTCTCGACTGCTCTCTTGGTTCCCGTCCTTGGGAACTGAGATGCACGGTTGGACAGATCTTGTGATGATGGTATGCCTGCCATTTCAGATGATTGTGAAAAGTTTACTATATTAGAATCTCATCATAGATGACTGTAATATATCAAGGTCATGCTTTTTGATGCCGAAGAAATCGTGACCTTTGTCTATTCGGCGGATCCCCCATACCGCCATTTCATTGGGTGAGTGTGCGGCGGGTCCACTCCCTACCCAACTAGAAAACCGTGGACTCCCCCAAGCATAAATCGAATCTCTGTCCAGATTTGAATCAGGTAAAAGCCGTAGTCACAATGGACCTTTTGGTGATTTACCTCTATACTGGAGCTCTTTTACTTGTTCTCGCTCTTTTACAGAGATATCTAAAGCTGTGTCTCAGCTTTGTTTTCAATCCGAGACTTGGTGCTTTCATTACCAGGCATCTTGTACTACCTTACCTTCTTCCACGGTGGTACTTTTGGGGCCACTTAACTAGACTCCAAGCTCTTCTTCATTGTACTCATCTTGCAGGGACTCTGATCTGCAATGTACTAGGGGTTTCTAATCTATCGATGGCTAGATCAAGGGCCGGATCGCTCGCAGTTTTCCACTTGATGCCATTGATGCTTACACCACGACTAAGCATGGGAGCTAAGCTGATTGGCCTTTCTCTTGACTCTTATAGACGTATACACTCTACAATTGGTCTGATGGCTTGTTTCCAAAGCATGCTCCATGTGATACTCGCATACCAATCTGTTTCGCTTGATCTCAATAACCGAGCCCAGAGGCACGGGTTTATAGTATGTGGCTGCGTCCCCTTTTTTACCCTCCACTCATGATTTCCCCAGGCGACAATCTCTATTGCATCATTGACATTGATGGCTACACCATGGGTCCGACGGCGATTGTATGAGATATTTTCGATCAGTCATTTCGCCCTTGGAGCTCTCGTGATTGTGATGATCTGGTTGCACTTGAAAAAAAAGTTCAATTTAAACGGTGGTCTTCTTATTGCTTCTCTAGGTTTTTATTCACTGAGTTGTACGATCCATTTGGTTCTACAATTATATCGCAATATGATGGCAGGGAAATTTTTCGCTAGGGCGAGCATCACAAAAACGAACGATGCTGTTCAGCTCAGCTTCCGTCCTCGCCGTCCCTGGAAAGTTCGTGCTGGGCAATATGTTTATTTGAAAGCACCAGCCATAAGATTGCTTTCTATTGCAGAGTCCCATCCCTTCAATATCATATGGTGGGAAAATGGGCCAGACGAAAGGGCCGAGACCATCTCGATTCTTGCTCAGGTCCAATCAGGTTTTACCAAAGAGCTTCTTTGCCACTCAAGTGACCATTTAAGAGTTCTGATAGATGGACCATATGGCGAACCTCAAGATACAGAGCCATATGACAGTATCCTCATGATTTGCACAGGTATTGGAATATCGGCGCAGCTACCTTATGCGAAAGAAATCCTTCGTCGTCAAGCAACTGGCGGTTCCTCTCCTCGCAAACAGCGTGTCACTATCATATGGGTCATGGAGAAAGAATGTAAGTTTCTAATGGCAGTGTATATGTCTCGGCTGATTTTTGAAGATCACAGCGACTGGGTTTGCGACTGGATGGATCAGTTGCTTGAAAAGGACTTGGAGAACGCGAAACATGCCACTAGTGCCCGAACTTCCAAAGTTTCTGGTCATCTCAAAGATGCTCAACTGATGCAGAATGGGTCAAATATGGAAAAGCAAGAGATAATCGAAAGCGTCTCACGGCTTCTGGAAAGCATGGAAAGCTCGAAGAATCTAGTAAGTATTTGAGAATCATTTCCTCTCGACCTGAATTATTTTTAAGAAATAGCAGAGCTTCAACTATTCATTATATATAACCGAAAAGTCCGGATCGGAGGTTCAGATTGGCCGGCGTGGCATCCAGACCTTTGGGAAGCCCAACCTATGTGCCATCATTAATGACGAAATCAATACTTGCCGCGACAAGCTCTTGATCTCAGGTACGACCATCACGAGCCGCTAAAGAGATATGCTGACAAATAGTAGTTTCCACTGATTCCAAGACCCGAGACTTGATTAGGGAATTCGCCTTGACAAAAGATAAAGCCGATTATTACGAAACTGAATTTCAACCTTCGGATAGTTATGTTAGCTTCTAGGAAACCGCCGAAAGATCGAACGATTAGACTGAAACAACGATGCGGATCTGGAAGTTCTCGTTGATAGGAAGAAGAGATCTTTGTCGCACCAACAAGACGTTGATACATCCCACGCTCAAAGTTAACACTCAGGCGGAATGTATCCCGCTTTTGAATTCAACTAGATAAATAATAGCTGTGCAAATATATTTTGGAGATTCATAACACCAATTTGATTGAGGATTGAAGATCATGATGTTTGACATTCATTAGATACATATTGAATGGAGCAAGTCATGGGAATTGTGCCAGCTGACCGCCAATCGTGGCACTCCCGTGGTTGTGACCAAATCCCTTGTTTTCAAAAATGACTCAGAAGAGAAAGTTGGCCTGGTGATCGGGTTTGACCAGACCAATGTAATCAGACATTTTCGTACTGTTAATTAGGGCGGGGTTTCTGTTCTTTTCGTTTTTCAAACCCATGTACTTTTGTTCTTTCTTAGTCGGTAGGATTCTATTGCGGTCCAGCGAATATTGGGCGGTCATCCATGTAGCGAAGGTCGGCCATCGTGAGTTGTTGAAGGGTGATTCGTGATTCCGTGTCGCTGCAACGCGTCAACGCCCTATAAAACAGAACTTATGTTTCTTTTCTTATCCTGTTACATAATCAAATGATTTTAACGTTTGTATCTTGACTAGTAGCCTGTCACGGTTTCTTGGACTTCAAAGGCCTAGCGTAACTATATGACGGAAATTCAGCGGTCGAAACGGGCAGTACGGTCATAGAAAGTTCTGCGGAATCTGGTTCATTGAAAATGTATCTACACTAACCATTTTATATGGATGTGTACAAAACAAACCTAAACCAAGTACGGTTAGTTCACCCGTGGTGTTTCCGTAGATCTTGGCAATTTGGTTCCGACACTATGAGTGACTTATATAATCACATCACGATTTCTCAGTGTAAATAAGCGTGATTTCGGGGGCCATTTAGTTGCTTCATATCCACGGAAAGGTTCACTCCGGGCTACGATGTTGCCACAATTTGCAGGATGGATTCAACTGAATTAGATGTTGCATTGCAATTGGAAGCAGCCACCTTAGGTTCAGTCAAAGTCCGTCAGTTGAATCAACTAGTATTCGAAGATATAGACGTGCAAGGATCCCGTGCCCTGAATCAGTCTCGTATCAAGAATATAATCCATCGATTTGACCATGAGGGATGCCGACGGACTGATCCCCTCACCTGGATTCCTTGTGAGGTATCGAAGTCGGTCCTAGAGTTACTATTACAAGCGAACTTTCAAAGTTTGCGCCTAAATTATCCAATCGATTTAGAGCTCGAGGAAGGGTCTGAGCTACTCTGCCTTCAAGGTCAACATCGAATAACCGCAGCTCTTGAGTGGCTCCCGCCTAACGACCTTTGGTGGAATTTAATAATTTATGACTCCGATAAACTGAATGACGGATGCCGCAAGCGACTTCGAGAGGCGGAAAATGGATCTCAAATATTCAGTGACGGAGAGATATTCCGAAATATTCGACATTATCAACTACGGGGTGAAGAAAAGCCGGCACAGGAATGGCTGGCGAAGTGGTCACCCTCCAAGTGTCGGGACTTTAATCGAATATATTCTCCTAAAACCGGCCAAGTTCAGCGGAAGATCTTGGCAAACAAGCTAGACAAATTGCTGGCATTTCCTGCACTTTGGGTCCATTGGCTCATGGGAACCCATTTGACCAATTTGAATTGCCCGGAGGTTTGCGACTGTCGACACCAGATGGCCAATTACGTGAGACTGACAGACAAATAGGAGCTGTCGGCATACCTCCATAAAATTCATTCCGCATGGGTCGCTCTTACTTGTGGTTCCACTCAAGCTTTGGACCCTGATACGGTGGAGCTTCTTCACGGCCGTTATCCCCGTTTGTCTTTAAATGATCGAAGATATATCCGTCAAATTTTTGAGCATAATTTGGCTTTCCCTCGTGTCTCTGATCCTGCTTCGCGATTGCAGCTTCTGCAAGCTTCTCTGAGCTACACAGAAATGATACCTTCATTACATCTTTTTCTTGAGAATACCAAGTACTTGAGAACGATGACGGACGTGCTGAAGAAGGCTTTGCCACCTAAATGCAAAGGCACTATCCGACAAGTCATGCTGCGATCTTTTGTTCCCCCTTTGACAGGCCGCATGCAGGTGTCAGAAAACGATTTCGAAGAGGGCAGGCCGGAGGAAAAAAATGATCAGTTCTGGTCAGCTTATCGACAATGTTTTCTGTTCGCGATGCGCCACTTTTATGGACTGACTGATCTTCATCCGAGAGGACACAGCCAATCTATTAAGTCGCATCAAAAACTTGAGCGTCTGGATCTCTGGAAACGCTTTGAATATCTCCTTCGTCATCTGGGATTTGCCGTAAATGGACCCCAGGAGGTCCGAGCACCTATGAACACTGAGTATGTCGCTGTCCAATCACTACTTTCTCGCCTCAGACCTCCGGACCTTTTTGAATATGACCACTCTGTGCTCAGCGAATGCAGCAGTTATGTTGCAAATATCCTGACGCAAATTAAACCGCGTAGTATGGGCGCACCACGTCCGTTTCAGAGTACGGATTCCACACAGAAGTGGGCTCTCACCCATCGATGCGGTATGACGGACTGGGACACCTTTTTCTCTGACCGCAGGTATCTTTTTCTGCAAAACATTTACGCACTAGATGATGAACCGCGGGAGGATGTCACTTCATTCGCTGTGAAACGGGATATCTTTAAATCCTTTTTTCCTATTGATGGGCTTAATGTTATAGCCGAGACATTCTCGGATGCAGTCCATAGGGGAGAAACAACAAATATACATTCAAATGCAGCTTCAGCAGGCTCGTCCCATCAACGCGATGTCCCGATGTCGAATACAACAGACGTGCACATCGAAGGAAATGACCGAAGTGATTCACAGGCTATTCACATACCGGGAAATCAAGACATAGAGATGCCTGATGAGCATTCCGATAATGCGATTCGTCTTTTGACAAATGATAACGTAAATATCAGTTCATCGCAAATTATAATGCAGAGCCATCCAGGACCTATTGCCTCTGTTGAAAAGGCAAACAGCGAGGATATTTTTGCGCTCTCCATCATCTCCCAATCATCGGCAGCCTGCAAATGTAGAACCGATATGACAGCAGACCTTTTTTGGGCATCTTATAAACACACTTTGTCCAGTCTTTCATCTGTGATATTCTTCGGTCTCTCAAATAGAGATGTTTTGTTCTTTCGGTTATCTAATGCCCAACCAATTTTAAACATCGCCCCTGAGGTTGGCTCAGGGTGGTGTGCAAAGGCCGAGGACCCACCCGGTCAGCATTCTCCAACTCTCAGGACACTCGCTAGAGCTGAAATCCAGTCTCAGGCAATGAAAGGTGGCATGTTCTTCTATGGAGACACTCAAGATCTAAGCTTCCGATCTACATTAAAGCCATGCACCCCCATGGCTGCCATTGTTCTCCCTTTTTTTGATACTGGCGATGAAACGTGGAAATTGGAACATTCGAGGAATGCGGGAACTGTGATCCAAGAATTCTCGCAAACGAGATCAATGAGCTCTATTGATTGAGTGTTCTAGCCATAATCCGTTTTCTCCAGAAATTACTGGGTTGTGGCCTATACATGGTGAACAGGAGAGGAAATCTGCCACAAAACTGCCACTTGATTCTATCAATGTCCGAGTTTTGACATGATAAGGAGCTCTTGGCTGCGGCTTGATAAATAGTATGAACCCCTAGTGCACGCACCAAAGTACGTGATATAAGTTTTAGGCCAATCAAGTCTATATTTGAACGAAAGGGCCGCATTCTTACAAATTTAGAAAATTACACACGTCGGTATCATAGAGCTGCATCGTCGGCCCCGTAATTGTGAAGACTTCGTTGAAGACCTGCTTTTCCACTTCCAGCTCAACTTTAGCCTCAATACAATTGTTTGGAAGTATTTATATATACTGCAACAATACCGTCAAATATTCTTATAATTGTTGAAACGAAGTGTTGTTTATCTACGATATAGTTGCGATTGTTGGAAAAACGTCGACGATAATCAAATTTTGGATATCTTTAATCATCAAGGAAAGTCTCTTTACCTCCGAAAATTGCCACAAGGGAAACGGCTCTAGTCTTATTTGCGCCTTACTTGATCCTAGAACGCCTAGATTCATGCCAGGCTATTGCTGGTTTACTTTCAAGCCCGGCATTTGCGATATTTTACCGTTGGACATACAGTGTACTATTAGTGGTACTTAAGAGTGCAACAAATGCCCTGAAAGGAGGGATTTTGATACCGCCACTGTTGCACCATCTTTCAACGTTCCATAATTTAATTCCAGGTCTGGCAGTCTATAATAAGAGAAATCAACCTGCTTTTCGTTATGAAACGCTTGAAAGTGTCACACATCTCGAAATTTGGTTGCCGGGATTCCTCTTGGAGTAAGTCCGGTACCACCAAATCGATAATAGCATCGCCTGATATCTCACTTTCCGGAAGGACCTCTTGGGTGCTCGCGTAGGTACCTGGGAAGATTTCGGGAACACCATAATCAGGCCCGATATTGATAATCGTGATATAAAGGGGCAACGTATGCAGATTCTTGAATTTGATTCTTCGTGCACCGAGTGATTTGGAGTTATCTGGATCAGGTGGTGCATTGACAAGCTCAAATTCATGCGGTGGTGGCCGACTGACCTCGACTGAACTAGCATCTGACACGAGTTAGTATACGTGCAGGTGCTTGAGCAGACCGATCATCTGTTTGGCATAATCCGCGTTTGTTATATAGGACCGGTTTTACAGCTAAGTCTTCCAAAGTCGGAACATCAATTTTCGAAGAGCGGGATACTACCCACCCGGGGCTTATTATTGAAGGGTCAACAAATCAGCTGTTGGCATTCTGGGAGCATAATACAAGTTTTTTTTTGGGGGGGGGGGGCACGAGACAAGGTTAACCAGAGAAGCAGCAAGCTCCCCTGGAGAAGATCTCCTCGGCCCATACTGTGTATTGCACTCCACACAGTACAATACCGCTGAAAGTAAATAACAATAACGTCCATCAAGTAAATACGTAATGCTGTGGAGAGATTTGAAGGTAGCCAAATAGAAAGGTCAGAAGGAACACAAAGTCAAGCAAAGTTCAAAGCCAAGACAGATTGATACCTTACCTTGAACTGACCCGAAGAAGCACGACTAAAGAACAAGCAAGAAATCAGCGAGGTAAAATTCGAGTGGCTATAAATGTCACAGTCAACCTGAAGTTAAGCCCCTCTTGATCAGTGATTATACTCTGCAGCACGAGTCAAATAGCAGGTTCCCGCAAGAGAATTTCTTGCTTAAAGTTCGGTTTTCTTGTGGTAGGAAGTATTCGTACTTTTTGGAGGCTGGTTGATGCTCCAAACAAGGGCGTACGGCTGGGGACACGTCTTGTTGAAGATGTGGTACGCACGCACAATGATTTTGATTTTGCCATCGGGGATATTCATCCACTCAACCTGTTCCACATTATTCCATCGATCAAAGTCTGCCTTGTCGCCCATATTGCCATGTTTTTCAGTTTGATCCGAACTGATTACAATAAGGTCCAGGTCGTTCTGAAGCATCTTTCCTGGGTAATCTGTCCAGACTAAGGTCACTTTCAGTACTGGTCCACTGGAAGCAGTAGTGCTGGTTGACTTTCCCTGGGCCTTCATAAAATCTCTTTGGCTTGGGATATCGATCAGAAGCTCCTCGCTTGCACCTTGCGCGAGTGCTCCACCCTCGCGATATCCACAACTAACTTGGTTTGGTAAGATCACTGAGTTGGACAGATTGACTCGACCAAAGCCGCTGTTACTATTGGGAGATAGGCCAGTTTCGCTTGGAATATACTGCCCGGGTATTGCAACCGCTCCATTGATAAGCATTGCTTTGAGAAGAGCAGCACTAGGGCTTTGTAATCCACTTTTAACCAAAGTCTCTCTTAGGACTGCAGCGCACCCTGCCACCAGAGGAGTGGCCATGCTAGTGCCAGCTAGGAACCACCATTCGGGGTCTTGACTTGCACCAAAGTGAGCATCAGCATTGACCACATGTCGTGACCTTGTTGATAGGACTGCCGTTCCAGGGGCAACAACGTCAGGTTTTATGCGAGATTCTAGGGTAGGTCCGCGGCTGCTGAAGGCTGCTAGGCCTTCGGGTTTGTCCGCCATCAGATCCTTGCCTATTGGACCGCTTGGCCATCGCTGACCATAAGTGATAGGGATCTCTGGGCGATTATTCTCACTTGCCCCGACAGTAATGCAGTTTTTCGCAGCAGCCTCGGAGCCGATCTGCCTTGGGTCAATGACACCATTCCTGTCTGCATCTATGCCGTCATTCCCAGCAGCGAAGAGGATCACCATATCCTGATGGTCCCAGACAAATTTGTCAATTTCCGCGCTAGATTCCGTATAAGGAAGCTGTCTTCTTTCAGGGCCGGAAGATCCCCACGAGTTGGTGTGGATTCGAGCACCGCTCTTTTCATAGGGAGGAGAGAAAAGGTCTGCAAAGTCGGGAGGGATCCCACCCAAACCATTGCGTCGGTCTAGGAGAGACTGCAGTACCAAAGTAGCCTTTGGGGCTGTGCCTCGAATATTTCCTCCCATAGACGCAGAGAACCCGTCCCCAAGAACAGATCCACAGACATGTGTTCCATGGCCATCTGGGTCATCTGCTTTTCCAGAACGTCCTAGGGCATAGAGCTCCTTTACTCGGTTCGAGAAAGCAGGATGGGTATCGATGATAGATCCTTTATCGAACCCTGTGTCTGCTACAGCTACCACCTGTCCTTCGCCCTCGTACTGGGTACCATTGACTTGGACAGGGGCCCCAAGAACTTGTGCTGCCCGATTGTTGAACAGTCTTGCTGGATAAACTGGCTGAATGACCTTGACCGCGTCAAGATGGGCCAAATCGTCCAAATACTGATTTTGAACTTTAAATCGAACCTTAGAGGATCCAACATCCAAGGTTTCAGGGTCAGCATGCGCAGCTGCAGCAATTTCCGAGAGAACATGAGAGGAACCAGTGTCAACATCCTTATGAAGAACAACGTCAACCGTTTTAGAGATACGGTCTTTCGGCACGGCAGGAAATGATGCTAACCCCTTTGTTCCACCCTGAGTTTTCAAGCTATCCTGAATAACAAACATGTCCAGATAGATGTTGGCCCAGGAGACAAATGGGAGCAGGCGGATGGATTCGAGATCTGTGCCCTTAAACCCACAGAGGTAGGTATTATGGGAAACATATTCCTGTATATCAACTCCTAGTGATTCAAGTTCGTCTTCTTGTTCGTTGGAGAGCGGCTCGACTGATTGAACCAGGATATAGTCAGACTGACTCGCATCCTCTGACTCAAGGCCCAAGGCTTGAAGTATTGGGCGCTGTTCCTCTGGATCGACACTGTTCCCATTGATTGATACAATGGGCGTCCTGCTATGATTGTGGTTTGAGTTTTGGCTTTCCATTATGAAGGTGGGGGAGAAATGTAATTGAGAGTGATCGAGAGATTCAAGTTCTTGCCCGGAAATTCCAGTCCAAGCCTTGGAGTTTAGGAAGGGAGTGAAAAGCTACGCAAAGATTCACGACGAGGCGTCTGATGTCAAATCAAGTATAATAAAGTCTCTAGTGAAAAGCTAGAGGTACTATTATATCTTGCATGTGTACACTGAGGCCCAACTTGATCGTTTTCAAAATTTGGAAAAGGATGTACATGAGAACATCTATACGTGCTATTTATATGCTAATTCCAGAGCGCATGAGGTTATGCCAGGGAAAGAGGTTCGAGCAGACTTGAACTGGTGACTGTCTTTGACGGTGTAAAGACCGGTTGGTATGCTCGTGTACAAGTAGAAAAGAGTGGTTGACCTGCTTGGCATTATCTAGGCCATATTGACTAGCCGCATTAGGATCTTGCGATCTAGACCATCTAAAAAAAACCATCCGCTAAAATTCACCATTTGCCGGAGTTGATTGGTCAATCATTTACTGGTTCTCCTATTGTTTGATTCCTTTTCCGTCTGTTCAGGTGATTTATGAATTCATTACCGGCGAGCCTTGGACATGTCTAGGAATCTGAATCCAAGTTTAAGCCTCCCAACGACTTATTGAGCATAAAAATTAAGCCTGTCAGGTGGCCGATCAAATTGAACATCAGCAACTGGGTTCTCCATATCCGGTTGCGGAAAAGGGCGTAGATAGAGAGCCATGGTTGAGTTAGTATATCGAGTAGGTAAGGAGGTGATCGGCGAGGCCTAAATATATCGTAGGAGTCAAAGTTTAGACTATGTACAAAGAGGAGAAAGACTTCATCTCGATACTATTAAATCTTTTGTTCCGTAGGTCTAACTTGAAGGATCGTACTCAGGCCCAATAAAGGCCCGCGTGGGATACTACATGGACCATGTACAAGTTAAGGGCACGCAATCCCCGACTGCTTTGACTTTTGAGTATAAGGACATACGAGTTAATTCATATGCAGGGAAACGCATAGCTGCGATGCATACACTGAAAGTAAAATGGACCAGAATGATCCTCTGGTGAGCAGTCTCAGTCCATGTCAAGCCGCTCTTCGGTCACCTTTTTTTTGCACTCTGGCTAATTCGACTTCAGCACCAGAATGAGGTCCATAGCTTAGCATGCATTCTTTACATGAACTAGTTCTGACGTATTAAGCTCTCCTAATATGAAAAAGGTTTCTTCATTTTAAGTCTAATTAATCCAACATCAACATCCATCTTCTGCATAATCATCAACATGTAGGGGAAATCCAGCGGGATGTCTGAAGGTGCTAATAATATACTATTCATGTCGGGCAAACTAATTATGTACTGGTAAAGTTTGCTGATGCTAACTCTGGCAGTTTTGAAGGTTTCTGTCGTTTAACCTGGACTAACAGTGCCCAATTCCTCATCCATTTGGCGTGCTTTTCCACTCTTCTTACCGGCCTTTACTGGTTGACACGAAGGGCCATCCATAATATCTTCATAAGCAACGGAGTTTTGGCGTATCCTTTCATCGGCGTATGTGTCCGTTTGGTTCCTCTCAATAATCTGCTGAGCGACATTGTATTCTTGAAAGACGTCCTGTAAAATGGTCGCAATTGTGTCGTGAGAAATATGACTGTTGCCGTATCTTAATAAGGTTGCTCTTTCTTGAATGAACTCCGAGACCTTGGCTATTTCGATCATATTTCTCCTTAGTCGCTCTGGGAGCCCTCTTCCTTTAAGCAGTGCTAATAATCCAGCAATAGAGGTGTTGAAAGCACCTAGGATTGTGATTGCTACTACGTGATCCCCACCTGACGGTCCGAACGCAGTTATAGTTGCACCGAGTATTATTTGCGTCATTGCAATCAAGTTGAAAACAACGCTGATAAGCCTATATTGGAACCTCAAGTGTTTCTCCTTGCGTATCAGCTCATTCCGTAGGTCGGCCGTTGCAGTCTCATAAGTAACGTAGATCTGAGGCTCATCATAAGAGTCCTGTGGACTAGATTGATGTAAATCGGACATGATGTATTGCTGGGAATTTCGAATAGTGTGCTGCTAGTATGAATAGAGTTTTTCAAAGTAGATGTATACATCTAGGTGGATTCTCGACTATCTTCACTGATGTACTTAGTTATATGACCAAATCACTTCCTTTCGAGGTTATTACCATCCTTCGTCTTTTCGCTGACGTTGTTTCCTCTAAGCGAAGAGATGTATATTCATCGCGGTCATTTCGTCCTTCGGTACTTGCTAAAATCCTATGGTATTCGTTCTTGGAGGCCTCGAATCGATGACAACTTGCCACTTAATGTTATTCAAAGCCTTGGGTCTTTTTGTTCCTGTTCCATGGAAACCCGAGGTTACTCAAATGTCTCGGTCGGTCGTGTAACTTATCTTCAGCTTTGTGGCTGATGCTCTCCTTGGCCCTGAATAGACAATTGTAAGAAAGAACAGCAGATGATACTTTGGGCAACCGTTTGCATCGACAATTTCGTACTTTCTTCATTGCTACGGGGTTGAAAGATCACATGGGGAGTATGACTTGGCTGCAGAATCAAATTATCTCCCTACTAGGAGATAATAGTAGCTATTCTTTTGGCTCTGGCCATCACGCATGAACTTATGGATTGTTATTTTCTTCCCGGTCAATCATGGTTTGATCATCGAATGATGATTACCTCTGCTTTTGCCCTTTATCGTCATCCCACCCGAACTTGGGGCGTCCCCTACATTGTCCGGAACGAGGCGCAACGTTCCACGGTAAGAAACTCGTACAATGAACAATGCGGGAATCCCCGGGAAGAACCGTTTCATTTTTACAGGCAGATAGTGCCAACGAACTATGGAAGCCTCCAGACCTCGCCCCTCATCTGGGCGTGCCGGGGGTTTGGTTGCAGATGGAACTCGTTCGCCGGAAGTTATACTGTGCCAAGAAAACGCAGCAGAAGCGATTGTAGCAATTTGAAAGCCTTATTAGTGGGATACTATAGCTTCCAATCACAGAGTTGCTAAAAAAATTCGGTGAATCTGTCTCTAGGTCCGTATCTTATTCCGGCAGCATCCAAGCGTAGAGATGGCCGGCCCAATTAGGTTCACCTGAGTGAGATGTAGTACTTTTGCGATTGACTAGCCCCTAATCTGCCGGCGCCGCTGGTATGTGGCGAATATCACACGTGTCACCAATTTAAGCATGAACACCATGGCCTCGACTGAGTAGACCTCGCCAAGTCACATCGAGTTCACAAATACGGTATCCTGTATAGCATTTGCATAGATCTAGGTATGATTCATCGTCATCACTTATCAATTATCCGTGGACTGAAAAAAGCAGAGAAGAGCACATCTTTCGATTAGCGATGCTGAAAATAGACCTTAGACCATTCTGTTTGAATTCAAGTTAGCCAACCCGAGAAATTACACTATTCTAGGAGAGACCTACCTCTGATTAGCCAAATCTACGACTTGAAAATTCACACCAAAGATGCGCTGGTAGTAGCCCGTCATTCTGTAAAAGTGGCTTGGTGGATTGTTAGATCAGTATCCTACCGAACGGTTAACTTAAACCATGGCTCGTCCGCTTGGTCGATGCTGCTGATATTCTTCGTATGTAGAGTTGCGTCAGATACTAAGTTTCTTTGAACATGAATTTTCATTTTCCTTGCTGAGAGAAGGTGGAATCTATCACGCAACAGTGGTCTGGAACTGCAATGGATCCATGATCGCAGTGATCAAGAGACATCACATGAGTGTAATAATGGGATTTCGCGGTGCTATAGAAAGTATAAAAGTATCTTGATATCCAGTCAGTGTAGGAAATCCATAAGCAATTATTACACAAACTCTTCCGATCACGATTCGATAAGATGAATGCCACCAGTAACCTGCATATCGAAAAGTGGGGAGACGATACCTACCTTGTGGGGTATTGCATGGATAATCACCAACATTGGAACCCAAGTAAGCTGCGATTGGACAGCTGCCTTGGAGATAGTCGCGGTATGTGATGTATTAGTATTAGGGTTAGCTTAACTTAGGCTAACATTGAAGAAGGACGATTTGAATGGGGTGGTCATGAGTTCACTGAGCGTGCCAGAAACATCAGCTTCGATCCAGAAGAAGGTGCTAGTCGAGCCCCCATTCTGCGAGCTGACCTGGAAGATGATGCAGGCAGATTCTTGCCAGGAGATGTGAATCTGGCTGAGAGAATCAACAATCGTGATGGATACCTGCAGTTTAAGTGGTAGGCTCCTGATCTAATGGAGAGATTCACTGCAATGCTGAAATGTGCGATTCTAGATCCCGGTCCTTCATGAGCTATTTGTAACGGCTAAAATGGAAAATCAAAAGGCTATCTGAGTTCGGTTGTTTGGTCTTTTACAGGTGTGAGCACACTATATAACGAAAAAATAATTAGTCGATCCGTCGGTTTTGTCTTATCTATCCGACTAATCTTCGATTTGACAGTACAAAAAAATAGCACAGCTAATCAAAAGTCTGACATATCTATACACTAGCGATAAGATATACTCCTAGAAAATTGTGTCTGTATCAGAGGTAGAATGAGTAAACAACTCTCTCGTAGAGCTTCAACGCTTTTCTGTCTTCTTCACACAGACTGGTAATTTGTCCAGAAAATTATCTTATATCGGAAAAATGAATGCAAAATCCTGAATGCGAGCTATCAGCGATCAATTTTCCGGTCAGTGAGATTTCTTCTCGATTTCTCGTGTAGATTAACTTTTGTACTGTTATACCTCATTGATCATTTGATAGATCGAACCATATATTACGTTACTTGGGCTTTTAATTCATAGGGGAAAACATACAGCACCAGTATAATGAGAACCTATGTATTCAATTATACGAAGAAAGAAAATAGTCAATAAATATGTAGAGAGAGAGAGAAAGTAGTATTTACAACCTGCAAACAATAATGCTGCTTTATCATTACCCTAAGCATGTTTTGTTCGCCAGTCAAACCATTTGATTCTCATTGTAACTTCACCACTTTATCTAGAGCCATATTACAGAGACAGCAGGCTTCAAGCTTTCTAGTGCTGAGTCTGGCCGTTTGAAAAAAAAAGTAGGGGTTGGGGGTGTACCATGACCTTGTACGAGCAGTGTATCATGGTACTAATACAGGAAGAACACCAATCTGTTGAGACTTCATTGATAATATCAGGATTCCTAACGGCGAAACATTGGTAGCGGAAAAGGTCTAGACATTGTGGATAGATAGAGAATGGCTAATGCTGGTACTGTCTCTCAAGTTGAATCGCAAGCGCCAGATAGTCAGCTTCACTTATTGATGTCAAAATAGTTGCTTCATTCACCGTGAAAGCCATCCTCCAGCCATCAAGATCCCAGGTCCTGGCTACCTTGGCAATTCATAGAGCAGAGTCCCAAAAGCATTCATCTGCGCAAGCTTCCTTTTATTGCTTCTCCAAGAAAACAACTTTGCTTCCTGAGGTATACCATCCGTCTGTGGGGAGGGAAGGAAAACATAATCCGATGCCACTGCATCATATATTTAGCCAATAGCGGCTTATCAGGTATACACTCAGGATTTTTAGAACCAAGGGAAGATCTCGCGGCAGAGTTCCTCTCCCGTTGACCATGTGTAGACAAGCTGCATTGCATTGAAATTTTGCTTACAAAGCTCTTGCGTGCAATTTTCCTTATCCTCTTTCTGTCGTCTCTCCTTTAGCCAGACTTCTTTGAAGTCTTACATTATGTAGTTGCGGGAATGTTGGAAATGGTCTGAAAAAAATTCATTGATGTACACAAACCAAAACCCCTAGGTAGTACTAATGAGATTTGACAGAGCAGGATCAAAGGATGAAAAAATGAATGAAACGCCCAGCTCAGCAAGGAGGGACACAGGCCCAGCCACAGGGATAGTCATACTCCTCACAAAAGTCCTTCAACGCCAATTTGCCGCTCAGATAAAATTCCGAGATTTGTGCCTTTGTCAAATGCCCTGGCCAGCCGCAAGCCGGAGTTAAAAAGCTTTTCCAGATACTGATAAATGTTTCTCGTCGAATCTGACCTAGTCCTGGAGATAAGCCCCCGTTAAAGTTCATGTTTAATATCTGTTTATCTAGATTATCGAGTTCCTGCATGACTTTTTGTGCTTCCGGGGACCGAAGAGACATATCTTTCTGTAATATATCATACAGTTCACGGATATGCTTAGTGGCTTCTTGATGTTTCTCTCGATGGCGATCTGTATAAAATTTATTCAAATCATCCGAATCCCGGAATGTGGGATGATCAGGATAGCATTCAAACGTTTTTTTCTTTGGCGTAGCTAATTTGCCTAGTATGTTGCTGTTAGCAGATAATTCCCGGTGTGGTCTAGCGCGGGTGCTTGGCTTGAAAGACTCACTAGACAGAGTAGATTCCGATATTTTGGAGGGCACCAGTGATTGAACGGTAGGCGAGGGCACTTGCATTTGAAAGCTTGTATTGTGATTCGGCTTTCCAACCTGGCTTAACTGAGTCCTCGAAGACGAAGACGTCTCAAATCGATGAGGGCGAGAAGCTTGCAAATGCTTTTTATACGGGAGATCCTGGTAGACTGCGTATCCGGTATTTGAATTTCTGGGAGCCTGTGGTGTTGCATACGGTGGAGCCGGGTAGACTGGATATCCGGTATTTGGATTAATCGGAGTCCATGCTGATCCATACAAAGGAGGCTGGTAGACCGGATACCCGGTATTCGGATTGCTTAGAGCCCAGGTTGTTGCATACGGGGTTGTCTGGTAGACTGGATATTCAAAGTTTGGGCCCGGTGCGAGGGTTGGACACGAGAGATATTGAGAAGCTGACAGAGCCAATCCAAACGGATGAGAGCTTGGAGTGGCGGACGGTCTACCAAACGAATTTGGATGAACGCTTGGAGCTGGGGATGGTGTATATGAACGGGAGCCCGGAATGATGCTTGGAAGGATGATCACTGGACTCTTTGAGTTCTTACCTCGTGAGTCTTCATCCGGGACAGAGCTTTTGAGGCCCAAATGGTTGGTACTTGGGGACTCTAGCTTAGGTGGAGGAGGCCTTGACGATGCAGGAGACTGGGATTGTTCGCTCGGGTTGTCGGTCTCGAAAGGAATCATATTGCAATGTTATGAGAATATGAATGGCTAGTGGGAAATGAGATAGATCGGGAAGTATTAATACTTCGAAAAGTCATGGTTTTTCTTCAACCGTGTTGTTCAGTAAAGCCCTGGTTACATGGTTTACCTATTCGATATCCCGCGCTAAGTGCCGTTGGTTGGATGCCCGCGTAAACCGAGACAAAACCACAAATAGTTGATGACACCAATACAATCATGCTGTCCCTACTATTTAGAGAATTTATATCATCTAGGCTATCTCTTCTTCCTGCAAAAATGCAAAGGATGCGATTCATCAACATCTTGGTGCTATTATGCTGCACTGTCTTTTCTGCGGAGTAAGCTCTCCCTTCTCCTATCCTAATTCCATTGAAAACCAACATGATATAGGATCAATAGAATATCCTTGGACTTCGGAGATCCTACTTCCAATCATCATGTTCTCGTCGGAAACAGCGAAACTATACTATTCGAGCCAGACCACCTCAATGCAAATATTGGGGATCGCATTACATTTCATTTCCGCACTTTGAACCATACCTTAACTCAATCGACACTTCACGACCCTTGCTTAGTGACACATCAGTTCGATGCCAGTTTCCATCAGTTCAATCCAACCGAGGGCCATGAACTTATGTTGACTCTGACTGTTGATAGAGTTGATCCGCGGTGGTATTTCTGCAAGCAAACTCACCCTGTCTCACACTGTCATGTTGGTATGATCTTTGCGATCAACCCAGGAGAGCACATGGACGAATTTCGTAAAAATACAAGGAAAGCAAGCTCGTTGTCTGGGTATGCCCCACCTACAGGCCTTTTACCCCCAATTGCTTTACCTGCACCTTCGACGCCGACCAGTATGCTCCAAAGCGCTATGACAACTACCAGAACTATATCAAAAAGTTGCAAACCTACTAGTTTCTAGTACTGTATTAAATTGCAGCAGCAATAGCGCAGTACTTCGCTCGGAAAAGAAATCCAATGCGGGAGCATGAGCCTTGACGCTCATATCTGGGGTAGGACTCACACAATGACCTTGAGTCTCATATTTCTTCTCGTTCAAGATGGTGAACTTGAGAAACGGAGTTTTAAGCGACCACCACGAATGATGACACATGCATTGTCATGGCACCATCTGGTATTTCGCTATAGAATACACCAGTCATTGATACTGTAGTGTTTAGACAACTCTGTTCTCCGCTACCCTGGTATTTCGCTCTAGAATACAAGATTTCACTACGCAATTATTGATAATATACCTAAACAACTGTCTACTCCATTATTGTGGGTAATAGAGCCAATGAAATCAATGTCTGCATCTACTTTCTCTCCTTCATATTTTATCAATCCTAGAACAAGGACAACGTGTGGGAAGCGCGCCAGCCAAGGACAAAGAAAAGGTGACACCCAAGAAACATTACCATCCAAGAAACTGTGACGTTAAAAAAACGGTGACTTTCAAAGAATGATATAGTCAAACAGGGGGAGGGCAAATTACATATCAGGTACAAGGTTATTTTTAGGGATTTCTAGGGTGACTTGCGTCGGCGGTAGACACGCGGCCCTAGAAAACTCCGGATTATTTCTAGGAATTTCCAGAGTGATCTGCGTTGGGGATAGACAGCCGTCTGCTGGAGGCGCCAGTTCGAGGTTATTTTTGGGAATTTCTAGGGTGACTTGCGTTGGCAGTAGACAGACGTCTGCTGGAGGCGCCAGTTCGAGGTTATTTTTGGGAATTTCTAGGGTGACTTGCGTTGGGGATAGACAGCCGTCTGCTGGAGGCGCCAGTTCGAGGTTATTTTTGGGAATTTCTAGGGTGACTTGCGTTGGGGATAGACAGCCGTCTGCTGGAGGCGCCAGTTCGAGGTTATTTTTGGGAATTTCTAGGGTGACTTGCGTTGGCAGTAGACAGACGTCTGCTGGAGGCGCCAGTTCGAGGTTATTTTTGGGAATTTCTAGGGTGACTTGCGTCGGGGACAGACAATGTCTGTGGAAGTTTCCAGCGAGATTATTTTTAGAAATTTATAGAGTGACCTGCGCCAAGCTCTCCAACTATCATACTCTCTCGCTGCTGAATTGACGTTTGACCGCTGAGTCTAGGTATATCGGCTGTCAGAGGAATGCCTCCCAATTTCCGGTCACTCGCCGAGCCGTGGAGCGGCTCAATATCAAGAATTTTACCCGGCTTGGTAGGTAACTGGGAGACCTATAAATAATGACTCTTTCGAGCGACATCGGGCTCTTTCGTGCATCTATACTGGCAATCTTGCAAACTGTACGCGGAAACTACTCAACCCAAATCATTAACCATCCAAATACAATATTTCGAAACTTGATATCACTCAATTTTCTACAATTTTTTGGATTTCCAAGATTGGACTTGACAATGCGCAGAATCGATATGGCTCTTTAACACATGAACTGTCCGAATAGCCTGGATCTGCATAGCAGCTTGATTTTCCGGATTGCCTGTTGACTTATATGAGCCAAAGCTAAGGACCCAACGGGGGGAAATACGTACTTTCGAGTATTGACGTCTGCTCAAGGGTTTCTATGTACCAAGTGAGGAGCTCTGAGGCTTTATCCAGCTCGATCGCGGTGTCGATAAGCCTTGGCCACTCCACAGTTAAAACATTTCCATCTCGAAAATTTTGAATGACTTCAACCATCCCAGCTCGCCGTATGACTGAACTTTGGGTCACAAGGTCTCGAAGTTCGTTTTCAACCGGACTTAGCTGATATGTGTGCGCCACTGGGACGCACATCGTCCCAACAATGTATAGGAAATAGTAGTTCACTCGCATTATCTTTCAGAGTTTTTATTATAAGTTGGAAAAATCGTACGTCTGGTCAAAATATGTAGGTGAGATCTCGGCAGGCATTAATGCAGCCCCGTATTCCGGCGCGTCCATCAGGAGTCTATGCTGCATACGAACCGCAACCGCTTGTTATTAAACAAATACAGGGATTGCTCTCTGGAACTAGTGATCTACATTGTCGACAGATACCGGTTATCATTTTGATATTCTGAGTAAAATTTCAATCGTAGGAAGCCTCACTTCAATGACTGTAGTGATATTTCGTTATCCACAGAGGTCAGGTGATGATAACGCTAATGCCAAGAAGGTGGCTGTAAGTGTCCTCGCTGAGGACTGGCTTTTCGCCACGCTGAAAGGTGGATCCCCTCCGTGGCCTTTGATTAAGCGCCGGTGTTCCTCTCCTGAGCGAGCCATTCTCCTGCATGACCTTGCTGTGAAATCACAAAGGCTCGCAGCAGCCTCAGTGAAGCGATCAAAGTCGAAATGACACGTAAGGTGTCGGACGTTCTGCATCTGCTTGCCATAACTAGCGTGATTGGCGACCACAGGCTCACCTACACGTCGCAAACTACCCTGCACCTGCATGCGTGAACCGCATCATTGCTCATTCCCCTCGCCATGAGGCTCGTTGGCCATGAAACTGGTGCTACAGAGCGGAAGTCCTCACAAAATGGCCCCGCATATAAAATATCCTCTGCTCTGGCGAGGATCTGAGACCAACAGTCTCTTGAATCCTCTTTAACAATTACCAAAGCAATCACTTGCCATGTCTTCTGTCAACTCTTTGTCTTTGAACTCTGGAAAACAGGATGCGCTGCCTATAGCCAATATTAGTGGTCTGGAAGATTTTATCAAATATATGGATATGTTGGCGTCAAGCTCTGAATTCCAGTTTGCAGCTATTGTTCTTGATAAGATTATTCAACAATATAAGTAAATTCAGTCACAAGACGAAGAGTTGAAGGAGAAACAAATTACCATCAATGGAATGTTTAAGGTCAACCAGGACGAAAAGGTAAAACAAAAGAATTCGGCTACGCAAATTGAATCGCTTCGTGCCACGGTCAACGAAAAGGAGAGTAAGATCGGCGAGTACTCAAGAATTCTAGGGCTTCAACGACAAGAAACAGCAGAACTGAATTCCGCTCGTTCGCAGGAGGCAGCCAAAGTTTCACAGTCCGCCAAGGATATCAGTACACTGCAAGAGAATCTGAAAGAGAGAGACAAGATGATAGACCAAATGAAGACAACTGGATCAAAATTGAAATCCAGGTTATCCTCGGAGCAGAGTAAGAATGAAGAGCTGGAAGCTTCTAATGCCGCAATGAGGACAGAGCTGCAGGCAGTTAGGGCCCATATCACAAAGATGGAGGACTTTACCATCCAATCATCAAATATTGACGAAGAATTTGTGTAAGTCGTGCGAAATGGTAGCTATTATCCTTGAACTGACTATTGCTGCGTTCTGGTCTCAGAACAGCAAAATTTTCAGATCTTTGCACTTCTGCTACAGACGAGTTATCTCCACTACTAGAGCAAGATATTCCAGAAGAAATTCTCAAGGTAAGTTTTCAGATATCTTTCGCTACACTTATTACTGAAATATTCAAAAGGAGAAGGCTATATGGGAGAAGCTTCGGAAGGTAGACAATCTCGTCTTGCCATCAAGCTTCCCTCTGATCCCCTCAAACTCCTCAGCCGCCAAAGCAATAAGATTTGCTTTGATCCTCGCCGTTCTGTTCATGGAGATCAACCAGCGGATATTCCAGCCCAGCTATCTTCTTTCAGAAAGCAACGTACTTCGTGAAGCTCTCGAGGATCCTGCAGATGGTAATAGCGAAAAAGAGAGTTTTTGCCGTCGCTTACTCGTCTCGATTGATCCAGACGCTGAACAGAAGGCTCTTCAAGCTGAAATCTCAGCTGTGGTCCAGAAAATGCTCTCTTATGCGGGTGACCTCTTTTCTAGAGCGCAGCAAGATCTGTTTTGTTCCAAAATTAAAACCCTAGTTCAGATCGCTGCCGAACTCTGGCTTTCAGTCCAGCGATCACAAACGAAGTTTGAGACGGACTTCGAGCCTTTTGATCCCGGGGACAATGACTGGGATCTGTTCTCTTTTGCCGGTGAAAATACAGTGTCTGTAGCACAGGATCTTCAAGGCATTTTCGTGCTCAACGTTTTCCCCTGTATATTCTTGGTAGAGGATGGTGGCCATGACCCATTGACCAAAATCATCCAGCTTCACAGTTCTCAGAAGTTGTACTTGGAAGCATACCACGAAACCACTCAGATAGCTACCCCTGGCGTCACCAGGCGGTATTCCACCCGCCCAAGGAGACAGTCGACCGCAGGATCCAATGGAAGACCTTTTTTAGGTGGAAGCTCAAACAATTGTTAACTTTTTCTAGAGTGACGGTGAATAAGCATTGCCATGGGGGTGAGAAGAACGATTTTGTAGATGGGAGTTCTAAATGTCGTTCAAGGTCGAAAGGAGTCTAACTGGCGTTATTCGTTTCGTTCTTAATGCCAATCTAAACCTGATTTCCAACTCAGAGGTCCTCAATCAGCACAAGTGATTCCTTTATTCTGTATTTCACCTGTCCTGGATCAGGACCGTTTCGTCAGCCATATAAATCAATCAGGGGCAAGATAAGTTGCCTTTGTTTTGGTAAATATTTCTTTGCTGCATCTTTATTTCATACTTCTTTTATATATCAGGATCATGGGGCTGATCGTCGCTGCCCTCCTCTTACCCAGTTCTCTGTTTCATCTTCACAAATCTAATTGATCGAATTGCGAGTTCTGCGATGGATGTGTGAATTGATAGTCAAATAGGTATATGACCCGAATTTGTCAACATGGTAACACAAATTGGCCGGATGGTGTAGTTGGTTATCACGTGTCGTTAACACCGACAAGGTCCTCGGATCGAACCCGGGTCTGGTCACATTTTTTGGTCTCTATCGTTAATGGATATTGGAAAGGCTTGGTAATTCTTTCGCTTACTTTGTTCCATCTCTTTTCTTTTGCTTAATTGAATACCCAACTCGCATTTGGCAAGTCAAATCAGGCCTTGTCTCTGAATCATGTGATAGAAGGGCGCGTTGTTTTTTCCAAGGCGGGGATGTCGTCAGTGACTTTCACTTCAGTCATTAAGAGTTCTGTTCATATTTAAGACTCCTTATTGTGATGGCCGAATATATTGTGATGACCGAATATACAAGTAAAAGCTCTCTTATTTCTTGGATTATGGCTATTCTAACACAGTCTGGGAATCTTCAAAAGCGATTTTAGAAACAATCCTACTTCTGAAAGCTCTGAACGAAGTACAAGGTGTCCCTAGTGCCCATGGCTTGGACTCAAACGAATGCCCATGTACACAAAGAGCCGACCTTCTTAAGCGGAAATTTCTCGATTTCTTCGTGTTTGTTTGCGCGACACGCAAAGGTGGCGCTAATGTGTCGGCGGCATGCATGGAAGAGAACCAGTCTGGGGAAACTATCATCAGGTTTGCCTGTAATACTGGGGTTCGAGATTCTGTTCTTTCTGATGCGCAAGCCATTATTCAAATTCTGACACAAATGGCAAATGGAGGTAAGCTTGCGACTATAACTTGCAAATTCCACCGTAATAATTGAAAGCAGAAAGCGTGGATGAGACTTCCATTCTCTCGAAAATCATTTCAATGGATAGCTCACGGATCCACCAATATCTTAAGGAGCTGAAAGCCTGCCATGCACCAGTAGATTTCAGTCGGCCAGAAATCGAGAGACATATTTCAAAACATACGGTTGATGCCCCATCGCATTATTTGGAATCGCTCCTAGAATGGTTTGGCGGTATTCCTGCAATACAAGAGCTAAACTGTGCAAATGAGAAGAAGCCGTTGAAGTTTATACGGCATGCTCAGAGAGCAAAGCATAACTACGCGGAGCTACTCCATGCTTCTTTCCGAACCGACACTGGGCAACTAGAAATTTGGTTGTTGATCCTTTTAGAATTGGGACGATACGGAATTGCGTCGCGAGCATTTGCACAGCTTGCCTTCGAGCAACCTACTTTGATCGCTCACATGGCTGTTCATCCTGTCATGGCTCCTGAAAAAATCCAATCTCTCGGTCCGGGTTAGATTTTGATCTTGTTCTCCGAAGACTTGATAACTCTCAAGTGGAAACATATCGCCGCCGACTTTCACAAATCTGGAAAGGGAAAGGAAACCCCCAGGGCTACTTTGCACGGCAGCGTCCAGATAATTTCTCTGTACATGCGGAGTTACAACTTGTAAGCTTCTATGACGACAACCCCCATGTAAAACCTTCATTTCGCTTCATTGGGGTCAGCAAAAAGTCATGTTATCTTTGTAGCAGATTTCTTGCCAATCATCCGCTCTCTCTTACCACCTCCGCCTGTCATCAGAAGCTCTATTCTACCTGGACTGCCCCTTCCACCAAAGCCAGCAAAGCTTACAACTCATACAAGCTAATAATAAAAAGGCTAATATACACAATGGGTGCTGCTATTAAGCAAGAGTTGGACAACCGATCAAAATTTTCTCAGACTCGTTCCACCCGATTCCTCAGCTGGGGTCTCGTTAACTGGAATTCGGAGCCTCGCTCCATTCCTGTAATGTCGGGAGCATTACTTGAAGAGCCGGTTTACAGTAGGCAGAAAACAATGTCACGCTCTCTAGTTTCTTGAATCGAGTCTGCGTACAGCGATGGGCCTGGATCAGTCATACCTTTTTAGGGAACACCACTCCAAGCTCAATATACAGAAGCACTCGATTTTGAAAGCCAAGATTGCATCCACAACAATGAAATGCCTTCAACCATTTCTCCACTTCCAAGCAAGATCATGACGATGGTTCTCCACTTTGAGAGGGCAGACAATCATTTGAAACAGGAAATAGTTCGGGTATCAGAGATCTTTGACCATGCCAATCAGCAACCAGTTTGGGAACGATTAGTCGAGATAGTCAGTTTTGATGGCCGGTTCCGAATCAATTTCTGTCTCGAAAATGACCTACTGAAGATTGAGAATCATACTGTTGAAGATCAACGACAATTTGCCGCATGCTTACAATATTTATATAATATTGATAAGCTCAATGGACATTGTGTGGTGTACGATCGCAATACGATCGAGAAATCAGTTCATGGTTGTACTGATGTAGATGGTCTCAAATTCCAAGACACAATGTCACCGATTACAAACAATTTGCAGAATTACACGTGCTGTTGAGTTTATGACGATCACCTGCAGGGTTCCTTTTGCATTAGTTGCCGATGACAGTCATTCATTCCATCCAATTCTTGATTTGTCATGAAGCTTAGCCTAGGGTAGTAAGCGCTCTAGGAAATTAGTTACCCATTCAGTATACGACGGAACTTGTAGCTTACCAATTGTGAGGCAAGTAAAGATTCATCTGCTCTCGAAACATGGACCTGACCCGCCTCACGCAAATGAATGCCTATGTACACATCTGCTCACACATCTTGCTGTATTCGGAAACCTTTTTCATTAAAGTTGTTTTGCGACGGTATTTCTCCTGTCTCTTCGACTTTTTCGAATTGACTGAGACAAGACTTAAAAGCAGGTATTGTGAGGACAATTGATATTGGAATGCGGTTGTGGCAGAAAAAAGAGACTGCCCCATGTTTCAAACATATAAGAATAGGGTATATATCGTTTATGGAATACAAGAAAATATGGAATTGCAAAAAATATTACAATATGTGGAAACTCGGTTTCGTACACGCTGTTTTCATCATTGGAAGATAAACAATGGTAAAGCTAAATGCAGGAATGATTGGACAGGAGACAGTATCGTAATTGCGGATGGAGCGCAGACTGAATGATTTAAGCGCCAGCCTCGCAGCATCAGGAGGGAATAACCAAGTTTCCATCCCCTAGGCAAAGGTAAATAATGACTTGGGTACTTTCTTAGCAGCCAGCATCAAGCCGAGAGTAAAGATCCCTACACAAAAGCCAGGCTCGCCGCGAGGAGGGGTCTTTCGTGGACATCTCGCCTAGCCACCGGATAGCCATTTCAACCTTCTCACCTATGCTGACAGTAGTACTGGTTCTTAGCTGACTTTGATTGAGTAGCGCGATCAGTAGAACACTGGTCGATTGCATAATGTAATGGAGGACACACCACCATGGCGTGTCTCTGTATAGCCAGGCTACGTCTATCCCGTCGGGCAAGAGATCAATCATTTGTCCCACCACGTGAACGCATAAAGTTGCCATGCTTTTGCAGATAGACCCAGGTGATGGTGATTGAGTAAAACGACGAAGACAGGGCCACAAGATGATGATCTTAGCGGAGTAGAACCGAAAAGCCAGACCGGCTCGTTCACGCACAAATGGCCGGGTTTCCTCTACCTCCACCACGCGGAACTCAGCCGGCAGGTGCGAGAACCAATTGTCAGCTTTGCTGTTGAATGTCGAAATCATAATTTCGATCTCAAAGCATGATCGTCGTGTAGCCCCGGGAGAGTATAGAGTATTGACAGCCTCTCGTATGAAAAACGCCAAGTCAACCATATATAAGGAATATGACATGTCGTGAATAGGAATGCGTCGCGTTTATTGGGTAGAATGTTCATTCGATTTTCGTTTGCTCGACCCGTGCTGCGCTAGATTTCCTTCCACCTAAGCAACCAAGGCTACCGCCACGGCAGCCGGAGAAGGTGTTTAGCGACAGGCTGCGCACCAGCACGCCGTCGACGAAGGGAAGAACGACGAAACGACTTAATTAATATCCTTACGATTCTTGAAACCATCATCCTACGTCTGTGGTACATGTCTAAACAAAGCCTCATGGAAATGTTGTTGAGTTGAAGCATTATCCTTCAACGGCTTCGTAACCTTTGTTCGGTATCTTGGGAATTAAGCAACATCTGAAATTATCACCGGTGCCCCTAGGGTCCATAGTCCTGTAAAACGAGCGAATTTGATACATGTACCATATGCCATGATATGTGTTTCAACACAGATATTGAATAATTCTTTCTAACTGGGGGCCCTACTGGGGGCCCTATTTGCAGTAAGACGGACTGGAAGATAGAATAAAGAGACAAAACAAAAGGACTCGACAGCTGATCAAACTGATACTGCAAGTACGAAATGTCACGTCCTGCTGCTGTTAGGTTCATACAGAACAAATGACCCACTCCATACCAGAAAATTTAATGGCTGTCATTTCGATCAGCCACGGATTTGTTATGCGTTTTAACTTCTGTTGAATCGGATTTAGGATCCAATTCGCCACTTTCGGTGTTGGGCCCTTCACGGTATACTTTGAGGCTGTCGTATTTATGGCTTTCCCCTTTCGCTTCGGAGGTTGCAGAAGTCGACTTAGGATTCTCTAAAAGGACCATCGTTGTCAGCCTTTCCTAATCACTATAAAAGGGTATCCCGCGGGACGTCATATCCACCTTCTTTGTAGTCTGCGTTATTTTTGCTCACGTATGCCTGAGAAGGATTTCTTTGTCTTCCGAACTTCGGGAAGTGACAAGTGCGACTATCTTCGGATAGCGTAACATTGTTCCGAGCTAAAAGCCTGTTGCGTAGATGGTAAAAGTTGATGGGGGAGCATGCTTGCGCACGTTTTTGACAAGCGACTCGTTGAAAATTCTGCATCATAAAATTATTGAAAATGTTTAGAAGATGCTGTTGAAACTAGACAGGCTACACTGCCCGTTAAAAGACATCGTCGAGGATTGGGAACCTTGTTGCTTATTGCCCCTCACATGGCTAACCATGTTTTTGAGCTCGTGACAACGTGGATAGCAACTCACAACCCAACAAGAGTTTGCTCTCAATGGAACATAATCTGCTGTAAGGTTTTCCATTTACGCCACTCGGTGGTCTGGTCCTGACGCTATTGCCCCCATTTCCAACGAAATGAGTCACAGGCGGAGGAATGACATCATATCGGGCGAACTATTAGGTGAGAGCAATTTTCTGTAAACAATGCAATGTGCCACCTGTAAAAATATTCTTTTTCCTACAACTCTTTCTACAATATGCCAGAACAAAATGAAGCTCAGACAGATGTCAAAGTAAGCTATGATGGAAATTTCCGAATTACAGGCTTCAGTTAATTATCCAAGCCACCGTTCGACAGAAACGCCCAGGCAGCTCGTCGCTATGGGGTTGTTCCTTTCAGAGAGAAGCTATTTTCTGAAAAATCAAAGGTCTGGGTTCTAAGTCTAAATATCGGTCTCAAGTTGGACGGCTAATATTGTGCAGCATCGTACCTACTTTGACTCTGCCGATTCTGTTCTAGAATCTGCGCACAACCCATCCGAGATCTCCAAGAACACTGGAACCGAGCACCCGCAATATGCTAATATCTCTCGGCCATTTTGCGCCGTACCTGGCTCCAGTAATGTTCCAAAGAACACGAATAAAGGATTCCAGACTATCAGTCACGAAAATCAGAAGTGCAAGGGTCATCTCCATGAGAACAAGACAGCCGACTGTAAAAAAACGAATGATGGTTTACTGTAAAATCTCACTAAACATCTGAGAAATAATATTTGCTTGCCATTTTCGATACTAACGATAAAAATTCGTAGCAATTTTGAGTGGGAGACAGACTTTAAATGTATAATCAAAAAAGGGGAAAAAAAAGGCGTCAAAAGGCGTCATCAGTACTCAAGGCCGACATCCGTGCCAAGAGTATCACTGGCGATCTCTGCATAATCCTTTTCCAGAGCAGCCAAGTCCTCGCGAGCCTCAGAGAACTCACCTTCCTCCATGCCCTCTCCCAAGTACCAGTGGACGAAAGCGCGTTTGGAATACATGAGGTCGAATTTGTAGTCAAGGTGATGCCATGCCGCGGCGATGGCGGTGGAATTGGAGAGCATAGTAACCGAGCGGTCAACGGAAGCAAGTTCGCTCTCGGGCACGTCCATGGGCTTTTTGTAGCTAATCCCTAACTTGAAACCGGTTGGACACCACTCAACCAAGTTGAAAGAGGCCTTGGATTTAATTTCCGCCATAGCCTGAGTACAATCGTGAGGCATGACGTCACCCTGGTACAGAAGGGCAACAGCCATGTATTTGCTATTTTGTGGATCGCAAACAACCATCTGGTTATTAGATTCAAAGCCTGTAAAACATTTAGTAAGAAAGACATTTGAAAGAGAAGGAACGACAGCGCGTACACTGGAAGCTCAAATCCTTGACCTTGAAGCTCTCGTGGCCGCTGTTGCTGCTAGATATGATAGGGGCATACGAAAGAAGGGGGTAGTGAATTCTCGGAAACGGCACAAGGTTTGTCTGAAACTCATTCAAGTCGACATTCAGAGCGCCATTGAAACGCAAACTGGAGGTAACAGAGCTAACGACCTGGGCGACAAGACGGTTGAGATGGTCATATCCAGGGCGAGGGATGTCGAGCTTGCGCTTACAGATATCGTACACAGCTTCGTTGTCAACGAGAAACGTGCAATCGGAGTTCTCAATAGTGGCATGTGTGGAGAGGACGGCATTGTAGGGTTCCACCACTGCAGTTGCCACGCGGGGGGGCGGGTAAACCACAAATTCGAGCTTGGTCTTCTTGCAATACTCGGCAGAAAGATGCTCGAGCAAGAGTGCACCGAAACCAGACCCTGTTCCGCCGCCAAAGGAGTGGAAGATCAAAAAGCCTTGAAGAGAGGCGCAATTATCTAGAAGGAAATTAGTTTAAATATCGAAGCCAAGAGAAGTTCAGTTCCATATACACACCGGCCACACGACGAATCCGATCGACGACCCTCCCCATGAGCAACTTACCGACGGTGTAATGGCCCCTGGCATCTACTATACATTAGTTTGCGTGGCATGCATCTTTAATACCTCGGAGGATCGTACAATTATTAGCGGCATCCTCCTGTCCGCTTATTAGCTGCTCAGGGTGGAACAGATGGCGATAGGTACCAGTGCGTATCTCATCAATAGGCTATAGAATCCCCACTCAGTCAGTTTGATTTCCATTTAAACTTCGTTGTCACAATTTACGCACCGAAGGGTCAAGGTCGACAAAGATGGAGCGCGGGACATATTTGCCATTGCCCGTCTCAGTGAAAAAAGTCTCATAAGAGTGGCCCTGGCCAAGTTCTTCGACAGAATTGGGATTTATATGACCATCGACCAGCAGATTATGCTCAAGCAGGTAACTATATCGACAATTGACAGTGAGTACTGCTGAATGAAACACAAGAGAAAAAAGACTTACAGCTCCCAGGCAGAGTTACCCAGCTGGGTACCAGCCTGGCCTAGGTGAAGATGGCAGATCTAACCAGTTAGTGTTTGAGTTTCTGTCCCTAGGGGATTAATGTGGTCTTGAATACAACCATGATATCGAGAGCCACACCGGAAGACTATGTTGCGATTCAAAGCTGGAAAAAGGAACAGAAGAGTGCACAGCCATCTACATGGCGAACACTAAACAACAACAGGAGAGCACGTACTTCGCCGCGCATTCTGTAGGGCCCAAATTCGAAATCTGTCGCATACAGGCAGACAGATGTGATATTGAAGAGAGTGGAAGTTCGGATTTTTGAGAAACAGAAGTCCAAATTAGGTGAAAACTGGGCCCCCTTTGTTATGTTTCTCTCCCCTTCAGGCTTAGCGTCACGGCGTAGTAAGCTGCATATTACAAGTGTCGGAGCCAAATTGCCAAAATGGTTACAATACGGAAAGGAAACTCCACGGAGTAACTATCCGTACTTGGTTTAGGTTTGTTCTGTACATACCCATGTAAATTGTTAGTGTAGATACATTTTCAATGCATCAGATTCCGCATAACCTTCTATGGGGGTACTGCCCGTTCCGACCGCCGAGTTTCCGTCAAAAAGCCACTTCCCTTTAGGAATGTGACATGCTTCCCACTTTCCCAAAAGCCGATGATGTCCGTAGCAATTCCTCAGTTCTAAGAAGCTTACAAAAACGAGCAGAGTCCAAATTGCTCTTAGATTCCTCTCAGCCGTACGCATTTTGCAATATATCCGATGAAGCAGCCCTGAAACCCCACACCTCCCGAAGTGCCTCACATTTCATTACTTCCACAGACGGAATTTGATAATCACGAATTTGGATAAAAAGACGTTTTGGACAGTCATACAAGGTTTCGCAATCATCGAGCGTATCAATGACCAGTAACCCTTTTGCATACGATGCCGCCACAGATCCTAAATATTTGTGCAGTTCGCTCAATGATGGCCTTATCTGCCTATGTTTAAGTCCTTTGCAGATTTTTTTTCATACTTTCCGGTAGCGCGGACCAGCACAGTGAGGGTTGTCTGAGAGCAATCACCAGAAAACCTTCAAGCGTTTTGCTCAATTTTCTGCCAGAAATAGCAGAGAATACAAGAAAGACCAAAGTTCTGTTGCTCAAGCATTGTATTGTGAGGTCGTGAATCATGACTGCGCGGGTAGATTTGTTTTCCTAGCTCCGAAAATACTGTTGCATAATAGTGTCTGCTTGTGTAATTATCTCCAATCCTGGTACCTGGTAGACTTGAAGAGCCATCGGCCTGCACTTGGTTGTCTCTGCTTAAGATGTTTACTTCGATAGGAGTCGTGATCTATCCGAGACAATTAGTCGAGTGCTGCAGGGTCTTCCTCCGCGGTCAAATTTGATTTATTCACTTCATTTCTAGGCACTTCATCTACCTGGCTGCAATTTTTTGCCATTGCTTTGGGCCCTGTCTTTTTCCTTCCGCAAGCCTCCGACATTTTCTACTGTGCTTTGCCATTCCCTGGTGTGGCTCTTGTGGTATTCGGACCTGATGTGTCGTTTGCTCCTGTGTCGACGTACATCACAGGCAATATCCTCCATTCTTATCAGGGTATCCCAGGAAGTCTGCCTGTAACAGTGCGTAACGTAAGCAATACCCATTATGACCGCTGTTGCGGATGCAATAGGTAAGTGTACGCAGTGGTGCCAGCAGATATCTTTCCAGGACTTTGGAACATAACGAACGATGGTTGATGCTCAAGGGGTATTAAGGAACCAAAAAGAAAATTTAAATTCTGCGGCTAGCCCGTTCGTAAATTCATTTCTTCGGGAAAAGAGTCCGAGGTCGACTTCATGTGAAAATGACTTCGCCATCAACGGCTGAGACCTGATGATATGGCCAATCGAGTGGATTTTGCTTTATGGAACATCAGTACCGCTATACTTCAGCGGGCCTGATGCTTCTGAAAACTAAACCACCTCCTGAATTTGCAATATCTGAAAAATGGCGATTTTACTTGGGAGCCCTCAGGCTGAGTACTTGGCTCGATTCTTTCTGTGATAAAATTATCTAAAAGGGACCTGAAAGCTGATATCAGTGACTGCGGTCCACGTCGATATGGATTTTTCGTACATATCGTGATTTTCTGCCAAATGAAAGTTTCTGATGAAGGGAACCAACACATTTTCTGTCAAGATTTCGTAGGCATGATCTATGGCGGACGTTAATTGTTCTGGACTTGGAGATGACACTATATCAGAAACAATGGCAAGTAACGGGTCACGTATACAGCTTGGTAAGTTGACTTCGCTTGGAGATTCGAGACAAATGTATGTGGCCATCAAACGTTCCCACTGTTTTCCGATAAGCATGGGGTCCCGAGACGTGTTTTTGTCGTCAGGAGATGTTCGGTTTGCCTGGTAGATCTCACAGTAAGCTTCTGCATCAATTATGAAATCCAATGTCTCAATACAATGATTCTGAGTCAGGAAGATCATAAAAGCATTGAGTGTGTAAGGCTTCGGCGACCGGTCGCAAAGAATATCTTTGATAGTGACACGGGAGACAAAGGGCATATCGCTAGAGGACGAAGCAAAATTTTGCTTGGAGCTGATTCCTATTGCAAGATTCATGTTGCTTGTATCGATGAACAGAATACATACGGAAGAATTTTGAGACTGAAGGGATCTATTGACCAGACAACTTTTGGATTGGAAACACCGGGGCGAAAGAGGGCTTGGTAATTTGCCTCGACCGTGGCACTCTTGGTTAGAATATCTGCGTAGGTATCTTCCTACTGGACGAGAAGTGAGTTTCTGAAGGTATGACTGTGGGCGAGTTCGTAATAGGGTTTGATTCCTACATGCTCCGCCGTTGAAAGAGGTCAGGCGCAGTGACATTTTAGGTATCCGTGGAAATTTAACGCGCCACAAAGCCCAACCAAAGCCGTGGAAAATCCATTCTTTCAAGAGAGCAGGTGACGGTCCTTCAGAAGTGCCCTAAGGATTCTAAGGATTCCTGATTCTTCAGTAACAAATTCATCGTCAATAATAGGAACTGAGTGGAAGGCGGCGAGGAGCGCGGAGAGATATCTGACAGGGCGGTTAGTGCGCGTAATGCCTAGTAGAGGAACAGGGCGGTAGGCCACTGCTATCATGAAAAAGTCTGAATTTCTAACTACTCTAAGGTACATACTTGTCGCTGAGCTTGATGAGCCGTACTGTACAAACCAATAGGAGATCTAAAACAATTCTGAATTGGTGTTTTGCCCATTACACACAATTTATAGGGGCACTAACAAGTTACTAATCGACTACGGTTTCAACATGGTATTCGTACTCTCCGCCTACCTAGTAGGCTGTATAGACCCACACTAGGTCTGTCGTACTGACAATACTTTTATGTGGTAGATTACGAAGTAAGACGGGTAGTTACCCTTGAGTTAGTCGGAACCAAATTGCCAAGATGGTAACAATACGGAAACTCCACGGAGTAACTATCCTTGGTTTAGGTTTGTTCTGTACACACCCATATAAATTGTTAGTGTAGATACATTTTCAATGCATCAGATTCCGCATAACTTTCTATGGGGGTACTGCCCGTTCCGACCGCTGAGTTTCCGTCAGAATCTCTTTGGCATGCATGTCAATGTACTTGAAGGCAATCCAGATTGGAGGTGGTACATCCTCTTCGCGGCTTTCTGCACTGTGCTCAGAGGAGCTTTGTGGAAAGTTTTTCATCCCTTTGTCGGTATTTTACGCTCCTTGATTCTTCCCATAAACTGGTTTTACTAATGGTTCTCACTGGTGGAAGCTCTATACAGTGTCAAAAAAAAAAAAAAAAACCAAAGCTAGTCCTGACTTGAGCTTCGGTGGCTCGACCCTTCGAATAGACGATTTATCTGTCAAAGAAAGATGCCGTGGTGCTTTGACAGGTGGAGCTTGTATCCGTTCAGCGAAGGGAAAATATAGCTGCAGCCGGGGAGATCACATCGGCGGCCAGGCCCTTCGAAGAACATCGGCAGATTATGGGTTGCAAAATGCCGCTGAAGTGCATCCTTTCGAGCATATTGGTAATTCCTTGCTACGGGGAGCAGCTCTTCCGTGTTCGCTAAGCACACTGGGCACTTGAGGATTGGCTTTGGTTGCTGCTTTCGCTTCGTCTTCGACAAAGGCTTCAGCTGCAATTTGTCTTTTTCCGATTCTTCTGATTCATCGCCCAGGGCGCTCTTGACAGTGTTTTCATTGAACCGGACGTGGGCCTTCAGACCACGGGGCACATGGAGCTTGTGTAGTTCTAGCCGTAGCTCCAATGACCGGATTCGATCCTCAATCAACTGAGACTCGCCGATCTGGTCCACATCTCTATTCTGAAACTCCAGGTTGGCTAGCGTGATCCGCTCCGGTTGTATCCGGCTGTCATCGGGCGTGAATGTGAGATGCTCCCCCCGCTGGTTGCTCTCGATGATGCGGTTGCCAATATCCCGGAAGAAATCAGCGCGGCGGTCCCGCCGGGCCGCATCGCAAAGCCTCTTTCGTCTTGACTTGATTTGGTTCTGGAGTTTCTGCAATTGCTTTGAACGAGGATCGCCGAGTTCATTCGCAGCTTTCAACTGGCCAAATTGCATGATCAAATCCGTTCGTAGTCTACGACACTCGCTTTTCCAGCCGGCCATTTGGGCGTCCAGTTCAATGGCATTTTTCTGCGCGTCCGTTGGCCGCTGCGGCGCGGACGGATCCCGCGTGATGCTGGCGTGGGTGGCAAGGCTGAGCAGGGACTTCCGCGCTGGTGTCTCCATAAACATCGACTGCGTATCGTCCATGATCGAGATGTAGTGGGCGAATGTTCTTCCGTGTGTGTGCCCCATGATGCGATTCCGCGAATGCTCGTCCAGATGGCCTGCAGGAACATATTAGTTATTTGATCGCCTGAATAGGAGTGTCTGCAGGAGCCGTACGGATGTTCGCCGCAGCGCCTTTGCGGTACTTGTAGAGGGTTCCTTTGTCCTTGAAGCCGGCCTGTTCACTAGTCGTGGCTTCCCACGTGCGCACTTGGTGGTATTGCAAGGCGCGCCGAGAGTCGGTCACGAGAAGGCCTTTCTGGTTTTGGCAGGAGCTCCGCAGGATCGGAAGCTCCTTGACGCTGTCCTTGAATTCAATTGGGGTGCTGAGGCGGTGATCCGGCACTCGGGTGAGGCACCAGATATCGCGCGGGCAACGAATATATGGACTGTCGAAGGCGTCGTCCAGGAACGCGTACATGAGGATGTCCTGGATGACGCAGAGCCCCAGGTTGTCATTTCGTTCAGTGTAAGTATACACCGGGCTAGAGCAAGTTAGCGTTTCTTGTGAACGCTTGGGGCGGCGCGATACTTACGCAACGCCTTCATTTCGGCGGCCTTTGTTCAAGCGATGCCTGACTCGCATCAGCAGGACCTGGGACGTCGGACAGTCTGGGTGCTTCACCATGAAGAGCTCGATATCCTTCCACTTCAGGGCGTCGTTCTCGTGAAGATACCCAGACGACTCGATCAGGGTTCCAGGCCGCGCACTGGTGGCAGCCATCATTTTTCGCAGCGTGTTCAGTTGGAACATACTCCGCACCGTGGGAAAGGTGAAAGAGCACCATGCGAGGAGATGATACGTTGTGAACAGTAGATCGTCGATGTTGAACGGAGGCAGCTCGAACGAGCTCAGTTCGAGCTCGTACTGGTCTGACAACGTGCTGCCCACGAGCTGCGGAAGTTAGCGTGAGTCGATGGTGATGGACTACTCTTGGATGACGCACCGCCTTCAATTTCTGCTTCATCTCATACGGGGCTTCCTGGCGCCTCTCTTGGTTGCAAAACATCGAGAAGTAGCGGGCATGTGTCAAAAAGGCTGACTTGCGGTCCACGTTATGGTTGTCGAGGTACCAGCGAAGAAATCCTTCAATTAGTCGCAAGGTAAACCGCTCGAGGAGCCAAAACTTCCAATCAGGTGGATCGAGTAGCTTCGTCCATCTGGAGAACTTTAGTCATGGATCTGGTTGACGGGTGCAAGGGAAGGTCCGCACTTCTTGAAGTTGTTTCCCATGGTGGTCACTTTGCGCCGCGTCGAGGGTTTGTTCTCATCATCGGGCTCCGGGTCGGGCTCGCGGAGGAAGGCGTTCCAATCTACAACGGCTGCTGCGTTCTTGGGTGGGTTCTTCTTTGGCAATATCATGGCGGGCGATAATAGTGGTTTTAGAGGAGCAGATGTGGGAAGAAGCTGGACGGGCCTCCATAGGCAGCCCGTCCAGGCTGGGCGTGATTTATAGAGACTGTCTATAGACCCTTGATGGAGCCGCCGAGATGCAGGTGCCGTTGCTAGCTAGGGCTAGCTGGCTGGGTGGAACGCTACGGCCCGAAGGGGCATAGCGCCATGGGAGGCCGCCGAGGGGGCGGCCGCCCCCATGGAAACATCACGGTTTCTTACAAAAACACCACGCTTTCTTGACAAAACTCCACGCATGTCCGTGAGCTTTCCATCGTCACTCCTGAATTATATCGTATCGTTAACACCGATAAGGTCCTCGGATCGAGCCCGGGACTGGTCATCTCTTTTTTTGCCCTTTACGCATGCGCAAGTGCTCGTTTATCGTTCCTTGCCCTAATTTTGTTTATTTTTTTTTTTGGTAGGAAGTTCGGAATTGCAGGGATAGTAGAGGGTTGAGGGTGGTAGAGTTTCAACGACATGGCCAAGTTGCCTTAGATAAACACTTTTGCCGAAGTAGTTATTATATATATAACCGGCTACTAGCCCTGAGTGGCTTGATCATTTGGAGCATTCAAAAAGGATAATGGTGTGCAAGTTCTTGCTCAATGCTCAGTCGACTGTGTCAGATTCTACATACCTATGTAAGGTACATTCCGTGGAATGTACCGGAAGTATATCTATCAACCACAAATCTCAAACCGCAAAGCTTGAAGAAAATTACTAATTTTCTTAGTCTGTAGTACAGACTACCCGGTCAGAGGAACACCTGTCGAATCATAGTTATAATAGGTATACATGAGTATTGCACGCCTGTCTGATCGAAAACATAAGACTCGTTACCATATAGCAACGTGAACCTGATCTCCGATTTGGGATGTGACGTCGATTGAAATAACTTGAGATATGGTCCATGACTATCATTGACTCGCCAATAGCCTACAAATCATCATACTCTTCGCCGGTCGATATAAAATTGCGTCCGTTTGCTCCTCGCTTTTTGTGTCTGGAGCCTTTCTTCGCTGTCTTTGTGCTTGCCATACCACTCAACGATTCATCTAAATCATCCTTTGATCTGATTTGGATGTCCCGATGCGTGATAGTGGCATGCAATTGCCATTGACGAGATTGACCGTCCCCATGCCTGAAAGGTCTTAGTCTTTGAGCCAACTCTTCAACGAAGGCAACGCTCCGATGACGACCCTCTTCGCAACAGACCGTGACCGTGACCTGGAATTCTGGATTTTCATCGAGACTCCCTTGGCAATCGTATTCCGAGTTTATGGCTTCGATGAGTTCTGTCATGACCCGCCCCAAGTACTTCTCGACAGTATCATGTTGTAGAAATTCTTTCTGAAGCCGCCTTGATAAACCATCCGTCTTGGATCGGAGATGGCGCGGTGGATTTGGAAGATGTCGAATGTTGTAAGATAGAGTCTTTTGAGAAGGGGTGTCACTGTCTAGACTGGTAATTGGCCCATTGGCGTGGCCATATGAATAGAGGGATACGTTGACTAATTTCGTTCCAGAGGGAATATCTGCGGTAGGCATTCTGACAACAATATAGTGCCCGATTATCGTAATGCCCAGTCCTCGCCTTGTGTGTGTGGGTTTCCGTATCAAAGAGCCTTCAGTAACACTGATTCTTAGACTTGACTGGAGAAGCACCTTCAAATATTGCCGCCGGAACTGGTTTCAATTGTAAGGCTGGGAATGTAGATATATGAGGCTGATGAAAGCGAGCGATCGTGGACTTCCCCACGAGAACTGACTAGCGTCTTTCCTATATGTTCTTAGCTTTCCCTTTCCGTTTAGTGCTGAGTAAACGCCACCTATGCTTGCTGAGTAGATCTGAGCATGTCTATGAGCACAAAATATCAACTTGAAGCTGCATAAACTTTTCCAACGAATGGGTTGGCGATACCGGCGTAAACATTTCCGATGAGAGTAGTCAGAATTCGGATTTAGGCTTATATAATTAAAACTGGTCTGACATTTCATGAATTGGCCGGTTGGATTAGTTGGTTATATCGTATCGTTAACACCGATAAGGTCCTCGGATCGAGCCCGGGACTGGTCATTCTCTTTTTTGCTTTTCTTTTTTGCTCTCATATATCTTTCATTCTGTTGATTGGTTGCTGTGGCAGGATGATAGAGATTCCTTTTAAAGTATTCAATATGTCCACCACCAAGGATAGCTTCATCTCGTCCCAAACTCCGAAAAGCTAGGGAACAACTCTATTGACCTATCTCACTAGTATATCACAGACAATGAAAACTGTCAAATGATGACCATCTTCTACGAATCCTAAATGCGTGATAGTATATTCAAAGCATTACCTATGCTACTGACTCGAGAAGAAAAAAAGGGTTATCGAAAAAAGTCGAACAGCGACTGGGATATGGATATTTCCAATGATTCATTACAACGTATCGAAATAAAATCGCTACATACAACCGGTACGCCACACATCCCCGGGCGTGCACAAATTTTCGACAGCATGGAAAAAAGAAATTTCACAAGTCGGACGAGAAAGGTAGATCCGACGACATCAATTTTTCATCAAGCCGTTAAAACACTGTTCAAGTCAGATATAAAAAGACGAAGTGCAAAGTTCATCCATTTACAACTGGCCGGAAGTGTTGAAGTCCTCAAGAGCCTCCTGGGTGCGCTTGGACATGGTCTTCTCACCCTCACGGACCCAGACGCGGGGGTCGAAGAACTTCTTGTTGGGCTTGTCAGCACCGTCGGGGTTACCGACAGTGGACATGAGGTAGTCCTTCTTGCTCAGGACGTAGTCACGGACACCGGACAGGTAGGCGTACTGCATGTCAGTGTCGACGTTGACCTTGACGACACCGTAGCTAATGGCCTCCTTGTATTCGGCCTTGGAGGAACCGGAGCCACCGTGGAAGACGAAGAAGACGGGCTTGTCCTTGGAGGACTTGGTCTGCTCCTTGACGTAGGCCTGGTGCTTGGAGAGCAGCTCAGGGTGCAGACGGACGTTACCGGGCTTGTAGACACCGTGAACATTGCCGAAGCCAGCGGCAATGGAGAAGTAGGGGCTAACAGCGGACAGGGCGTTGTGGATGGCCAGAATGTCCTCGGGCTGCGTGTAGAGGGAGTTGTTGTCGACATCCTCGTTGTTGACACCATCCTCCTCACCACCGGTGATACCGATCTCCTGTTGATTTGTTAGAGAACAACTCAAGAAAGCTTGAGAAAATGGGCATAACTTACCATCTCGAGCCACTGCTTCATGGGGGCAGCACGCTTGAGGTAGGCGGCGGTGGTCTGGATGTTGTAGTCGACGGGCTCCTCAGACAGATCAATCATGTGGGAGGAGAAGAGGGGCTCGCCGTGGAGCTTGAAGTAGCGCTCGTCCTCATCGAGCATACCGTCGAGCCAGGGAAGGAGCTTCTTGGCGCAGTGGTCGGTGTGGAGGATGACGGGGATACCGTAGGCGGGGGCAATGCTACGGATGTAGTGGGCAGCGGCAATAGAGCCGGCAATGGAGGCCTTCTGGCCGTCATTGCTGACACCCTAATTGAATGAGTTAGTTAAGAATATTCAGGAATAGTCACTCTCGTCAAGAGATTGAACATACCTTGCCGGCGAAGTAGGCAGCACCACCCTGGGAGGTCTGCAGAATGACGGGGCAGTTCTGGTCGCGAGCAGCCTCGAGAGCAGCAACGACGGTGGAGGAGGAGGTGACGTTCTAAAGTAGACAATTAGCAAGGGGAACGAACCATCGAAATTTGGTGCGAATCGTGCCAAATTGGTCTGGTATAATTGTGTTTTATGGTAAGGGGAGAAAATCACTCACGATGGCGGGGATGGCAAACTGCTTCTCCTGGGCGTACTCGAAGAGACGGAGAACGTCATCACCGACGATGACACCGGCCTTGCGGTTAAGCTTCTCAAGGACACCCATTGTGATTGTGTAGAGGTATTTGTTAAAAAGAGAAAAGAGGTAAGAGTAGTAAGAGATAAAACTGTTGAAGAGGAGAGGTTAGGAGAGAAGGGAAATAATAGTAGAAGTAGTAATCGAAAACGCTTTACCGGACGACGAAAGCGGGCAGGATTAAATAAGAAGAGGGGCAAGTTTGGAGGGGCACACGGCGTCATCGAAGACACTCACCGGTTTATGTGGAGCTCCCGTGGAACTCTTTTGAGGTCAGAATGATTTCAGGATTTCAGTTCAGTTTCAGTTCAATTCCAGAGAAGGGGGAAAAGGTGGGAATGTGGCCATTTTGCCGTTAAATACACCTGGGGGAGGAGGCCTTTGCTCCGACTCTCTCCGTGATGATCCCGAGTATCGGTAGTTGTGTGTTCGTGAAGCCTCATGGTGGGGTGTGACAATTGGTGGGAAGGGAGTACAGTACGGAGTACGAGGGTAAGCATTATTATGTTAGTTGGGATAGAAGTGATTGTTATAGAATAGTGAACAACTGTATATGTTGCAATATACGAGCACTACCTAATCTATATAAGCATATCTACATAGTATACTTCTATAGTTGGCTGTTAGTCAGTATAACATCGTATACTCCGTCCGGTTGAATGACCTCCGTAAATTGTTCGTCCGGCGGGGAACCGAGGGAGTCCCTTGAAATTCCCGCCCGATTCGCCGAGTTCCACTTCAAAGTTCTGTAGAAGCATACAGTATGCTGTATGTACATCTGTACAGTAGTTTGAAATGCTGAAACTTACTAACTATTCCATAGTAAGTAGTAGGAAGGTATGCTGTTGCAACCTATATCCTGTGACATCAGTCGTGGGGCTCTTGGGCATGGCTGTAATATATCAAACTTGGTCCTACGGACTACGATCCCCCGAGCAGGTTTACTCCACGCCTCAACTTGCTATCGTCTCTTTCTCATGACCGGTTGAGATTGATTGTTTGATTTTTCACTACTCTACATCATCAATGCGAATTTCTATATCCTCTAATATATTCTGCGCGTTGTTTCACCTGGCCACCTAACGACTGTATGCCCTTCGGACCCACTAACGCGTCCGATCATGCATGTGTGTGTTGTTTATATACTCGAATCGATCATTTACATGTGGGAGAAGAGTGAGAATGGAGAATGAAGGAAGGAAGGAAGGAAGGAAGGAAGGAAGGAAGGAAGGAAGGAAGGAAGGAAGGAAGGAAGGAAGAGAGCGAGGGAGACAATATTCAAGCAGATGAACAAGGGACCCCCGAGGGATTGAGATCTTATGCCCGCGCATCTGCCGGGCTCGAGTCGGGCTTTTCAATCTCGTAGAACAGCAGATAGACCTCCTTCTGCATGCCCAGCACGTCCGAGGTCTTGCACTCTTTGATTTTCTCATCTGAGATTCGCCACCAGCGGTCATTCGGTTTGCGACGGCGTCGAAGCCGCGAGCTGACCCCCATAGGAGGTTCGGCCGATGAACGGGGGATCGCCCGTGAAGAGCGTGTGCCAGATGAGATACTAAACCGTCCTTGATCTGTTGAAGGACTATTGCTATCCGAATCCGCCGTCTGTTGTGGGGTCGACGAGCGAGAAAATGTACTTTGGAAGGAACGGCGAGAACTGGATGTAGTTGGACGCGCCGTCGCCGGAGAGAGTTGCGCGGAGGAGGGCGACGTGCCGGAAAGTGAGGTGGATGAAGTCGCAGTAGATAATCCACTGCTAGCACCAGTGTCGGGGTCGGGGCTACTGCGTGGCATCAGTCGTGGACTTGGTGCTTGCGATACGTCCTGACTGGCAACTCGACTTGCCGCGTAGGAGCTAAACACCTCTGGTGTTGAAAATGGTGCATAGAGATGGTTGCGCCGGAACGATTCGTAATGACCACTGTGATGACTCCCTTTGTGGCAGACAATCGCAAGGAGCTTGAACCAGGTCTGATTCAAGATACCACCGAGTGGCAGCCGCTCTGGGAATGAGACCTTGGCGGCATTTTTCGTTGAACTGCTTCGATCAAAGATTGATCGCGACAGATGAATTGCGATAATTTTAGGAAAAGACGTGATGCGCATGTGTCGAGCAATTCTTCTCTTGGGCGCAAGCTCGGATGGTGGAAGCTCAATGCCGTCTAGCTCACGCTCAGGATCATTCTCCAAGGCCTCTCGAATTCGCTCGATCTCTGTCTCCAGCCGCTCTCGTTCACTCTGAGAACTAGTCCGGGCTTTCTCAGATGTCTTCTGGTCCACGGCATGTTGTAGACGACATCGATCACAGCGGAAGTCATCGATATATTCAGTTTTCAAGAGTCCGTCGAAGCAAGAGTTCAAGGTAGTTGAGCTCTTCTGAGGCACCTGAAGCGTAAGGTTCACGAACGAGGTTTGGTTAGGTTTGTACTGGTACTGGCAAAATTGGCACTCAATTTGCGATTCCAATTTCCCTTCAAGTGGAAATCCCGCCTCATTGTCAATTTCTCTCAGCTTGTTATCAATAATGGCCGGAAGCCCATTGGCAGAACCATCATCAATCCTCACTTCCACTCCAGGACTTTCAGCCTCGGAATCTGCTTCCACCGCGCCTGGACCAGCAGGTGCTCCAATGGGACCGAGCGCACGCTGCCGAGCCCGTACACCAGCATGATATTCATCGCAAAGTCGCTCAAGTACAATTTGCAGGAATTCCTGCGCGTCTTGTTGGTTCCGGCTAATGCGCGTTCGGTACGCGAATTCCAGAGCCTCGATGAACCCTCGCGCAGAAATAGTCTTCTTGTAAATTGGACGTTCATTCAATCGATCCAGCATTTCCTTCAATGCCCGTGTAATTATCCCCTGCTGTAGATCCCGAAGCTTGTCCGGCCGCTGGCCGCGTGGAAGTTCGTCTTCGCTCGGCACAGCGTGGTACATCTCCGGTCCATCCAATTCGCGGCGGTGCAATTCGCGAATCAAGTAGACGCGCAGGTCTCCAAGACCGGCCAAAGCCTGCAACACCGAATTGATGAAGCAGTCATTGGCAATGTTTGAGAGACCGACAATGCTCTTCTTACGATTGCTATCATTGGATTCGTCTCCGTCGATTGTGTAATTGGGGCCGAAGACGTAGAACAAAGCAACGGCGGCGAGCGAGGCTCCAGCCGCGTACGCGGCGACTGTAGTTGGCTTCTCTTGCATCGGGTATATCAAAGGGAGAGGAGGAGGGAGTGGTTCAGAGGTTCGTGGCGTTGGTGTCGAGGTAGGTCAAGACTTTGCAATTCATTTCTCCATGGTCCAATTTGATCCTAGTTAACGGAGGGCGACTGACAACTCGTAAGGCCCTGGAGGTTGAGACAAACTTGATTCGAAACAACGGATGCGAGAATGGACAAACAAGAGGTAGTGAATAGTCTCTATTGCAGTGAGAGAGGGAGAAGGTGTAAGAATTCTGACGGATTATGGGGAAGAGAGGGGAGCGAAAGTGGACCGGGCAAAGTTCATGCGGAGAAAATGGAGCAAAAGCCCCCTTCAAACTGATCGATGACGAGCAATTCTTTCACTTCATTTTATGAAACAAGAAGAAGCTCCCCCCCCCCTTTCTGTCCCTCTTAAGTGCAGCGGGGTAGGAATCTGCGTAAAATTGAAGCCACCCCGGCTTGGAAAATCCTTCCATTTGCCTAAATCAAATTCATTGGATGTCGGGTGCTTTTGCTTGGCTGCATCGAATCGCCTTGTCCCCCGCGACGGATCGTTCGGATGTCCGCTAATTATGAAAACCCCGCATTTATAGAGAGTGAGTGATAATGATGGCTGTTAGTGGGATAAGTTATTGTCTTTTCAATTGCGAGAGGCACGTTCTTCCGTTGAGGATTTGTCGGTTGGAAGTGAGCCGTTGAATTTAAAATCCATCCGAGAAGCCATTTACCTGTAGACATAGCTTATTTGATCAGGTACGAGTATTGCTAGTGTATTCTAGAAAATGACTTGAAGTTAGCATTAACTCTCAAAATGTAATGCTGCTAGTGCCGGTGCTGTACTAGATACCATTTGTAGTACAGATACAGTCCTAAGATAGACTTGGATGATATCAACAATGAGTACATCTAAATCACTACAGAATTCTACGAGTAGTGCATATTCGTAGTGATTATTAAACAATGACCACCAGTGTTACTTTTCATGAATACTGCAAACCGGATAGGAGCAAATGTTTCTTCATCATTGAATCTTGAACATGTTCAATATCTGGCCCCTTAAGAGTATCATCAAAAACATGCATCGACTTTTCTGTGTACTATTCCCATCTTATTTCCGAACCTAAATCTATCAGTGCGCCATCAATTCATGAATATCTTCATAGCTTTAAGCATATTCTAAGCACGTAGAGACTCGGGCAAAGTGGCGACCTTCTCATTAAAGAGATCCTCTGCCTGCTTCCACACCCGTGAAGTGGTGCGATCCTTCAGCTGCAGGAGACTGGGCAGAAGGGCTTCGCTGAACATCTCGGAACTCTCACGGGGTAGGAGAGAGGGAAGGTGGTCAATGCTGATCACACTGAGGAGAGGGCCCTGGGTACCAGCAGGGAGAGTAACGGGAACAGTCGGCTTGTCAAAGGTGGTGGTGATTGAGTAGATAGGAATGGGGTTGTGGGGGTTGGTACTGGAAGTTGTCAGTCCAGCATGAACACATAACCATATAACATTCGGTACTTACGTATCGGCGCTGACGTCGCAGACAACGGAGAGGTTGCGGCTGGGAGAGGAAAGAGTCTCGGTGTTGACGAAAGGAGGAATAGGATCAGAGAGGTAGATGCAGTTCACGAAGATGTCAGCATCGACGATCTCTTGGAAGGGACCACCCTTCTTGGTCTCGGCCATGTCCCATTGAATGATGTTCTCATCAGGAATGCCCACATCCTTAGCAAGCTGAACGGCACCCTTACCACAGCGACCGAGCTATCAAAAAGAAGAATCCGTAAGTACACCAGAAAGAACTGCAATTGGGATCCGAATAGTGACTTACAGCTCCAATGACAAGAATCTTGGGAGCACGGCCCGCAATCTTCTTGCCAGCCTCAAGGGTCTCCTTAACCGAATCGATCAGGAGGTTCTGGTTGGCATAAGGGACCTCCCCAGGCAGAGGAGTACCGTCAGGGTGGGCCAATTGCCATGCCCAGTTCTTGACAGCAAGAGCAGACCCGGCATAGCCAGCAGAGAAGCCGAAAGCAGCAACGCGACGGCCAACATCATCGGTGAGGAATTCCAGGTCAAGCAGGAGACCCTTACCACGAGGCCAGCGGCTCAGAACCTGATCCCAGCCACCCTGCTTCTTATAACAGTGGGCAAAGGTGACGTGGACATGTTCGAGAGGGAAGTCATCCTCAGGCAGTTCCTTCAGACCCAGGATGACGGCGTCCTTGGGGGCATCCTTAACCCAAGAACCCTCGGCGACCAATGGAGCTCCGATCTATATTCAATGTCATATATTAGAGTTGACACATATTGTGTGAAAAAGGAACCGGGCGAAAGAGGACAAACCTTGGCGAATTCATCATCTAGAAAAGTAATTAGAACGATTGACTCATGATATGTGCGGAGGTTGACAAAACAGTTCCCTCTCAAGGATACTTACCATCGAAAATCCGCTGCGTGGAACGCTCAACAGTCACATCATATCCAGCATCGATCAATGCCTTGCAGGTGGTGGGGGTCACTGTCAATTTCAAACTGTGAGCAAACAATCCCCCATATGATAAATCGCCCTGGAATGAGTGGAGGTGGGGGAGGGGCACAGACGAGCAGAGCGAGCCTCAGCGGGCTTGGTCTCGGCACGTAGCCAAATCTTCTGTCCGGTCATCTTCAATGATTTTCAGGGAATTCAATGTTCAGGATTTAACAAATTCACAAAAAGAAAAAAGAGCGCCGGGATGCACTTTAATCGCAATGACACAGTGATAGCGGGGGCGGTTATTCCGTTCCGGGGAGAAATGACTCAGCCCGATTATCGGATCAGCGATACTTTCCCGTATGAAGTATTCGGGGTCTATCCAATAGTATACTGTAGCATATAAGGCTTTACAATGAAGTTTGAATCACTAAGAATACTTTTGATTGCTGATCAGAATGCCTCCTATAGTAGTCTCCATCTCAGAAATCGTCTTCGTGGTCTCGAACACAGACGAGCACAGACAGTCAAGGTACGCGGTGAAGCGAGCCTAGGAAAAGTATAGCTAAACTACTTCGCATACCTTTCGAGATGTTTGGTACTTAAGTAGGCTTGGTACGGCTGCGGGTACGGCTACCAATACCGTCAGTGGGAATAGCCTTTTTGACGGCGTCTTTGATCTTTTCTTTTTTGGGGCGAGCGTTTTTGCCCTGTGCGTCTTTGGTGTCGGTCGAAGAACTATGAGGCGCAGATCCATTGGCATCCTTGGAGGACTCGGACTCAATCTTCTGTTTCTTGGCCTCGGGCTCATCCGGCTTTTCAGAGACCGACTTGTCCTTTTCTCCCGAAGCAGATGTCGGGGCTGGACCGGAAGCTGCAGGAGGGGCTGGAGCGGCAGCCGGATGAGAAATAGGCGTAGAGGAAGAAGTGGCTTCAGGGATTGGTGCAGGAGCCGGAGCTGCAGGAGTCGGAGTATCAGAGACAGGAGCAGGAGCAGGAGCCGGAACGGAGGTCTGAGACGGAGCAGAGTCGGCGACAACTGTAGAATCAAAAGCACGCTTCTCGCCAGTCTGTGGCTCTTGATTAGTAGCCTTGAGATCCCCTTTCTGGTGCTCGGTCGATGTATGGACGTCTGTAGACCCGATAGCACCGCTGAGTGGATGCTCTGTGGAACTTGAAAGAGACGGTTTGAGCTCAGTTGGTGCCGTTGGAGCTGCTGGATGTTCGCCGCCTGCCGCAGCCTTTGCCTTTTCGAGAACACTAGTTTCGCTCTCTTTATGGGAGGGACTCAGTACGCTGTGAACCGGCTGTGACTGTTCGCTGACCACAGGTGCTGCGGCTAGATATACTTAGTCAGCATGTGATGGACGCGGAATGATGTTCACTACGACCCTCGGAGAGCCAGCGGCCTCTATTCGCAAACAACATGTAGCTAGCATGCTCAGTGCGACCAATTTGGTCGGAGAGCCCGCTACTATAGATGCCAAAAACGTACCGGGAGCTGGGGGAGCGTTTTGCGCGGAGAAGATGCCTTCACTGGCCATGGTGGATCGATGATGTCAGATATTGGAACGTGCGCGGAAGGATGACGGTTTTTCACAATATGAACAGAATAGAGCCAAATTATGAGGACAGGTATGTTTAAAAAAAGGATGTGATGGTTTACGAAGGAGCACAGAGGTTGGAATGGGGTCGATTGATCTTTGGAGGAAAGAAGTGAGGTTGCGCGGTGACGTTTACTACTATGTAAGAGCAGCTGGGGGACGCTAACCGAATTCGTACCATGCAGTACAGGGCTGATTCGTCGCCCGCGACCCCGGCCCTCGTCGCACAACTCGGTCCCCATTAAACCATGGGAAAACTTCAACGTCATTGCAATTCCCTCTATCAAGTAAGTTGAACTTTCTTTTGAGAAACAAGTGGCATTTCTCGTCAGAGTGAGGGCATTAGGTGGACAACATGAGGTTACTCGGATGGTGCAAGCCAATGTGGAGTAGGCAGTGCGGAGTACCTGAGATCATCGTCATCGCACTGCTGCGCTCCGGAAGCCAGCCAAGAGCCAGTGATCGTCGTTCGGAGAAACAATGTCTTTCTTGTTGTTGTGGCATATATATCAGCGATTAGAGATCATTGTTCTGTAGAGACTGGAGGCGATTCGAGATTTAGATGTCGGCCATACCCGGACATTGGGTAGGGATGCTATGACGCCGAGAGCGAGACAGTATTCAGCATTGAGTGAAGATTTGCCCAAAATAAAGTCGGCTTTCAAATAGAGTATCTCCATAGTTCATAGTCGATTTGCCAGAAGTAGCACCCAGGTAATCGCGCGGACTGATGTGAATGTCGTTGGTTCGATGAACTTTATGATCGCCCATTAGGTCAAGTTCAGATCCAAGCGCGAGAGAAGATATTCTTCCTCTGCAGACGTACGAGTGCGAGTCGCTCCAATCGAGGCGGTAGCCGTTTCCTCCGGAAGAACAAGTTGGATTTTCTGCGCTAAGCTGGTAGCCTCTCGAATCTTCTTCAAGTCGATAAGCATGCGTAGGGCGTCACAGCCGATACGGAGGAAAGCATCTCGTCTAGCTTCAGTCCAGGCCTGAAATTTAGCTGGCGAAAGCCCTTCGACAAAGCGAATGAAAGGTTGTGGGTTCGGCTTTCCGGGGTGACACAGCGCAACAGAAGCAAACAATAAGGACCGAGAAGATGACAAAGTAGAAATGACTTCAGAGAATTCCTCGTAGAGATCCCCAGAGATGCTTTCGATGGAAGGTTTCTGGTCCATGACTGCACGGCTCAAGTGAGCACCGCCTGCAAGGAGCATCGGCTTGCCCGATTGAACACCATCTGTAAGATGAGTCGAAAAATGCATCTGGCAGACACGTAGATAATACTGGATTGCGGAGCCAAGACCTGCTCCATATCGAATCTCGGCATCCATGAAACTGACAAGAAGGTGACTGACCGTCTGTCGGGATTGTTCTTCTTTCATTCGGCCATTGTACCCGCCAAGGTCCTGGCCCATCGCCATTTTGAGCCATTCCAATATGGTAGTCTGTAGCCCCTCTGCAACCATAAATTTGCTTAAAGCAGCAGTTGAACCTCGTGACTGGAGGAGCATCTGCCTAGAGGCTCCATCCGAGGACCAAAACCAATGTTCGACCCTTGAGCCCGCTCGAGAGGTCTTCATATCGTTTGTTGATCTTGCTAGAAGTAGCTGAGACTTGAGGCATTCGACTATGACTGTTGCTGTGGCGGAGCCCGAAGCCACCATCTCGTCCAAAACCGACATGGGATCCGTAGCCAGGCGTCGTTGTTCCTCTAATCTTCGAAATGCATGTTGGTCGTGAGTCGGCCCCTTGGGAGGGACAATGCGAAATAAAGGGTTATCCAGGATGGTGTGCAGGTGCTGATCAGTCGCATGAGCAGAGGAATCGGTATTCAAGGGTTGTCGATCGCTTTCATGGTTGGAACTGTTTGCTGCCGGATAGGCGCGGTCGAGCTGGCGACGAAATGAGGAAGTGAGAGCACTAAGCAGTTGCTGAGACTCGCGTGGTGTCCTCGGCAATGGCTGATGAATCTTAGGCCAAGACTTGAACTGAAAGATCGAGGTTCCCTTCATTATGGGTAGTCGGTGAGTGCTAAACAAATCGTACAACCCCCTTCTGCAGCAATGTATATGTAGGGGAAGATCGCTCCCGGCCGCGAGGGGTGGGCGGTCAGAGGGAACCGTAAGATGCCCAAAGTGGATGACGAGCACACACAAGCGAACACCCCAGCCAGGTACTAGAAGAGGATATACTGTAGAAAAGCCCAAAGAGATTACTCTTCAATCGAGAACACCCAGCCGTGAAAGACGCAAAGAGAATCACTGTAAAATCAAGAAGTGTAGACGACAAAGGAAGAAAGTGCTGTAAGACCCAATGGGCGCCACTCGCTAAAAAGCCAGACGGGTGCCAAGACCAGCTGCGACTGCGAGCAACACATCAGAACTCTGAGCTTTTGCCTTCCCCATTCACATCATCCACCTCTTCTTTTCCTCCCCTCCCTCCCCCCCTCTCCACACTCACAACTTACGAGTTATATTATCTTGTTTGTGTTTCTGGATTTTTATCGGCCCCCGTGCCCGTGGTTTTGGTGCTGTTCCTCTTTTGTGAGGGTGCATCCGACTCATTCTACCATTCAAATCCTTCCTCCCTTACCCGAAACCCTTGCGACGCTCATCGTGACCTTTCTTCCAATTCCGTTTCTTTCATCTCACACATATTCTCGACACCATGTCCGAAGTTCAAAACAGATCGTCTGCGCGCGGCAGAGTATCCTCCCGGGGTGGCCGTGGCGGCTTCAGCTCCAGAGGTGGTCGTGGTGGTAGCAGCAGATCTGCGAATGCCGACAACTCAGACGCCCCATCATTTGAAGAGGGTGAAATTGGTCAGATGAAGAAGAAGTACTCCGACACTCTACCTACTCTTAAGGAGTTGTTCCCCGACTGGAAGGATGAAGACCTCATCTTCGCCCTCGAAGACTCGAATGGTGAGCTCGAGGATGCAATTGTGCGCATTACCGAAGGTTCGTCCCTCAATAATCTTCAATACCTCCTTAGGTTCTACTGTCTGCCTCGACTCGCATTGTATTGACATTTTCCTTTTTCTTTGACAGGCAACGTGTCGCAGTGGGGAGAGGTCAAGAAGACCACAGACCGAACTCGTCCCAAGCCCAAGGAAGCCCAGAATACCCAGACTGAACCGACCCCAGTTTCCGTTCGAGGTGGCCGTGGCCGAGGCGGATTTGAGGGCCGTGGACGTGCCCGTGGAGATCGGGGCCGTGGCGGTCGTGGTGGCCGGGCAGGCGCTCAAACTACAAATGGCACTAGAACAACCACCAGCACTGCGGAACCCGCTACGGCCATTCCGGCGACAGAGCCTGTAGCTCCCAAGGTCGGAGGAGAGGTTGAGCAACCTGCAGCTGGCGGAAACACAGAGTCGACTGAGGCAAAGACTAGTGTGATCCCTGAGGGTACGAAGAAGGGTTGGGCAAGCCTTTTCGCCAAACCCGCGCCTCCTCCGCCCCAGAAGCAGCCCCCTGCGGCAGCTCCAGCTCCCGCACCCGCACCTGAGAAGCTCGCTGAGCCTGCTGTTCAGCAACAAAAGGCCCCCGAGCCCGCACCCGCTCCTGCTCCTGCTGCTGCTGTCCCGGCCCCCGCCGCCTCTCAGAAGACCCCCGTTGCGAAGCCCGCCCAACCCGCCATTCCTGCTATCCCCAATGTCACTTCGAAGACACTTGCTGATGACTTGACCGAAACCAACCTCGAACGAATTCCCGATGTCTCTGCCCCTGCTCCCACCGCGACTGCCGCCAGTACAGTTGGCAGTGCCCTGGATCCCTCTGCGACAGCTAATGTCACTCCCTCCCGTGCCCCTCACTCTGGTCTCCCAGGCAGTGCCTTGAAGCATGGCCGCACCCCTGGCTTCCAGCGCCGCGTTATGGAACAGCAGCAGGCTGTTGTCATGCCAGGTAACCATGCGGTGGACCGTGCCGCCGTGCAATTCGGTAGCATGGGCCTGAACGGTGATGCCGTGGATATTGACGAGAACCGCGAGGAAGCTGAGACCCGTGCTCAACCTCCTCAACACTCCCCCGTTGCCCCTCGGGCTTCTCTCCCTCCCTCTACTCAGGGACCTGCTGACGGAACTCCCGTCGCTGCTCGCCCTGCTCCTGGCCTTCCTCCCGTTCCCCAGGCCTCTGCTGCCGAGTCTTTCGGTGACTTCTCTCGCTTCGCGGATCCTTTCAGCCAACCTCAGCCACAGATCCAAGAGCCTTTCGCCAACCAGGCTCCCGCTCAACCCGCTGTGACCACTGGCGCCGATTACTCCTCCTTCTATGCCTCCGACCAGCGATTCCCCTACTATAACAACTATGGCAACTATGGCCAGACCCAGGATGCTGCTGCTCGAGCTGGTGCTGGATTTGGTGTTTCTGCCGCTGAGGCTCAGCCTCAAGTCCCAACTACCCAGCCTCCTGGCCGTTACGGTCCTGTTGACGCCACCAACAGTGGCCACAACACTCCTAACCCGACTCTGCCTGCCACTACCCAGACTCCTGCAGTTCAGCACATGCCTGGCCAGGCTGCGCACGGCTATGGCTACAGCTATCCCTACTATAACAACAACCCTCACTACGCTTCGTACATGAACCAGATGAACCAGCACCAATATGGCCGTAACCGTCCTATGTATGACGATGCTCGCCGCTATGAGGAGCAGCAGCAACAGCAGCATTACGGTATGCCCCACAACACTCAGTACGGCTACGGCAGCCAGTACGGCCCCTACGGTGGTAAGGGTGGCATGTATGGCCAGCCTCATGCCTTCTCTTATGATCACTCCTCTTCCCCCGCAAATGCTGGCACCTTCAACCAAGGTATGCCTGGTCGTGACTCTGTGTATGGCCGCACTGGCTCTGCTCAGCCATCCGACACCCAGCAGTCTGCTGCAAGCACCAACGCCTTTGGCTCTGGAATGTCCGATGTTTTCGTTCAGCCCCAGGCAGGCTTTGGTCGCAACCCCACTGTCACTCAACAGCCTCCTGTGAGTGCTGAGGAGACAAAGGGCTTCGATGCCTCCAAGACTGGCGGCCCTAGCCCCTCTCTTGCCCAGGCCAACCGCCCCGGCTCTGCTACCAACAGCGTCCCCGGCCAGCCCCAGGCTCAGACCGGCCTTCCTCCGCTGCAGGGTCAGCAGGGTCAGCAGGCCTTTGGTACTTACCCCAACTTGAACCCCCAGTACGGCGGTCTTGGTGGTCTTGGTCACCAGGGCGCCGGCTCGCAGACCCATCAGGCATCTGGATACAGTAACTACGGCGCGGGCTTCGGTAACTACTACGGAAACTCGGGCCGCGGTGGCTGGGGTGGTAACTATGGCCACTAAATTTGAGGCCACTATTTTTCCTTCTGCTCCCTACCACGAACACATATGGCGTTGCATTTGCGGGTGATTTGAAATCGGGGTTTTCGTTTTGTCTTCCATATCACAAAGGAAGGGGGAAACCTGGAATTCATCTAGGTCTTGTTCGACTGGACAGAACCCAAACTTTCTCTTCATCTTTCCTTTACCTCAACATTTGTGTAATCTCTACTCTCTGGGAGCTTGGTTGGTTTTGCCTGGTACGGAGAAATGTGTTCTGCTTTTTTGGTCATGCTTTACTGCCCTTATTTTCGTTTTCTTTTTTCTTTTTTCTTTTCCCGTCTGCTTTTTCCCGTCTCTTCCTTTTGCTACTACCGCTCCGTGTGGATGTGGTCTGTATTAAATCCACCATTTCTCCCAAGGTTTTCTTTTTTTTCCCTTGCCCTCTTTTCCTCCGCTCTGGCTCACGGTGTCAATTCGGGTTCCGGTGCGGGTGTCCATTTTGTGAAGATGGGGTTCATCTTTCAAGTTCCCTTGTTCAATTCCTTTCGTCCGCCATTTGCAACGTCGATCATTGATGGTTGCTGGGTCTGGTAGAGGAGTAGACCGCAATGGACTCTGCTCATGTTACTGGGCCTATAAAAAAGTAACGAGTTATGTACGCTCCTATACAAATCAAACATTCAGGCCCGCTTGTGATCCTATGCCCTAATGCTTTGGTCTATTGAAATCGTACATCGGCCGCAGAGTAAACGTAGAATTAAGTAGACTAGATATGCTGTCATCACATACCCTATTAGTATGTCCAGTAGAGAGTACCAGTTACGTTCCTTAGTAGCCATTTTGCAACTATCATTTGTGGTACTCGCCGAGGAAGGCAATCTCCAGGCGTGACGCGTGCTACGAGATATTTGTTACTATTTAACGTGAATCTTTGAACCGACTCCAATCTGTCAACATTGAAACGAGATAGAGAAGAAATTGCAATGGGACATGTGTATGAATTCCTGGTTGAAGATATGTAGAGTATATGACAAAAATAGAAGATCATGAAAGATGATATTAGATGGGCGGTAAAGTTGAAGCCACTTTTCCCAGTAAGCAGCATCGCCAAGATCATCGAAACTAGTATGTACAATCGAAGTGCAGCATGAAACGACCCTCGAAGAAAGAAAACAGGGTACACCAAAAAAAAAATCAACTTTCTATGTTTCCTGACAAATAGGTTGGTTGGAGTTGCTCATAGCAAGCCAAAAAACCTGCGGTTCCAAATACCCTTGATCCAAGTGATTCAAGTTTCCAAAATAGATTTGACCCTAGAATTTATCAATGTATGGCCGGAAGTGAGGCTTTTACTCAGTGATGCCCAGTCCCTCGCCTCCAATCTTGTGGTAAGGAGGTTTTGCATCGGCGGCACTGGCGGCATCGAAGCGCCAGATACCACCGGTCTTGTCGCCCTCCAAGTTACCAGATATGCCAAGCTCGGAGGCAAGGACCTTAAAGAGAGGGTCATCGTCCTTCTCTTCAATGCGGTTGAAGAAGCGACGCTCCCACTCATGGCCCTCGGACTGTTCAGCGCGGCGAAGCTCTCGTTGGGCATTCTCAATGCGCGATTTATGGTGAGAAACAGCATCCATGTTGCCACTCTGGATGTTCTCGGCGACATCCTTCCAAGCACGACGACTTTCGTATAAATCCTGCTGTTCCAGAGGCGCCAACTGGAGTGGGGAAGTTGGGTTCTCCTTCACGACCCACTTGTCTACAACCTCCTTGGTACGAGCATTCTTGATAGTGAAGTTGTCCGACCACTGACCATCAATGGTGTAGAGAGACTTCTTCTCGCCTTCACTAGTCTTGAACAGGTTCGCAGTGAAGGTGTTCTTCTTTCCGCTGAGCCATCCCTTACCGGAGAAGTCAATCTTCGCGGTATAGCCGCTGCTACTGACGATCTTGGCGGTCTTTTCCAGCTCAACGAAGGGAGTACCGTAGATGAGTGATTCGATGTGCAGGTTAGGCAGCGTGATAACGTACTTCTCCTTCTCATTGGAGCCGGGAGGGGTAAGGGTGTACTGAGCGTGTCCGAGCTGCTTCACCTGAATGGTGCTCGAGAATGAAGCTTTCTGGGCATTATATCCTTGCAACTAAAGATACAGAAAAGGTCAATTTATGATTTCCGGTGATGGTAGGGTACCTGGATTTCCGGTTCTATTGTACTCACCTCGATCGAGTGCTTGTTGTTGACGATTGCATATGCAGTCGCGGGCGGGTGGTGGCTGTGGCGAAAGTAAGTCTCTAACGTATAACTAAACAATACCGGAGAAATTACGATGCCACCTACCTGACTTGCTCACTGAACAGCTGGGTTTCACCAAGGTCCGAGTCGCCGTTGTCGAGCCACTTGCCAATAAAGAGCTCACCCAAGAACGGGTTGAGAGGCTTCTTCTCACTCCCCAGCTTCTCACTTCGACTGCAATATTGCTGGTGAAGTGTAGTGAGGAACCACTTGAGGACGAGAAGAGCTCGCTTCTCAGGATCGGTTTCCTTGGCGGGAGCGACGAAGACGGCGGGGTGTTCGGCCCAATAGGCGGAATATTCGGTCAGGGAAGTAGAGGATAGAATGAATGGGGGTGCTGTGAGAGAAGAAAGGTCTCCGTTGAACGAAGCAATAGACTGGAACAACCATTAGCGCTTGATACAAGGAATAAGGGAGATTGCGCGTCGTGTAGAGGGGCAAACTGTACCTACCTTGAGGAAACTCGACCATGACCCCTTGCTACCGGCGGGAACTTGGCTCTGGGGCTCCTTCTTGGAAGACATAATTAAAAAGAGAGAGGGAGAGTAATGAATAATTTTCTTTCCAGAAGTACTAAAGGTCCAAAAATGTTTAAAGAAGAAGAGCGTGGGGAGTGGGGGACAGATGAGGTTGACCGCCGGCGGACGATAACGTCACTGCCACAGCCACCTTTTCGATAGTCCCTTTTCATTCTCGCGTATCAAATCCTTCGATTGAGGCAGTCTTCGTCCATTACACCTTTTTGGGTTGAATGCACTTCAACAAAGACAACTTCCCATTCAAGATCGAAATATAGTCTTTTTGTTCCCAATGTGGCTAGCCACATCTTAGTGGAGGGGTACTGGTCCACCATCGCCTCTTGGGCCAGATTATGTAGTGACTGACAGGTTTCTTTTTTCGGAGATTTTCTTCGAATCGACCCGTCTGATTTGAGTCAACATGTGTACTATAAAGGTACATACATTGAACGACAGAAACTAACCCCTCGGGAGTGCATACCGAGGAAATACTTAAAATCAGTTGTCACTCTGGTCTTTTCACGCTGATAAAAGTCAACCTTTGTCCTAAAACAGTATCGAGTTCGGATTCTTTTCCGCGTCCTACTGTACTTCGGCTGTGGCAACGGGGGTGTTCCCCACGGCGTTCTGACCGATCTCGAACTATTGGATGGGCCATGCTTGATTTTAGGGGAGAACTGGGGACTATTCTGGGCAATTGACCCTGAAAAGATAACCAACAACGTCGCTGTGTGGACGCCTTCCGCCCTGTCGACGTTGGAGAGATGCGACCCCCGCGCCGATCCTCGGCCAACTATCCAAAGATCCGAGCAGTGTGGATTTTTTTTCTCTTCTTGCTTGCTTGTTGCATTTTTTCTCTCTCTCTTTTCTGTGACTCATTTTTTTCTTCTTTTATATAACCAACCGCAATATATCATCCCGATTATTTTAATTTCAATCGCAGTTTAATTGTCACGGCCGTTTTGAGAATCCCAGTCTACAGGAGTATGCTTGCGGAAACCCTCTGAGAATATCTACGATTTTGGTACAGACCTCTCTATTTTGCAAACAAAGCCAAACAACTTCTATATGTCAATCGAATTATCTGGATCCTTTATTTACATTTGATCGAGCGTAGTCCTCAATGGGCACCTCCAATGCCATGTCTCCAACTACTTCAACGGCCTCGAGCATTGAGGATGCCATGCCTGTTATGGAGGAGATCCAGACGAAAGAATCGAAAGCGCAACATCAATCGGAAAATGGAAATGCATTACATTTAGTGCAAAGTCACCTCTCCAACCATGACATGCCCGTGACGAGTGAGTTCCGTGAGGTTGATGCAGAACAATACTTGCGCTTTTCACCATCCCGAAAGATTGTTATTGTCGCTGTTCTCTCATTCTGCTCATTTTTGGCACCAATCTCCTCAACTTCTATTCTTTCGGGTATTCCCGAAGTAGCAGCAACTTACGATACAACGGGCAGCATCATTAATGCTAGTAATGCCTTGTACTTGGCGTTTATGGGAATTGCTGCTCCATTCTGGGGACCCTTTAGTCAAGTTTGGGGCCGACGTCCAGTCAGTCAATTGACCGAAATGATCCTACTACTCGTTAAATTTTGATGTACTAATTGTGAACCCTTAGATTTTCTTGGTCAGCGCCTTTCTTTTCTTTGCTTTCAGCATTGGCACTGCGCTTGCGCCCAACTTGCCCGCGTACTACATATTCCGTGTCCTTACGGCTTTTCAAGGAACTTCTTTCCTGGTTGTCGGTAGTTCAGCCATTGGTGATATTTACGAGCCTCGTGCGCGAGCAACAGCATTGGGTTGGTTCCTCTCCGGCACTCTTATCGGCCCAGCTCTTGGTCCTTTCATTGGTGTATGTTATTCCTACCCGTGGCTATTATCAAGCTTATGGTGTCCAAGTATATCAATTCATTTCAACTGACGAATCCATCATATAGGGAGTCATCGTCACATTCTGCTCTTGGAGAGTTGTCTTCTGGCTGCAGACGGCGCTTGGAGGATTCGGAACGTTGCTCGTGTTTTTCTTCTTCCCAGAGACGTACCCGCACCTCGATAAGTCGGAAGTAACTGAAAAGCCTGCAATGGAAAAAGTACAGTACCTTTGGCACCGAGTCAACCCCCTTCGCGTCGGTATTCTACTTTTCACATATCCCAATCTCTTTTTTGCGGGCATTGCGGCCGGTGCACTCGTTTGGAACCAGTACTCTCTATTAACTCCAATTCGATATGTACTGAATCCGCGTTTCCATCTCACCACTCCCATCCAATCCGCTCTGTTTTATATCGCTCCAGGGTGTGGGTATCTGGTGGGTACATTCATGGGTGGTCGCTGGGCAGACCATACAGTGAAGAAATGGATTCGGAAGCGTGGAAGACGTGTACCAGAGGACAGACTGAAGTCCTGTTTAGTGTTTCTAGGAATCATTATTCCTGGTTGCATCCTTGTGTACGGCTGGACCGTCCAAAAGGCTGCTGGTGGAATTCCCGTGCCTGTCCTAGCTATGTTTTTACAAGGAGTTGCACAACTATTCTGCTTCCCAAGTTTGAACACATTTTGCCTAGATGTCATGCAATCAAGTGGACGCAGTGCTGAAGTAGTGGCAGGAAACTACATGTTCCGATATGTCTTTGCTGCTTTGGGATCAGGTCTCGTCCTGCCAGCTGTTGAAAAAATCGGTGTTGGGTGGTTCAGTACCATAAGCGCCATCTTCTTGGTATTTGCCGGATGTTGTGTCTGGGCCACGACTATCTATGGTGATGAATGGCGTAACAAGATTGATGCGAAGAACCGTGATAAGACTGCACAGAAGGCGAACGAACTACCGCCCCAACAAGAGGGCGAGAAAAAAGCCGAAGTTTGAACTACGAAAAACGAGTTTCTTTTCCTCTTAATTTCGTCTCATTTTTGCGTGCATAAGCGGAGGATATAACGTAATTTAGAGTATCAAAAATCGATTAAGAAAAGATCGCATGGGTTTAATCAATTGATGGCACTGTTACTAAGACGCATTCTCCACATTATGCGCTGCTGTGGGATAAGTAGAAGATTCTCCGTTTTGTGTACTTGTCGCTGTGTCCTCACTTTCCACTGGGACTTTCCCCTTCATGATAGTATCAGCGTTTGAACCTGTCTCGGCAATCACCCGGTTCACCTTTGTTTTTTCAGTGAAGCGTCTGGCATCTTCCCGTCCTTTCTCAATATCTACTAACCCAATAGCAATCATCGCTGCGGTGCAGATAGCAAAAAGGAATGGAAAGCCCATCCAATTGTTGCGAGTATCATTAATGATCGCTTGAATAACATTTGGTCCGATGATTGAAGACTGGGTTGTTAGGAAAAGAAAGTATAGCTAAGGGACAAAGTCTACTCACAGCTCGATTGGTGATTCCAAAGAGAGCGAAGAACATGTTGTCAAATCCACGTGGCATAAGCTCACTGATCATGGTTTGTGCGTACTATAGCAGAAAAAGTCAGATCTGGCATAGATAACATCTTTGAAAAGAATGGCTTACCGCGTAGTACGGGGCTTGGAACAGTCCGAAGATGACGTTGTAGAAGTAGAACTCCCACTGAGAAACTGTAAGCTCAAAACTAGGAGGCCATGGAGAATAACCAGAAACATACGGTATTATGATAACCAACTTTGGTAGTCCATAGCCCTAGCATGCCCCAAAACGGGATGAGAACACTGAAGAAATTGGTGACGAGAAACATAGTCTTAGTCTTGAACTTGAAGTAGCGCTGGATATACCAGAATCCTAATGTCGACGTGATTGAGCATGCGGCCTGCGTGATGCCCAGGTAGGTTATTTGTAGAAAGGAAAATGAGACATAGTCATTTTGAATTATTTGAACAAGGGTACCTTCGTATCATTAGTCAATGAGACCTTTTGATCAGAATGTAGACCCACCGGTTGTGTTAAGTCCATCTGCCAGCAGGAAGTATGCTAAGAAATACTGGAAAGTTTGTGGAAGATTCCTGATCTCTTTGACAGCGAGCCAAATTTGTTTGAAACCAATGGTAGTGTAGCCCGAGCCCTTGGGAATTTTAGGACCGGGTCTTTTCTGCTGGAAGATAAACCACCAGATACCTAGTACAACCCAGTCTATGAAATATTAGAAATGCTCAATCTAAGTTGGGGCTATACTCACAAGAGTTGGTCAGACACAGCGCTAAATTATTCGAATACTGATTATTTTGCATAGGAAGAAGCACACTGAGGTTGAGTGCGAGGGTCAGCAAGTAGCCAATGTTGCTGTGCGCAGTCGAAATGTTACTGTATCATCAATTAGCAGGAAAACTTTCATATTGAAAGTAATTCATTGCACCAACCTGATGTGATTTCTTTCCAGTGACTCTATTTGATCGTACTCCTGCTGGCTAATCTTACCCTCCCTTAACTCCTCCTCTCGTGCTTTACGTACATGCGGCATGTATCTAGCGAGTCGAGGAAACACCGCCGCATAAAACACCAGAGTAGCACCATACGCCACATAAGCCACGATATACAGGCCCATGGCAGATGGCCATTGGTTTGGATTGCGGATGGCCAGCATACCATACTGCAATGCCCAACAAACGATAGTCAGTGCTAGAAGCAACCATCGACCAAATGAGCCATAGTCGGCGGCGCTACCAAGCCAGACAAATATCACTGTCATGAATGCAAAGCAGAGTCCATTTGCAATTAGGACAACCGAGGAAATAGATCGTGTACCTCCAGCCCAAGGGACTACACAAGCCGAGGAATTGGTACATGGTTTGGGAGGATTAGTATCTGGTTGATGCCCTGCTCCATTAAGAGCCCACTGAAAGCTATCTTTGGTCAGATTTGTCTTTCACTCTCTTCAAACATGTCTTACTCACAGGGCTTGACTATAGGATCCGGGACCAACACCATTGTCGCCTGTAGTCCCGGAAATAAATTATCACGTCAGATCAGAGAGTTACCTATAGAATATGGACCCGCCTCTTACCATTGTAATATAGATAATATGCCCAGAGTTCTTTACGAGTCGTAGTTGGTTGCTCGTATGCATCCTCATCAACCCCGAACAGCCGCTCGTACTCCTCCAGGGTGTTGCGAGCTTGAGGCGTCGAACTCGCCGCAACTTCCACCGCTGCACCAGTCTTCGGGGCTTGCTCTTCATTCATTTGATTTTCAACCGTTGAATTCTCCATGACTCTTGACCGTATTTGTAAAAGATCTTTGGGTGAAGAAAGAGGAGAGTTCAGCTGCTCAAATATTGCCCTTTCTCTTTTACCCCGCATTCCAAAGGGAGTCACAATGTTAGGGCATAAACTTGACGATCAATTCAGGAATAGCATCACGGGAGTAAGCTAGACTACTCTTGATAGTAGCATTTCAACCACTTCTCTTCTATGATACTCTGCGTTGGAAGCCAAGAGGTTGCATCGAGTCTAAGTGGGGGCTGCCAATAAGCCAACTGCGACTTATCTTCCCCCCGCGTCGGCGGGCTTTCCCTTTCAACATTAAACAACAAGTTGTTGTTTCTACACTATGACATCGATTGACTTGCAGAAACAAGTGGGCCAGGTGAGATATCAACCGTGACCATATGAATATAGGAAGATTTAAAGAAGAGAATAAGATCTAACTCATATAGCTCTTCGCGGTCGGCTTCCACGGTCACACGCTTAGCCCAGAGATCAAGACGTTGATCCATGATTACCATATTGGAGCTATCGTTCTTTTCTCACGCAATTTCGAAAATGCTCAACAATTGCAGGTACTCAACTTTCGTGTGCTTTGATTCGAACCATTCAAGTGAACTAATGACGAATGAAAATAAAATAGGCTCTCACATTGGCTCTGCAGAATGAGGCTCGCCTGGCAGGACATCAACGACCTCTACTGATCGGAATCGATCAAGAAAATGGGCTGGTCACCCGTATATCCCCTCCCATAGCTGCTCAAGTACCTGGGCCAATGGCCCTTGGTGCAACACATGAACCAGAATTCGCCTACCAAGCAGGAAAGTCAACTGGAGAGATCCTGAAGTTTTTCGGTATCAACATGAACTATGCTCCAGTTTGTGATGTCAATTCTGAGCCGTTGAACCCTGTCATCGGCGTTCGCAGTCCTGGCGATGACCCGGAGTTTGTCGGCCGTTTTGCAAGTGCGACTGCACAGGGCTTGAGAGAAGAGAGGATTATTCCAAGTGTCAAGCATTTTCCCGGTCATGGTGATACTGCTGTAGATTCTCATTACGGACTTCCAGTTATATCAAAGGGAAGAGACGACTTGGAAAGACTGGAATTGATCCCATTCCGGAGAGCTGTGGCCGAAGAAGTGGAAACAGTCATGACGGCTCACATCTCGCTTCCGCAGATTGATGACCAACTTCCCGCGACGTTGTCACCGAAAGTGTTGGGCATTTTGCGGAAAGACATGGCTTACGACGGAATGATCGTTACGGACTGTCTTGAGATGGATGGAATCCGTTCCACATATGGCACAGAACAAGGATCTGTGTTGGCAATTCAGGCGGGCAGTGATAGTCTGATGATCTGCCATACATTCGATGTGCAAGTAGGCTCAATTAAGAAGGTCTGTGAGGCAATTGAATCTGGTGCAATCGCTTCCACTCGTTTCGAGTCTGCTTGTCGTCGTGTGGCATCGGTGAAGGACAAATTTCTCGATTGGGAGACTGCTCTGCGCAAAAATGATGTTGCGGAACTCGACAGCATCAATAAAAGAGTCGCTACCTTGTCAAAGAAGGCCTATGAGCATTCTACAACTCTTGTTCGTGACGAATCCCACACGCTTCCGCTATCTAAATCTTCCAATATAGTGGTCCTCTTCCCAGGGGATGGAACGCCTGCCGGAGGCGCAGTAGATGGTGAAGGTATGGGAAGGCAAGGATCATACGAGGCTAACCCATACCTTGAAGCCATTCGGGCTCATAACCCGACCACCGTGGGGTTGAAATATGGCGAATCGGGGTTGTCAGCTGAAAATTGGAATACAGTCAAAGATGCCGATGCGGTGATCTTTATATCCTTGAATGCGCGAGAGTCCCCCTATCAAGAAAGATTCGGTTTGGAGCTTCCTCGACACACTCGATCATTGGTTGCAGTTGCTGCAACCAATCCTTATGATTTTCTTGAAGCACCTGGCATCCAAACGTATCTAGCTACTTACGAGCCCACCATCGAAGCCTTCACCGTGGCGGCTGAAATTATATTTGGAAACAAGGTCCCTAAAGGGTTCTTACCAGTCGGGTCTACAGTTTCAAACAAGACAGAAGCTACTTTTACATTATATGACGCGGAAAGAGATGTCGAAGGAATGATTGACACTTGGGATGCAGCTTTGCCCACCTACCCTTTGCCACGGGAAAGCTTGCGCGCATTGTTCGTCCGTCCGAATGGACGTCATTTCGTGGCCCGTATCAATTCGGAGGTCGTTGGATTTTGTGTCGCCTACTACAATGCAGATGGACCCCCGAAGACGGTTCATGTTGCAGTTTTGGCAGTGAAGCCGGCTTACCGCAATCGAGGAATCGGCACGTCCTTGTTGACTGAGACTAGATCGCTTTTCAGGAAACAATTCGGCATTGAGAACTTGAAGCTCGGTAGTTCATTCCCTAGATTTTGGCCTGGTGTGCCTCACGACCTTGGCGAGGATATTCAGAAATTCTTCACGCATCGAGGATGGCGACTAGATTCTCCCAGTTCCAGATCGGTTGATTTATACCAGAATATCGAAAATTTCCAAGCCCCAGAAAAGTATATGAGTCGTGCTAAAGAGTGCGGTTTTACCTTTGCACCGCTGAAGCCGGAAGATTATGAGGCATGCCTGGTTGGCCAGAGAAAGAACTTCTCGGATAAAGCGGTATGATCCCCAAGTGCCTCCTGTGTTGACTGACTAGACTAACTTTCTACGCAGGGCTGGGTAGAGGCCTTCGTAACCCTGCACCCTAGCAAGTTTCCGGACAGCGTGATGGTGGCCTATGACTCTCAGGGCAACCAGGTGGGTTGGACCTTGATGCTTGGCTCCCCCGATGTTATAAATCATGTATGGGCTTTTCCACAAATGTGTGGTCCAAAGACAGGTCTAATTGGGTGCGTGGGTGTTGATGAGGAGCATCGAAAGTCTGGGATCGGATTGGCCATGGTCTGCCATGCCGTAGAGAACATGAAGCATCGAGGCATCAAAGGCGTCTTTGTTGACTGGGTTGCCCTGGAGGGCTATTATGAAAAAGCTGGGTTTGAGACCTGGAGGAGCTATCGTCCGGGCGAGATATGAAGAATAGTTCAGCAAGCCCTAGATATTTCGTAATTACTACGGATCAATCTTGTTATAAAATGGTTTCCATACTTGTTTGCATCTTTTACCGGTCAGCTGAGCTACACCTAGTGAAGTGAGCTAGTCACAAAGGTTATCAATATGGGGACCGATAGATAGAAGCGAGAATCAGGGAAAACACTAGGAGAAGCGCATGGCCTTCGTGCATGAAGTCGCTTCCCAAACTTTAGGTTAGAATATTTCAGGATTATATTTTCGGTGTTGCCCAAATCCAAAAGACAGTCAGAGCCGATTTACCTAATCATGAATCTCCGAACCGTCAAACGAGCCTGACAACACCACATACACTTCAAACAAACCAGACACAATCCAGCCAACCCACACAAATATGGACGAGCTTCAGAACAGACTTTTCAGCTTGCCAGATTGGGGATACGTCATCTATCGCATCACTTACACCGCTGGATCCGATACTTCTTTCCCTCACGCTATCAGATATATTGAGGCGTGTTTGAAAAATGAATTCTTTAGGGAAGTTACTCAACAACCTTGGTATAGAAATAATGATATTCCTGCCGACGTTTGGTCCAAATACCAGTCGACGATCAAAGAAGACCCCAACTCGAGTATTCGATGTTATTATAGAAGAATTAACTTGAATAACAATCTCAATTTTATCTTAATTACTTATCTGAATCTTTCTCCTTTAACAGAAATCCCTTAGTATAGTAGAAAGATAGGAGTTCTAGTCGTACATCATATATTAACGGACCGTCCATATATTCCCAGTCGCTACCCTCTGTAACTTTTCTCTCAAATTTCGACCGGCGACTATTATCAGTTATTTTTTCGGGAATATTTCATCAAATATTAATAAAAAAAAATTGATAAAATATTTCAGAGAAAATTTCGATTTCAAGTGCATTCAGATAATTGTCAATAGGCTGCGGCATATCCGCTCCAATGGATATTGGGTTTATATCCATATCCACAATTTGCGGATTGTGGATATTCGTGAATATCCTCATTCTCACTGCGGATATCCACAAATATCCATATCCAAATTGCGGATATCCTTGGATATCCGCACTAGTATAAATCTCGCTTCGTTATCTACTTTCAGTCAATTATATAATCTTTATATACTAATTTTATTTTGTTTTTAGAACCAAATATACAGTTGTTTTATCTTTACTATTCAATATCCACTGTTTTTGTATTTTCTTAATAAAATATTATAAGATAATATTGTATTTAATATAAATAATAAATTTATTATTATCTCAATTTTATTTTTTGATATTTAAGATATAGATTTTGCTGTCGGAAAAGAATTTGTCAATTTGAGAAATACAGAATAGATTTTATAGTAAAATATATATTTGTATACAAATAAATAGTAGTATATCTAATATCTCGCTGTTATTTTTAAAATATATTATATTTTGTACAAAATTAAAACAATTTATATTCAAAATTTGTATATAGTAGATTTAGTAATTTCAGCTGAAAATTTTATTCCAAAAATAATATAGATAATTGCGGATATCTGTACAATTATTTTCAATAATCTGTAATAATTTTTACTGAACTGTATTAGTTTTTTATTCTGATTAATCAGCTATTAGATATTTTATAGATATATCAAATTTACAGTTATAATTGCAATACTAGACTATATTTTTCTAATTCTTTCAATTTCTAGTTTTTACTGTAAATTTTTATTTTCTATTTTTTCTATTATTTTCAATAATTTTTTTTATTTGATATAAATATAATTTATTTACAAATTTTATAGTTACAATATTTTTTTTATAATAAATCAGATATCTAATTCAGTTCAGATTTTCTATTTCTATTAACCAATATTTCTGATTTTGTATATAGTTAATCTATACAAATTTCAGATTCAATTATAAACTGATTACAATAATCAACTATTTTTATATTTTTTTTTATTTATATATATTGATTTTTATCTATAATATTATTGGATTCTATTCTGTACTGATTCTACTACTGAAATAGATATTTTACAGAAAAATTTTGTTGATTGATAGTTCAATACAGAATTTGATTCAAAATTTAATATAAAAATCTCTATTCTTTGGAATAGCCAAAAAAAATCTGATATCTGGAATAATTTTTATTAAATTGTATATACAAAAACAGATAAACCAAAAATTATATATAAAAACTGTTTTTGTACAATTATTTATTTCCAGTATTAATATACTGAATTGTTATCAATAAAAATATATATTAAAATATATTTATATTTTCGGAAATCAGTCTAGTCAAAACAAATTGACCAGTTTATCCAAAAAATAATATATTTTTTTTCCGGTAATAAACTATATTACAATCCAGAATTTTTAATAGATTAAATTTGAATAATCTGAGATAGATTTTCAGCTGAAAAATATATATTATATAATATTGTCTATAAAATCAAACTATATTTTATTTCAGCTGAAAAATTATTTCAAAATATATAAAATATAGTTATTAATAGATAATAGAATATAATCTGTAAATTAGTCTTTTATAAAATAAATCTATTTATTACTAATTTTTTTTTGTATTATATTTATAATTTCAAATTCCAACTAATCAATTTTTTTTCCAAAATTTTTTAGCTAAAATAATATTTGATTTTGTTACTATTGTCTATTTATTTTTTCAGATTGTTGAATATATCCAGTTCAAAAATCTGTTTGAAATTGTTCAACTAGTATAGAATAAAATTAATATATTATCTGTATAAACTATACAATATTTTTTTGATTTAGTAGTTCAGAATAATCAAAAAAATATTTTTAACAAATTTTCAGATAGAAATTCTTTTTCTATTGTTTTTGATTACTGAATATTTTTTTTCAACAGATATTTATAGTTGTTACTGACTATTTTCTGGATAAAGATTGGAATTATTATAAAATTCTTTTTGATTTTAAATCTCTATCTGGATTATATACAGATAACAATTTTAGCAAAACTGTAATTAAACTGTTTACTGAATACAAAATTGTAGATTGAATACTATTTATTATAACTGATATGTTACGGACCATGCGACGAGGGGTCGCAACTTACTGATGGGCCACCGAGAGCCAACCAACTTATTGGGGTCTGAAGTCACGTGCACAAGGCGGAACAAAGGGAGTGGAAAACGGCCTTCTACGAACCGTCACAACAGATACCGTATTTGAGGAAATGACGGTTAGCGCGAACGCCTGCATAAACGTTCATTCTACCAGCACTATTATTACGCCACAACACTAAGTGACGGTAAAAGACTCACGTGACCACCAACTGGTAGATGGGTATTGTGGTATACAGGTAGATACCGCCAAGCATCATCTACCACTATACCATCTACCAGCGATACCAAGGAAAAAGGACTGGATATATAAAGATAGTTCTACACACATGTATTTAGTTCTCCGCGATCAATCCAACTATTGTTACTTGAGTACATCTTTGCCTCTACACAGTATAACCACAACTACACTCTGCAAATAGGGGAGCTCTTCGGACTGACCTACTTGGCGCGCATCAACTGGCACGCCTACAAGACTTGCTCTACAGACCCGAGCCCGTATAAGACTTAAGAACAGCGACGGTACGGTTGCGAGACGGAAGACTTGAGGTACGTACTAGGACCACGGAGGATCAGCTCACAGTGACCAGTTTGCACCGCGTAACACATTGATCGCCCTGTTGTTTATACTGTGAAGTAAAGACATCATAGCACCGAACGACAGCCCAACAGCGTCTCAGGCAGAAAGAAATTATACCCCTGCACCGCCAACCAACGCGCAACTCATGGAAATAATTAGTCAACTCCAGGAACAGTTGCAGATCGCGGAAAGACGAGCAACAGGAGTCAAACCTCCTAAACCGGAATTCTTCGAAGGAAAACGAACCCAGCTTCGCAGTTTCCTTACGCAGATGGATATGCAGTTACGTATCATTAACTGCGATGGAGAGACCAACAAGATTATCTACGTCTCTACCTACCTACGTGGACAAGCTTTCAACTGGTTCGAACCCTACATTCGTGAATTCAACGAGAAACCCACGGATGACTGGGGCGATACCACAAAGAAAATCTTTGTCTCCTATACAGTCTTCAAGAAGAAACTTGAACAGACCTTCGGAGACATCGATGCACAGCGTACTGCGGAAAGACGTTTTGAACGAATCAGGCAAACCAGTTCGGCCAGTATCTACGCCGCCGAATTCCAGCAGATCATCTCGTATCTCGACTATGATAACGATACTTACATCTGGCTGTTCGAACGAGGCCTCAAGGAAGACGTCAAGGACGAACTTATGCGAATCGACAGACCTACCGAACTAGCCAAGATGATCGAAGTAGCAGTCAAATTCGACAATCGACTTTATGAGCGGAAGCTTCAGCAACGGAAAGTCCGCCAAAAACCCGATCAGGGATCCTCGAATAGGTTCCGCCGTCGAGAAGGACGGCGAGGAAATCAACGACAACCAAGAAAAACAAACGACGATCCCTATAGACCGCAGCCAATGGAGCTCGATACAGCACGGCTACCGACGGAAGAAGAAAAACGACGCAAAAAGAAGCGATTGTGTTATAATTGTGGGAAACCGGGCCACATAGCACGAGACTGCCGAAGTAAGAAAAACGACCAAAAACCACAGCAACTACGAGCGACCCAAGAAAGAGGGGCGTACGACATCACCGGAACGCCGACAGTACAACGACTATACGCCACGCGGGACGAGCAGAAAGGAACAAACACCACAAGAGGCACAACACTTCAGGAAGGTGAAACCAACTGGACAGTTGGCGACGGGCACTTGTCCAAGGAGGACAGCAAACCTGTCCGGCCAATAATCCTAGGCCGACAATCCCAGCAGGAGCGCAAGGGAACGGCAACAAGCCAATCAGATGAATGGGACCCGACATAGGGAACTTACCCCACAGAGGAATATTCCCCAGAGCACCTAAAGGACATTACCACGGCATTGGACGAAATCCATACGGACCCCAAACCAAAAGAAGAAAAATTGAAATGGCTTGTGAAGGCACTAAACGAAATACATCGAAAATATAAGGCCGAGCCACGAGAGCTCCGGGCCACACAAGGAAAAGAGACAATCTTAGTCGACTCTCAGTTCGAGGAGTACGACCGACAGGAACAGTATCCTCGGATTGACCTGAATACAGTAGAGAGTCAAGGGTGGACCCAATACCCGTGGGAACCCACTGACTCCGCGGAACCAGCAGACCAGACCCAGGAGTGGGATCATTGCGACCTAGGAACTCCACCATCGATCCTAGGAACAAACGGCACGCTCCTAGGACAGCCTCAGCAATCCCCCAGGAATAATGAAATTACGGAAATCCCAGAGACCCCACCAGAGGGATACTGGATGAGCTATCAGGAAGAGCTAAAGTTACGGCTGGTTTACGAGGAAAAGGAACCTCACAAGAATCTCCTAAAATTGGACAACAATACGGAGAAAACATGCCCATGTCACAGAGAAAACTGCGTATGTATAGGATATATACGACACCCCGATCATGGCCTTAGAGCTACGATCGGATATTACGACTACAGCTGCAAAACGCATATGCAAGGAAAGCTAGATCATAGCGGAATCGAACCAAAGCTATCGCCACGAATGCGCCAACCAGAGTGGAAGCAGCAGCTCGCGGCAACGGCGTAGGGAAAATATATAAAAGCAGAAGTACTAATGACTTTTGGAAAAAGGGAAGTCAGCGCTCGAATTATGATCGATTCAGAAGCCGCGGGGAACTTTATAGATCCAAACTTTGTGTCAACTAATAGAGTACCAACCATTCAGAAGAAATATATTACTCCAATCGTTGGACTCAATGGAGAAAGACTAAACGCAGAAATTATATACTATATCCAATGGATCGATATAATCATTGGCAACCACCTAGAACCGATATACTTCGATATCACCGAACTAGGCGGATATAATATGGTACTAGGTATTCTATGGCTACGACAATACAGCCCGAGGATCGACTGGCGAAAAGACGCAATTTTCTTCGAGCACTACAAATATCAACAAACAGAATCCAGATGGACTGGAGAAAAACCACCGAGTATTGAAGAATCTAGTCCCGGAGAGACAGATACCTATCGCGACCCGTACGAAGTCGAACTTAAACGGAGTCAGCGGCCCAGAGACAGGACACCAGAGAAAATCATGGACGTTAGTGTACTGGCAACAATGGAGCAGAGCCCAGATATATCAGACGAGGAACTGAAAGAATACGTCATAATACACCACGAATCAAAAAGAATTCTCTACACAACAGGGGAAGAAACACAGATACCGGAAGAGTACCGCGAGTATCAGGATGTATTTGAGCCACCAAAGGACGGCGAGCTCCCGGAATATGGTCCGTTCGATCATAAGATCCGACTCAAGGAAGAACAAGAACCAATCTTCAAACCGATTTATCAGCTGTCAGAACTAGAATCAAAGACACTGAAGGAATATATTGATAAGAATCTCAAGAAAGGATACATTCGGAAATCGTCCTTATCGGCAGAATACCCTATTATCTTTGTGAACAAAAAGAACAGAAGTCTTCGGTTTTGCGTAGACTATCGATATCTAAATTCGATTACCATCAAAGACAGGTATCCGCTACCTCTGATTCAGGAAATACAGGATCGCATTCAGGGAAGTATCTACTTCACCAAATACGATATCACCAATATATACAACCGTCTTAGGATCAAGGAAAACGACGAATGGAAAACCGTATTCAGGACAAAATACGGGTATTACGAGTATACGGTTATGCCGTTTGGACTCACAAATACACCCGCGGTATTCCAACGATTTATTTTCAGCGTACTAGAAAAGTATCTAGACATTTTTGTGATAGTATATCTCGACGATATTCTAGTCTTTTCGAAGACTATGGAGAAATATATACAATACAACAAGAAGGTACTTCAGAAACTGAGGGAAGCCAAAGTTATTCTCAAATTGAAGAAATACAAATTCCATGTTCAGGAGACGGACTTCCTGGGATACGTAATTAGCAACAGAGGATTCAGTATGTAGAAAAACAAAGTTAAGAGTATTTTGGATTGGCCGACGCCCAAAAACGTGAAGAAAGTACAGCAGTTCATCGGATTATACAATTACTACCGACGATCAATCGACGGATTTGGTAAAATCGCAGTGAATTTTAACAAACTGCTGAAAAAAGACCAGAAGTGGGCCTGGGATGACCAATCAGAAAATTTATTCAACACTCTCAAGAAAATGTTCGTTGAAAGGACAATACTTGTACCGGCAAACCCAGAAAAACAGTACACAATCGAGACCGATGTATTAGATTATGTACTCGGAGCGCGACTTACTCAACCAGAAGATGACGGGAAACCCCGACCAGTTGTATTCTGGTCCAGGAAGATGATATCCGCAGAAATCAACTACGATATCCACGACAAAGAATTGCTAGCCATAGTGTCAGTATTCAAGATATAGAGAGTATATCTGGAGGGAGCAAAACATCAGATAATTGTTAAGTCAGACCACAAAAACCTGACGTTCTTTACAACAACAAAGAAACTCACCCGACGACAAACAAGATGGGCAGAAATCCTGGCAAGATACGATTACAGAATCGAACACTGTCCAGGGACAGCCAATACACAGGTGGACGCGCTCAGTCGAAGACCCGACTACGCAGTGGGGGTCAAAGAAACCGTTCCGGCTATACTCAAGAAAAATAAGGCTGGCGATCTAGTGTATAATCACCAGGTCCTAGCAGCCACTAGCGAAATTCAGGACGATGATTGGGTCAGCAGACTGAAAGAGAGTCTGGCCAATGATCCACTTACAACAAAAGAAATGAATGGAGACTACCTCAGAAAAGAGAACGGATTAATCCATATCCACGGGTTGATCTACGTTCTACAAAAACTTCAAGATAAAGCAATTCGACGATACCACAATGACCTCGTACACGGTTATATGGGAACAGAGAAAACGGTCGAACAACTCTCAAGAAATTACTATATTCCGAATATTTACAAGAAAGTTGCAAGGTACATCAAGAAATACAATATATACCAAAGAAACAAATCAGCAAGGCACAGACCGTATAGTGAAATACAAATCTCGGAAACACCAACTCGACTATAGCAATGGATCACAATCGATTTTATCACAAAACTGCCAGTCTCAGACGGATATAATATGATTATGGTAGTTGTTGACAGATTGACCAAATACTCCTATATAATCCCAACAACAGAAACAATCGACGCCAACAAAATGGTATTTCTGTTGTTTAGATATGTCTTCGCAAATCATAGTATACCAGAAAAAATGACATCGGACAGAGACAAACTCTTTACGAGCAAAATATAGCAATCTTTCGCGGATATTATCGGAATTGAGTATAGACTCTCCACTGTATACCATCCACGAACAAATAGCCAGACTGAAAGAGTAAATCAAACACTGGAGCAATATCTACGATACTACGTGAACTACCAGCAAGACGATTGGGCAGAATTGCTACCACTCGCACAATTCGCGTACAACAATACAATACACGCGACAACGAAAGAAATACCGTTCTTCGCAAACTATGGATATAATCCCACAGCACTCGGAGACACCATTGGAAAACATACAGAAGCCGAATCAGCAAGAGTACTGGCTTCGGAATTTAAGCAACTGCATCTGCAGTTGGCCAGAGATATCGAGTTTTTTAACCATCGTATAAAATACCACTACAACAAGACCCGCCAGAAGGGACCTGATCTAAAAAAGGGAGAGAAAGTGTATTTTCTACGTCGAAATATCAAAACCAAGCGATCCAGCTCGAAACTGGACCATCTAAAACTAGGACCATTCGAAATCGAAGAAAAAACAGAACCAGTCAATTATCGCTTGAAACTACCAGACAGTATACGATACATTTATCCAACGTTTTATATCTCGTTACTCGAATCCGTACCAGAAAACGCCAGACTCGCTACAAATATAGAAATAGAGGAAGAAACCGAAAACGAATATAAAGTGGAGAAGATCCTGAGCATAAAACACGTCAATAGAAGACCTCACTATCTAGTGAAATGGAAAAAATACGATATCTCAGAAAATACATAGGAGCCTACTGAGAATTTGACGGACTGCCGCCAGCTGGTTCAACAGTTCCACCAGGCGAACGATCTCCCAGCAAAAAGACGTCCAGACCGTCCCAGAAAGAAGAGGACAATTGAACGATCTTGTTCAACATCCGATCAAAATCCGGATTCTCAGCAGTAGCGGTAAGCTGCTGTACGTCCTGAGTAGAAGGAACAGACTGCTCCGAGGACGACGTCTTTTCATCCAAAATACGCAATAAATCAGCGTCGTGATCAGATATTTTGAAACCTTTCTGCTTCAAAAAGGCTATCTGTTTCCGCAGCCGACGTTGACGCGATATGGCCTCTTGATATTGTTTTTGCTTATTCAATATCTGCTGATGCAACTCCGCAAGGCGAGACTGCAAATTCTCTAACTCGGGTTCCAACAAATCGAGTTCACCTTTATTCTTTTCAATATCGGAGAATAATTTATTCTCGGCACGACGCAACAAATCCCATTCCCGACCAGTATAAAACTCTCGTTTACATATACGGCCAGCGCGAGTACAAGATATATATTTGGAATAACGACGAGTCCGATCCATCATGCAAGTCTCGCCAGACTCACGGCAGCAATTATACGGAACAGAGATAACAAAAGAATTCGAAATAATAAAATCAGCCTGACGAATACGACCGGCAACCTGGTCACGGGAAGCGGGGAGTTTCGGGGTTCCTTCGAGGCAAGAGTCAGCTTTACGTTTAGGCATGATGAACCATAACGGGGAAAAATAGAAAAAACAAAGGAATCGATACCTACCTGAGGGGGGTGAGCGGTTATAAAGGATTCTCGAGAACGAGAACCAAAGAGAGAGGGGAATGATGTTACGGACCATGCGACGAGGGGTCGCAACTTACTGATGGGCCACCGAGAGCCAACCAACTTATTGGGGTCTGAAGTCACATACACAAGGCGGAACAAAGGGAGTGGAAAACGGCCTTCTACGAACCGTCACAACAGATACCGTATTTGAGGAAATGACGGTTAGCGCGAACGCCTGCATAAGCGTTCATTCTACCAGCACTATTATTACGCCACAACACTAAGTGACGGTAAGAGACTCACGTGACCACCAACTGGTAGATAGGTATTGTGGTATACAGATAGATACCGCCAAGCATCATCTACCACTATACCATCTACCAGCGATACCAAGGAAGGAGGACTGGATATATAAAGATAGTTCTACACACATATATTTAGTTCTCCGCGATCAATCCAACTATTGTTACTTGAGTACATCTTTGCCTCTACACAGTATAACCACAACTACACTCTGCAAGTAGGGGAGCTCTTCGGACTGACCTACTTGGCGCGCATCAACTGGCACGCCTACAAGACTTGCTCTACAGACCCGAGCCCGTGTAAGACTTAAGGACAGCGACGGTACGGTTGCGAGACGGAAGACTTGAGGTACGTACTAGGACCACGGAGGATCAGCTCACAGTGACCAGTTTGCACCGCGTAACATGATAATACAACAAACAATAATATTTTTATAATCAGTATTCAGAAAATTCTCCAGTTACAGATTTATTCAAATATCTCAATTTTCAGAATATTATATATTATATATATTATCCAGTTTAGTCTAAATAAACTATTTGGAAAATTCAAAATTATATTAGAGAATAAAAAAACTGAATTAGAATAGTCTGATAAAAGAATCTATTTTTTTCAAAATAAATAATTAACAAAATAAATTACAGATATACTGAAAAAAATAGATTTATCTGACTATTAATAACTAAAAATATATAACTGATAATCAATTTTATAGATTCGGAGATTTACTATATTTATTAATACAAATCTATAGTATTGTAAAATATTTTTAAATCTTCAAAACAGAAAATTTTATTTTATTCCAATTCAAAATATCCAAATTTGTTGAAATTCAATATTTTTGATATTTAATTGTATAAAAAAACTATAATCAGTCTATAATTACTATTGTACAGATTATCAATATTTCTATTTTCAGCTGGATTCAGAAAAATAGTAACAGATTGACTATTTTTTTTTTTTTTAACAAAATTTTTTTTTAATTTTACAAATATATTATCCAAAAACAAAGATATTACTTTATATAATATTTTTAA
>Ga0102593_1000170_pt1 | contig 165769 bp, 127 predicted proteins | sample AraplaCol_mMS_r2_2_FD_76862 | JGI IMG/M metagenome (GOLD analysis project Ga0102593, IMG submission 76862) | Arabidopsis root microbial communities from North Carolina, USA - plate scrape MF_Col_mMS_r2 (SPADES assembly) (version 2) | ecosystem: Host-associated > Plants > Roots > Endosphere...
TTTTGATTATTTTTTGCCTTTTGTTTTTTTATTTTATTCATGATATTTTCTCTACATTCATCTTCAAGCATTTCTTTTTTTTTTTTCTTTTTTTTTCCTAAATCATATTTTATATGTCTATTCTCGGCACACGTTTGCCCATGCTCTTTTGTATGTAACACTGATCGGAAGCGGCGGCAGCCCTGTCGGCTACCCAAGGCAGACTCAAAAAAGAAAGAAGGGCAAAAAGGGGAAAAAGAAACAGGATGCAAACCTCCGCAAGTGGAGAGAAAGCGTGCTGGTTTGCCCAGCGTAGATTGGATCCCTTTTTATCAAAGTCCGTTTGACAAATAGCGACACCCAATTGATCGAAAGCCCCTCGACAGAAATGGCCTTTCGGTGGGATGTCTGAGAGTCACGTGGTTAGCCGCCACTAACGATACTTGATCACCGCTCCGGTCACCGCCTGCTTCTGAGAATTATAAAAACCGGCATAAAGTAGATGATCAGGTGACTCTTTTCCAGCCACTTTGATAACATAATCTCACCAGCCACCTTCACCGTCATGTGAAAGAGACCCACGTGAGTCCAACCGCTGCCTTACCTGCCCATAGCTACTCACTCATCTGCATTGTGATTTCTTTCTCTTCAAGCTGTGAAGTCTGATGCTCCTTAGCTTGATATTCCCATACTTCACTATGGTGCGTGTGGTCTGTTCTCCATGTGGTGGTCAACTTCCCTTGATCATCTCGACCAGCCAGGACTGACTCGAATCTCTTATAACAGTTCGGCCGTCTCACCCACTACGCATTTGATGCGGTTCTCTGTGAGTACTCTCTGAATTGGTCATAAGTCCATGAATCTCGCGTTACTGACTCTTATCTGTATAGTCTCCGCTTTCCTGGCTGGTGTCAAGCGCTCTACGGGCCTCACGTAAATACCCCCCCTCTCCATCTTTCCTTACCTCGGCTCCTTTCTCTCAACACATAATCCTCCTGTTCGAGAACAACTACAAGCATTGCGAAAATGGGCAAATCAGGCTAACTCGGATAACCTCGCCACACCGCCCATTAAAAGGGTAGCGTGTGCGCGGGGACTTTGACAGCCCCAGTATCGACTCTGATAAGATCTCTGACAGCAAAGACGTCAAGAAATGGATTGATAGCTACCTCGGTGTTGGCGAGTGGGTGATGGATCAGTCCGTAGCTGTGATGGGTTCCTCTAGCTTCTTCGAGCGGAGACGGTGAACTGTTTGAACTTGTTACTGGGAGGTGATAACCATATCCTCGATTCTTCTCGGCCTGATACCCAGCCTGTGGTATCTACCTAACCAGGCCTTGCCGGACGGTTCTTGGAAGCACCTATACATATTGCACTTTTCTCGGGGTGACTTACGTGACGCTATGGCTGGATCCACGAGTGACGACCAACTCTTCTCCGCGCTCCATTCTGTACTTTCCACATCACGATCAGAGTTATGGCGTCTTTGGCTTCCTTCTATCCGATACCTTTCTGCCTGTATCTATTCTATGCGTGCCATGTGAATTCACTTCGCATTTTCTGCTTGAAATAATTCCCAATTCATGAATGAGCGGTAATCTACTTCTTAATAAACGAGATCGGCTGGTTCCTATGTTGCAATGGCTCACTTGGGCTTCCCTTGCTTACATCGAGTTTCCTTAATTTACCGACTGTAGAAGGTCAATGCTAGGCGATACCTACGTGCTTGTTATATCTTCGTGTGTAAATCTTTCCGATTAGAATCCCGAGCGTTGTTTCTGTGACAGGTGAAATCGCCTGGCAAAACAGACAAAGAAGAATTGAGAAGGACGTAAATCATCCCATGCTAGCATACTTGACCATGACAGAAAACGAAAGAGGGGTATGTGAAAAGAAGATTGACATAAAAACCAAAGCTGCGATCTATATTTGCAGTAGATTGTTAATATCGACACGCCGGTAGTAAGAGATGTGGCCCATCTCCTGCCAGTAGTGGGCAATATACTCCGTGGAAACGAGAATTAATTGGGAAGATATAAAGGTATCTGTGATTGATGTTAGACATTTCCATGGTTGGCAAATTTCATTGGAGTACTCAAGCATACCGTCATGAAAGCCAAGGCCGGCAACATGTCCATTGGCACGTACGATACGAGACCCCTTGAAAGGCTCCTCGGTTTCCACTTTGATGAGGCCCTTTGGTCCAATATCTCCAGAAATAAATGTAGTCTCTCCACGAGGAACATTCGGATCCCCGGTCAGTTTGATGGCATGAAGGCTTCCTCTCTGGACAGTACCAGTGGTACTGTCGCCTTCATCGTCATCAGATGGATCACCCTGGATAATAAGCAGGAATTCACACCCGTGAGCCGAATAGTCCCCGACCCAAATCCCCTGGTATGGCTTTTCTCGCGTGGGCGTGTACAGATCCGGATTGAGCGTAGAATAGGTAATCATAGCAGAGTTTTGACCCGGTGATATCATTAATCGAAAGTTTGTCCAACGTCGGATACGAAATGCTTCCTGGGATGCTTCGGACCAGCTCTCGGGGTCGGATGGTTCTGCCCCAAGGATGGACCTGACTACTCGATTGTCACTGGGGATATTTGGAGGTGGCCAGAGGTTCATCTTATCCTGCTCGTGTGTATCCTGATTGGAACAGAGAAGAAGCGAGTTGAAAAGATGATTGGCCTCCGCGGGCATGTGCATTTTTCGTTCAGCCATCCAAGTTTGGCATTCGGATGTCGGTTCGGATGGCTCTAAGTCCCTGAGAAGCAGCACCGGGTCATCCAACCACAGGGTGACGGTGGGGTGAAATGATTGAATCATCACATCTGGATGTGCTTCCCAAACTTGGAATTCTGGAGACCCTCGATCCGCGATTAAGCGGTATGCTTCGATCACGCCTCGTCGATTATCATAGCGAGACAAGATTAGATTACCAGTATGTTCATTGTCTGCAAACCAAATCTTGTTCTTCGGGATGAACCAGTAGGGCAGATGGGCAAGATACAATCGACGAAAGGAACCAAAGGGACCCGGGTCATGGATTGGGAATGGTAGATTGGAGTTGACTAGTCGAGCCCACAAGAGGTCGTTGGAGGCATGCTCCGCCAGGGCACGGCAGGTAACAGACACTCGAGCAAGATCGTGTGGAGAAAGAAATGAAAGAATATACTGTAAGATTTCGGCCGGCAGTTTATCGATTATTGATGATGAGTGTGTAGTTTTGGTCCATTGCTGTTCCTGGAGGATATTGTTCATGTACTGTTGATGTTTACGAAGCCCAGTAAGCTATCCAACAAGTTAGCCCATCGGCTCCAAATGCCCCTCATCGGCCGGCGGATCAGGCCAGATCCTCTGTATCTTGTAGAGACCAATATTTTCAAGGCGCTTACCTTGTTCGAAGATATCACGTCCGCCATCGTGTTTGCCAATCTACCCGACGTTGAAGTGGGGAGAAGGTGAATCTGGAAGTGGATATGGATAGCTCGTCCCCCTTCGGCAACCCAAATGACATCACCTAAGAGCAAGCGGGCGAAGGCGCATTTGAAGGTGGTTGGGTTGTGGGGGTTGGAACAAAGAATGAACCAAGCAGAAGGCCCTTGTCCAAATAAGTTTTCAACGAAAAAAAGGCTCTAATGCCGGACCAAAGTGCGTGCGTTGGAGACGAGAGGAGAAGCAGCTCGATGAGTGGTGGGTCACACCGATAAGATAATGAGACCCCAGTTAAGACTGGAGTGCATTCCGCAAATGAGGAAAGGCAGTAGAAAAGTCAACTTTGGATACTGGAAATGTACAGTATGGAAATCCTAGCAGCTAGGTTTGGTTCGGGGCTAAAGGATGGCGATCTTCGGGATCAATCTGGGGGGAGGTTGGTTCCCCGCGAGTGGCAATGATGACCGATTCGGCCCGGGTCACAGTTAAACTTCTTAGTTATATATGTATCTCATCCATGGTTGTTGCCCCAGCTTGAACACTCAACAGATCACGTAAATTATTTCAGTTACAATAGTGTAGATTTCACAACTATTGAGAGTGATATTGTACTAGTACAATAAATAAATAAATCCTAGCTAGTACCCATGATTTACCTGTCACAAGTACTAAAAGAGCCAACGTTGTATCAGGAACTTGGGGCTCGGAATAGCCGATACTTGAACAGATAAACTAGGTCATCTGCGGTCTTCATATACAGAAATTCTTTCTAGAAATATGTACTTCTTTATCTTAGATCAAACAATTGTATGTCAGGTATTTTGTTTACTTCGCGAGCCACACGTGACATCCCATCCTAAAAAGGCAAGATGTTTATATCCGGAATAGGCAGACGCTGGCACGCGCAGGCGCGACTCTGCTGCCTGAGCCCCACCGAGTGTTTGTTTATGTTGTTGATGTATACAATTCCTCTGTTATAAGCGCCAATTCGTCGATATCATCCCTTTTCTTTGATCCTAAGTTGCTGTGTGCTGGTCATTGTCGTGCATGATTCAATTTCGCATCCAGTCCGTTCCTTTGTCATAGTCAACAACCGTTTTATCGCATTGCTTGATAAACGATATTCCCTGACGATCTTATACTTCTCTATAACCTCAAAATGGAGACGCGATTGTCGTGTAGAAAGCGCAGGAATAGTACCGTTTCAGACTCATTGGGAGAACTTCCTGTCTCCCATCGCACGAGACAAGCCACAGCAACAGAAACAATATCAAAAACAACACCATCGGAAGATGTCCGGTCCAAGCAAGAGAAAAGTACACCCCGGAAATCTAGGAAACGCGTACGTTTCTCTGACCCTGGTCCTTTTCTGCATGATACTACTGCATGCTCCACCGGCTTGACGCCGGCCATGAAACGAACCTCATTTGGACCTTCTTCCGCGAAGGTCTCTCGACGTGGAAGCCAGGCACCTAGTCGAAATGCACGTCGAAAATCAGCACCGACACCTCGTTCCCTACAAGAATTTGACCAGGTAGAAGAATATGATGAGTGCGCCACCCAGCGAATCCATCAGTTTACTCCTCTACGGCAAATTCTGGATAGCCGAACGCAACGCCGGATTCGTCGATTTGGATTGAGCGACGAGATCAATCAAATTGAGCGGGAAAAGCGCGAGGATCGCAAATTTGAGAAGACTCTTTCCAGTCTTCGCCAGGAGCGAGACGATTTGCAGCGTCAGTTGAGCTTGATGCAGCAGAGGGGTGTGATCTCGGATGAAAGTTTACTTGCCTCGTCGGAGTCCTATTGGATGTCTCCTCAGGTTCATAACCCGGGGGTAGAGTCTGATACTCATATTACTCATGAGCAAAATCCTGTAACCTCAAGAAGAGACCAGGAGAGTCTTTTCCAGCCTGCCAGTGATGGGGAAAGCTGCACGCTCAACGACAGTGCCATAGTAGTCTCAAACTCACCAGACTATCGTGCTATGCGCCAGTACAATACACCGGAGCCAGATAGCTTAATGTATGAGGAGGAAGATACTATCATCAACGTCGCGACACAAACTTCTTTCTACGGCAATACCGAGAACTCGGATATATATCGTTTAACCCTCGACTTGGAGGCAGCTCGATCCGAAAAGGAGAAACTGTTTAGCAGATGTCGCTCGGAATTGGCCACATTTGGAGGTGCCAGCATGAGCGATATTCTTCGCTTACCCTCGCCCCCTCAAGATGTCTGCGATAATATTGTCAGCATTCTGACAACCGCCCTATCACGCGCCTCAGCTGCCACGGAAGCACTTGAAGGCATCAATCAGGAGTGTTCTAACCTAGGTTTCTCTGGTGCCAATGCTGAGGAAATCGTCTTTGACATAAAGAACTCCCTCCGTTCGGCACGTTTGGAGCTCGAACGAGCTATCCCGGGAGAGACTGCTGATGTCGGCCTAGAGGATGGAAAAGCAACATTAAGTGCCCTTGTACGACGGGTTCGCCTATTAGCGTGTGACCTTCAGACGGAACAAAAACAGCACCATGGCTCTCTGGGCCGAGAGAAGGCACTTAAAGGACATTTTGACGACCTCTTGTATCGCTACGAAGCTGCCGCAACTAAGATCAGCAAGCTTGAGGGCTCAATCGCTTCCTCTGCAAGTGATATGCTTCACACTAGAATGCGACTTCAGGAACTCGAAAACGAAGACCAAGAAAAGACTATCGGGATTGACAGATTAAACACCGCCCTGGATAAATACCACGACGATATGAAGAGTCTCGAAAGCCTCGTGAATAGATTGGAAGATGAGAATGTTGCTGCAAAGGCGCACTACAGACAGCAGATTGCAAAACTCAAGAAGAAAGTCGCTAGTGAGCGGCAACAACGCTCCCAAACCGAGGCTTCAGCATCCGAATATGAGACGCGTATCTGTCTCTTGGAGGAGACTGTTGAGAATAATAGGATCAAAGTCTGTGACTTGATGGCGCAGGTGGAAAGTCTCGAGAAGGAGCATCGAGTTGCCTCTAGGGTCCTTGAAAGTAAATCAACTAAGCAACTGCAACAGCATGAGCGCGAGATGGGGACACTCAACGTTCGTATCTCTGAGCTCAACACCTCACTTGACGAGATCAAGGTCGAGGCAAGCCGCCTGCGTCAGGTCAATGCCGGTCTTGAAGAGCAATTACGAATCGAAATCGAAGCCCGAGATGAATTGCTCAATAAATGGGCCGCCGAGCAAGCACGATCATTCGCTTTCATGAAGGAGAGCGTCAATTCCGAACGGCGACGATCGAAAGTTCGTGCCGCTAATTGGGAACTTCAATCCGATGATCTTATGTCTGATGGTACTACTATTGCGGGAAGTGAGCCCATAACGCCGGTGAGCATGACTCGCTTTGTTGATGTTGAGTGCGGACGGGGCAAGGACCGCAGACGTATGGATAGTGGCGTTGGTCTTCTCACGAATGAAGATATTTTGAATGATGATGTCTCTGACTTGCGACGTGAGCTGGACTCCGATATCGATCTTCCTACTTTGGATTTGATCGATGCATAGAGGGCACATCTTATTCCTCTCAGTAATACTTATCAACTTTCTCTTGTTTCTTCTTTGTCATGGCTGGGTTCATACTTTTTGGTCGATCATTTTGTACTAGATTCTCTTTGAATATATCATGCACCACGCAGTATGCTCATAAGCTATTTCAACATTTTCCATTTGTACTTGTGCCCCAAATCATCGCTAAGATGCATTTATAAATACGTCTTTCAATTAAGTCTATTGAGACATTAACAAGTATATCATGATCCTGCATATAACATAAATCGAGCCTGGCCTCAACCAAGGCGTGGTATCACTGAAAAAAAGTGCGATGGCAAATTCAAACCCGCCGGGTTGATACAACCAACGGTAAATAATGGAATAGCTGAAGGAAATCCAAATCTGGTGGAGCATCTACGAAAAAGATGCTTCCGCTTGGCCAGTTTCTGTAGAAGTAGACGCCCGAGGGGAAGCAAAAGGGACAGTCCTATGGCCAGGACCGCGAGCCTTTGGTTCATGACCAGGGCGCGCAAACGCCGCTCCAACAAGGTTCACGAGATTGCCCACACGCAGAGCCATTTCATAGGCTAGAGTCATACTCGTCACAACAATTTCCTCCTGTAACTCCTTATTGTGCGCATGTTCACCCATAAATTCAATTTGACCAATTCTCTTCAATCCCCAAACGAACATTTTGAGCTTGGCGATGGGTAATTGTTGCTCGTCGCAGCAGACGAAATCCCACTCGGTGAAATTGCTATCGCTGTACCAGGTCAATTTGGCCGGTTTGTCCTTGGTAGATATAGCGGTTGAACGATGCGCGTAGGAAGTTTCGAGACGTTTTTGTGCAATGATCTGGTCCTTGCGTCCATGGACTTCATAGTTAGCATCGATAGAGAAGTAATTCAAGTCTCCAATGCCGAATATTTCGTCTGTAGAGTATCGTCTAAATCTAATGCGTTTCCTGACAATTTGCTTGTAATCGATGATGTAAAGGGGGTCTGCATTTGGCTTTGTCTCGTCGGAGATTAATGTGCGAAACTTGCGCCAGCCGAAGTCAAGAATGAGTCGAGGAGGTGTTGAGCTCTGTGAGCTCTGCTGAGCTTGCGTGTTGCTGCTAGTTTGCGCGAGATCGTTGAGCTCCATGGGGAATTGAAATCGAGTATATAATCTCAAGTTGGTCGGTCGTCTTTCGACTCAAGAGGGGATTTCGTCCCAATAAGTACCTTATTCCCTCTGAGCCATTATCCCTGAACGGGACGTTTATACGAGGTACGCAGCCGCTTGAATAGACTTGTCCCACATTTCTACCGCGTTTTCAAATGCTCAGCATCCCTTTTGGGGCGCATGGGGCGCAGCTCAGAATAACTCAGCAGATCACCAGGCCGTGCAGCCAATTGATGGCAGGCAGACAGTCTCCACGTTAGGGCTGTGATGTCACGGCCCCCAATGGCCCCCAAACGGAGAAATTGAAGATGTTTCGGCTTTAAGGGATCTTTTATCAATTAGACTATTTTTTTTTTTAGGATGGGTGGCCTAGATTGGTGATCCGAGTGGGCTGAGAGAAGGTTCTTTTTGAATTCCACGCGTGGAGCAAATCCAAGATGTTTACGGAGTATACAAGCTTTGGTTATCATGTGGTAGTTAGTTGATGTATGCAATTGGATGATGCCGTCACGACGTCAAAATGGGGAGGCCCCAACGCGAACCGGCTTTGGACTTCTGTAACTTCTTTTATTCTCAATGTTTCACGACTACACAACTAGACAGTAACATCTACCGTCAGAAGTCATGCCGGATCATACAGAGCTACCTAAGTACCGCCTCAAGGTGACTGCGGGCCCCGAATATGACAAAACCACCCACCAGCAGGTGAACGTCAACGATAAGACATTGCATTTCGAAAGTGATCGAGCAACAGTCCATGTGGGTGTACATATCCAGGATTTCAATGGTATTCTCCAACAGTAATATTCAGCATATGCTATGCTATGCTATGCTATGCTACCTAGCATTAGGTATGCGATGATGACATTATACTAACAGGAGACAGGATACCCTGATAATTCTCCTACAACCAGCCCATACTTCTCGCATTCTCTACACGCCCATGATCAATACTCAATATCCTGCTCCCTCACCCCAAAACAAAATGTCAATGGTGACGATCTCGTCTTCGGAAATGATTTCGATCAACCCCTCCGTGATCGTTTGCCAATAGGCTTTAATGCCGCATTGAAGACCGTGAAATGGGCGGTGGACCCTTCCATCGATGGTGACGCATATGCCGACAAGCCATATCTCTACAGCCCAGCCCTGGCTACATGGAATCAATTTCGCATTGGTGGGAAGAATGGCGCATCTACACCCAAACTGACGACTGAGTACGTTGTTGAGGAGGGCGCTGATGGAGATGGTGTTGAGAGTCGCGATTCACTCGGTATCTCCGGTAATTCGGCAAAAGCTCGTCGAAGCCATTTTCAAAAGCAGGAACATCGACAGTCATTTGAATTTGAAGCTGGCAGAACATATATGGCTGATTTTGGGAATGGGTATCTTTCTTTCAGCGGTAAGACTGCCACCATACTGCCTGTGACATTTATGGAAACCTTTTTCTAATTCATTCTAGATATGTCTATTCAGTTGCCAGGGTTTACCATCCCGGTAATCAGCATGGTTGACGACACATTAAACGAGCTTCGGTATGTTCTCAAAAACGTGAAAACCGGTGAAGTATACCTGGTTGTTCTTTTCACCGTCGTGTTCGAGCAAGAGCAGAAGAGCGAGCAGGACCAAGACCTGGACGTGGATTAAAGTCTTGAGATGCTTGGGATCCTATTAGACAGCTACTAGACTTAGAAGCGATGAGTATAATAAGACTCGAATGGCTTTTATTTCAAAACACCTATTCTCCATGGAACCCCAAATTGCGTCCCAAATCTATATACAATTTCATTTCTTACAGACGCTTCAGAACATCGTTGAGAACCTCGTTAGTAGAGGCCTTGCCACCCATGTCGGGGGAAAGGAACTTGGCCTCGTCCAGGTTGGCATCAACGGCAGTGTAGATCTTAGCAGCGGCGCTTTCCTCGCCGAGGAACTCCAGCATCAGGGCAACACTGCGGAGAGTAGCAATGGGGTTGGCAATACCCTTGCCCTCGATATCGGGAGCACTGCCGTGGCAAGGCTCACCAATAGCAAAGCCATCACCGACGTTAGCGCTGGGAACGAGACCCAGGGAACCGACCAGAGCGGCAGCACCGTCGGACAGAATGTCACCGTACAGGTTGGGGGCAACAATGACGTCGTAGTACTCGGGTTGACGGAAGAGCTTGTAGACCATGGAGTCGACAATCTGCTCCTCGACCAGGACGGAGGAGAACTTTTCGGCGGCCAGGGCCTTGCGGGCAGTCTCACGGAAGAGACCGTCGGTCTGGGACAGAACGTTGGACTTGTGGGTGATGGTCACCATAGCCTGGTCGCGGGTAGAGGTAGCCGGGGCAGCAGAGCGGATCTTCTGGCGGCGCAGAGCAATCTCACCAGCAATGGTGGAGATGCGCGAGGAGGCACGCTCGGAAATACGCTTGATGGCCTCGGCAACCTTGCCGTCGGGGCCCTCGATGGTCTTCTCCTCCTTCACGTACAGATCCTCGGTGTTCTCACGGACAATGACGAGGTCGATGGGGTTGCCGTTGCTGCTGCCAAGGGTGGTCTTGACGGGACGCACGTTGGCGAACAGGTCGAGCTTCTTGCGCAGGGCAACGATAGGGGAGGAGTAGCCGGCAACCTTGGTGGAGGGAGAGCTGGAAGTGAATTTCTTTTAGCAGGCGAGCCAATCGGGGCTGTATGGGCCACACGCTGGTTGAGAGCTTACCTGACGGCACCGAACAGGGCACCATCGCACTCCTTCTTGAGGGTATCGACAGTCTTGTCCGGCAAGGCGGTACCGGTCTTCTGGAAGGTGTCATAGCCGGCCTCCAGGTCAACGAAGCTGAACTTGAGGTTCAGCGACGAGGGGAGGGACTCAAGGACCCGACGGCCAGCCTGGATTGTGTCAATTGATTGTTCTGCTCATGAATCACTCTGAGCCATATATCTTGCTCGGGGAGAGCTACGTACCGGGATGACCTCCCGTCCGATGCCGTCACCGGGGATGAGACCTATAATGCGACCATAAGCACGAGAACGCAGCTGATTGAGCGCAATTACAGCGAATTGACCTACCAATGCGAAGAGTCCGAGCAGCAGCAGCCATGGCGAATTGTTATGGGAATGCTTCCTGTCTTCAAGGACTCGCCGTCATCGGAGCTTTTTCATTTTACGTACGGTGGCGGATGATCATTGATCCGAATAAAGTACTCCGGTTGTCGCCAGTGCATTCAAAAGGAGGACGGAAGAAAAATGGCCGAATTTAGGGGTTTTGTTAGAGTGAAGTACATACTTGATTCATGACTTAACTACTTGAGCCGAAGATCCCCAAGACATATCATTATTTACTCGGAATTTTCAAGATCAGACCAGCCAGGGTAATCAACTATGAAGTAGTTCAGCAAGCACCCCCGTTGCCTAATCCGGTCAGTTGTCGCGAGCATGTAGTAGCTAAACCCTGAACCAGCCTTTCTTTTGGATCTTGTATTGTGGTACGGAGGATTCCCTGGGCTCCATAACATTTCCCATGTCAACCAGGCCATTTCGGTGGATTTCATTCTGAACTTTTTAAGTTGGAGTGGAGGCTCAATGGCCACGCTAAACCTAAAGTGGTCAGTATCCGCGATGTGCTGCAGAGCCGTGCCAAGATCTGTATACCCTCGCGAAATGGGACCAAGTCGTGTGCAAAAGTAGAGATATTTAAAGCGAATGAGTTCCAGGATGGTAAGCTGGGATCGATATCTACAAGGGAATCTACCTATTTACTATTTGATACAAGGTATCATTGCTGTTGAGACCTTCTACCAACACCGTCAATGCCATATTGTCTATACAATTACCTATCATGCCGGCAAGCTATTCTTTATCTCGAGTAGGAGAGACTCCCATCTCAACGGCAAGGCAGAACATAGCAATTGCCGAGATCGTCATTTTTTCTGCCATTCACCTGGTTCAACTCCCAGTTCGCTTTGCACAAGAATGGCGATACTGGCACCATCGCAAAGGCCGACACCCTGCGCGTTGTTTCTTTTACTCGTGGTTCAGCATGGTGGGACTCTTGTCACAACGTGAGTACATACTTGATCCTTACACCCAATCTTGGAAACTATTGAAAGTTAGAAGCTAAGTCCAACTCTATTTAGTTCGAATCGCTAGTGCTGTGTTGATTGTTTCTACCAAGAATCCTAACAAATCGATGCTCATTGCTGAGTCTTCTATGCAAAGCGTTGGCCTATCACCTCTTTTATTTGAAGTTAGCTTGATTCTCCTACGATGGTAAGGCTGCCGCACTCCAAGCCGCAATACAAAATAAATTATGTGGCCGTGTTTGGAACATGAAAGGCTAATGATGGCTTCATTCTAGTGGTCAAGCTGGAGAATACGGAAGAGGTAATTCAAAATGGTCCCTCCCTACCCGATTCGCGCTCCACGGTTTTCGATTCCCGATATTTATTGCCATTGTTGTTGCGATTGTTGGTGGAATCATTGACATCCAGCCCTGTGGGGAAGCTGGTTCGGTGGTATTGGTTGTCACATTTGTTTTCGTGTGTGGATTAGTGGGATGGCTGTCGGTTAAGTCTCAATCAATTCTTCCTATCGCAGGCCGTCGGGGTATCCTTCTTATCATGCTTTCACTTCCATTCTTATTAATTCGGGTAGCCTATTTCCTCTTGCAGGAATATGGACCATCGAAATTCAACATGGCTTCAGGGCATGTCGGGGCTCTGGTGGGCATGGGATTGTTGATGGAAATAATCAGTGTTGCGATATTCCTGACGGCACGCGCGATAATAGAGCCCATTTCGGATTCGGCTCAAACCACAAGGATCGCCAGGTCTGATGATGCGGAGTCGAATGGAAATTGAAAGTGAAGGACATCCTGGATAGGGAGACAGAATAGTCTATGTATTTCTTTGGAATGATAACAACTCAGTCGGATAGAACTGCCACATTGTTTTCAGGCTGCGAGGCAGCGTAAATCTTTGAGAACTCTTTAAGGCGAGCTATCAGCCATGTCTTTGTCATAGGATCAGCCACTTCCATAGCTACCCGTAGAGCAAACCCCATTCGATAAGGTCCGAGTACTCCACCGCCGCAGTATTCGACAGATTTGCAAATCTGGTCCCGAAAATGAATGACCATCGCCTCATGGGGACCAGGGTAGGAGAATGTCCTCAGGGATTCGTGAACAATCACCATGCAAGAATAATATCCGCACCAGATTGTTGCATACACGATATCCGAGTAGATCAAAATCTTGGGAAACAACGGATCGTTTCTCCAAGAAGGCGCCTCAGTGGGAGGAGGAGCTATTTTGGTAAATTTCCCATACCATACAGCAGTCCTAGCTTGTAGTCTTAAAGCTTCCTCAAGAGCAGATGAGATGATCTGTAGAGCTTGGGGTGTTGACACATCCATGTGTTTCAGGCCGTAGAGCTTATGGACAAGACTAGGTGTATAGGTGAAGAACGCAAAGAATTCTTCAATGATATCATGTAATTCCCTTGACATATTAGCTGTATATTGTTCTCGCATCATTTTATGCCACTCTTCAGAAGCCAGAAAGCAACTTTCCCCGGAGAACATCGAGTGCATGACCTGTAGCATGGTTAAATGGTGGTTCATCGCGGATGATACTTCAGGCTACATACAATTAGACTCCTGGAGGCCTTCAGCAAAGTAATGTCAAGATCATTTCGATAGCGGTCAGGGCCTCTGGCTTTAATCAGTTGGCCTAGACCTTTCGCATGCTTCATCCAGGACTCTGGGTTTTCGGTATCAGCAAACAACTATTCCATTGTCAGCCTTTGTATATAGTGAGGAGAAGAAAGAGAAGCAGAAACACAAAAGAATCTAAGTGGGCTACTTACTTCGTACATGCAAAGCAGTATTACCGCACATAAGACGTGGGTAGAAAATGCCTCAGAAGGGTGTGTCAGAGATTTGCGCAGTCTGTACAGTGCCTCCCCATAGGAAGATCGAGCAAAATGAATCATTTGCTCATTTTGACATGTCTTTCCGAAATGGTGCGCGACAAAGGATTTGATTGTAGCATCCAGTGTCCGACTACAACCATAAATCGACGGCAGGATGCCGTACCAATGGGTAAGAACATTGTTCTGAGTCGCCGGAGCCGGCTGGGTGAAATCATGGATGAGAACATCGAGACTCTGCAAGACATTCACATCTGCGGATACCAAGATAGAAGGCTTTGTCTTTGGAGGCACAACTAGCCTAGAATCCGGGGAGCTGCTTCCAGTATCGGGGCATGCAGAAGATGCATCAAAGGATGGCTGCTGCTTTCCAGGTATGCCTCCATCCTGGAGGGCAGGCTGCTTCCGTTTTGTTCTATAGGGTTTTCCAGCGATGAATTTGAACCCTTTGTCATACCCAGGACAAGGCTGACCGTATGTCTCACACTTGGCACAGCCAGGGACTCTTTCATCACACTACCCGTAGCGTGAGTATGATCTGCAGTGGAATGATTGAGGGCTTGGATTTCTCACTTTGACTCTACGTTTCACACATGTACGGCAGCCCCTACTGCGAGGCACACCCACCATTTTCAAGCATATCGGAGCATGGATTGGAGGGATGATGAGGATGCTCGTATTCCCAAAGGATAACTATGGAAAAAGGATGACTAATATAGACTAGGACAGTCGTTCTGATTGGTGGAGTATTGCTGATGGTCTTTTCACTTGGGAAATCAGCATGGACTGTTCACATCGTGAGTAGAGGAGACCCAATTAAGCAAAGAAAGAATAAGAACGGACTAGCATGCGTCTGATCTCTCATAGACATACAGCTAATAGCTGTATTCAGAAATCAGAACGCCACATGAATATTTACCTTAGGAAGTATACGCGTGAGCAGATTTATTTCAAGCTCTGTAGAAGGTGTGGAAGGTCAGCTTCATACCTATGAACCTGGGCCTGAATATAGGTATATTCAGGTCAGGATGAAGTGATCTACTGTAGAGGGGGATTTGATATCATACCATCTCAACCAATCATATAACAGTGACACGCAGCTATTGTGATCTGGGCTAACGTGCCTGAATGATATTGCGGAAGGGTGTACAGCAGTATACGGGTGCACAAGCATCACTGGTATAAATAATGAAAATCTAGTAGGTAGTGGATGAGATGATGTGCAAGTACTTACTACTGCTCTACTGTAGACAAATGTTGCAAGCTAAAAATCGTATTATTTACAATATCATATCATGATCAAATATTGAAAGCTCGGACCAGAGACGTGTACAGTAAAAAGATAAATCTGGGGTTGGAATGCCCGATGAGTATGTATGAGATGCATTGGGGTGAAATAGCGGCATGCGAGGGCATTCTTTCAGTGGACCATGGATCGTGTTATACATACCATAGTTATACCATAGGACTGATTGGCCCATTCAGGTCTATATTTTATGTCACTTTAATTTAAAGATTTTGGCATTTAAGTGTAGTTAACTACTAGTTAACTATGGAAACGTCTAGTCCCCCAAATAAAATGAAACATGTACGGAGTACATACAGCAGTATGTATTCAGGGGCAGATGAAATCATGCATCCACTTTGTCGCAGACAGATGGGACTTTTCCCCCCCTGAACACTCCAATTTGTTCTAATTTGTCTAATTTGTCCACTTTGGTCCAATTGTGCTGTAAGGCTCTCTCCTCCCCCCACTGCACTAGTTGATGCACTAAAGGACTCTCTCTTAGCTTCCTGATCCGCCCTTCTTCAACCTCCACGTAACTTTTCCCCCCCTTCAACGTTTCTCTGGAAACACCGTGTTCATTTACACCTTCTACTGTATCCTTTCGCGTCTTTTGTGCTTCTATTGCCTTGTTCGAATCACCGTCGCACTCCGGTGCGCCAACGACGCGTTTTGTACTCTCGTCTCCCCCCTTCTTCAACTGTGCCTTACAGTGGTTGCATTCCACCCCCCTCCCCCTCCCCCTGACCGCGATCGACCATGTCCGACAACAACGCCCACCCCGGAGTTCGCAGTTTGCTGGCCAAGTTTGAAAGTGGTGATAGTCCTGTCGCTTCGCCTCCCTCACGAGGAAGAACACCCGTGACTTCTGATACACCGAGCTCCTCTACAACGCGTCCGCTATCCCGAGTTCGTGCCAGTTTCGTCACTGTTGAGGGGGCCATTCAATCGAACCCAGGCTCTCCATTGCGCAAGACTAGTGGGCGAAGTGACAGCCCTGGAATATTCGGACCCAAAATCAACCAGGAAGAAGTGGAGGCACGTCGGCAGAACGTGATTTCCCCATCACCCGGTGACAACAACGACAATCCTCAAGCTAGTATCATGGACCAGACTGTCAATGGCATTCAGGCAGGCACTGCTGCTCTAAACCTTGATGGGGGCAATAACTCCAAGGAACAGCCTGCATCTCGGGTAGTGAGCACATCGTCTGTGGAATCCGCATCGACAAAGACAGAGCAGCCCACTTCATCTACACCAGTGCCTGCAACTGCGGCCGCCTCCACTTCCGTCGCTGCTTCAGAGAAGCCGGCCACAAAGACTGTGACGAATAAACCGTCCATTCTCCATGCCACTAAAAGTAGTGCCCCGACCAAGCCTGCTACGGCTACATCCTCGACAGCCGCGAAATCTACCACCAGCACCGCGACGAAGCCTACCTCAGCACGCGAATTGGCCAAGGAGCGCTCGAATGCGATTGCTCACAAACCAAGCCGCGCATCTCTGAACCCGGCATCCAAGACTACGTCGCGAACCACTCGCGGTACAACGCCGTCACTGGATAGTTCCAAGACATCTCCCTCCAACGCTCCCAGCAGCAAGCCCCGCTCAAAATCACCCACCAGGCCCGTACGTCTTCCGTCTTCCGCTACTGCATCAACTGCGGCCTCTTCTAGTCGATTAGGCGGTGTGGGATCCTCGAATGGGCGTACTACCACTACAACCACCTCAACCCTCACACGCAAGCCCTCATCTCTTAAGAGCGCAGCCAATGCCAGCGCCACACGAGGAGCCTCTAGCTCAAGTGTCCGAAGACAGTCTTCTCGTCCCTCCCTTGCTTCCCAGCCCGCACAAGAGCGTCCAAGCTCTCGAACCAGCGATCATGGAACCAAGCCCGTCAACGAAGGGTTCCTTGCAAGGATGATGCGCCCCACCGCTAGCTCAGCTAGCAAAACCCACGAAAAGACCGAATCTAAGCCCGCTCCTAGGAGTAACCCTGCTCCGGCGAGGAACACTACTCGACGGGTCTCAGATCGCGGCGTGGCACAGACAAAGGTCAAGCCGGCGGCCCTTCGACCCCAGAGCGAGAAGTCTCAGCCTGCCGCCAAAACTCCTGCTCAAAAGGAGAAGGATGAGGCAAAGTCTATCGGAAAGGAGCAGGAAAGTGAGAAGGAAAACGTGGAGTCTGTCGCTCCGAAGGTCGAAGAACCCATTGTAGAGGCACAAACCACCATTGTGGAGCAACCCGAGCTCGAGACTCCCGCAGAGACCTCTCCTACTGAAGCTCAGAAGGAGGAAAATCCCGTCGAATCAAAGAAGATTGAAGAGGCTGCCGAGGTTGCCACCGATGAAGTCGTCTCGGAGCCTGTTCCCAAGCCCGCCGTGGAGGAAATTAAACTGTCTCATGTCCAAGAAGATGCGACAAACGCCCCTGCCGAATCCCCGGTCAAGTCTGCGGATGCCTCCGATGTACCAATCGAAGCTCCTGTTGAAAGCAATGAGACTACATCTGTGGAAGTCTCGGCAGAGCCTGAGGCGATCGTCACCGAAGAAACCCCGGCTGCAGCGGATACAAAGGCTAACGGTATCGAGGAGTCCTCCCAGGTTAACGTTGAGGTGAATGATGAGGAAATCTTCGAGCCCATCGCTCAGCCTGTTGCTGAGAAGGAGGCGAGTGTCGTCGAGCAGGAATCTTCCAAGCCTGAAGTTGAAGTGCCTGAGGTGGTCCAGGCCTCTGAGCCTACTGAAATTCCTGCCCAGGCTGAAGAAGTTGTCCCTGAACCCAATGAAACCCCTGCTCAGATTAAAGATATCCCTGAGCCCACAACCGATTCCACCGGTTCGGAACCTTCGAAACCCATCGAAGAGACACCCGTTAAGGAGTCCGAAGCGACTGTTGAATCTGCGCCGGCTGAGGAGCCTACCCCCCAGCCTAAGTCAGATACCGTTGATATCGACTTTGCCAACCAGCTGAGTTAGATCGCATCTTCAACCCCATTTGCATCTTTACGTTCTCATCAACGGGCCTCCTTTTTTAATTTCTCTGTGCTATACCCTTGATTCTTCTCTACACTTTTGCTGATCTTCTCACCTCTTCAACCTGTGTTGCATTTGTATTTTCTTTCCGGGGGCTCACTTTTCACTTTTCTTTCGACCCTTCTGCATTTCCGGTGTCATTCTAATGTCTGGCATGTGTGATTGAAAGGGCTTTGCATTTTTACTTCATTTCTTGAGCATATGGCTTTTCTTGAGCGTTCCAGAGCATTCTTCGGCTTGAGCATACTATTGTATTCTTGTTACTTACTTCTGTGAGGCGGTCTTTGTACTTTTTAGGACAATGATAGCTTCTAGATTCTTTCTATTCTTTCTCGTTGGTTATGCGGTACTGTGTTACTGTAGCAGAGCTAACACCTCACAATATTGAACTTTGGAAATTGATAGCCATTTTCATATGCACCAAGATACGTCGATAGCTTCCAGTCCTCTTTTCAAAAGTACAATAATGTACGAATACTAGATAGACTCAGAACATAATAATCGAACATGTAGATAGAACAATTCCATTGACAGAACGAACGCTTTCAAAATACCACGCATATACAGATCCCGGAGACGAGAAATTCAAGACCATTTGACGATGGTATTTCCCTTTAAAGCTTCTTTTCCAATTTCTTGAAGAAGCGATTCACTCCACTCTCCAATTTATCCGCCTTATCTTCGAATTTCCGGCCTCGAGGACCGGTATTTTTAGCGGACTTTTGTGCCTTTTGGTAGATGTGTGAGTTTGCCTCCGACTCAGTTGGTATGTACAGTTGATTATGGACGTTGTACTCTGATCCAGCTGGTTGCTGCTGCTGCTGCTGCAGTTGGGACTTGTCGTATGAAAAGTTCGAATAGCCGGCGATCTGTACGGCTTTGTTAGAGTGAGGTGGAGATTGAGTCAAGGCATGTAACTGTTGAGCCTGCTGTTGCGCGTAAAGATGGGCATTGGGGTCTTGAGGTGGTGGAGCAAAAGTCATTGGTCCCGACTGGAAGGATTGTTGATATGAAGGAAGTCCTGGACTTTGTATTGAAGAGCGGCTTGAGAGTGTTGCGGGATTCGTTAGACCCGCACTTGGGGGAGGGGAAGCATATCCTGTCGCTGTTGTCGTTGGTATATTGGCGTATGAGATACCTTGGGAGCTTTGGGGGGTTGTTAAAGCGGCCATTCCCACGGGTCCACCCACTTGTGATTGCGGAGTGTATGGAATTCCATTGTCTGCTGCTACTGCTGCTGCAAGACCGGTGCCATCGGCGCCGTCCTCTGGAGGTGGGGTCTTCTCGCGATGCTTTATTGGTTCTGGGGCTGCTGGTGCAGCTGGGTTATAAGGGAGAGGCGCGAAGCTCTCTGGAGTTTGAGTCTGCTCTGCTGGAGATTGCTGCTCTGATGTTGGGCCGCTAGGGGGCGGTGGTGGGAAACTTGGGACTTGTTGGGGTCCTTGGGTAGCTGGCGCTGTTGTAGATAGAGCTTCAGAGCGCGAGTTCGGTGTTTGACCATTCTGGTAAGCTGGATCTGTAACAGCTACGTTTTCAAGCTGCTGTACGACCGAACTCATGGGTTGTTCTGACTGCGCGGGACGATCGGTCTCTAACTGAGATTTACTCAGTATACGGCCAGCTATATCGATAAATTGATTTGCATCATCTATAGTCCAGAAATAGATGTCCAGGGTATGTAGACGCAGGAGGCTGTGGCGCTCATTGCGAGGATCTCCGCTTGGAAGCCGCCATTCATAATGAGCAGGTTGGTGAGGCGAGCCAAGCCCATCCACAGTCAAGGTGCAGTGTGTGAGAAAGTGGGTTGAATGGCGGATATGGACGTTCTCCATGCCTCCATGAAACGCATCTTGGTCAGGTGTGCCTGGGTTATTGGCAATTTCAATTCTCGCATTGTTATCAGCATCGTCGTGATAGATATACAGATAAGAGCCTTTGTCGAAGCGGTGGTGTAGAGGCCTTGGAGTTGGCGCTGTGAAATAGTAATGAATATCTGCGAAACTAGTATTTTTACACCGTCAGAGGCCCCTCCATTTCTTTATATTGTCTGCGGGGAAAGTCAGCCTGTACTCACACGGTCAAAAGACGCTCTTCACCCGGTAGAGGAGGCATAACTGCGGAATGCTTCTACCAACAATCCAGGAGTAATTTGGAGGGTAAATATATGAGAGAAGGAAAACAACTCACCACGAAATAATGCTGCCTTTATAACGCGCCTGAAGGGGCCAATGTTCGTCCTGTGAGAGGCCTGCTGCAGCCGCCGAGTCGCTGTGTGATGGGTTGGCGCTAAATGGTGTGACAAGTTGATGTCACTAGTACTTGATAAATGCGGCACGCATGTGTGATGGAGTAGGTACCCAGTACTTGGGATGGGCCGCTCTGCTTGGTGCTTGGCGTTTGTATACCTCGGGGACTCGGATTCACGTTTATCCGAAAATTTCCATCCTCACAGCGCGGCATCAAGCTTGACTTGCTCGATTCCATTCCGCTATTCACCCACATTGAGGCGCTGCTTCGGTATTCTTGAAAAGAATTGTTGCTGTCAAAGGGACACCATCACCTCCCTGATTTGCGCCACACGTTTCCCCAGTCTTCCCCCTTCCAATCTCAGACCTCCGCATTTTTACTCCGTCTCCCCGAACATCGATAACAGCAAGGTCAACTTGCGACTACAAAAAATCCGACATGTCTCTCGTCAATCTCGCCCATGTGTGCTCGCACCTGAACAATGCCACCAAGGCTCGTCTCAGTCTTACCTCCATCCCCAACAGCAACCTCCACCTGAAGCTTTGTCACGCTCTGCAAAACTCCGGCTACATCTCCTCCGTCGTCCGTGGAGGTCCCACTCCTCCCCCTGCCCATCCTATTCTCGGACACCCCGCTGCCAACGATGAAGTGGAAGGCATTGAGCCGGTAACTTTGGACAATGTTGCCTCCCGACGCCTTTGGCTGGGCCTCAAGTACTGGCGGAACGAGTCTGTTCTTGGCAAGGTGAAAATGGTCAGCAAGCCTACACGACGAGTCACAATTGATGTTGAAGGATTGCGACGGGTTGTTCGTGGTGAAGACGCCGGCTATGTGGGAGGTCTGCGTTCGCCAGGCGAGAGTCTCTTCCTTTCGACAGACCGCGGTATTATGGAGGCTCGCGAGTGCGTTGAGAAGAAGCTCGGTGGCCTGGTTCTGTGCCGCGTGCTTTAAGCGTATTTTATCCTGCAAATGACTTGCAATGGTCACTTACGCCTATTTTGCTAGGTGGGAAAAGTGGACAAACAAAACACCCACCCCGATATCTCTTTTTGCATTTATTTTGGAGTTTACCGGCTTAGCGGGGCCCTCTCTTCAGGCCTGATTATCTTTGATGTGACTGGAATAATTGCCTCAACGGAGGATCTGTATATTAGATGTTTGCGTTGATTAGTCTCCTATGCCCCGGGAGGTGGTTGTGGAGCTCTGAGGTGACGCCCTTGTATAGATTATGATTTGAAACAGGCTTGGATTGGTTCTTCCAGCTTAAATATGGCCTATTCTGGCTTTCCTAGTATGTAGTCTGTTGCTCCTACAGCTCTACAGCCTGTAGCCGTGACGCGGTATGTGATGGCGCATACCCAAGTCACGGGCCCAGACGATCACTTGTTAGCCGCCTGGTACAACTTCCCATAACTTCCTTCACCCCATGATCGTGTACTGGATTGTGTTAAATCCTAACTCATTCTGTAATGGCTGCGGATGCCTTGAATTCGAAGAAAGTCCTCATATCCGGAGGCACCGGCTTCGTGGGCTCGGCCACGGTACGTGCCCTTGCAGCAAGATACCCTGGGTGCGCCATCACCGTAATCGATCGGAGTCCACCAAGAGCAGAACATGTCCTCCCTGAGAATCTTGAATGCATGCAAGTTGATATCACGTCTGCCGAAGAAGTGAATAAGGCATTTCAAATCGTCAAACCCAATATCGTCGTTCATACTGCTGGCATCGTGCCAGCTTTGGCCGACCGATTCGGCCGAAGGTTGGAAGGTGAAGTATGGAAAACCAATGTCGAGGGCACCAGGAACATGCTGAACGCAGCTGCTGAACATGACGCTGAGTGTTTCATTTATACCAGCACATGTTGCGTGGTAACGGATGATATGAGCACATCCTACCGCAATATCGATGAGGAATGGCCGACATCTCCTACCTCACTCATATATGGCGAATCTAAGGTTGTATAACCACCTCGTTGGGGCTACCATTTGCAAAAAAAAGCAAAAGCAAGCAAATTGCTGACAAAAGAAAGCAGGCCGCAGCTGAGGCTCTTGTCCTCGAGGCAAACAGCAATGAGTTAGCCACCTGCGCTTTGCGCCCCTCCGTCCTATGCGGGGAAGGGGACTATCAATTAGTCCCGGCCATCCACGCTTGCATTGACAAGTATGAGACGCCCTTCATTATTGGAGATGGAGAAAATCTTTGGGACGTGACCCATGTGAGCAACATCGCGGACGCGCATGTTTTAGCGATGGAAAACCTGGTGACTTCACGCACGGCTGCTGGCGAGGCATTCTTCATTCAAAATAATGAACCCATCACTTTTCGTGATTTCTGTCTGACCATCTGGGGCCACTTCGGACATACTCCGCCCTTCGAAATTCGGATTCCGGAAGGATTGGCTTACTTTGCAGGTCTAGTGTGTGAGATGGTCACCTGGATAACTGGCGGCACCACCACCCTAAGCCGAGGAAGTGTACGAGACGCTTGCGCCGTTCGATACGCTAATGGAGATAAGGCAAAAATGATACTGGGGTACGATGCTCGGATTGGCATGGATGAGGCAATCCGTTTGAGTTGCGAGGTGAGTCAAATACAAGAGACTGAGATGATAGAATGACCCGACATAATGCACTGCCCGACATGGATTGCTCATAATCGGAACACAGGAATATGCCCAGCGCATTGGAGTTCAACTTCCAGTCCGTCATGAGTGAATTCACAGGGGTTGCTAGACGTTGGTGGTCGATCGACTACTTGACGAACATCCAGATAAACTTTCTCGCCCTTAGTGACGGCGAGATGTGATACCCTGCAATTAAGATAGACCATTATGGATACCCAGATTTCCATTGACTTCAGAGGCGCTGGTTAGCTCCTTTTGTCAATTTGTTGCCACCGGTGGTATTACTCGACGTCTAGAAACCAGGCTTGCGAAGGATGTAAGACATTGGGCTGTCCATTGGGCTGCAAACCGATCCCGAACCAGGAATTCCCCAGGTGGCTCTCCACCGAAAGCAATATGGGGAGAGGTCGATCGATCATGGTCGAACTATCTACAGTACATGGTCCATGCGTTGATTGGGCGACAATAGCATTGCCTGCCCGATTGCGACCCGGCCGAACGAGCCCCGTCGATGTGTTGAGGCTAGTACAGAGTACGGACTATGCGCATTATCGCATCCTTACCGAGGTGGATGCTGCTACATACATATGTCTGAAGAAAACATGTACATACATCGGACCTTGGACGTCACGGGAGTCCTGCATATGCTTCGCCTCCACCTTCAGGCTCACGATTTCTCTTCTTCGTTGCAGATCCCAAGCACCGCAGTCAAGTCATGATGAGCCAACGAAAAACCACGCCCGACCCCAATCTATGTCCACCTACCCAACTGCTGCCCAAACCAATCTTTGCCGTGAGTTATTATTACCGTACCCAGGTCAAAGTGGCGTTAGTTTCCTGCCGTTGGCTTCTGCATCCCCCCTGGTCGAAGAAGATCAACGCTATGAAGAGTGATTTTATCCACCCCCGATCACAAGTGGGTAATCAACAGTGGATACAATCCCCCTTCAAACGTTCCAGAGCCGCTCTAGGATATCCTAGTCACTGCGAAATAATGCGCCATGCGGACCGGACTCGAACCTCGATCGATCCAGATCTGCTCCGTTGAATGGATGCATTATGTGGTACAGAGAAGACCTGGGGATGGCACCCTGTCAAATTATGCCATTAATATCTATCAAAGAGCAATATCTAGGCCGACGGCGTATTATTTGCTAAGATTGCCATCTCCACTCTGGGTCTGAAAGCTTCCAGCGCGGCTCTCCATCCACTTACGGAACTGGATTTGCCCTACCTGTCCAGAAACAGGCGTCAGGCACACCTACCAGGAATGTTTGCTCAGGTTCTCCTGTCCATATAATATTCCGGACTCGACCACCCTGCGCTTCTTAATGTCTGCGGATTCGTCCACCTGCACCCGACTTAATTGCTTCTTCTGCCCATAGTTCTCCGTCTGGTCTCACACTTCTCACACTGCCTTCATATATTGGTTTTCATTACTACGGCTGCCCAACGCCTATATACTATTCAATCCTCATGGTGCCTGCTCTCCAACCTCCTTTGACGGCTGTACCAGCAGGCTTCTCGCCACTCTCCACGGCACCAACAAGTTTCAGTTCTCGAGTTGGTTCAGTTGGCGGTAAACTGGATATTTTATCTCGTCCCAGGTCAGCATTGAACAACCATATCCCCGGCTACGCCATTTTTTTTTTTCCTTTGGACCTATTATTACTTTTGGTGAAGCAAACCGCTCATTTACCCTAACAGCGCAATGGCTCAGCATTCCATGTACTCCACTCCGGGAAACCCTCCCATCATTCATCGGCAAAGGTACTTCTATACCAGATCTAGTGGTCTTCATTCTCCCCGGCTTCCAAGGCGCAACTTGATTTCTCATTATTTTTGCTAAGTGATTCAAGGGCACCTTCAGCACCTCGAGCGTATAGCCTTGATCACAACCGGCAACTTCTCCTCGGACCCATAGAATTCGACCCTCGACCCCAATATCCTGGACCTCCCCTGGAAAGCCACGGTCATCTTGTGAACCAGCCCATGGGACGTTTGTCCTATCCTTCAGCCGGACATCCTCTCGGACCAATGCCAGTGTACCCGGAATGGAACCATCCCTCACACATGCCTCGTGAGGCTCTCCACCATGATGGAAGGCCACTCAACCCATCGGATAGTCCAGAATATATAGTGGAAAGAAACAGCCGTCGATCTGCCGATGTGACCCGAGGAAGCCCGCAATACCATTCGCAGAGACGGACCTCCAACCGAGATGAATTTGATGGGCCACATCAAATTCTGGAACGCCCTTCTTCACGGAACCTCCCCTCTCGGGAGGAGGAGCTACCCCAGCTCCCCACTAATCTTGACGCTGCAGACCAGGACAGAATCCTACATGAAGTGAATGACCGCCTGTCTCAATGTGCGTTTGATTTCTTCGCACGGTACCAGTTCCCAATCCCACTGGAACAGGATAAGAGACGAGTTCAGGTCCCCTCGGATCGTGAATGGAATGAGTGGGTGCATCTCTTGCGGAGATTGGCAACAAGGCGCCGCATCCCCCGCCATGCCCTCCACAATGGCCAAATCAAGCAGTTGATCACTGTTCTCGAGAACTCCTTAGAGATGCGCCACGCCGCCAAGCATAGTTCACGACCTGTGAAGGACGACCGTAACGTGCTGCAGCTTATCTCTGCTGGCACACAAGTGGCCAAGATTCTCAAAGACTCTGATGCCATGCAGTTCTTCGATGCTCTTTATGTTGACACGGAGAAACTGATCCACGACCGCCGTCGCCGCGTAAGATTTGCAAACCCTTGAACCCACAGGAGGAATGGCCACTTTAACACAGCTTTTTGAGGCCAATGGATAGATAATCCTTTTGTTTTTTTACCCGTGGATATTATTTCCCTGGACCAACCCTTTTGCTGTTACCCCTTGATTTCCTACGTGGAACCCGTGGAGAGCCACGCCGTTGACGGGGCTCATGGAAATACCTCTTTGGAATGGCTGTTATTTATCTCGTACCCCGCCGCCGATGGATGGATGTTTTCTTGCCCTGGTTATCGTCGGTAGCGATATTCGCTTCCCCCCTTTGATAGTGGATTCAAGGCAACATGACCCTGCCGGGCCTCGCTTTTGGGTAGATGGACTATTGCGTCTGGAAGAACGACAACCACACACTGCTATGAGCAAGCTTTCCCAAGCCTTGCATTCTCTCGCCTTGATGAGCTGCCTCGAACTAAATGCCCTCTACGAGAGGACGTCATTATGCCCCTTCGAGCAGCATGGATAGAATGGGTTTACGAACAACGATTTAATGTGTGTTCAAGTCTTTGATGTGATTCCACTTTGTTATCATCTTTAAGTTACGGTTTTTATTACGTGTTATGCTTTGTTATGCGTTGGGTTTGGTTGTCTCGAATAAATTTTGTTCGGCTATTTGATGTTTTTTTACTTTGAAGACAGCTGTTTTGTTTGTTTTGATGTGCACTTTACTATGTATTGAAAGTTTCTTTGGCTGAAATACGGTCCAGTTCACTAATTTCCAAGGTTTTTAAGTGATTTTGGGCTGCGGAATAGTCCCAGATATCGAACTTAGCACTCAGGAGTTGAGAAATTCTCCATGATGAAGATCAAATAAAGAGCAGACAAAGCTCTCTCATATTTGTTTCATTTGCGACTGGTTCATGTACAGCTAGGCTCTTATTTGAAGCCATGTACCTGCATCCTCGACTCTTTATTTCTGTCAATATCACTATTTCACTTCGCCCATTGCTGCATGTGCTTAACGAAGGTAAAAACTTGCATGCATGCTACAAAATCAAGTATAGCCATCACATATGTAAGCAGTATCGAGATTCAAATGTGTTATTGGAAGACTAATATAGGGAGAATGTCATAACCATATTACATAAATGTATCCAATGCTTTTCGATGACTTCATACAAAATAAATCCATTGGAGTATTTCTATCCGGACATCCTAATTGCATTGATAATGAGGATGAGTTCCTTCATGTTGGGCCGTGCAACGAACTTACGGTCCACTCCCGGGCTGTTACACCTCGTAGTAGTTTGAGTCTTGGAGTCGTCAGTGGGCTTCAAAATAGTCCCCAATTATCAACAAAAATTGTTCAGATCCGCGCGGCTCTCTTTAGAAAGATATCGCAACTACAAGATAATATTTCGGCTCATAAGCGAAAAAAAGTGCAAATAAAAAGAAGGTGTAAAAAGTTATTACGGCGCATTTCTTTCAATATGAATGTGAATACCCAAGTATTCGCAATAATAAGCGAGTGTCTGAATCTATGCAGCCTATAAAGAATGCAACGAAAGTGAAAGTGATTTATAATTGCATTGGAAGCAGATATGAGTTGGTGACTGAAGTTCAAGCATTCCTGGAGGATGTGGTATCTCCTATAAGTCCAGGTGTTGGGCTGTTTTCCCTCTTAACATCAGGACTCCTCTCCTTCTCTTTTTCTCTCTCCGTGCTCTCTTTCTCGGCAGCAATTCTGGCGGCCTCTTCGTCCGTGGGCTTACGCGCCCAAATCCGTCGTCTGCTTGGCCGTTAGCTTTTGCTTATACCACAAAATAGAAGGCATGGGGGCACTCACGAAAAGTGATAGATGTGATACTTGGGGTTGCCAATCTCAGCCCGGGCCTTTGCTACATAGACCTGAACTTCTTCTTTGGTCCATGGCTCGGGGGCACCGAACTTTGTGAGCAGATATGTGGCGTATCCATCCATGCCGGTTTTCCACATGTGCCAGTTCAAACGACCAGCTTCCTTTAGCACCGGGTTTTTTGGCCATGGGCCAATGGGCCACCTATACAATTTTTCGTGAAGATCAATGAAGCCCGCCTTTTCGATCTTCTGGCGCATAGTGTCGAGTGTATCGACTGGGCGTCCGGATCTCGCAGCTGAACCGATAATGTTGGGACCCCAACTCGTGAGATAACTATCCTCCGGCAAGCTGCGGTCGTCTGAAAGAACATCACATCCTCCTTCAAATTGTTCGAACCAGCCACCTGGCTCCAAATTGCTGAGGAAGAGAGCGTCAATAACTTGTTAAATCCAAGACTTAATCGTGGCTTACTCGTAGCACTGCTTGTAAACAGCATCCCACTCCGACGTGGTGAAAGAGCCAAGCATTTGGCTCAAGTGAATTAGATCGAACTTTTCACGCCACGTCCACTCTTGAAGAACATCATCGACTTCGAGGATGCAGTTGGGAGGTACCCAATCGACGGGAGGGGGGTAGAGATCGACGCCGCGAACCTGAGCTATGGAGAATAAGTATGTGCCGTTGTATTGTATGTAGAATCAGCTCACTTCCTGGAAACATGTCTGCTACATCACTTAGTCCAAATAGCCGTTAGCTGTTTTGCATGCCATCATGCTATACTACAGTCCAAGTTAAGGAAAGACTCACATTGCCCAGCTACCTCTGCCGGTGCCGACATCAAGGATACGCTAAATTTTATGAACAAAAGTTATAAATGTGCACAAAAAGGGATAATTGGTTGGGTTTGGTTTCGGCGATACCTTAGGTTGTTTGACAGGGGCCTGGAAGAGTGGGTTATCTGTTTCGGAATCCATGACCAAGGATACTAAATGCCTGACGGTGTCAGTTTGTTCGTCGTGAGCTTGACGCGACGAAGCCATCGAACTCACCCTGCCTCAAGTGCCTCGAATTGTTGCTCATCAGAGGGACCCCTATAGTAAAATTAGAGAATTGGGCCAGTAAAAGCCATTGCTCAGGTGTTGCAAGTACCAGTATTTGCCTTCCCGAAGAGTTTGATACCTGAATTTAATCATGTGAGTTTTAGCAGAAAATCATTTATGAGGTGCTGTATTTCACGAACCGTCGACCGTTATCCATCACACCCTTATAGATAGCAGAAGCAAGGGATGTAGTTTCTCTATCATCGAGAAAGAAGCCCCATTGGTTAGCCCCCTATACCATGCCGCCGAATTCCGTGGGGAGGACAACGGTAGAACTTACGACTGGAAACCACTGGGCTCATAATCATCATCGGCTTGATAAAAGTCGGGATCCTAGAGCGACCGGGGATATTAGATGAGTGTATTAGATCAATGTGCGTGAATTGCACTCACGACCGCAATTTTCCCGTTAGCCTGCATCTCGAAGAAAGGGCGGTGGAAGCCGGCAAACAAGTCTTTTAACCCTGGGCTTACAAGACTAATAACCTGTGAGTTCAAGGCGATTGAAATCAAAAGAGAAAGTATGTCTTCAATCACTAATGAATGCGGGGTGCGACTGATGCTTTAAAAAGCAAGGTGAACGACGGCCCAGAAGAGTGGGCCGCACCGGCTGTCTGGGATACTAAATGCAGGTTCGGTCCTCCACTCAACAACATGTGCTCCATTGTTGTCCACCCGTAGAATTCTTTTCAGTGGAACGGGGAAGAGGCCGGCAGCCGATCCCTCCTCCATCAAGCCCAAAACACTGGGACTTTTGTGCAGAATGATACGCTCAAGAGCCACTACGGCGGCGCACAGATTCCCTTGTCGAAACCGACGCAAGAGCAAGTCTTACATCTGTGAACACCCCCCCTTCGCTTTCACTTCTGAGAGCCCTTGGGCCATTTTCGTATCTTTGGATCGAAATTCTACAAGTGCCAAGTGGATTGTCTGATTGACGGGTGCGCCCGCTGGACCCATGTGATAAACGACATGATGGTGTGAAGAAGACGAGCGAATCTACAGAGGATTACTAGCTCGGATATCTTTTCCTTCACAATCCCATTGTTTCGACGAATGAAATGTGCATGTCTCTCTGAATCGGGGCTTTTGACTCCTCTTTGACGGATTCAAAATATCTAGTACATCATGGCAACGCACAATCGTGCATATAAACACGGCACAGAGCGCACTGACATCGGTGGGCCGAGGCCTCTCGTTTTTACAAGTTGAAGAAAACCACACTCTCGATTGAGCCAGGTACATAAAACATTACATATTCGTCCCACCCTTGCCACGTTTTTGTTTGTGCATCGGGTCTCGGAACGTACTTTGGTTCATACTAGTATGAAACGAGGTAGTCTAGTGGACTGCCTCGTTTTTGCCTGTTCAGCAATTTTTTGCTCAACATATAATTTACGTTGGAATTTGCCTCGCGAACCATTAATCGTCAGATCTGGGTTTGAACCTGGATCAATCACAATTTTATTAACTAATGTTCAGCTGATCTACAGGCTCTGTCGATCTGATCGGCTAGCCTGCGCTCAAATTCTCGTCTCCTCTGGTTCGTGGTCGCGCCCTCGAATTTTGCACATTTGGAAGTGCTACTAGCCTAGGCATCGCGAAGTCCTCGAAATAATACCGAGGGCTTCTGAGTTCATATATATTCTCTCAGGCGCCTCTCCAAAAGTGTTGTTATAAGGACCGCCCTTTTCACTACTTGGACCACCATCTTTACTGATTAGACCATCGTCCTTCCGAATCCAGACTAGTATATACCTAGTATACAATTCGAAATCTAGCTTCGATACGCTAGAACCAATGTATGATTCACATCGAAATGTTTAATTAAACTGTTCAATCTCTGTTTATTTGATCTTATAGAGTTTAACTCACAACAGAGAAATTCTTGGAATGAATATTTTTGAGATCAGATATCTACTGTCATCTAGTAGATGACAACGAGTAATTTGACAGGGCACCTACTAGGTACCATGTTAAATTACTTTAACTACTACCCAGGTAGAAATCTAGGCATCGGAGGTGCAATATCACGAAAGTCTAGATAAGCATGGAATACTAACCTGGATGCGGAATCTCAGGATTAGAAACCTATGTCTAGGTAGACACTAAGATATATGATGGCAGTTGGCACCTACCACTGTGGTATGATTACAGGTGACCTGTAATGATCTTTGAAACCACTAATATCGGAATGAAATGATTGCACATAAAAGACAAATATCGATGTGAGGCCTGGCTAGATACAATTGCTTGATAAAAGTATGCTCGGCTCGGGATAACCCTAGGTAAGAGTGAAAATAAAAACTATTTCGGCAACACTTCCAGTGTCTGCAAATAATTGAAGATCCGGAAGTCCGTGCTTGAGATGCTTCTACATAATTCTCTCCACCCATGAATCCTCTACTTTCGAACGACACGAATCAGGTATGACCGACCAATGCGGCGAGTAGACGTGCTTGGCAGTTCCATCAGGATGCAAAGGATCGTAGAAACTTTCTCGTTAAAACGAATGAGACAGCCCCCAAGCTCCTTCACCAATGCCAATTTTAGGTAGATCGAGGCCCACTGCCGTATTGACTGATTCACATGTATGGGTTTGGCGTTTCTAGACAGGCCAAAGAAAAGTTGTAGGGTCATGTCTCCACTGGCATAGGCAGGTGTCTCTAAGTTACCGCGTAATACAACGTGTACGCTGTGCACGCAGCTAAACAGGGAATCGGGAATCTCGAGAAGTCATGAATAGTATACCAACCGATTGATGAGGCTTAAACAACGGCTGTTATGGCGTTGGTTTGCCAGAAGGGCTAACTTTAATTTAACTAGCTTATTATAGAGTTGTATCTTCACCCAGCGTTTGGAAGGTCGATCAACGATGTTAAGATGTGCTGGGTACTGTGAATAACAAGGAATAATCAACTGTAATTGTGGTATATCGAAAAAAGGTCAAAAGGTTGCCGGCGCAAATTCGGAAACAAATTTGCGAAGCCTGACAATATACAAGAATCTAAATTGTACTATGGTATTATCTCTTGGTGCGACCGACGCCAAGAGTGTAGCACAGAGAGCTTCAAATATGCGTCCCCTATAAATTCATACAGAGCGAAGATCAACTCTCATCGCTGTCAAACTTCTCACCGGCAACGTGTACAGTCGCACTGTGACGACGGACGGCTTCCTCAAGGTACTCGGGCTTGAGGTTTCCGTGCTTGTCGTAACGGTAAGGCTCCTTAATAGAGTGAGTGACGGCATCGAAGACATTCGTGGACTTCTTGAAGATAGCATCCATTTCCTCCAGAGAACGGTAGCGAGTTTCGGGGAAGAAGAAGTAGACACATGGGAACATGAATGCGTTGCTGTTTGAATTAGTCAACGTCCCGGGATAGTATTCCTTTATTTAAAGAAGAAACTTACATAACCGCGAAAATAACATAGGTCTTATATCCAATGCTGTCGAAGGCAACGGGAGTAATCATCACGACCATGAAGTTGAAGATCCAGTTGGCACTAGTGACAGAAAAAGTATTAGTTTCACGGCCAGGGAAGTGATATTGAGGAAAAATAGACAGATAACGCACCTAGTAGAAAGTGCATTTGTAGGTGCACGAATTCGCAAGGGCACAATCTCGGCGGGATAGAGCCATGTCATTCCAAGCCAACCGATAGCGAAGAAAGTGTTGAAAACGAAAAGGAAAACGGCCTGTCCAATACCGGCCCGCTTATCATCAAGATGGGTCAGGCGATAGTTACAACCTGCAAGGACAGCCATCGAAATGGACATGCCAGCCGCCTGAGCAAGATGTTAGTTACCCCCGAGGAAGTCGACAGGATAGGAAAAAGAACTTACTCCGAAAAGCATCAGTGGTCGACGTCCAGCCTTTTCAATAATGTAGATGGGGATGAAAGCAGCCAAGAAATACTCAGTGCCGTTACATGCAGTTAGAAGCTTTGAAAGGCTACTTCCACCTAGACCGATTTGGGCATATAGATCAGGCGCCTAGAATAACAACTAGATTAGTATGCTGGATCCAATCTAAATGATATCGACCGTTGCGTAGTACTGACATAGTAAGTAATGAGGTTGATTCCGGAGATTTGTTGGAACATCTGGTTGACGTATGCAAGGGCAACACGATGGAACTCTCGGTACTCGCTCATCTTGAATAGGCTTCTGTAGGAACCCTTGTTCATCTCCTTGACGGTCTCCTTGATAGCAATCAGTTCATTCCGGATGAAAGGATCATCTCGATCCTTCTCGTTAAGTGCCTCGAGAATTTCAAGAGCCTCCTCATCTCGGCCTTGCATCACAAGCCATCGGGGAGATTCAGGGAGGTTGAGAATAGAGATGAAAATGACGACGGCAAACAAAATCTGGAACGCAAGCGGGAATCGCCACGCCACTTCCTTTTCCCCAATGAATGACATGCCTTTTTATTACATATTAGAATTATGCTTGATTTAGATGTCATCTGACGAGCATCCTTACCGTAGTTAATCCAATAACTGAGTGTGATACCACCAGTAATAAGCGCTCCCTCAATCATAACCATCTTGCCGCGATCATGGGCCTTTGATGATTCAGACTGCCAAGTTGGAACTGTACTGGTATTCATACCATTTCCAATACCGGTGACGATTCTACCAACAATGAAATGTGGGAGATCGAAAGCAGTTGATTGCAAAAGCGCACCAGTAGCCATAGTGACGCAGCCACAAAAGATAGTCCTTCGTCGACCGAGAGGGTTACCGATGAAAATGGTCAAAATTGCACCAAAGAAACATCCTAGGTTGTATGCTGCTACTGCAATTCCTTTGTTTGTACTGCGCTGAGAGATAAGGGAGTCGTTTCCGTCGATTAGTGGATCATCAGGGTTGATATCTGGGAAATATTTGGTGAAAGACGGTAAATCAAGAATACCTCCAGTTACACCCTGGTCATAACCGAAAAGCCTTTTTGGAATATCGTTAGCTGCAAAGAAATAGGCATGAAAGAAAACATTGAAATTATAGTAGAAGTGTCATACAGGAAATCGAGACTACCAAGAGAACTGATGGCTAAGTTCAGAGCACGGCCTCTGAAGCCGAAGAACCTCGGCCAGTTGAACATGTTGCAACACAGCACGCCAGGCGAGAATCAAAGGAAGCAATTGAGGGCGGGAAAGAAGGATCCGGCAACAAACTGCTTATATAGAGAATCCACAGCTTCATTTACAACACCCCGGATTGACAAATTCAGTAACCCGAGGTGACCGGGGTTCTACACTAGATGAGGATGGCCAAGACACTTGGAGGCCATCGTGCGCAGCGGGGATGAGGGATTCCACGGTAATAGCATTTGGGGGCGGCTCAGCCATAAGATTGTAACTGGTCCAACTGCCTAGAACTTCGACTTATTGGTGAAAGTGCGAAACACTTGGCGGTGATATGCCACTGCTTGGCAGCGGCATGGCAAACTTGGCGGCCTTACCTCGAAAGGAATTGGTTTTGTTCGTATTCTTTTTAATCGATTTTTTCATTTGCTGTATCCGGTTTTAGCCGGTCAAACAAGTAAGCTTCCAGAGTCCAGGGAAGTAATTCGAAATGGTGGAAGGCTTGTCGTTGCCTAGGACTGAAGTGATGAGAATGGCCAATGGAAGGTGTAGATGTACAGTGGACCCTACCGAACAACCCCAGACTTTGTCCATGGTGACAGATGACCTCTTCCTGGAGATGCTGAGAATCGAACGGAGAAATAATTGCTCAATACCAATCAAAAGAGCCAGCAATCTCTTGGTCATTCCAGAAAATCTTGATGTTGGTCTTCGATGACATGCGCCAAAGGTACCGCGCGTGGGCCATAAGATCGTGAGAAGCCAAGACGTTGCACCCGGGGGTTTTTCTCGGCATAAGCCACGCGAAGGGCGCCTTTTCTTGGCCCTGCCAGAGCACCTGGGGGAATGATCCATTCTGCCCACGGGGAAATGGGTCATTCGGCCCATAATTAAAGCCTTGGTCCAATAGAAACCAAGGCTGAGCCTCCTGGAAGACCAAAAGCAGCTTGAATCAGGCAATGAAGTACACCAAAGAGGCGCATATCCTTTGCATACTAATGCCAGATGGATTGCTTGATTCTCTTTGTTATTTCTCCGGCCTTCAAAAGTCGTTTCATGGCCCATATGAGGGTACCGGGATCACAGCGATTGGTTGTTCAAAGGGATACTGCAGTAGCGAACTCTGCTAAGCTAACCAGAATAGATTTGCTCGTCCTAGGATGCTACCCCAGACACCCGTTAGTCCTCACCTCCCTCAGGATCGTATTTTCTGTCTTTCATTTGCAGCATCTTACATTAGACCATTCGCAGAACATGTGAGGTAGGAGTGGTCATTCGGATTCGACTGGCTGTTTTGAGTATGTACTAATGTAGAGTCGATCGACGTGCCTCTCGACGCCCCGGCGCCCCCGGAGGGCCGTGACATCCCGGCCAAGACGCCTCGTCTTGCGATTTCCGAAGCCGGCTAGGCGCACCGTGGCTCTGGTAGGGAACTTCCATTCTCTCTCAGCCCGACCGGAGAACCGTCCTCCCCGGGCGCGCCAAATTCCAGTGTCCACGGGTGGTGTTATACGTCCGGGGTGGCTGTCTTTAGGTGAAGCCACAGGACTGGGCATCGTCACCATGCGATACCGCGAAGTCTCCCCTGAAAAGTGCCTCCGCGTCAGAGGCGGCGGGTAGCCGAGATTCTACTTCTTGTTGTCAACGCGACCCAGACGGCTTTCGTGTCGTTTCTGAGTCACGGCGCGTTCTTGGTCATCTCGGCGGCTGCCGGCACATGAGCCAGTCGGTAATACAACGCAACATCCGTATTGCCGGATAGCTCTACAAATGTTAGGTTTTGTGTAGTTAATAAAGGCGTTTGCGGCTGGGTCCGCATCGCTTTATGGTATATACCTCGGAATATTTCATAGGGTGTTAACACCTTGCTTTCATCCCAAAAGTAAACGCAGTCAATACTTTCAACCCTGGAAGGGCCTCGGACCACGAACCCCAGTCAACCAAGTAGAAAAGGAAAAAAAATATATATATGAAAGGATCCAAAGAAGCAAAGTGTGAGAACTAGACCAGATGACACGAGGGAAATTACGCTTCGGCGAAATTTCCCCATGACATATGTGGTTGGAAGCGAACAGTAGCTAGCTGTTTAGCGGTATGAAAGAGCAAGCTGGGATGTGCCTGAGCGGCGTCAATTAGGGCAATGACTGCGGTGGCAGCCCAGATAGGAAACCCGCATCTGCCACGATTTTCTCTTTTGTGTGTGGGGGATTTATAATAGTTACTTATAGTCTTGTAGTACTATGCACTGTAGTACCTAAATAGACCCCAGTCTAAAATGGGTAATAGCCTAGCAAGTAGGGTGCTGAGACGCGAATCTAAAAATGGAGCACCGTTATTAGCGGACGAGGAGTGCGCAGTATGTACATCTCAACGGCATACCAGTAAGGCTACGGAGTATATATGTACACATGTACTATACCTACTCGGAATAACTTAATAGATCCCGAAGAGCACCTGTGAATTTTGATATGACCGCGGAAATTCTCTTTTGATCAATGGTAGGGAAGCCTGACGCGGGTGGATGTAGGGCCATGAGAGTCTGGTAGAACTCTCACGGGGTACTATATTAGAGTATATGGCGTTTCTAAATTCGCTGGCTCTCCTGTAGATATTACTAAGAGTATATGGATTATTTATCGGTCTCTGTAGTCATGGAAATCTAAAACAGCCTGTGATTCTGTGGCTTGGGGGAGAACTGTTCTAACCCGAAATAGATAATTGTTCGCGAGCCTTATGAAGTTGCACGACAAAGCTCAGGTCGTGTCGAAATGGTATGATCAAGGACTGAAGGTTGACACCAACGAAGACTTTAATGAAGAACGGAGATAGCTCGGAGCAGACGAGGCGTACTATTAAAGTGGTTTGAAGTTTGATGTGGTGGAGAGAAGATTATTCAACTTGGGGCTGACGTCACAGAGCAACGTTTTATAAAATTTGATATCACAAAATATATATTAGCAAAAGTATATAGGATGTCAGCCGGACTTAAGATAAATCCATCAGAGTATTACAGATCTCCTAATTTATTGAAATATCATCAACCCAGCTCTATTCCTTCAACCAAGCCAAACGGATCTGTCATCGGGCCGACTTATCCGCAAGTGGCTCCAAAAAAGTCGCCGAAGTCCTCGGCTCGGGATGTGAATTACACCACCTGGACCCTTCAGAAAATTTTAGGTTGCGGGTCCAGTTCCCAACGGCCAGGACGATCATAGGTACATTAGTTTCTCGATCTGGTTTCCTCCGAGCCGTGGGGACCGTTGCGGAATCTACTCGATCCTATACAGGTTAAGCTTAGCCAGATAACGTGGAACTTCTGGAACAAACTTTGTGATGATTTGCGGTCTCCGAAGATTCACTATGTCTTTTTCCCGCGAAGAAGCTCCACCGACTCATCCACTTTGATCGCTTGGAAGACGGCACATCCCAACGAATATGATGAGAAATCCAAGGGGGTAACCGTGGCACCGTGCTGCTGTTGGAAATGATTTAAAGGCAGACAGGAACGACTCCATTTTGACTTGATTCTATCCCATAAAACAACCAATTTGATTCAAGATACCCCAAACTCGACCATTCTTTAATAATAGAAAATGAGCGTCACATTTGAAGTTTTCCGCGGCTCCCAGGAGGGCCGAATCGTTGCCGACAAGACTACTCGCGAATTGCAGCCCAATGAGGTTTACATCGAAACAACACACTCCGGCCTGTGTGGTACCGACGAGCATTTTCTGAAGTCTGGTCAAGTTCTTGGCCACGAGGGTGTTGGTGTTATCCGTCAGCTTGGACGTAATGTTAAGAACGTCAAGGTCGGAGACCGTGTTGGATTTGGATACACTCACTACGTCTGCGGCACCTGCGACAAGTGCTTGTCCGGTAAATTGCCGAAGAAGATCCACAGAAATAGAACAAGATACTGACAGCTCCACAGGATGGGACCAGTACTGCGAGAACAAGAAGGAGTACGGCACTCACGACCATGACCTTGGCTCCTTCAGCCAAGGTGTCGTCTGGGATGCTGGATGTGTTATTCCCATCCCTGATGGATACGACTCTGCTGATGCCGCGCCCCTGATGTGCGCTGGAGCTACCGTTTGGACCGTCTTGTCTGAATATGGAGTTCGTCCCACCGACCGTGTGGGTGTGATGGGAATTGGCGGTCTGGGTCACTTGGCCATTAAGCTTGCCTCGGCCATGGGTTGCCATGTTGTTGTTTTCTCTAGTTCCGAGGCCAAGCGCGAGGAGGCTTTCAGCTTCGGTGCCTCCGAGTACCATGTCTTCCGTGCTGGAGAGGAACTCAAGGACTGCAAGCCTGTCAACCACCTGCTGCTTTGCGGTAGCGCTAATGTGGATTATTCTTCGTAAGTTGTGACAGTCCGGACGGGAAACTCGATTGAATTTCGCTAATATAGTATCTTTAGCTTGATCCCCCTGATGGATGTCCATGGATCTATCTACCCTCTCACCGTTGACTTTGCTCCCTCTCCTATCCCTCTCCTTTTCATGAACATCAAGGGTATCCGTGTCCAGGGATCCCTTGTCGCTTCTCGCCGCAGCCTGCGCACTCTCGTGCAGTTTGCCGCTGAGAAGAAGATCGTGCCCACTAAGATGACCTTCCCTCTGAACAAGGAAGGTGTCGAGCAGGCCATGCAGACCCTCCGTGATGGCAAGATGAGATACCGTGGTGTTCTGGTTCGCCAGTAAGCGAATATTTTCATGTGAGATATGAACGACATTCAAACTAGCATTAGAGACACATAAATGGAGCGATTGGAGTTTACCTTTACACTATTCCGTATCTTCATGTCATCCAAGACCCCCGTTGGAAAATTGATTTTGAAATCAATTTTATTGTCTAAAATACTAAAGCTCGTAGTTCTGACATATGACGAGTACCATAAATGGCGAGTAGTAGTAGCATCACCCTGGATACCGACCAGAAATAGAAACGAACTAGGTGATTGGATCGTAAGACCTGAGTAGCTATGCACTGAAGCGGAAGATCATAATAGGGTGAGCCTACTTTCTTTGAGTGGACCCGAGCTTCAAGTTGACAGCGCAAGATCAGCAAGTTTCCGCGGCTCGGTCTCAGTGTTATCCAAACCAGGACCCCGCTAGGTCCACCGAGATCTGTAGAAGTGTTAGGACTGTTTAGTAGTAGGTAGCAGTCTTGACCAGGGAGGATCTGGTGAATCTAGGTCTAGCTTGTACCCATTTCTATAGTATCAGCGATCTCCGAATGGCATTATGGCTATCTAATCGTACAACAGAGTATCGACTCTATAGTATGAACCGTGAGAATCCAGTGAACATCTAAAGGCAAGTGATCAAGCTGAGCGCACTTTAAACTGAGGAGCGGTCTTCCCCGTAACAACACCAACCGTATTCCTAACCTCCAAAGTATGGAACTCCGCCAATATGCTCTTCATCTCAGGCTCTCCAATACGCAACTGCTCCAGGACCTCCGTCACCGCAGAATAAAGAATGGGAATACTACCATCCTCAATCTTCACGGCAATACCAACACCACCACGGGCACCAAGTTGCGTCGTCCACTTGGACTGCTTCACTCCAATCCCATAGCATCCATCAGCCCCAAGCTTGCCAATGACTTCGCCTTGGAAGGCTTTCATGAGGATAGTGCAGAATCGTCCTTCACCTCCGACATTCTCGGGATACCGAGCCATAGCATTGAAAACACGACTCATGTGAGTGACTCTGCTGGCATGATCTTCTTTCCCATTTGTAGCAGATAAATCTTGACTCGCAGCCGTAGCGAACGAGGCATACATACGCGCGAGACAGTTCAATGGAAAAGCCGGTGCTGGAAGATTACACCCATCAAGACCCCATTTCGATTCCCCAGGCTCCAATCCACAAATGTCATCGACATTCCTCCTAATACGTTCTTGAAGCGGATGGTCGGGTAAATGATAACTTCCGATATCCGCCTCCAATGCCTTCGCAGCGGCAATCATACCAGCATGTTTACCGGAACAATTGCTGCAAACTGGCGTGGGGGTGAAATCAGCTTTAATCCAGGCATGATGGACGGCCGGTGAGACTGGAACGTGTCCGCCACATTGGAGATCTTCTTCTGAGGCGGAGATTGAGGAGAGGATTGCTCGTGCTCGAGAAATGTGGTGGTCTTCGCTGCTGTGCGAGGCACACATCAATGCTAGATCGGCATCGTTGAGATGATATTTTTCCAGGGCCCCGGTTTCGAGGATGGTGAGGGCCTGGGCGGGTTTTGCTGCTGATCTGGCTAGAGTGAGTCTGTTTGGATCTCCGACGCTATATAGGAGAGTGCCTTCATTGTCGACGATGGCGGCGTGAACTGCGTGGCGGTTTTCCACGACGCCTCCTCGGTCTGTGACTATAAAGTCTGTTGATAGCGGGGTTCGCATTATCTTGCGTATGAGTGTTTGATAGGTTAATGTGAGACAAAGGATTGGGCCGAAGGTCATAGACTTTTAAATTCAAGATAGACTTTGATCTTGTCTTTTTTTCTTTCCACGGCTCTTCCCACGGTGGCGGGCCGCGTTAGGAAGCTCATTTGTGTGTTGATCGGCAAAGTCCGACCGCAGCGAACGGATCTCGTCTATTTGGATTTGGACTGAAAAGTCGGATATAGAAATGAAATAATACGTGTCTGATGATAGAGTGGAATGGAAGATGAGACAGAGATAAAAAAAAAATCGTGTATGTCTGTATGTGCTGTGTGTGTATGTAAATGATTGAAGCTTCTAAATGACAGAAAATGAAATCCCTCTAATGTGCACGCTGTATTAAAGAAAACGCTCAGTAAGCAAATTTTATCCCAAAACGCCAATATTAATCGCTCAGTGATCGCTGCAATGATAATCCAATATGTAATCATTAAATGGCCGTATGTATGATCAGGGTGTGCGGGAATAGATAGCAAGGAAATGGTGAAGGAAGTGGGTGAAGACTAGAAGCTGAACAAACCGGTACGCTTCTTGCCGTAAGGATAGACGACGAGGGCAGCAATGAACAAGCCAACGGTGATACCAATAGCAACCTGAATCATTCCGAAACCAAGACTGGCGACGGAAGTTGCAGACAGGCTGCTACTTGAGGAGCTATTGCCGGAGGTTTGAAGATTGTGTCGAACTTCATCGGCATATTTGATGCCGGCGATGAGAGAACCACTGGAGGCCAGACCGGAGGGCACAAGCACGAAGATACCCGGGAGGATAGCAGTGGCAGCATGTCCATGCCACAACCGGCTGTATAAATTACCGAGAACACCGATGGTGAATGCACCAACAGTATTGGCGACCTCTGAGTTGGAGCCGAGTTTAGTCGTGCTGAAGTAGTTGGTGATATAACCTGAGACGGCAATGACAACCATGACTGGCATTTGCTTGAATTTGCCCTGATTGACAATGGCGAGAAAGACTGCGTAGATAGCAACAAAAGGAAACTGTCGTGCGTATTCAGATCCATAGATACTGACGTTGGAACATGTAGATGAGGATGTAGCATTCCCATCCATGAGACCATATATCGTGGTGCCCACAGTGATGCCATATCCAAGGAAGAGTGAATAGATAATAGCGTAGACCATGCGAATCGACCCGGCGATCATTTGATGAGATTGCAGTTCCAGACTGCTACAAAGAACCATGAAACCGGGGAGAATAAGTGCAATAGATGATTGAGCCATGGCAGAGAAACAGAAGAGCTCTTCGGAAGTTCCATTGCGGGTGACTTTGATACTTCCAATAGCTCGCGCAATAAAGGAGGTCAGCACGGCGGCGGTGACTTCGAAGACGTTGGAATAAAGAACAGAACGCGGGGCAAAGACATGCTGCATTAGCCCAACTAAACAGCCTAGAAGAAAGATGATCGGCATGTCGATCGGACGTGCTTTGAAAGCGAAAGGACCGACAGTGGCGCTAGCTAGACCATACATCAAAACAATCATCCACTTGTTGAAACGTGGCTTTCGCTGCATGATCTCATCTAGCTCCTGAGTGGCTTCCTCAACACCAATCATATCATGGACGACGTTCTTGTAAACGTTGTGAGTATCTGCAAGGCGACCGAGATCGACACCTTGAACCATGCGCACTAATTTGACCTCAGCGGTGCGAGTGACTGGATCGTCGAAGGACATCATCATGCAACCAGGGAGATACAAAAACTGACCGGAAACCTCGAGTACGCGAGCAGTCATCTGCATGTATTCCTCGAGTCGGTGAGTAGGTGCACCGTAGCGCATAAGCGCTCGGCAAAGCTGCATGATATATCGTTGACGAGCGAGGATCTCAGCAATATGCACAGTGACCCGAATCTCATCTTCCAGACGAGTCTTGCGCTTTTTCTTGTATTTCTTGCCGGGCTGAACAGGTGCTGCGATTCCGGGTAAAGTCGTGCTACTGAGGTTCATAGAGGCGTCGACGAGGGACGATGTAGATCGATGTGCAGGTTTCTTGTACCATTTGATCTTTTCCTTGCGAGGCGTGGCAGAGCCAGAAGGAGCGACAGATGCGGGGACCGACGGGGAAAGCGAGCCCTTCTTGGGGGTAGTTGCACCGGAAGAGAAATGAGTGTCACTATCCGAGTCATCGGTAATGACACTCTCTGGACGAGATGAGCCGCCCGTCGAAACAGCCTGAAGCTTCAACAGCTGGGCAAGAATACCGCTGCCGCCAGCCAGCCCGCTTGATCGTCGACGCGCGAATCCACGCAAGACGCCCTCAGGAGTGGTCTGGCCCGACCGCTGGTATGCGCCGCGCGGCTTACGTTTGCGCTCTTGGGCCTGGGTCATGGTTCGCACCAGTCGATGAGCCTCTGCCGTTGGCGCGGCCACAATGGGTTGGACGCCACTCTCCAACGCCTGAAGCCGATCGGCATCCTGACGGGCACGCCGTGCTTGCAATTCCTCGAGCGGAATACCATTGTCGAAATCATCGGGGAAGTACGAAGCATTCAACGCCTCACCTTCATCGGGAGGACGACCTAGACGTTCTGTAAGGCGAACCGTTTTCTGGCGCAGGAGCTGACCAGCAGCTCGAAAACGCTCTCTTGCTGAAGCAGTCCGTTCCACGAGACTATGCTTCTCATCCTCCGTGGGCTCTGCCACATTTGCATCCTCATCTGGTGTTCGACCGCCTGTCAAACCGCGAGAGAAAGAATGCGTGGGGGCTGGCGGGGTGATGCTTCCGGACGGAAATTCTGGAATCTCCGGCGGTGGCAACAAAGGATGATGTGAGGCATCGGATTGACCGGAGAATACACGATGCGAGTCATTCTGGTCTGCTTCTTGATCATGACCATGACCATGATGGAATTTCCCACTCACCGAACGACTGATGGAACGAAATCGTACTCGTGGGGATCGAATTGGTGGGGTGGGTTGCTGCGTCTGCGTCTGCGTGTCATGCAGCCCCGCCTCGTATTGATGAACATCTGCAGTAGCTTCACGTTCAAGACTTTGTCGAGACGATGGATTGAGTGTAGGACTTGAAGCAGGAGGCAGAGGGATTTCGTCAAACTCCTCGGTCGGGCTAGGATGCGGATTGGAAAGGACTGGAGAGGACATGGAGCGAGAGTGTATATGAGGACCAGATGGTCCAGAACGAGTGGAGAGAAAACAATATGGAAACTCAAAGAGGATTGAGATATGGATGGAATGATAAGAAGAAGAGAATCCAGGAGGAAATAAAAGGAAAAGGAAAAGGAAAAATACAAATACAAAAGATCAGCAATGAAAGCAAAGGAGAAAAAAGTAGACAAGCCGGAAATATCAAGTCGAACAGCAGTGGAGACGAAAGCGATCACAGGCGGATACCAATGGAGAACCTTGGGATAGACTGGAGATAAAGGAAGAAAGTTAGCATAAAATCAAATAAAAATAAAAAAGAATAAAAAAATAAAAAAAATATCCGATAGTCTAGAATCAGATCGACCGGAGATCCTCTATCAACTACAACAATTTAACTACAGTCTACTACAGTATACTCTACTCTACTCTACTCTAGTATGTACTGTACATCTGACTTCTTCCACCTTCCACTCTTCCCTTCTTTTTGCCTCCTCTCCTCCACTTCAACCACTCTCAACTTCCTCTCATTCAGTCACCCCTGACTGATTTAACCGTTTCTACCAATAATGATGCCTAACTGAGCACACGTACCACCGTGCATCACCCTTGGCCTGGTGGGTCAAGTGGCGAGCTTGGACCGATTCTTCCGATGGTTCGTTCCAGCTTCTATCTCTCCTTTCTAGCGTCGTGCGAAGCCTAATACGATCTAGCCCTCCCTCTAAACTCGGTTTAGCTCTATCGCTTCATGTTTTTCGAGCACAGAAAAGCCGGGATTTGGTTGACCCTAGCAATGCCCGTGCTATCTTTCGCATCCACAGTTGGGCACAACCATGTTTTCTTCTCTTCTTTTTTGCTGTTTTGCGTGCTTTTCACAGACCTTCCGACGGAGATCCCGGCCTGACGATCACAGGCTCCACGAGAGTTTCAATGCAATCTGCGATAGCCACCTCCTGAGCTCAAGAAGCTGATGTGGATTCTTCGCAAGGAGGCATGACAGCACATTGATCCACCATGATGGGATCATCCAGATATTACTACAGTACAGTGCACTTACAACAACATTTTGACAAGTGGAGACAATGATAGGGAGTTTTCAGCCAAGCGCCCCGGTTATACATAGAAACAGGGTCCACTCGCCGAGAAAGAAAAGGAAAAAAAAGGGAAACATTAAAACACACTGTTCAACATTACGAATTGCCTAGACATGACAAGAAGAAGGGAGGGACTATCCCCTCCACCTTTCAAAGGAAGTGGACCCCTCGACGAATCGATTCCAATTCTTTAACGCCTATGATGTGATGCTCAAAAGTCCAGAACGCCAATCTTTCCCCTGCCCCTCGTCACAGATTGCAGACCTCAGATCTCACATTCGTCGTGCATGTGCATTTGCCTCTACGAAGATATCAGCCATCCGATACCTTGGCGCATTGATGCATGACATATGCTATGCAGGAGAGAAAAGAAGAAAGGGAGGAAAAACATGGCAATGCTGTTTATTCCTCCGAGCGCTTCTGATCGGGCAATACCCAGCCATTCAAGTATCCTACACTCGCATTTAGATATGTCGCATATCCCAACCATGCGTAGTACGGAGTCATCAACCAAAAGGCCGTGCGGTCGGCGGTCCACCAGTTGGCCATAAGCAGCGTCACGTTGCCGACTAGGAGGGCCATATCGCCCAAGGCCGTGGCTGGCCGACCCACTCCGAAGAACAATGGCATCCAAAGGAAGTTGAGAGCAAGTTGACTTGTGTACAGTGTCTGGGCCGTTTCGTTTGCATCACGAACCGCCAGTGAAACCGATGAAGCCGCCGTCTTGGTTGCGTGGTGCGCGGCATATCCCATCATCCCATACAGAACGGTCCAGACAGGGGCGAAAAGCCAAGCCGGTGGGTTGAGCGGTGGTTGTCGCAAATCGCGGTAGGTTTTTTGTGTCTTATTCCCTGTACATGCAGTGTCAGTATGAGAGAATTCCAGGATCCAGTGTGATTGAGTGTAATGCAATGCAATGTAATAGCCAGGGGAAAGTCACTCACGGTTGACAAGCAGCGCAACGGCCGTTCCACCGAGGACGGGCGTGGCGATCGACAACAGCGGTGAGGTAAAAACCCCTTGTGGGAGAGCAAATGACCACGGCATAATCACCCAATCTCGCGATATTTCGATATTCTCTGTTTGGAAAGATATACTGGGGTGATTTTTCTGCGACGAAACCAGGAAATGCGGCTTTAAAGCGGGCGCGATGCCGGTCGATCGAGATCTGGCGATTTACACTGTCACTACGTCACCGATCATGTCTTTTGCCGATGGAGCGAGTCACTTTGCTTAGACAACGAATGTCTTGTTTACTCGGCAAAAGGTCACGATTGCAATTACTGGCTCTTGGTGTCTCGATATGGACGAAATTATTACTCCAGGTCTGATTGTTGATGCCTAGTCGGCCACAAGTGAGGCTTTGCTTTCACATTCTAGAGCATCCCGGTTATCTTTGTGTGACTCATGCTCGATCGAAAAGGGCATTGCTCGACGGGGACTTTTCAAAATGCTTGTCTATCTGCTCTAGTCTTTGCCACTAGCTTGAAACGAATGAGAAGACTGCTAAGTGACCGATCAGAAGAGACCAGGGACGATATAAAATGATGCAGAAATGACAATAGAGAGAGAGTAAAAGTGCTTGGTTTAGTTGGGCATCGGCGACTTTATTCTTCTTGATTTAAGTCGAATTTGCAGTCTACAGGATGCCATTGCGTCTTCTGTGCCTCCATGGATGGGGCACAAGTGAGAAGGTGAGCTCTTGGTTTTCATGGTGAACGCTGGACTGCGTGACGACTAACGGAAGTACCTGGAAGATCCTACGCTCGCAATTGAGTACAGACTACCCTGGTCCGAATACATCCGGGACTTTGCACCCTGATTAATATTTATCATCCATAGACGGGCTCATCGGTGATCTACAGAAAGACAACACGGCTACCTTTCACTTTTTAGAGGGCGACGTCGACTCCGACCCCGGCCCTGGAATCGCCGGATACTATGACCGCCCGTTCTATAGCTATTACCGGTTCCCACGGACCTTTTCCCCTGAAGATGCCGATGAGTCGGACATCTTAGAAGCGTATGAATTACTGTACGAGACGATTTCATCCCATGGTCCTTTCGATGGTGTGTTAGGATTTTCACATGGCGGCACATTGGCGGCTGGATTCCTCATCCATCATGCAAAAGAGCAAAAGAAACAACAACAGAATCGAACCATATTCTTAACAGGGGAGCCCAATACCTTATTTCGCTGTGCTATCTTTGTCAATTCCCTGCCTCCATTTCACATGGACCCTGGTCATCCTCCAGTCATAGACGCGGATTTGGATGGCTACATTACCATCCCCTGTGTAAACATTGCAGGTGCACAGGATCCACTTTTCAACTGCTCTCTCGCTCTACATCGAATCTGTGATCCAAGCTCTTCGACTTTCGTTGTGCATGGCAAGGGTCATGATGTTCCCACGGATCAGAAAAATGTAGCCATTATGGCATCTGCTATCCGCAAGTTGTCAATCCAGATATCGACAATATAAGCAATCGTAGAAACATTCCGAATCAAGCAAATGGATCATAATCAACTGAGAAAAAGATGAACGTGCGAAACCCTTTATGCGCCACTCGGCGATTTCCAAATCACCATCACTTGACTTTTCATTGCAAATATTCCGGAATGACTAGCATTCGCAAATGACCCGACAACAGAGACAATATACAAGCCTCTACAGCTATTAGTCCTGGAACAAGAATATCGATGGCCTGACAATTCATTACATTTTCTTTCACATATCCCATTTGTCTATCAATTTTCCTTCGTGACAAACAAACCCACTGGCAGCAGGATCGGAGCTCCACCATGCAAGAAATTCCCATCGCACTTCAGACATCCGACTCCAAGTTACTGGTAGAATGTAACATGTTAAATGAAACAAGTGCCTCTGAGGATGCAGCTCAAGACCTCAATGAAGCCCTGTCTATTCTAGCTGAAGATGCCTCTATGCCAATCGCGGTTGTAGGAATGGGGTTCAGAGGCCCTGGGAACGCAACCACCGTGGACAACCTCTGGGAAACATTGCTGGAGCAGCATGAAGAATGGTCGCCTATCCCAGCGAAGCGATGGAATCATTCGGCATTTTATCATCCAGACCATGCACGCCATGGCACAGTGAGTTTACCGGTCTCCAAGACTATTCAGTTAACCTAATTCGTTAAAGATCAATGTAGAAGGGGGGTATTTCCTCAAAGAGGATATATCCCTCTTCGATGCGCCATTCTTCAACATGTCCAGTGATGAAGCAGCAGCAATGGATCCTCAGCAGCGACTATTGCTAGAAGTTACGTATGAGGGACTAGAAAACGGTAGGGACTTATAAACGGAGTGTTTGGTACTGTACTGATTTCATTTCAGCTGGAATATCTTTACACCAGGTCACCGGAAGCAAGACTTCATGCTTCGTTGGATCGTTTTCCGCCGATTATACCGATATGCTTCTGCGAGATCCCGAAACCGTACCGATGTATCAATGCACCAATGCCGGACAGTCTCGTGCGATGACAGCAAACCGTATATCCTACTTTTATGACCTGAAAGGTCCCAGTGTCACTGTGGACACGGCTTGCTCGGGAAGTCTGGTCGCTTTGCATCTTGCTTGCCAGAGTCTCCAAACTGGAGATGCAACAATGGCTATTGCAGCGGGTGTGAATGTCATTCTTAGTCACGAGTTCATGTCAACTATGAGTATGATGAGGTATGAAATTATCTATTTGCAAGTTTGGATACAGTATCTGACAGTTGTGAAGATTCCTGTCCCCAGATGGACGTTGTCAAACATTCGATGAGAAAGCCAACGGTTATGCACGAGGTGAAGCCGTTGGATGTGTTCTTTTAAAGCCTCTGGACCACGCCCTCCGAGATGGCAACACCATTAGGGCTATCATTCGAGGAACCGGGTCGAACCAAGATGGTCGGACACCCGGTATCACTTTACCCAGTAGTCTCGCTCAAGAAACATTGATTCGAGATGTATACGCTAGATCTGGGTTATCTCCTGGTGAGACTGATGTCGTGGAGGCCCATGGCACGGGTACACAAGCTGGTGATCCTCTAGAAGCCAGTGCAATATCCAGGGTATTCGGAACGGGACATTCCTCCGAGAACCCGGTGCATATTGGATCTATAAAGACGAATGTCGGCCATCTAGAGGGGACGAGTGGAGTTGCCGGGGTCATTAAGGCAATCCTCATGCTGGAAAACCGAATAATTCTCCCGAGTAGGAATTTCGAGACAATAAACTCTCGTATCCCGTTGGAGGAATGGAAATTGAAGGTAGGCTTTTGGGCAACCTGCATATCAGATATGCTAAGTGATTTTACTCTACTAGGTGCCGGTCTTTCCTGACCCCTGGAACAAATCAGGGCCACATCGTGTGTCGGTAAATAGCTTCGGCTATGGAGGTAGCAACGCTCATGCTATCCTTGAAGAAGCCTGCAGCTATCTATCTGCTCGTGGATTAGACAAGTGGCAAATACGCCCATCAAAAGCGAGTTGGAGGAGAGAAATTAGGAACAACATTTCCCCATATACATCGTCTAGTATCAGGCAACGCATCTTCCTGATCTCGGGATTCGATGAAGATTCATGCAAGGCACAAGTTCAGTCTATCGGTGGTTATCTCGCAAGGAACGAAAGCGTCGCCGACAATGAATTACTGGACGATGTTGCATATACCTTGAATGAGCGTCGATCACGGTTCATGTGGAAGACTGCAGTCACTGGAAGCTCGGTCCAGGATCTGGCAGGCTCACTTACAAGCGATTCAAAACCTCGAATTTTCCTAAAGAAGCCAACATTGGCTTTTGTCTTCACAGGCCAGGGGGCGCAATGGCCTGGCATGGGAAAAGAATTGCTGGAGGCATTCCCTGTTTTCCTGGATTCAGTCTCTAAATTCGATAGCCTTTTGGCGGATATAGGAGCGCCATTCAAGGTACAGGGTATGTGAATCTATTTACTTACCGATGGTGACCGAGAGCTTGAAATACTGATGGAGAAGAATGCATAGACGAGATATCCAAAGTTCCTGAAGAATCTCAATTGAATCATCCCCTTCTGAGCCAAACGGTGTGCACAGCTCTACAAATATCTCTCGTTGACCTTCTGTCATCGTGGAACATATACCCCGACTCGGTCACTGGCCATTCTAGTGGAGAGATAGCTGCGGCATATGCAAGTGGTGCGTTGACTATGGAAGACGCTATGAAAGTAGCCTACTTTCGAGGCTTATGTGCAAGCAAGATTCTGGATTTGCCGGATGTACATGGTGCTATGATAGCCGTTGGCACGTCTCCCGAGGGGATCGAGCCGTACATAGCGGGTCTTGTTTCGGGGAAGGTCGATGTGGCTTGCATTAATAGCCCATCAAGCGTCACGATCTCCGGCGATACAGACGCAATTTTGGAGTTAGCCGACAAATTGAGGAATGACTCCGTGTTCTATCGGCGTCTAGCTGTGGGCGTGGCATACCACTCGCATCATATGGAACTAGTTGCAGAGGAGTATCTCAATGCAATCATGAATATAACCCCACGGACGCAAGATATTATCACAGAAGACACATATCGGCCCTATCCGGCATCTATGTTTTCCTCTGTGACGGGGAAGAACATTCGACCAGAGGAATTAGATTCCCAATACTGGATCACAAATTTACTTGGGCGAGTTAATTTCTCTGACTCGCTGAAAGCTTTATGTCTTGAAACAAATAACTGGCATCGACAACCGGGCCTTTTCAAGAAGCGGAGGGAGAAAAGGATAGGTCCGGCCCAAAAAGCAAGCGTGGACTGTCTCCTTGAGATTGGCCCTCACTCAGCACTTTCCGGACCTATAAGGCAGATTCTACAGTCGAATGTCAAGTTAGGTAGCGCCGAAATATCTTATATCAGTATCCTTTCACGAGGACAAAATTCTGTTGAATCAGCCATGGGTGCTGCGTCGACCATTGCATCCATGAATTATCCTTTAGATCTGTCCGCAGTCAATTTTGCGAAATTAACATCCGCACAAAGACGACCCCGGCTTCTTGTGGATATGCCTTTGTATAAGTGGAATCATACTAAATCCTACTGGGCCGAGCCACGCATGAGCAAAACTTATCGGAATAGAGAGACACCACGAACTGATTTACTCGGAGCACCCGACAACATTGCTTGCCATTTTGAACCTCGATGGCGAAATTATATCAAAGTTTCCGAAATCCCCTGGATCGTTGATCATAAGATTCAATCAGACGTTGTCTTCCCGGCGGCGGGTTATTTTTGTATGATAGTCGAGGCCGTGACACAGACAACTGGAAATTTACATAAGATTTCTGGCGTGACTTTCAGGAATGTTTTCATTCATTCAGCACTGATAATTACCGGAGCTATCGGGATTGAAGTTTTGACGACTCTTCGGATATTTGAAGAAACCTTAATGCATGACTCGGAGAAATGGTATAAATTCCATATCTATTCCGTTTCAAAAGACAACCGATGGTCAGAGCATTGCTCAGGCGATATTGGCGTCCAAATCGAATCTGATACAGAGGATGTGACAATTCACCATCTGGAGGATACATCCAAATCATCTGTCGGATCAATTCCACAAGGCACTCGAGTGGTCGACGTTGGCCAGCTGTACGAACGACTGCAACAAGTGGGACTTGAGTACGGGCCCTGTTTTGCGAATTTGACTAGTGCCCATGCAACGAAAAACGGAACATGCTTTGCTGAAGTGACCATACCAGATACAGCAAAAGTAATGCCAATGAACTTTCAATGGCCGTTGCTCATCCACCCATGTACTTTGGACAGTATCTTCCACTCCATTTTTGCTGCTTTGCCCGATGATATGGCTCTTGAAAAGGGTCCTATTATCCCAGTATCGCTAGAATATTTGCATCTTTCATACCAGCTCTCATCGAGACCTGGAGAAAAGCTGGGTGTCTGCACGGATGTTCGACCTGGTCTCAAGGGGCAGATTGTGGCCTCTATAATTGTTACCGACAACAACACCGAAGTGTGTAGTTTGAACCCGAAAATTTCAATCAATGGGTTGAGAGGTACACGGCTTGAAACTACCTCTAAGAAGCAAGAAACATCACAATATGTTCCACTTGCGTACGGCATCGAGTGGCGAGCTGACCCAATTTTCCTCTCCGAGGGTGATTTCTCCACCCTTAAAGGACAAGATGTTTACCGGGAACCACCCATGGCGAGAAGTGTATATGATCGGCAAGTCTCTATTCTAATACAGAATGCACTTACAGCATTTACGAAAGAGCATATTCAAAAGCCGGACCTGATATACGACAAATACAGAACATCGCTAGCTGAAATGATCCGAATGCACACCAATGACCCTAAAAAACCACTAGATGAAATAAGTGTGATGAGCGAGAAACCTTCTAGTCCAATGGGAAGGTTAATCAACACTATTGATATTTTCTTGTCTTCTTTATCGCAAATTGAAGAGGAGCCATTTGCTCACATTCATGAGAATCTTTCTAATGCCTATCACGAAGTTATCACGGCGGATGAAACATATAATACGGCGTCTGGGTATCTCAAAATACTTGCTTTCCAAAAGCCGGATATTTCGATCTTACAGCTGGGCGATGGCTCGGGTTGCCCTTTAAAGATTTTTATCGAGGCTTTATTAGCTGATCTGAATGACGAGGAGGGCGGGTTTTCTCCATTCGCAACGTTCACGATTTGGTGTGAAGACGAAGACGAATATGAACGAGCCAGAGCAAATTTGCAAAAGTGGGCAAAATGGATCAATTTCATGAAGGTTGAACAGAAAAAATACCTTCGAGATCGCCACACCTCTGAAATAGACAGATATTTCTACGATGTTATCATAGCACCGTACGGGCTACACTACTTCTCGTCGAAAGAAGAAGGACTCTCGATATGTCGCTCGATGTTGAATCGATCTGGGCATTTAATCATTATAGACCCTCTTCATCCTAGGGAAAGTATTCTCGACAATTTTTTGACAACAGCCTTGTTCTCATGGCCCACTGGAAATTTTGACCAGCCAAAGGGATTGAGAGATAACGCGGGAAATCTGGATACGGTCTTTCATAGGTCTGGCCTTGTGCAGAGCAATGTATCTGCCAGCAAGGAGAAGGGCGACCAAATCGGCGACTTGATTATTTGCCAACCACAAAAAGATATAAAATATCTTGGCAGAGAGCTCTTGATCATACAAGGAAATCAAAGTAAGAACTCTTTAGCTGAAAGTCTGAGGTCTTGTCTTTGGGATTTGTCACCGAGAGTTGAATTGTCAAATATCGCTGCTGCAAATACAAAATCAAAATTCTGCATCGTCATTAACGAAATGCACAACAACTTACTTGCGAATCCTGATCCAGAGACGTTTTCAAAACTGAAGGATATCTTCCTTTCCAGTGCTGGAGTGCTTTGGATCAGCAAATGTAGCACTCTCGACTGGGCGCTCCCTGAGCGCGGACTTGATGTTGGGTTCGCCAGGACAGCGAGATCCGAGTCCGCGGTGAAACCTATCATCACTCTTGATTTGGACGCAGAGAATCCACTTCCAGATCAACAAGTTCGCTGAATTGATCGCGAGGCTGATCCAGGAATGTCTTACCCAAGAAAGATACGAATATATGGATACAGAATATGCAGAAAGGAATGGGATCCTCTTTATACCCCGAATAATAGAAAGGCCAGGTCTCAACGAGGACTTGAAACACATCAACGAGCGCGAAATTCATTTCGAACAGCACTTCCGAGAAATTGACCGGCCAATACGTGTTTCTAGATCGAGCGGCATCAATTCACAGCCCCATCTCGCCGCGGACACTGTGATATCAAATATGCCACCCACGGGTTATGTCAGCATTGAAGTAATGGCATTCGGGCTGGGTGATTGGGACACCCAAGAAAACGCAGAAGAGTTCAGGGCTAGAAGCACCCTAGGCCTTGAATGCAGCGGCCGAGTTCTAGCAGTTGGAGCAGGTGTACAAAGTCTTTCAGTGGGTGATCGCGTAGCTTGTCTCGGAGTCGGCACTGCCAGGAGCTACTATCAAGACAGGGAATCTGCATTCCAAAGAATTGAGGACTTCATGGATTTTCAAACGGCAGCGGCCGTTCCTGTGTCTTACACGACTGCATACTTCATCATGCATTATTTGACGCGAGTCAGGCCTGACGAATTCATACTCATTCAGGACGCTGCAAGCTTGCTAGGACAAGCGATAATTGAGATCTGCTGTATTCGTGAAGCCAGGGTTCTAGCCACTGTGAATGATTTGACACAGAAAGACCTTTTGCTGAGCAGATGTGCTATTCCACCCGAAAGGATCTTTATCGAGGACACAAACCATGTTATCAGGAATGTGCTAGAGCTCACCGGCGGTAAAAGAGTTCGAATCCTAATTTCCATGTCGAAGAAAGACCACCAAAAGTATCAAACCCTTCTCGAGTGTGTTGCGCCATTCGGGCACATGGTTTGTATTACAAGTGGTAGGCCTGGAGGCAATCTCTCTTATACCAGTGGCATCTGTGAAAATGAAATTTTCAGCAAGGCCAAGAATATTTCTCTCTCTCTGTTTAACATATTTGATTTTCAAAAGGATAGAGCGGACTTAGCTCGACAGATATGGTCAAAGGTTATCCAACATTTCAAGGACGGAAGATTTCACGGGCCCTCATCGTTATTTATATCCAGTATTTCAGACCTGTCTCTGTCCAATGCTATTCTCGACGAGCCACATGTGGTAGTGAACACTGAAAACAACGAATTGATCCAGGCAAGTAGATTTTTCACTTAAAGCAGCGAATACTAACAATCCCAGATGACCCGCCCGAAGCTTTCCAAAGAAATTTTGCGTTCAGACGCATCTTACCTTCTAGTTGGAGGACTGGGAGGCATTGGACGTGCAATAGCGCTATGGATGGCAGACAACGGTGCAAAGAACCTCATTCTGCTCAATAGAAGCGGGATAGCAAAGGAATCCGCGCATTCCACTCTCCAAGAACTTACCGTGAAAGGCGTGCAAGTCGATATTCATGCTTGTGACATCTCAAATGAGGCGGAAGTCAGACAAATGTTCCTCGATATTTCATGGGTTGCGCCACCGATTCGTGGGATTGTCCTTGGAGCGATGATCTTGAAGGTGTGACCCTTGTATAGATATGCGTGTGATATCTGCTAAATAAGGATCTAGGATATTCATATTGAGAGGATGACAGTGGACGACTATCTTGAGGTACTCCGGCCTCGATACAACGGGACATGGAATCTCCATCGACATGGCCCAACTGACCTGGACTTTTTCCTCATGCTATCTTCAATTAGCGGCATAATTGGGAACGCGACGCAAGCAGCGTACGCCGCCGGATCAGCATTCATGGACTCATTCGCTTTATATCGGAATACACTTGGATTACCAGCTACCTCTCTGGATCTGGGGACCGTGACAGATGTTGGATATCTCGCTGCAAACAAAGAGCTCGCGACCAAGATGGCGAAGCAGGGGTTTCAGGGCATGGATACGAAGACAATTCTGTCGCTTGTTCAGATAGCTATTGAACAGCCATTAAGTGTACGTTCTAACAAGTCTCAAATTATAACTGGACTGGGCGTGTGGATAGAAGGCCAGTCGTTGGGAAATTTTGACGCTCCGCTCTTTGCGCATTTCCGGAGACGATTCCGCTCTGAAGGTGTGGCAGATGGAGAAGCAGATAATACAGCTCAGGTGGTCCGAGATGCGTTGCGAGCGTCGAAGTCGCAGAATGAGGCTATCCCTATTATTTTTGAGTTTTTAAGCGCGAGGATTGCTTCGCAACTGGGGATATCCGTGGAAAGAATTGATCCTGCCAGCCCGTTGTCTGAGTTCGGGGTTGACTCACATGTGGCGGTTGAATTAAGGGATTGGATCAATAAGATGATGGAAAGCACTGTTTCGATTCTGGAGATTTTGGCGAGTGATTCGGTCCTGCAATTGGCTGGTCATATTGCCAGTAGATCTATGCTCATCGAGACTCGCGGTGACATTTGATACTTCGGGGTTGAGCTTGATACCTTCCAGTCCTGGAATGTAATGATTTACAAGGAACGTAGGTACAAGCATTTCAAAACAGATCTTTGTTTGGTAAATAGTCTATTAAACATGATAGTATTAAATTCTTTTTGGAGTTGAGAAGTGGCTCCTGATAGCATCTAGCGATACATGTTGGATATCCGTGGTCTGTCTATTGTTTCCGTTTTCATGTCGAGGCAAATATGTTCAGATAAATGGGAAAGCTATCACTCTGCTTTCTTGGAAGCCTTGGTCCGCAGCTTCATCAGCGCGTAGACCAGAGCATATGAGCTTAAAGCGAAGATAGCAACAATTCCTATGTCGCGCCATCCGTAGTAATAGTCCTTCAGATTGATGGTGTACAGATAATCGGAGCCTTTGGTGTATTGACAGACACGGCAGCTCTCATTAGCTTCGGGGTTGACAAGATTCATCCGAGCACCGATCGTGCTCATGTATTCTTTAAGGTATTCGCCACAAGTGCTGCCACTGGGTGGGTTGAAGATGGCGAACTCGCTCTCCTTGCACTTAACATCGGTCTCCCAGACATCAAAGACAAGCATGCTGCCCATTAGATAGTTGAATGGATTCAAGTAGTAGATCCAGTAGCGCCAGAATGCTTGAATCTGGGCGTATGGCACTAAGACACCACAGAAGGAAACGAGAGTACCGATGATGAGAGGGTTGATCAAAGCAGCAAATGTGGCGTTAGGGGCGTAGGCAGCGACGAATTGACCGATTCCAGTGTACACGAACTCGTAGAGAAGCATGACAAGGAAGGTTGCGCCAGCTTTGCTGGACTCACTGGGGAAACCAACAGTGTAGTACCAGCAAACGAAGTACAGCACAGCACAGATGCACAGATAGGGTAGTTCAGAAACAACTAGTGCAGTGACGAAGGCCACCCAGGAATACATCTTTGACTTCTTCTCACGCTGTTCGTATATGGAACGTCGCTCGATGAAAAGGGGTTGCAACTGGTTAATCACACCAGGCGCAACGAAGATGAAGTTGAAAATGGTGAAGAGACGAAGCTGCATATCACCGACACCATCGCCGATCATCCAGAAAGAGAAACCGTTGAAGAGAGCAGATCCGATGTGCAACGCAAGCTTGTTGTTAACATAGTCTGTATTGCGGAAAAGAGCTGTGCTCATACGAGTAGTCACCAGTTTAGTCTGTTCCCAGAGCGAAGTGGCGAACTCGCGGCCGTCATCGAAAGTACCAGGAGGGTTGGATGCAGCAGTACTGATGATGTTCTCAAGCTCTTTGAAGGATTTGGTATGTTCAGGAGACTCCAACCAGACCTGGTTCCAGTCACGACCTTGGCTGAGCTGACCAGATACAACATCAATCATATGCTCAGCAGGGTTTGTGTTAGGCGGACAGGGGGCACCATAGCGAGAGAAGTAGTTCTTGACAGTATTACCATTTTCACCGATATCTCCGAAGTATACAGTCTTGCCGCCCTTAGCAAGCAAAAGCAAAGTATCAAATTCGGCGAATAGCTGAGCAGAAGGTTGATGAATAGTCACAAGAACAGCTTGGCCCACATCGGCGAGCTTGCGAAGGAATCGAACGGTGTTGTATGCAGATTGACCGTCGAGACCGGAGGTTGGCTCATCAAGGAAAATAAGAATGCTTGGCTTGGACACAAGCTCGACACCAATAGTGACACGCTTGCGTTGCTCGACACTCAAACCGGCACCAACATAACCGACTAAAGTTTCGGCAAGGTCATGTAGTTCAAGAAGGTCGATGATGGTATCAACATACTTCAGCTTCTCCTCGCGAGGAACGTCCCGTGGTTGACGGAGCAGAGCAGAAAACTCAAGAGATTCGCGAACAGTTGCAAATGGTTCTAAAACGTCAAGTTGCTCACAGTAACCAGCAGAGCGCTGGAATGAAATCGGAAGCTCACGGCCATCGACCATGATAGAACCACGAATAGTTCCATCGGTCTTACGTTGAGCAAGAACATCGAGCAGGGTGGTTTTTCCAGCACCGGAAGATCCCATCAAAGCACCCAGCATACCTGGCTTAACCCATCCGTAGACATTGTCTAGCAGGACACGGTCACCAGTGGGGGTCTTAACTGTGTAGCTAAGATCTTTCCAAGTAAAGACGGATGTGTTGCGAACGAGCTGCTGGTCGATTTCCTCCTCAGTCTGTCCACTTTTCTCAACGGGTGCCTTGGTCTTTTCTTCCACCTGAGACTCTTCGTCCTGGGTTGGCTTAAGGGGTCGCTTGTCCAAACGTTCACGGGGAATGACCAGGCAGCTTCCGCTTTCAGCAGGAGATTGCCAGCGGCAAGTAGCGATAACAGTAACACCAACGAACAAAGCCCACCAAGCCCAGTTGATGCCGAAGTTGCGCCAGAGGTGTGCATGGCTGTAAGAAAGCGAGCCGAGATATTGCTCGCCAGTGACAACAGTAGCGCCTACCTGAGCACCACCGACACCAGCACAAGCTGCATATGTAGTGTCTTCGTAGCCGGGACCCATGGGGATAAGGTTGTTCCCAACGCAAGGAATGATCTTCTGTGTAAATTCGTTTGAAAGAAGAGCCTCGAAGCCGTAGGCAAGAGGATCAATCCAGAAGATCCAGCCCAGCCATGGGTGCATCTTGGGCTTCTGAATCATGTAACCAGTGTACATTATGAGAGCCGAAATGAGGAATCCAGAAACCTTGGAGGCACCATCGAAAGTAGTGAACAGCGCTCCGATGGCTCGGAAAAGAGCAGTCATAGCCTTTGAAATCGTGAGCAACATCTCAAGAAGAGAGAATAAATTGGAACCTTACCATAGTAGTAGCAAAAACCAAGATCCAGTATGTAAAGAAGGCCCCAGCAGACATTGTCAAACCGACCATGAAGTACACAACAAGTGCAAACATGCTGATCTGGAAGAGAAGTACGGGGATATCGGCGGTGATTTGAGCAATGCAAAAGGCGGCGGGGTGAAACATGGCAAAGCCCTTATGTTTAATCAAGACAGGGCGGCCGTGGAATGAGTCTGTGACCTCAGACATGGCAAGCAGACTGTGGTAGAGCAGGGAAAAGAAAAGAGCACCGGATTTGACGAACAAGCCCCCCGAGTTGTCAGGGGCGTTGTAGAAGAGCGAACCAGCGATGAGGGCTTGCGCCAAAGTAGCCACTTGCTTGATGATGAAAGTGGCCTTATCGCCCCAGATAATTTGGTATTGACGAGAGATACAGGCTTTGACCTGTTCAGTAAAACTGACAGTCAAGGGACTATTCTTGGGGAGCTGGTTCGAGCTCTCAAATGCGACACCATCCTTGAAATCTTGGGTCCTTTGGAGAGCAACGTCAGAGGTAGGGTAGTCATATTCCTTCTTCATATCGGCATAGATAGAAGACTTTTCATACTCTGACCGCAGAGCCTCTTTAGTGCGAGGGAAGCGATTCTCATATCCTTCGCGAATGCGACGCTCCGTGGGGACAGTCACTCCCGAGAGGAAATCGGCAACGTTAGATCCCTCGCGGCAGATGAATCCGGCTTCTTCCATGAATGGACGGGCCTGCTCGCGAGGCCCGTAGTAGACTTGTTCACCCTCATCGAGAACCAAGACTTTGTCGAAAAGATCGTATATACCATTGCCTGCCTGGTAGAGTGTAACAATAGTGGAAAGACCCAAAGTATCAGTCATCGCACGGATAGCCTTGGTCCATTCCAAGGCGGTACTGGCATCGAGACCACGAGTACTGTTATCCCAGCAAAATACAGATCCACGAGTTGCAAGGCATTCAATAATAGAGACACGCTTGCGCTCACCACCAGATACACCGCGGACATATTCGTTTCCAACCTTGGTATCCTCGGTGTGGGAGATGCCCATTGCTTCCATGAGAAACTTCTTCGAATCGTGGGCGTAGGTTGAGGCGGAATCAACGCCATTGGGAAGCTTGTAAGGGACCTTCAAACGGGTAGCGAAATCCATAGTTTCACCAACAGTGAGGGTCGGGAAGAAAAGCTCCTCTTCGGTGTTCATGACGATCTGTCCGCGGTAATTCCTGGCCTCGTCTGGAGTAAGCGAACCAAAACGCACGTCTCCCTCGACGGACTTGTATCCTCCACGGTGATTAGACAGCATCTTGAGTAAGGTGGTACAACCGGAACCAGGGCGACCCAGGACTAGAAGCATCTCACCGGGTTTGACGCAACCATGGCTGTCTCGGAGGATGGTCCGTAGTGGAGGCTTATTGCCGGACTCTTTGATATGCTTCGGGATGTTGAACTGGGAGAAGAAATTCTCATTGACGGCAGCTTCGGAACTAATGACGTCGACATTAAGATGCTGCCAGGTCACACCCAGTTCCTGGGGCTTGAATCCAGAATCTAGATCCCGTTGATGTTGTTCCTGGACACGCGAGAGGAGACTCCAATCGTTATGAACGCTAGGAACAGGGCTGCCTTTCTGGCTAGTTTTATGGGGGGTGTCTTCGCCGTAAACAGTGACAGCAGCACTGGCAGTTTCATCCTGAATATCATCCACCGACCCAAGATGGGCTGGAGGATGCAGGGAACCCTCCATGTTTGCTATGGTCACGGTATTGTGTGAAGGAGGGAAAAACGTGAAGAAAAACCGACAAATCTATTATTGGGGGGAGATCTTAGGTTCTTTATACAGACGCAAACCGTTTTACACCACAGCCAACCACTCTAGATTTCCGCTCAGTTTCAGAAAGGATAAGCCTAATCTGCTCACTCGCTCTTCCAGTGGGTCAATCCCGTCGGTCAATGCACCAAGCGAAGGTCCGAATCCATTGGGCAAAGTAGTATCCATTCTTCAGGTTTGTCAAGTTCTGCTGAGCCATACGCAAGACAGATCAATTTTCTTCCCTCCGGACATTGCCCCTAATATGGAGCATAGAGTCAGATTCAAGGCCCGTCTCGACAGCTCGCCCCACACGCAATGGGGTCAAAATTTCTGCGAACCACAACGTAGCGGACGAGACTGTGGAGCAAATGCGGCCGATCTTGAAGGCGAAAAGTTCCGCTGACATATCAACAGAGATTCGCGTTTGTATAGGAAACAAAGTGGTGACATGTCCTAGCCACAGATGTAGTTGGTTTGAAACTCGTCATAGAGATCATTTTTCAAGCCAATGGAATGGGTCCCTATCTCCGAGCAAGCAAAATTCATCAAAAAAAACAATTTCAAAAGGACCAACGGAGTCATCGGGTTTTGGGGGAGAAGTCGGAGATTCGCGATGCCAAGCCCGCCGATGCCACGCGGTAAGCCCACAGACCCCGCTGAGTAAGCGGGATCGGCGGAGACCCTGCGAAAGACCGAAACATTCGGACTCTTCTGCTCTAACAACATACATCCACACTACTGTACAGAGTATGTGTATCATACATATCAGCCAGACCTGCTCTTATAAATTCTTGAATTACATGGGCGAAATTTTGCTTACATTAAATCATCTCAATATCTATGACATGCATTCGACAGTCGAATTACTCCATAGTACATAGACACAAGCCTCTTTCTAGCATAGCAGCCCGATTTGACTAATTCTTCTAAAGTGCCCACTTAACTCAATGTAAATCTCCTAGATAGCTTGATCAATCAATCAATGTTCGTCTTTATTTCATATCTTTCGGGTTACAAATACATGCAAGAGTATTCTCTCCTGCAACTAGGTGTCTACCAATCATGGTATTGACTCAACTCTTCGAAATTCCAAAGTCCTCTTTCACATGATTCTCTAGCAACATCCATCAATATCATCTAACTCTCTCTTTCATTTCATTCTCAGTGTTTCGCTGTCATATTCCTTCAACTTACCACTCACGTCTTCCACACCATTACCAACTCCTGCTCGGAAGCAAGGTTGTCTTTCCAAATATATATGCGGTATCAACTGATCCTCCTCAACTCCCGCACGTTGACCCACGTCTTGGATATAAGATCTATGTCCTCAACTTCCAAGCAGTCTACGATCTACGATCAAACTCTGTGATATGTCAATCAGTGCCTCGAACCCCTAATCGAGTAATTTGTACCAGGACATCATCCATCCAAGCCCGTCTTCACAACCGCCAGCCTCGATTCATTTCTCCTCCACTCCTTTGATCCGAACGATAACATCTAGTCCATCGATTCACAATTCTATAATTCCTTGAACACGCGGTCTGTCATTTCTCTGGATCATCTTTCGAAAGAATTTTTGCTGACATTTTGAGCCTAAGAATCATCTTCCTCGCGTTCGGAACTCCCACACGAAGGGATTCCTGAGCCCATCTCACTCAGCCATTATTGCGGGATATCAATATCCTCACCATCACGACACAGGCTAGTCTTCGAAAAGGCTAAGCCCCAGTGACCCACCATTTTTTCTCATTTATTTCATATACGCCCCGACCAACTGACAAGATGTCTGGCCAAGGGATTCCCGCAAATCCATCAATCTCTTCGTCAGCGAACGAGATGAGCAAGTTCTGCCAGAAATGTAAGAGACTTCTCCCGATCAGATACTATCAAAAGAGAGGCGCTGTCCTCAAAACGTGCTTCGAATGCCGTGACAAGTGCCAATATGTGAGATTCTCTAGTCAACCACGAAGTGAAATGCCCTGAGCTAATCAAATTGTGTAAGAAAAAGAGGGCCAGAAGACGAGCATTGGCGGAAATTAATGCACATCTAATCAGCGATCCCGATCTCAATAGAGCTGTGGTTGAAAACAACAATGGCCGGCGACTTACCTCATCCTATGCACCATTGAATACTGCTGTGAGAAGTACCGGTAGTACTTCAGAAGTCATGCACCATATCACGCCCGTGTCAATGCAAGGGGAACCTGACTCACCGAGTGCCATTGTCGAACAAGAGAAACCTCCAATTGAAAGGAAAGATATTATCCTGGAAGCTCTCGCCACAATGAGAAAGGAAATTGACAAGATCAGTTCTTGTGTGGAAGACATGACGTTCGCTGCCCGCTCTCAGAATGACACCGATACAACCGCCCTCACAGACGATACACATACCCCGAAATTGATCAAGTCCGACGCCGATAGTGGGATCGGTGAGATGACACGCGAAGAAAGGTCAGACGTATCAGATCCGAGATTTTTTATCTGTATGCATTGTGAAACACCTCGCAGCGTGGGTTTAAAATATGACGGCATCTGTGTATACTGTTTAGATCAGCAGCAGAGGTTTTGCATAGAGGGAAATCATGAGGCCGGTTTTGATGAATATTTCGATGACTATGGGAACGAAACTGATGCGTGCAACTACTGCCGCGCAGCAATTGAATCGGGGAGCATTCAAAGCATCGAGTAATATCGGCGGGCGGTGTTGATCTTTCTGGCTTTTTTTGAGATGTGATTTGCTCGCTTTTATGGCGACTGGCATATGATACATTTTGCTGCATCTTTCTGCATGTGCGTTTTATCCGATTCGTTCGCAATGACGTTTTCCATGGAAGAGCAGCATCGAGCAGAATATCATTACTGAAGCTATCAAAAAGTTGATCTTGTTATTGTCAGAATACCGATACGGTCATCGCGCATCTGAAAGGGTCGGTAGCCTGGTAGCTACCCGGTTAGGTAGCTTAGTAAATGTTCTGATTGGTGACTTAATCCATATCGGGTTTAGTAGGAGGGTACTAAAAGAGTTCTTGGAAGAGTTCGGCGTAAGAGTGGGACACACCGAAACATTGCAGATCGGAGATAAAAAAGAAGGTGACCGTAAAAAGTACTGTTTAGCGATTCGGACAGTTAGATGCCCCGACTCGGGCCGCTGTTCGCTGATTGGCTCCATAATAAAATTCCACTTTAAACACCCCAAGATCAGATAACAATCTTTATGGGACTAGACTAAATTCGGGTTAAGACATATTCTCTTCTTTACAAACCGGAACTTTGTTACACACCAGTGCATGGTAGGTCACATCGCATAGACAACTTAAGTTCTTGACACTTTGCAGGAGGCTTCACCGAAATTTCCACGAGGCACCTGAGATGCATCTTTTTTTGGTTCTGCAAATCAGCAGAATGTGATGCATAATAAATTCCCCTGAAAACAGCCGAGAGCTTTGAATTCTGGGTCCTCAGAATTCCCACGGCCTTGCCTTATGGAAGAAGCATAAACTAGACATTCCAAAGACTTCAGCTCGTAAAAGAGATCTCACATGGCAGCCTTCAGGAATAATATCCAAAATTAGGAGGACATGCACTATCAAAACGACTCGGGCTAGCCCGAACTGAGAGCGAAGTAAATGCTACACTTCATGGTATAGTATAACCGGAGCAACCATGACCTGAGCGGATCATAGGAATTAAATCTCAGCGTGCGGCATTATAGCAGGTGCTGCTAACTAGCAGGATTAGCTACGAATCCATTCCTCATGGATGACTATTGGGGAGTACTGAAAATCTTTGGGTCACATTTCTCGAATCTGCTGAAAGCATATATACCGCGCGATCTCACCCTTCTTACTAGCCCACTCCAATTCTGATACAGCTTCTTCCAAAGATCTCATATCCCAAGCATCTTCATCCGACATATATGGCTCATCGCAACCGGGAAGCAATGGTAATGTTTGAACAGGCATTGCACTTTGTAACGCGTCAAGCCGATGTGAAAGATCTTGTTGGGCGAGTCGTTGCATCGACGTGCACGCCAGGACGTGTCGGAGATCCGGCTCTAAAGCCCGAGCCTCCTTTTGAATTTTTTGTAGAGAGAGTTCGCAGAGTCGGTATGCGAGTTGGTCGGAGTCTGTGGTGGGATTGGCGGTTGAGAGTGGGTTTGTGGTTGTGGTTATTTGAGCGATGCAAATTGGAGAAGGTGAAGGTTTTCTGCGTGGTTTGACGGTCGGAGAGACATTTCTCACGAGTAGTCTTGTGCAGTGCATGATTGATTCAAGTTTGAAGTGTTGGCACACTGATGGAGTATGTTTTAAGATGCCAATGTGGAGTGTAGATGATTCGGTGGGGAGGGACTGGGGAGGGTGCCAACTCCCATATATAGTCCTTGTCTAGTACTATCAGAGATCGTAATTCTGAATCAGAGATGAAAATATTGTAGATCATGGGGCCATTGAGTCAAAATTTGAGAATCAACCCACCCTCGCTTGAAGACCGGGTGTTTCTCGTCTGGAGGGTATCGCCACTACATCATGCCACCATGCGTCACGCTGCACTCCCCGCACACAACTATTCAGTCATGGGCTTCAATTAAGTCATCAAGAAACAGAAATAAGCCTGAGCGTGACCCGGAGACTCCATATTCAGATTTACCTAGACTTGATCAACTTGAATATTTTGAGTGGTGCATTCTGCTCTCTTTTCTGGGGATTCATCCATGGGTGGTGTGATGAAATTGCCTCTTTCGATTGTCAATGACAAATACTGAAACTCGAAGACTAAAGTTGACAGCCTAGTGTCTCCAGAACATTGAGTGAATGCATTCATTCCTTTTCAATAACTTACTTTCTAGCAGGTCTTATCAATATCTATCCAATGCCGCTTTCTAGGGTTCCCGCGATGATTAGTAGTCACTATCAGCACTTCAAACGACGAACGCCCCCCCCCCCCCTTCCAGTCTAAGCTGGTCGTACTTTGAATGGTGTATTCCCCTTCGATTTTTTTTAAGTTGAATTTTAAGAAAATTTTGTTGTCTTTTTTTTTACATTTATTCTCCACTGAAGGGTATGTAATTTCCCATCTTGTACTCAAATTGCCTCTTCTCACCAGTATCAATCAAAGACACAGACTCAAAGCTACCACAGAGCTCTTGAACTGCAGCAGTATTTTGGAAAGTATAAGGTACTTGACCCATCAGAAATATGGCTATCGAACGTCGGAAGCGCAGCCGAACTCAGTGGGAATTGACTTTTTGTTTGATCGCACCGTTCTCCGAAGGACAACACAGCGACAAGCCAACTTCAGATCGAAGATCCCTTTCAGAGTCACTTCTACATCACTTGACTTCCTCAGTTTAATTAAACTACATCAATATACTTCACCATCTCCATGCCTTCACCACCGTAGTGGGTCATGAGATCCCCACCCCCCCATAGCCTATGCTTTCCCGTATGGAACGCCCTTCCCGGCGCAAAACTTTGAAAAGCTCCATAAATCGGAGAAGGAAAAATGACCACGCACGAATCAAAAATATTTAATCCATGACAATTCTTATCATGACTCACAACCATCGGGACGGCGTACCGACCTTTCGAAAAATGGTCAAGGAATCCGATCACGCATGGCGGGGTTCCTCCCACACTTTCTTTCTCTTTTATACCGGTTGCCCGCTAGCAGACAAGTTTGCAAACTCAAGACATAAATTGAATCACTGAAGTTGGATCAGACTCATCTGTATCACTATCTTCTCTAGTCTTGAGATAAAAAGCGATATGGCACCCGATCTCAAGACTAGCGTGCATATATCAGAACAACCGGTCTTAGGCCCAACAGATAATACTCCGGGCCCAAGTATCCCGCCAAGTATCGTGCCCAGCAGATCAAGTCTCGAACTCAGACGAAAAAGCACTTCCCATAGCCATGACAGTCCTTACGACGAGGAAGCCGCTGCTCCTCAATCTGCATTCTCAATAATTGAGCCTCCAGCCGCATTATCGGCTATCACGACACACACGACGCACGTTCGTGAGCCCAATGTCGACGACACGTTCCCGGACGGAGGGACTAAATCTTGGCTCGTTGTATTGGGCTGTTTCTTTTTATTGATGAGTAGTTATGGAATGATGAATTCAACCGGTGTATTGCAAAGTTATTTCGCAACGCATCAATTATCAGATTACTCCACTAGTGCCGTTGGTTGGATCCCCGGTGTCTTTACATTCTTCGGTCTAGTCTTGAGTGTACAGGTGGGACCTTTATTCGATCGGTATGGACCGACAGGTATTCTGATTTTTGGAACCGGGTGCTATGTCGCTGGGTTGTTGCTTCTAGCGGAGTGTACGCTTTATTGGCATTTTATTCTCACGCTCGGCGTGTTGACTGGGACCGGGGCTGCGTTTATAAGTACGGCAGCGATGGCGGCTGTGCCGCATTGGTTTGATAGGAAGGTTGGGATGGCGTTGGGGACTGCGATGGCTGGGGCTGGACTGGGAGGTGTGACGTTTCCGCTTGTTCTTCGGGCGGGATTCTCGAGGTTTGGATATAAGTGGGCTATTCGGTTGATTGCGTTGCTTGTGGGGGTTATGTGTGCGTTGGGGATCGCGCTGGTTCGTTCTAGGTTGCCTAAGGGGCAGAGTCGATCTAGTATCAATTTGAGGGCGTTCAAAGATACTCGGTTTACTTGGTTGACGTTGGGGACTTTTAGTGAGTGAAATATTGTTTGACTGCAGCGTTCTTTCTATCGGCGAAGGATGAATTCTGACCTTTTAGGCTTGGAGTTGGAAGTCTTTGCTGGATTGGGTCTATACCCGACCTACGTTGTGATGCAGGGATTCAGTACATCGACAAGTGTGATTCTTCTTTCACTTCAAAATGTGTATGTCTTTCCATTCAGTATATATTTCAAGTCCTCTTGAAAATATGATAACTAACTGCAGTGAATACTCAGATGCTCCACAATCGGTCGCCTCATTGCCGGGGGCGTCGCCGACAAATATGGCCGCATCAATACACAGACGAGCTTGATAATCCTCGGTGTTTTTGCCATATTTGTTATTTGGCTGCCATTTGGAAACACACTTCCCGGGCTATATGTTTTCAGCTGCGTCTTTGGATTGGCCTCGGGTTCATTCCTCAGCCTTGCGCCCGCCTGTATTGGACAAATCTCCAAGGCGAGCGAAGTGGGAGGTAGATTCGGAATCTGCTACTCGATTGTCAGTCTAGCGTATGTAAACCCATGTGAAAATTTATCACCAATCGACCGTCATCTACTTGAAACTATTGGCTGACTATCGCAGAACTCTGATTTGTATTCCAATTGGCGGTGAAATGCTGGAGAAAGTTGGAAAACAAGCCATGGTGGCATTTCTGGGAGGCGTGTTGATTGTCGGTTTGGGTATGTTCTTGATGGCGCGATGGGCATGTCTGGGCTACCGGTGGAGATGGCATGCCAAAATTTAATACGTTGATCAAGGTAATTCGAAAAAACAAAAAAAAAGAGGTATTTGGGATATAGCATAGCGTGGGATAAGGATAAACAGCATAAAGAGAAAATTCATGGTGTTTTCATTTCGGACATGATACTAGTAGTGCACACATAGACCGTAGCTGTGAATGCGCAATAGACATGCAGTATGACTCGATTTCTTCGTAAGATGGCGCAGAGTCGTCGAATTCGTAGATCACTCGGCATCTTGTGGAGAGTGGAGAAAGTCGCGATGTACATATTGCATGTACTCTTAGTTCTGTTCACCACCCTGGCTACCGATATATTCCTCCCTATATTCGATGTATTCTTAGTATCTTTACAGACAATGTGCGAAAGCTCTCTGAAGCCGACTCGAATACAAAAGGACCAGACGTACAGATGCTTATCGAGCTCCTTCATGTGCTGTTGCTGTTCCTTCACTTTCTTCCGGAGGATTTCGAGTCTATTCATAAATTAGAAACACCAAAGCCCGATTAATTGACTACCAGGCCATCACTTACTTCTCTGCCTCTTGCTGTTTAATCCACAGCCCCTCCTGGGCAGCCTCGCGGCGCTGAAATTGGTCTTTCCTGCCTGCTATTAGTGATGACGTCACAACGTTGGAGAGGAGGATGGGCGCACTCAGCCAGAAACCCCCGCGGTTTGGGGGCGCCAGTGTCTCCTGCTCCCATAATGAATGGCGTAGTAGTCAAGGATCGTAGAGTTGTTGGGTTCGCGGCACGAAAGATGGGGCGTGTAAGCGCAGACTGCATAATGGCGAGGTGGAGAGGTCGATCACAGTGGAGTCGGGTGGGAGGAGGTACAAGTTGGAGTAGACCACGACTGGTCAATTTGAGGAACACTTTCAGGTGGTGGGTTTGAGGATTCTAGGGTATTTCGAATCGAATAAGGAAGACAGGTTTGTTCGGAAGTAAATGCAAAAATGAAGTGTGTGTCCTCCCTTTTAAATGGGCTGAACCCCGCGAGCGCTGAATCCGGCTGGAATGGCACGACCCAAAGTACTTCAACCAGTCAAATGCCCCGCACTCTTCCCATTTACAGAAGTGTCATTTGGCGTGTCTTACGATAGTATGATGAGAAACACCTAGGTGTTTACGAATATTCATGTAATCCATATAACATTGAGAGAGCTGACTCGGTAATCTAGCAACAAAAATTGATTCTTTACAACACATAGCGGAAACCCTTCTGTAACCGTCTCGCTGCTGCAATATCAATACCTTCTGTGTCGGCTGTGAGTTGCAATCGCTTCAAGTCCTTCGGGCCAAGCTGCACATCTTCATTCTCCATACGTTCCTGTCGCTTGTTCAACATGCGCAGGTTAAAGTACATGAAAATACCACAGAGGGCACCAACAGCCTGCAGAGCAATACAGACTCCCAAGGCTGTCCGGTAGTGTGGCGCCTCCTTGTCGAGGTATGTATAAGGAGTCCAAATACTTGCAGAGTTTCCGATCGAGTTGATAAAGGCATAGGCGGCAGCACGCTTGGCGGGAGGACGGGGTAGTGCATTTGCGATCCAGGAGTATAGCGTGCCATTTTGAGCAAAGACAAAGATCATCAAGAACATCGAAAAGTAGCGTGGGCCGAATCCATCCGTAGCCATAAAAACTACGAACCCGATGATCGTGATTGGGATAGGGTAGAAGAAGAACCAGAATCGGACCGCGAGCTTATCGGAAATCCACGAGTGTGCCAAACTCCAAATCACCATGAAGATGTAAGGAGGCGCCACCAGTAGCAACGACAGGATCTGATCGTCGACCAATGTCTTGGTGAGGGTTGGGAAGAAGTTTTGAAATCCAGCCGCGCCAGTAATGCACATATAAGCCAGTGCCAGAACATAGGTTTTGATATCGGTCATAGCCAGCTTCAAACCTTTGACCTGGCTCATACCACCTTCTTCATCCTTGTCTGCCTCCGCTGCATCAATGGCCAGACGTCGCTCAGCCACCTTGCGCATTTCGGGTGACAGGAGCTTCCAGGTTTCGGGGAAATCGGGAAGAACGAAACAGATGATGATACCAACGAATACAGTGATGACTCCCTCGATGATGTACAGCCATTGCCATGCCGACATGCCTCGCTTTCCAGCAAGTCCATTCAAGATACCTGCGGCAATCAAATTGCCAAAGGCGCCACTGAGCAAAGAGCCAGAGTAGAAGATACTCATGCGGAACGCCAGTTCCTTCTTGGTGTACCATTTGGAAAGGTAGAAGAGTACGCCGGCGAAAAAGGGGGCCTCTGAGAACGAAATGCATCAGCATGGGTTTGTCTAGAAGAGAATCACTGGGACCACGAAGGGAGTATGGTACTTACCGACAAAACCGAGCAGGAATCGACAAGCGACAATGCCACCATAGCTCTTGACTTGGCTAGTCAAAGCAGAGACTAGACCCCAAGCAGTGACGAAAAACCCTAGATACAGTGCTGGTCTTCCCATGTAATTGAGTAGCAAGTTACTGGGAACCTGCATCAGAATGTATGCGACAAATAGAACAGAAAGACCTGTCTGATATTGGGTATCGGTCAGACTGAGATCTTCTTCCAGGCCTTGTAACCTCGCTGCGGCATAGTTATTGCTGGTAGAATCTTAGCATCAGATGTCCGAGTTCCCGTCTCCTTGGCTTTTTCTGGGGAATGCACTTACCGGTCAATATAATTCAGAAGATAAACAAGAACAACCAACGGCATGATTAGCGCGTCGATACGCAATCGCAATTTCTTCTCCAGGACTTTCTCCTCCTCGGTGAGCTTTGAAAGGTGCACAACTTCTTCATGGGAGATATCGGCCTTTCCTCCCATCTCCGAGTCCATAATGCCTTTCTCCGCGTCCGCCATGATGGATGACAACAGGAATTGGGAGTAATAAGAAATCAATGTAGTGGCGAAAACCCAAAGTAGAACAGGGCAGATCGAGCTTTATTCTCATCCAAGCTCGGGGAGTCGCGAGCTTTTTATGAGAGAGCGCCAAGAAGGGACACGCTCCCCGAGATGAAGCAGGCCCATGTCACGGCTGCACTTCTGCAAAACCCACTCGCCATGGTCGCGGGAGTTATCCTCCTTCCAGATTGCGGCGATCACACACTCAATTTCTGGGGGAGATACAAAGACGTGGGGGGTTTTCCCGCGTGGTCAGCGCCAATAATGAAGCATTGAACCCGGAGAATGCGGAGAGACACGAGAATGTAGTGGTGGCTCAAGATTCTTGATAGATGATAGGTAGAGCCGAGTATAACGGACCACTGTGGAGGCGGGCAGCCATGGAGCTTGCGGGGGAGAGGACCACTGAGATCCGGGGATGAGTGGATCAAGGAAACATTTCTAAAGGTTATTCCCCCACGAATCTTGCCATTCTCTTTGGGGTTTATCGGAGAAAGTCCGTGGGTTTTTTGCTGCGTTTTTTTTTTTTTTTTTGAGTTTTTTTGTTCGTTGCTGACTTCATTTTTCCCGTTTTTTTTTTTAACCGGTTGGCCCGAGATAATACGGGGTCCAGCAGAGGAAACCGAACCCCGATTCCGTGTCATGATGTCAAAACTGCATATCGCATCCTCTGGACTACAGTACTTGCTGCTCATACTTAAACCTGATTCAATTAAATGGTCTTTGAAGACCACTGTATTTCTCCATTCCCTGCTCGTCTCATAGGATGGATGATCCATGGTCGTATGATTCTTAATACCTCGGTATCTCAGGCTGTCAAAGAGCCAAGATAAACCTTGCAAGGAGTCTCGATCAGGTGTCTTGGTACCATGCCTCCAAGCCACAGGCCTCGCAGTTACTCCGGCCAGAGCAGTGGTGATGCCATTCTACTCGGTGTTCCTCCATGTCTGCTCTGAATTCTAGACGTCTTGACTACCTTCCAAGGTATTAAGAAACTTGGAGTGTTAACGAATATTCCTCGGTAGTACCCATCTTTCCCCCAGGTATCTCATAGCTTCTCTTATCCAATAGCCTGGCACCCCCTTTTAGGCTAAACAACCTTGTTTTGACAAATGACCGAGACTGAGACATCTGGGGACATTCAGGCACAATGCCTTTTTGGTGTGGTAAGATTCTTCATGGAGTGTGTTAGTTCTGGAGCAGTGAAAAACAATCCCCAATACTTAGTATTCATTCACGCCTCTAGGGTAGAGTCGAAAGTCAAATCCTTTCTAGATATACTACCTTGTATACATAGTATATAGAACCTTGTCTGCCTTGCAAACAAAGGTCCTGAATGGATGATCAAAAGACAGTAGGTGTGGAAGATCTAGGACCCGCCACCGATGATATCGCTAGAGTGACAGCTTTGGCCACAGGTGCACAACAAAAAGAGAGCTCCCTATACAGAGACTGCGATCTCTCTGTACTAAAGTGACTATGGGGGGTTCTCCTTCTGTTATATATAGACATACACAATCTCCCAATGATACCTATCGCTAGTAGCGACCGTGTAATTCTGGAATTGGCTCAAGCTACAGCATATCAACGGATCCCGGATTTCTCGCTCACCTCGAGTGGTCGAGCACAAGGATTTTTTGCGGCTCTATCCGTACTTACGGATAGAGCCCTCTTATTCTTTCTGGGGGAATTTAACGAAAGAGTCCTCGGTCTATCACGAACAAAGCCCAACACTGCTGCTTTGAACCGACTAAAATGGATTTCTACCGGGTCTTGAGATCCATATTATCGGAAATCAATCGGCAATCACACAACTGTACAACATTGTTCTACTAGACTGTGGAATACTATTACGACTAGAGATCGGTTCAAAATGGACAGTTGTTGCTTCCTCCTGGAGTATGGATATTCTAAAAGAAGAATATCTGCTAGTCTCAGAGTCTGCTCTTACTAAGGGGGTAGTATCCCCTTTTTCACGACGAATGATTAACCATGTCCTGCTTATCTTCTCGCACTTCTATTCTGATCAACACTACAGTAGTATAAACAAACTCCCACATTAAAATCAATTCATCTTCTTTCTCTATGTAATATTCATGTCCGATAGCCTTGTGCAATAAAATTTGCGAGTTCCACCTGGTAATGTTTTGACTCGTGCAGGTGGAGACATCCGACATCCGCATGCACTTTTAATGCCAGAGAATAAAGTACGGACACTTTGACTTCAACTACATCCTGCACAGTACAGTACTTTAAATATCTATCTGCACTATTCTACATAGTATTGAATATCAATGTATTACTATGCAGAAGACAATGTATATTCCTTTTGGTCCTCTCAACCCCCCCCCCTCCTTTTTTGTGCAACTCCCACACAAATCAACTCCACCAATGACCGAGCAAGTGGCCCATCATACGACAACCCTTGACCCTCCTACTGGACTATATGGAAAAGACTCCTCACTTTTGGTCCTTTTGTCCTGTCCCAACGCTCCGGCCCCTCATTACTCCTTCAAGCGACTGACAGACCTGCAGCCTCTCATCATTTGAGGGTCATGCCAATCACCACCGCGTCAGGATGGTCCCGGTTACAACGGGCGGAGATGGATCCACGACTCAACGACCTATCAGCTGCCATAATCAACCAAGCTCCGGTGTTGCTCACTCCATAGAGGGGTCTTTGATCCACCAGACTCAGCTGGAGATCTCGGACGCCCACGTCGGCAATCTGGTCCTCGAAATTCCCGCCGCGCTGTTGGTCCGCGATGTTTCCTTCCTCCTCTCCTCTCCATCCGCCGTTTCCTGATGGTCGGTGATACGCGACAAGTTGCCAACGACTCGCGAGTCAGGAAGGCCTCGAACCGCCAGTCGCGATCTTGTAAGGTCTGTCGGCTCCGCAAAGTCAAGGTAAGATCCAATAAACTCCTTCGTGCTCGGATCTCAGATCGCCCCTGGTCGAAACGGGAAGGACCGTTGTTCCGTACCAACGTCCCACTGTCTTTGTCTGCAAAAAAAACAACAACAACCAGGGCCTATTGATTGTACATTGATTGTATTGTATTATTCGTCTTTGTGAAGGCTTGTGAAGCTAACGACACTCTGTTCAGTGTGACCGTGTTAAACCCTGCCATGCATGCTGCGCACATGGATATCCCTCCAAATGTGTCTACGAGAGTGTACCAGACGAAGAGGCTCGTCCGATTAGCCAAGCCGAGGAGATCCGCAACCTACGCGATGAGATTAAAGATCTCCGCAATCGAATAAATGACAGACAGGACGGTACGTACAAGGCTCCGAGTCCGACCCCGATCCCAAGTCCCCGTCCCCGGATTTCCCAGCTCGGTGGATGCTTAGACTCCGATGGCGCTGGTGAAACGAGCCCCCGCTAATGAATTGCAGGGTCCCAATTCCAAAATCTCCAGCGGCTGGACCAGTTGGCGAGCTTATTTGAGTCTATTCGTTCGGCCCCGCTTAGTGTCGTTGATGACTTGGTCCGTGATATTCGAACAACAAAGGGTGGATTAAAGAGAGATTTGACCCCCGTCGGGCCATGGGAGGGCCTAGATGGTGAGTTACGCAAGGAGAGAGGAGATTGGTGGAGACGATGTCAGTGGCACATGCTAACCGTTCTCTCTTTCGACAGCATACGAATCGTATGAAAATCAGCGACAGAGTTCCCCCTCCTCCTTGATTCCCATTCGAAAGACAATTCGCAATGGCACACCAGAACAAAACTTCAACGATCCAATTGAGATCAATGATGACGAGGATGATGAATTTGAGGAGCGCATGTCGATTGGCAGTGGGTCAGACTCGTCGGGCACAGTCTCCATCATGAGCGCGCAGCGTCCAGCTGTTGATGTATTTGTGGAGCGATTTGTCGATGCCTTCAGTCCTCAAGTGGATATCAAGTCTGGAAGAGCAGGCGCATTACGAGCTGCGGCGGGAATTAGAATGTTTTCGCCATTAATCTCGGATGCATTCGAGGCTGTATCCGTCGCATTCTTTGGTCGATCTGTGCAGAATAAGCAGATTGAGGCCTCTGGCTTTCGACTATATCCGCGTGTTCTTCGTGGATTACAAGATGCTCTGAATGATCCAGAGCGATGCAAGGCTGAATCAACCCTCGTCACGGTAACGCTTCTACTTGCGTTTGAGAGCGTAGAACGCACTACTCAACGCGGTGTTCCGGCTCATGTTCGCGGTGCGGTGCGCCTGATTGAACACCGAGGGCCAGAAAACCACATGTATGGAGTCGAGCATTTGTTATTCACAGAACTACGACCCTACTGGATTGGCGGGGCACTGGCTGCTCGACAACCTTCATTTTTGGCCCGCGAGGAGTGGAAGACGATTCCATGGTCGGCTGGAACGACTACAAAAGACATCCTCCATCATCTTTTGGATTTGGCCGCTGAAATCCCCGGTCTTCTAGCGCAATCAGACTCCTTCCAGGAAGAACAAAGAACTTCTCATATGGGAGCGCAGGAGATTGCGGTCAAACAGGCATCGCTATGGAATGGAGTCACTGATCTCACGGCTCGATTTGAGCAGTGGTACCAAGAATGGGCATTGAATTACCCGGACGGAGTCCCTGAGGAAGTTGAACAAACTCCCGAACAAGACTTCCCTGTATTCAAACAGCGTAATCCACGAACTGGCGCCACCTTCACCCCGACCAAACTCTCCTACCCGAATCTTCTCCTTGCTCAAACGATGGCTGTCTACTACGCCTTCCGGCTCATCCTCTCTTCCATCGATACCCGCCCAGAAGATCGCGTCACTCCGTTACAGCAATATGGCTTTGGATGTGGAATTTGCCGAACTCTCGAATGGTATATTCTCACCGCGCCTGGAAACATGATCAATCGTCTTGCTTTCCCGACTAGAGTTGCTTGGGAAGCTTTCCCTGATAATGGCCCTGAACGACAGTTTATGATAGAGGTACTCCAGCTCGTGGAGCGACGACACTCGCTAGGACTTTGGGGTAGTGGGATGGCTGAGATTTCTGTTCGAGAAAACTCGCCTCTCAATACCGACGAATGATGATTCATATAGTTCGTATGGACAGATTCGATTCATGTTGATATTGGCAGTCTGCGCCTTTTGATTTTGTATAAGCGATATCCCTCAGTGCGTCTAGCTAGCGTGATAAAAGTTGATCCTGTAAAAAAAATCTCCTTCTTTCTTCCTTTCTACGCTACTACGCATGTACTGTACTTAGTAGTTAGTTACGGAGTAATATCTCCTTAGCTCTTAATTTATACAGGTCACTTATTGAGGCAATCGACCCTCTCGATCCACCACAATAACATCGACGATGCCTCGGCGTGATCAGCTCCAAACCAGACGAAATCGACGAGATCCGATTGGACAAGTCTCCACTCACCACGAAACTGCCACGCTGAAAGGAGATGAGCAAAGACCCGCAATCACCCAAAATTAACCAGTTACATTCGGGGATCGTCATGACAATCGATAGTTTCAGGAACAGATGGGTCTGTCGTGTTCCGATCTGGGAAATGAAGAGAAACACGGAGTCTTACCTCTTTTCTCTCTCTCCCAGCTGAACCCAAGCTCGGAGCTCATAAAAGCCTGACTGTCTGACGGAGCATTATTTTATCTCCCAAGCTGGCACCGTTGAGTCTTCAGTCTAGTATCAGTCAAGGACACCTTCGCTCCATACGGAGTAAAAAACATATGCTCAACATGCCTTCTCTCCGTCAAACACTCGTCTCCACAATCGCGTGTGTGTCTACCGTTTGGGCAACAGGAATAAACGACTTCTCCTGCAAAAGTGACGGAAATCCCGTCGTTCTACTCCACGGTCTCGGCGCAACATACTACGAAGACCTGAATTTCCTCCAATACTGGCTCCAACATGAGGGATACTGTACCTATGCTCAAACCTACGGCGCGTACGAGGGTTTCCCGTTCGTCGGCGGCCTAAAGCCCATCAAGGAATCCGCGAGTGAAATCGCAGACTACATCAAGGAAGTCAGTGAGAAGACGGGGAAGACTAAGGTTGACCTTGTTGGACATTCCGAGGGTGCTTTTCAAAGTCTCTACGTTCCCAAGTTCGAAGGAGTTTCCGACAAAATCGACAAAATTGTTGCTATTGCGCCGCCGACGCACGCGACTACTTTCGCGAATATTTATAAATTGGCGTATTTGCTTGGAAATTCGAGTCGGGAGGCTGTTAGTGATGTTTTACAGACGGTTGGGTGTGGAGCTTGTGATGATCTTGGACCTGATGGTGCGGCGATTACGAGGTTGAATGATGGGGAGCCGATTGTTCAGGATGGGAATTCGGTTACGATTATTGCGTCTAAATTGGATGAGTTGGTTACTCCACCTAAGACGTCGTTTGTACATGAGGACGGGGTGTCGAATTGGTGGATCCAGGATACTTGTCCGTTCGATCCGGTCGGACATATTGGTGAAGCGTATGATTTGAATGTGTGGAATTTGGTGAAGAATGCGTTGGATTCGACGCCGGATCGCAAATTTTTGTGTCTGGCTGGATCTCCTGGGAAATAGTACGAGGAGGTGAACTTCACCTTATGAGGAGTTGAGGGGACAAAGACGGTCAGAAAGTGGAGAGAGTGGATGATACTGGAAAGGTGTGCATGTGCCACTTGGGCTGCTTCGGATATACCAGTGTACAACTTAATTGTATACATAGTACTATATTATAATGTATATAATCATAATATTTATCATTTACCATCAAGATCAGCTGTATATATACTCAATACTTCTAGATATTTATAATTGAGGCAACTACTTAGTATATAATAACTACATACTCCGTAGTAAGGGTAAAGTGGCACAATCCACGTGTCACCGCCGGAATGGAATCATCTTTTCCCCTCCGACTTGTCCTCGTCCTCCAATGAGTTCCATAATTTGTTCCCCCAATTAATACACAAATAGCCCAGTCTGGAGACAATTGACCAGCCTATCGCTTCGTCAGCCCAAGTGGATCTTCTCTGCCCTGTCCTGCTTGGCTTTGAAGCTTGGCCCTCTTTGCACGCACATCACTGCCCCTCTTCTCCTCCTCATCGCCAATCGTTGCTCACGATCCTTAACATGTTCCAATGATTGTTTCGGATCCACCGCCACATCTCTCCCAATTCGACCTCGTCTCTGAATTGCGCCGAGTTGCGCCACGGAAATGGGCTACTCTGATAGCCCCCAGTCAATGAGATGACGGAGTCCAAGTAGCACAGCAAATTGGCGTCGTTGGTCCACGCTACATGAGGGGCTTCTCGGATGTGTCCACCAGGGTATCCAATTTCTGTACTATGTACTGTACTGTAGAGGTTTCAGGGTGAGGTGAGAGGGGCGGCATGAAGTCAATGGGTGCCTGGGTGGTCTTTGGAGGGGTTATAAGTATTACCCCCCCTCCCTTTCTCTTCTTCCTCTTCCTTCTCTTCCTCTTTTCTATCATCTCTCTCCCTTTCAAGTACACTTCTACATACCTCACATTCACTTCTTTCATCATGGGTTGGTTCCACGGTAAGTCTTAAAGCTAAGCTTGAGCATTGCTCAAGCCCCTCATGCATACTGTCCTCCGCAGTCCACTCCATGCACTCCCCTCGTCTATCATGCATTGTGCATTAACTGACGGTTTGCACTAGACGAGTCTGACGAATCCCGTCACTACGAGGACTACCAGCAGTACTCTCAGGCCCCCGAGGAGCACAAGGCCAAGTTCTCCCACGAGCTGATCGGTGGTGCCGCCGCCTTCGAGGCCATGAAGGCCTACGAGGACCACGAGGCCAAGAACGGTATGCCAATTGCCTAGCTATTGTCGAATTCCAAACCTATTATATTACACTTGCCTTCCATCCTCCTTACCTCCCTCTCTCTTATACTACAAGTCTCTCCTTTGGATATCAATAATTGACCCATCACAGGCCAGGTTGACAACCACGCCAGAGCCAAGGAGATCGCTGCCGGTCTTGCTGGTGCTTTCATCGACCGCGAGTTCGAGTCCAAGGGCCTGGACTTCCTCGACCGTGAGAAGGCCAAGCACCACGCTGAGCAGAGCATCCACCGCCGCATGGAGGAGAGCGGCCGCTGGTAAATGCAGAAGCACAATTGTCCTTTCAATACAAATAATTTTGGCTCTAGTGGAATGAATGAAATAGCGACCAAATGAGCAATCAAATATTTATTATCTAGTATGCATGCATCGTATTGAGTAGACCAAATAAATTGTCAAACCTTCAGCCATTCAATTTGCTCAGTTGTTCTTTGATGCATCTAAAGTGGGTCGGAACTCGCAAAGTCCGCGCCAAAAAGGTCTTGGCGATCGACCTCTAGCGTTTGTTTGACAACAAAATAAAAAGAAGCCGACTTGACAAACAATGAGGTAGACCTGGCCAATTCCTGGGCCAACTGAACACTAAGCATCATACAATCTCGCCAGTAGGGCGTACAAGAGTTTCGTCATGTCCGACTTGGACAGCCGCCTGAATGAGCAGATGCGGCAGATGCAGTAGAATATTTAAGGCGTCAATTGATCGAGTTACAAGCAGAACTCGAAGCAGAGAACAGACTTCTTGAAGAGACACAATGTCAGCTTGAGGCTGGCAGGGCCTCTCTGAAGTCTCAATGATTATGCCAGGACTCTACCGACCACGCCCCGCGAAGCGTGGCAGTGGCTACCCAGACACAGACACCCTCAAAACCATCCACGACTCCCAATGGAGTATCTGGTCTTGTGAGCCCGACAAAGAATTTCAATGGCGGATTGACCATCAAAGGTTCCGCACAGACAAATGCTATCGATCAATTCATGAGTTCTTTACAAGATAATATGGGGAGATGTCAAAGTCAACCGGGGCACGGCCAATCAACCCCAACATGGCGAGATCCAGGTGAACGGCCGGTCAAACTCGCAATCTGGTCCACCACCTTTGAATCCAACACCGCCTCTGACACCAGGTCAACAGGCTCAGGGTCAGGTCCTGCAGCAGTCCAGGCGACCTAGTGGACCGCCAGCTCCTATGCAACACATCGAGGAGCGCACTCTTACCGTCAAACGTCCGGATCCCGTCCCCCAGACCTCCGATACACAAGAGGATCTATCGGATGACATAGATGAATCCAGTGACGAGGGAGATACGAGTAATGAGATCTCCAATTCAGACGAGAAGACAGACCAGAGTAGCTCGCCTCTCGCTCCGCCACGAACACCCACCCATCCTTTACTCTCCAAGCCCACTGGACCATCATATCGAGAGGGAAGAGGTCCCGCCCACCCCTATCCAAAATCCAATCCACCCATCTACACAGCCCGAAGGATGCATGAATGCAAGTGTATTATCGAGGACCTAGAAGCGCACTTCTCAAATAATCCCAAATTCTACAGCGCAGAGAATCACAAGGTTCAAATGGGCGAGAATTATCTCAGTGCTCGCTTCTTCCCAAACTGGGAAGCTCGACGCCGTATTTTGTCCCGACCATCTTGGGCGGTTTCTTGTATCTTTCTCGCGGAACAACTTTGAGATCTGACTCTCGTCTGGCTGCCTTGGAAAGATGCGAAAAGGCCTCTCAGATGCTGGGTCAATCGGTTATGTCGTTTGCGATGTATATGGCGCAGTATGCGCCGCATACTAATCGGATGGATAATCGACCATTGCATTTCTGGGAACGAATTGATACTCGGTTCAAAGGGTTGGCGGGTCGAGATTGGAGGGATTTCAGTAATTTTTTATGATTTTCTGGAGTTTTTGATTAGTGTTGAGAGGAGGCATTGGCCGAGGTCTTTATCGAGATCTCGTGAACGACCACGGGCGAATAGTTGAGAGTCGGTGAGAGTCGGTGAGGTCTAGTCTGATATTCGGCGTTGCATCTATGGTGGAGGCTCTCTTTCTTTTTTTTTTCTTTCTTCTCTATTTTCATTCATCTCATGGGCTGTGGTATGCGGTCATCATTTATTAGAGCGGAGTTGATAGACTCGCTCATCATAGGCTATTACTTTTGCATACGATAATAGGTATTATCGGGGCTCAAGGGGGGATCAAATTATCTTTCATGAATTATTACCCGTGGAGTGCTTATATTATTTCTACTAATTTTTCATTAAAATTAAATCTTCTATGTCACCCGTCCTTGGCCACTGTGGAAGGCTGATAGTCATAATTTCCCCATATTTGGCGATGGTTTCGCATTAATACTCACAGTACTTACATATTACTATATTCAATGATCAGAGTGGATTCGATCGAGATCAAGTACACCCCGAACTCCCACGTCGATCACGTTCGTGGGCACTCTCGGACCCAAATTCATCGAAGGTGGATGTTCAACAAGCCAACCAGAAAGAATCCAGTGTGACCATCTGCTGCAGGATGCCCTCTTGGCTGACTCGAAAACAGCCCATCAGAACCCACCGATTTCTCAGCGCAAAACCTTGCAACTTGAGCCTGCATGATTTCTTGCACTTTCACTAATTCAACTCGCTGGAATTAGCTGGATGTATCATGATCCATCAACCCTTTACAGCTGTAAGAGATCCAACATAGTCCGATAGGCTTCGCTCCCAGCCACTCCCCCACCGTGGATTATTTGATCGACATTGCCATGGTTCAGCGCTGTCCACCCAGTTTGGGCACTCTTATCTGATGTTCATTTATCTCTCCCCCTCTCTCTGTTTTACTTTATCTACTCTCTACGGAGGACCGAAGGGGTGTGGTCCTGATATTTGATCGTTTGCTCGACTGATCTACCTATCTTACCCCGCGAGGCTGTCCGACCTTAGACGCGTTCGTTCTCTAATTAAGTGGACAAGAGGTATTCAGTCAACTTCATCTGCTTGGAGGGGTCGTCCATCGTCTTATCGCACTCATCTGAGCCATGGACGATTGGAAATCCCTGGGTCCACGCCCGCTGCCGCAACAGCCGATCTCAAGGAGGAAGCCCTGGGCAGCGATCATCCTTTTCAGCGCTACGGCCTTCCTCGCATGGACAACATGGACGTCTACGGGACCATCGAGGCCAATGCTAGAGACTTCGTCCAATATCTCCAAAGAGCCCTTTAGCTGGGATGAGATTACTCCATCCCGTACGCTGGAGTATCAGGATTGCGGCGATGGGTTCCAGTGTGCGCGCTTAAAAGTCCCTATGGACTACAATCGGACCGAAGCAAATGATCGGACATTTGCTCTTGCGATGGTTCGTATTCCGGCTAAGGTACCTGTTTCAGATCCTCGGTATGGAGGCGCTGTTTTAATTAATCCAGGTGAGTTATTGCCCTCCAAGTGGTAAGCTTATCACTCATGTAAACAGGTGGTCCCGGTGGCCCCGGAACATTATCAGCCTTGTTGTCCGGTCATAATCTGCAGACGATTGTCGATGGAGAAAATGATCCGACCAAAGACCCTCTAAATGAGGACGATAAATATTTTGATATTGTCGGGTTCGATCCGCGTGGTGTCGGTTCGACTACACCCGCAGTAATGTGTTTTCCAGATCCAACTTCCCAAAGAGACTGGGAACTGCAATTAGAGGCAGAAGGCATGCTGGGAAGTTGTCCTGATGCCTTGCAGAGAAATTGGCAGCGGACTCAAGCCTTGAATCAAGGATGTTCGGTATATGATATGACTTCTGGCGCCGTCGAGGGCGAAGATTCTATGCTCTCTTATCTGAATACTCGCCTCGTGGCCCAGGATATTGTCACAATAATCGAGCGACATGGGGAGTGGCGCGAGAAACAAGGCCAGCAAGCACAGATTGCACACGACAGATGTCACGGCGTGGATGAGGCGCGCTCTATTCTCAGACGCACACAATGGCGTGTTGATAAAGAGCCACTTTTATACTGGGGACGATCATACGGAACAGTCCTTGGCACGACCTTTGCCGCATTATTCCCGAATCGAATTTCTCGAGTCCTTCTAGATGGCGTCGTGGATATGGATAAATATTACAAAGGGGAAGGGCCGAACGTGATTGTTGACGCAGATGCGATCTTCGACCGATTCGGTCAATATTGTGATCTTGCTGGTCCGGAGAACTGCCCCTTTTATACCGAGGGAGGGCCCAAGGTCATTAAGGAGGCATACTGGGCTCTTGAGAACCAAGTACTCAATACCTCGATCCCAGTCATGGCATCTCGAACATCCGGGCCTGAAATCGTAACCTGGACTGACTTGAAAGCTATACTTCGCGTTGCGATGTATCAACCTTTACTTGCGTTTCACACGTTTGCGACTCTGATGGGATCGCTTGAAAATGGGGATCCAAGTCCCATGGCTCGGTTCAAGCATAGCAAACATTTCGAATCTTGTCCATCGAAGGCGTGTAAGATTGCTGGGCCTTGGTCTCCGGAGTGTAGTCAAGGGTCTGATAATAGTCTCTATGCGAGTGCGGCTATTCTGTGCTCTGATGCTGAGTACTTGACTCACCATGATCAGGATAGCTTTCGAATGGTTTGGGATGAGTTGAAGTCCGATAGTGCTACTCTTGGCGATTATTGGGCTCAACTGCAAATGGCTTGTGTAGGGTGGCAAGCTAAGGCCAAGTACAAGTTCACTGGTGTGTACTTCTAGCTGCTGTTTTGATTGTTTCTCACAGATGAAATACAGGGCCCTGGGGTGGAAAAACGGCGCATCCTATACTATTTGTCTCCAATAAGCTGGATCCAGTCACGCCTTTGCATAGGTATGTTCAGCCTAGTGCTAACTGACTATATCTCGATAGTGGAGAGTACTTTGGTAGTCTGGTCATACGCTAATCCTGCTAGTGCACACCATATGTCCAAGCAGTTCCCTGGGTCTGCAGTTCTCGAGCAGAACTCAGAAGGTGTGAGTATTCCTCGCTTCTCTTATATTTAATGTTTACTCATTGTTCGATAGCACACCACGATCGCTGCCCCTTCACTTTGTGTATCCAAAGCGATTAGAAAATATTTCCAGACCGGTGCTCTCCCAGCAGCAGGGACATTATGTGAGGCTGATTTGAAGCCACTGGTAGGTGCTCCTTCTGGCTCGTTGGGTCTAAATGAGCCTCTTAGTCCCGGTGACCGCGAACTTATGGATGCTTCCATTGACCAAGTCATGCGAGGACATTGGCCATACCTTGTTCTCAACATGAACTGAATATCATGATCTTTCGAGATCATTGAGTCAGCTCTGGGCTACTATGTTACTGGCCCATTCCATTCAATTTCTCCCATTCCCATTTATTACGCAACTTTAGCCTCGTTTAGCAGATTGTTATGAGACTACCATTATTCCTGTCTTTTTTTCACTTTTCTCTCTGCATTTCCTTTCTATCTATCAGCGACGAACCGGAGGATTCTCAATGCATATAGCGAATGAAAATGAATTACCTAAACCAAATTTACTCTACCATTCTTAACCTCGGACCATTTATCATCCAAACTTTGACTGTTTGCGGAGAAGCAAATCAGAGCGGATACTCCTCCGCAAGACCTCGGCTTGTCCAAACGATCCAATCTGCGTGGCGCGATAATCAGCATCGAACTAATTGACCCCGCTTGTTGATCTCATAAGAATATCATTTTGTGGAAGTTGAAACAATTCATTCCTCCCTTTCTCACCCTATTTTGAATATCGGTATATTGGTATCATTCCCATTATGGCCCCCCCAACTGCAACAGAGACTACTAGCTCTTTCACCGTGCAAGCTCCACAGTCCTCACAGGCTGCCGGGGCTGAAAATGCCAAGATTAAAATGCAAATGCCCGAGATGCCTAAATTCGAGACGAAATTGGAGGAACGAGAATATCTAAAGGGTCGTTTGGCTGCGGCTTTTCGCATTTTTGGTAAATATGGTTATGACGAGGGTAAGGCTTTCATTCAGCTTCTTCGTGAACCCTTAGATTGTCTTCTTCCCACGGTAATGATCAGCCTCCCCAAGTGCTCACCGTATCTATGGATGAAATATAGGTGTTGCTGGTCACATTACCCTGCGTGACCCCGTCGATCCCACCACCTTCTGGGTGAATCCCTTCGGCACAGCTTTTTCTCTGATGAAGGCATCGGACTTGATTCAAGTTGACCATGCTGGAAAAGTCATTGACGGTGGAGAAAACCGTATGCTTAATGCTGCAGCTTTCATGATTCATTCTGCTATTCACGCTGCGCGACCGGATGTTGTCTGTGCGGCGCATAGTCACAGTCTCCATGGACGGGCGTACTGCTCACTCGGTCGACCACTCGACATTATTTCGCAAGACTCTTGCGCTTTCTATAATGTAAGACATCAGTTGAATACTGGCAGTGTACGAAGTCAGTGTGTGGCTAACTCTTCCCCTTTCCAGGATCATGTCGTGTATAAGCAATTCAACGGCGTTGTTCTCGCAGAAGAAGAAGGTCATAATATTGCCCGGGAACTGGGCAGCAAGAAGGCTGCATTATTGCAAAATCATGGTCTGTTGACCGTCGGACAATCGGTTGAGGAAACGGTGTTTTGGTTCGTGAGTTTAGATAAATGCTGCTATGCACAGCTTCTTGCCGATGCAGCGGCGAATGGACGGGGAGGACAGACGGTCAAGATTGATGATGCAGATGCAGCCTTTACTTATAAAACAGTCGGAACGCATAAGGCGGGTTGGTTTAGTGCAAAGCCTTTGTTTGATGTTATTCATCGAGAGACGAAGGGGGAGTATCTGGAATAAATCAGTTGGGAAATGGTATAGTTGCTCATATCTGCGAGTAAAAATTATCATTTCTTGAAGAATGTCTCATTTTATGATTGTGGAGAGAGCTTGAATATCCACTGTGCACTTCTTATACATCCCGAAAAGAAAATAACACCATAGCAGTAATAAGGCAACCGGAGTAAAAGCTGAAACGGACTAAGTACAAGCAGCCCTGAAGAATCCGTGAATTCCCCACTAAACCTGTCAGTCCATCTGCTCGGGCTCCAATTGAACTAGGCTTAGGGGCTGGGTCTTCAGCTTTATCCGGTCAAGGCTTGATTTTAACTAAACGGGCCTCGTACCGAAATGATACAGGCTTCCCGCCGAAGTATCATATTTTCATTAATGCGCCAATCATAAACTCAGAAACGGGGGGGGGGTTCTCCGAGAAAAGCTCGCCGTTTCACTAGTGGGACGTCTTCAACCACATTTTCTCCGAGCTTGAGACAGTATAACAACTTGGGTTTGGTGGGTAAATTGATTGTTTCAATTGTAAACGCGCCGTAGAAATCCCGTCTTGAGTTCCCCTGAAGGTAGATTTGAGTATAAATAGAGGCTACTGGTTCACTTTTTCAGTAATGATATACAGAATTTGAAGATATTCCTTTCTATCTGCCCATCCAATCACCATGCGGCTCCTTCTTTCTGTTCTTGCTGGCGCCAGTCTGGCCAGTGCCGGTCTATTCTCTTCAAGTTCGATAACTAAGCGCGATACTTGGGGAGGCAGTGTTTCTCTGGGCCCGACTAAATCAACCATTGTCAATGCCGTGACCACCATTATCCCCGGTGCTGCTCCAGCTACCCAAAACGGCATGTTATTCCTGTGGCCTGGAATGTCAAACGGTACCGGTGATCTCATCCAGACTACTCTAGAGAGCTGGCCCGATAACTCCTGGTGTGGAGCTACATCTGGCCAATGGTGCGTACGTGCCAGCGTTTTCGGATCGTTTGGCCAACTCGATGGAGAGGGAAGCCCCGTCAGTGGCACTGACAAGGTTCGCATCGAGTATAACCTCGAGAGTGATGGCGAAACCTGGAAGCAGTATGTTGTTTCGTTTGCCGATGGTGAGAACTATGAAGGGCTAATTCATTTAGGATTGTCACCAATGCTGAAACTGGTGCCTCTCTTTCTACCTATTCCCTTGCCTCGGGCCCCTACATGACTGGGTAAGACGAGTTATTGCTATAATAAAGAATATTTGACTGACAGGTCCTAGATATGGAACCGGCACTGAATGTAATAACGGCTGCACAGGAACTATCGAGGCTCAACAATATATTGATACCACTATCACCTTGGCTTCGGCCGATACTACCTTCGGTGATACTATCGCTACCGCGCAAGGCGCCACCTACTCTGGTCTGAGCTCCAGTGAAAATGGCAAAGTGTGGAAGATTAGCAGCATCAATGTCCCAGCTATGTAAAGGGCTAGCATATACCTAGATACTAGCCCTTTTCATAGGTAGAAGTAGGAGAGTCAAAAAAGAACATGCTATTCGTGTATTGTGTGAGCTAATCCAAAGTAAAAGTGTAAAAGAATGTTCAGATCAAACACCGTATACTATGCAGTTTTCCAAAGAATTAGACATTACTCTTTATAGTCCAGTTTAACAACCAATCGGACAGGCCCCGGGGCCGCAGCACCTCCAATTCCATCATGATGCTTCTTCGACTCAGTGTATGCATCAATCACTTTCTTCGCATCGGGCGTAATAGTCGAACAGCCCTTTCCATTGGCCATACAGATCTGCATGCCCTGCACTTTCTGTTTGGCAATCTGAGCCTGGATGGCAGAAACGTCCCAACCAGACCATCCGTTATTCTCAACATCACCAAAACTAAACTCGCCCCAGGTAGAGGTGTATCCGCCCCAGTTATCAGTTGGAAGACCATGGGTTCCGGGCGCAGCACCCCACGCTCCAACGGAATCCTCATCGAAGGCAACATACTTCGTTTCACCGGGTGCGAGCACAAATGTAAGAGCAGAATGACCATACCATCCGTCCATCTTGCCATCAGGTCCGATCTTGTTCCAGACAATCACAGTCCACGGCTCGGTGTTAGCACCGCTGAATTGTGCCACGTACTTGTATCGGTGGGCTTCTGTTGGACTGACAGCGATGATATTGCTACCCCAGGGTACGCCCACGTTACCGTGATAATTGATTCCGGTGCCGGCTGGCTTGCTATGACCGCCGAATTTCTCGGTTGCGAAGTTGTTATCGGCGGGAATGTCTGTCCATTCGAGGTTTGATGGGACAGGAGGCTTCTCTGGTTGAAGAACCTCGTCGAGACCGGGGACAGGGAGATGAGGGATTATCTCTGTTGGGTTTCCGGGGAGTATGCTGGGGAGTGATGGTAGGGTTGGCAGGATGCTATTGTCCTGAGTTGCTTCTGTCTGTGAAGGTTTCGGATTGGGGCGTTCTTCAATTGATGTTTCAGACGGTGATGGCTTCGAATTGTCGGCAGAAAAGGGTTCCTCAGTGATATGTATAGTAGGAGTTATTGTTTCCGCATCCGTGATGGTCTTTGTCATGTGGATCGTGGTTGTCTGCTCCTGGGTTTCCGTTTGAGACGATGAATGCTCAATATGGCCATATTGGGGGCGTGGGGGCGCAGGGTATGTTGAGGTCTCCGATGTAGTTGGCTGCTGGGAATGCAGTGGCTCCTCGGCCACAGCAGGCTTTGGTGTGGTCGCCTGTGTGGTGGTTGTGACTGGCGCTGGGAGATTTTCAACAGCTGATGGGGCAGGCAAAGCTGATATCGGCAATTCTTGAGAGGCCGCAGTCTTGGATGTAGTAAACTCCTTGATTGTGGCAGTGGCTGGTTCTAGAACATTTTCAATCGGGGATGGGTCAGGGATGGTCGATTGAGGTAGTTCTTGAAAAGCGATTGACTTGGAAGTTGATGTTGGCTCGGGATAGTCCTCGAAGACGGTTGTGGTGACATATCTGGTGTTGGTTGGAATACAATCTTCGAAGACAGTGGTCGTCAAGGTGCGGGTCTCGATTTTTGGGCCTGCCGGGTTGTGATTGATGTCTCTTGGTGCCACTTCAAGATGTGGTTTAAGCTTCCCATGAAGATGTCTATGGTGATTATGAGATGCAAGCACGGGGTCAGCGCCCACGGCTAGAAGTAATGTCCAGAAGCTGTGGCGCATCACGAAATGAGCGAATGATAAGCAGTGCGAATGTGTTATTGAGTGAAAAGAGCGATCGCGAATAGAAAGATTCGACTTCGAATATCAGAGATAGAATCAAAAGAGAGAAAGACGTGTAGTTGCTACGAGATGGTGTTTACTAAGAGAGAGATCGAAGTTGGATAGCGATTGTCTCCACGTTTATTGCGTGGTCGAGGTGGTTGTCGGCTTCATGGTTGTCGTTGCGTTCGTATGAATAGCCCGCGAAGAGGGACGCGCTGTAATTTTATACTCTGACGCGAGAGTCTGGCCCTCGAAGTTCAGGAATGTTGTTTCGCGTCGGATCTTGGGAAGGGCGATCTGATATGAACGGTAGCAGCCCTGAATTCCTCCCCGCTTGGCCCGGCATTGACGACTTCATCCATCATGACGAGGATTTGTTTTGTATTTTTCAATTAGTGAGTCTAATTATCTGAAAGTATTGAGTTGTCTTTGTCTTGACAAACGTCAAAAAAAAAAAAAAAAAACTGGACTTTGGTGAATTGGAACAGTAGCGCACTTCGTGGATGTTCGCCCCTGGTTGGCGCGACTCCTGCCGCGGGACATACCAACCCTAGACACGACCAAGAAACCTCGACATGAGCTCCGATGCGGGGTCTAGGTCTAGACAGTCGGAATATTTGGATAATTGACTTGAGTGGAAAGCCAGGCAAGAGTACATAGCTAGTTTCGACGTACGTTTGGAGGTTGCCATGCATGGTTCTAATTCTGGAGGAACAGCGAGAAGCTCTGCGAGTTTTCGGCCAGGATGATTTTTTTTAATCAGTAACTTCCTGAGATCCAGAATACTGTTCAACTCTGTCCATGATTTATAAGTTGACTTACTATTTGATAAAATGATAGTCAGCTGTTTGTAGCTGCCAGTGTTGATTGCCCGCGGACTGAGGCCTCACTACTTCCATTCTTAGTAACCTTGGACATTTCCATCGTCATTATCATCAAATTTTAGGGCTGTTTTGTCTTGTTCATCTATCCTCACGTCGTCCAAAACGATTGACCAGAGATCTGTTTAGCATTTTGAATCAACCATTATGACTGAATCTCGAATGGAAAAGGCCACAAACATGTCTACACATTCACTCTCTGTGAACGAAGAATTCCTAACGAAATACACTATTACCCACCAGATCTCCTCAAGCGACTGATAGAGGTTGAACGAAACTTCATTGAGCCATTATTTCGTGCTCGTAAGCGAGCGGCGCTCTAAGGACGAAGATCATAAATTCTTGGTCATTGGCATCTTCGCTTCTCTGGCCCTTGACAACGACACCGCCTTGGCCATTTTCACAGACGAGGGTGCCACTCTTCCAGTCGTTCGAATCTATGGATGCAGGCGACTGGTCTCATTCCAAGTCGCGTGGAAGTAGTGGTTTAAATGACATTGAATGGGAGGTTTCTGACTCCGGAGAGCTGTTTTTGAACGCCATATATGGAGGTGGTTATGATCAACTCAAAATCTATGTCGAGGGTTACGATGTTGCGGACGATTGCTTAAGGGCGCCAGCGTGAATTGAGTAACGGAAACCGGAAGACAAGGATTAGGCGTACGGAGTACTGCTATGCATTCATCCGTCTTCGAGAGTGAGATCATTTTCTTCAAGATTCATGTCCGAGAACTAGTTACGTGGTATGTAGTAACTATGTACTGCTGTACATACTATGCACAAAGTTAGTTAGTACGGGGTAAAGACTGTCACTCCACAATCCGTTTGCAAATGACAAAGAAGAGATCCTGAAATATGGTCCAAGAAAACAAAACGCTAAACTCCAATAGTCTCGGCAATCGTGTAGAAGGCACATCTGATTTGTCGAATATTTACTGGTTAAAATGCAGCACTGCCACTGCCCGATTCATTTGCCAACTGGAACCGCGCAGCTTGGCGCTTAGACTATTTCTTGGCACTTGGCGCGCCAGGGATTTATTTTTGTTTCCACCAGTCCTCCACTTTTCATGTTGATTCGATCAGGCAGCAGTTTGATTTCCACCTTTCTTTTTTTTGTTTTTGGGAGTTGTTTGCGAAGTTGAAAAGAGATTAATCGAATGCATTCTGGTGTCACCCCAATACTTGAAGTTTCTACAATATCGTAAGCCTTCAACTAGGACATGCCGCCCTAAGGTGCTCCGCTGGCAAATGCGTGGCGAAAACCGGATCTCATGCATCAACTTGAAAATGGAATGTCTCGAATATGGGATCATATACCGCCTGTACCTTGAATACCCTCTTTGATTCATCACCTGAGTTCAGAACGGGTTTCATCTTTGTGGGGGACTCGTGACTCTTTGATCTAATTTAGGCGTATCAAACCGGGAATGTTGAAAGTCGCAATATCAATCTAGTCAGCAGCCACAAACGAATACGCCTTATAGAACAAAGCAGTATGTAAAAGCAATCACAAGGGCAGTGAGCATGAACTGGAACAAGCGGGTCCTTCATCTTGGACAGTCTTGGCTGGAGTTACTTGGCTGCCAACTACAGGAGGCGACCGGATGGGGACGGACGGGGTTCAGCTCGGCGCCCAGGGCCCAGGACCCTTATGGCCCCCTCTCGTGCTTTAGTGTGTTTTTTACCTGATCATTCGAGTTTGACTTCTTCAAAACCCCCTGTGATTCATGGGGGCTCGAAGACTTTTGATTCTGTACTCATGAGGTTGTTTAAAGGGCCGATTGCCCTGTTGGGCGGTATCCTCGCCTTACGAGGTGCTTTTGCGATCGATGTCGATCCGGAGAATGAAGGTATGTCAATCACCCGAGGACGATCGCAATGCTCCTCGGGGCCAAATGCTCACCTCTTCCTGAAACATAGATTCTCTCAAAAGCGCGGCAAAGACCGTCGCTACGTCCATGGTGAATTTCTACAATGATCGTGACTCGAAGGATATTCCCGGAAAATTCGACGGTACCTGGTGGGAAGGTGGATCTATGTTCATGACGCTCATTCAGTACTGGCACTTGACAGAGGATGATCAGTTCAACGAGATCATTCAGGATGGCATGTACTGGCAGAAGGGCTCCGACGACAACTTTTTCCCAAGTAATTCCTCTTCATATCTTGGAAACGACGATCAAATGTTCTGGGGTTTGGCGGCCATAACCGCCGCGGAATTAAATTTCCCTGAACGAAAAGATGAGCCCTCGTGGGTCACACTAGCTCAAGGTGTTTTTGACGCACAAGTGGCTCGTTGGGATAATACGACTTGCGATGGAGGTCTACGATGGCAAATCTGGCCATATCAAAATGGATATGGCATTAAAAACGCCATTTCGAATGGTGGTTTATTCCAGCTTGCAGCTCGTCTGGCTTTATACACCAAAAATGAGACCTTTGCCAATTGGGCCGAAACGATCTGGGATTGGAGTCTGACAACACCATTGCTGAGAGGATCTAATTGGAACATTGCCGATACTACAAGTGCGGACAGGGATTGCAAGGATCACGGTGATTATCAGTGGACTTATAACTATGCCACCTACATCGCTGGCGCTGGGTATATGTATAACTACGTGAGTTGAGAGCTTTCCAGTCTCGTCAACAGATGCAACGAACTAACAAATTATGTAGACGGATGGGAAAGAATACAAATATCTTAAAGGTATCAGTGGACTGATCGCGACTTCCAACCAATTCTTCCCAAAGAGCGGGAACGGCGAAATTCTGTCCGACATTACTTGCGAGCCCATCGAAAAATGTGATCGCAACCAGAAGACTTTCAAAGCATATTATGCCTCTTGGCTTGGCTTCATGTCCGATATTGTTCCCAAGAACGTGACCGATAGTACCATGGCAAAATTCAAAGCTTCCGCAGTTGCTGCTGGCCAGCAATGCTCAGGCGGAGATGATGGAAAACATTGTGGAATTCGGTGGACAATGAAGTCTGAATGGGATAAGACTACGGGTCTTGAGCAGGAAATGGCAGTTCTGGGTGTTTTGAATGCTGTGATGGTCCCTTTCAAGAACCAAGGACCGTACAATAGTGACAATGGGGGTGAATCCAAGGCAGATCCCAATGCAGGCAAGGATGAAGACCCCAAGACTAGGACTATCACTGATGGTGACCGGGCTGGTGCAGGCATCTTGACTGCTGTTTTTGTTATTACTTGGGTTGGGGGTCTTACTTGGGCCATTTGGGGTCCTTAGTGTATAATTTATGGGACACTTTCCTTTCTTTCAGTATATAATTCACCTTTTCTTTGAGATTTCATACAATATCAGCCCTGGAATTCAAAATTTACCCTCGAATCTTTCATGACACTTTCCTAATTTGTATCCATGATCTGCAACGAGCTAGATCATGATGGGCTCGTCTTCGTACTGGGATCTTCAGAAGTTCCGGTGCATTGAGCTCTCCCCCAGTCAAAGCTGATAATGAATTCTCATTTTCCAACATACTCGGGGCCCCTGCCTAACTGCAAAACTGCAGGAATACCCCATAATTACATTAAATCAATTAAAACAGTTCAATGGTACTTGTTGGAAATGACAAGCTTCCCCAATATCAGTCAAGGTTAGACCTGAAGCTGTCAGAAATCAATGTCCCATAGATATGGCTTGATAGGGTTATCGGAACGCGTGACCCCACGTCCCATTGAATCTTCTCCATCCCCAACTCCCTCCGCAAAAAAAAAACAGTCTTCCTTCAACTCGAAAAATAAATCAAGGGACCCCACAAGAACGGCCCAAAGCCACTCTCCAAAATGCCACCATCAACAACAACTCCAATCCCCCCATCTCTCCCACTCACCTTAATCGTCGCAACAACCCCAATCCGCGTCGCGTCCAGCGTGACCCACGCCCAAAATGAAACCAACACCCGTCTAGGCATCGGATTAAAAGGCACTCTCCCCTGGCCCCGCATAAAAGCAGATATGAGCTTCTTCGCGCGCGTAACGTCCAGACCCCCAGTAAAGGGAACAACAAATGCAATTATCATGGGAAGAAAGACATATGATTCTGTACCGAAACATCTCCGCCCATTAGGCAAGCGAATTAGCGTTGTGATTACGCGCGATCAAACTGGTTCCGTGCGTGAGGGTGTTTTACAGGAACTTGAGGCACGAAAGGCGAAAATGGCTGCTACCGCTAAGGCGAAGGCTGAAGCAGCCTCCGAGTCTGCAACTACGACTAAGACCACGGCGTCTGAGCCTGAGGCTGAACCTGCTACTGATGCGATTGTTACGCCGAGCTTGGATGATGCATTGGAACAGTTGGATAGTACTTATGGGGCTGAGGGAAAACTGGGAAAGGTCTTTGTTATTGGGGGTGCGGAGATTTATGGTGCGTCGTTGAGGGGTGATTCTGTGGGATTGAAGAAGAGGCCAATTCGTATTGTTATGACCAATGTGGTTAAGAAACCGGTTGGTGAGGATGGAAAGGTTGTTGAGGAACCGTTTGAGTGTGATACGTTCTTTCCGGAAGATCAGTTTACGGTTGAGAAGGGGTGGAGGAGTGCTAGCTCTGACGAGGTGACGGAGTGGGTTGGGGAAGAAGTTTCTGGGGAGTGGACACGAGAGGGCGAGGTTGAGGTTCAGATGGTTGGGTTTGAGAAGTTGAAGTAGTACAGTACTTACTAAGGTAGGCTGTACTGCGTACCATATGGATAGAGAAAATGGACGACGTATATGACTACACCAGATAACTAGACTATTGGATTGAATGTTTTGCGCCACGAAGTTGAAAATTCATTCTGGCTATCCAGCCCGGAAACAGTGCAACACATGCATAATGATATGTGCAGCCAAGAGTTCTATATAATTCACAACAGTCTCGCGAGATGAAAGATTGTGAGTAAAATGCAACTGGGGGGAATATGTAATGCTATGCAATATGGACAAATCGAGAAAACAAAACCATATACAAAGCACGATGCAACGATCAACGATCAACAATCAACGCCAGGAAGAGTGCGGCAGAGTGCGATGGAGCAAGAATGCCAGATTCATGGTGAGCGGGCTTATTCGTTGTCTTTCATGTATTTGACGAAAGACTTCTTATGCACGAGACCAACGTATTGTCCGTTTTGGAGAACACAAAGGTAGCGGAGACCAAGCTTAGCAAAGCATTGGTAAACTAGGTCGATAGGAGAGTGAGCATCAAGAGCGATGGGTGACTAGTTATAGTTGTATTAGCATCGAAACCAAGCTAACCACCGGAACAAACTAAACATCCTGACTTACCGGATCAATATAGCGTGTGAAGTCGTCCTGCAGGAGATCTTCATTCTCACTATCGTATATCGCGATAGAAGAGTCCATCGACATCAGGCAGATCGTATGATCTTCATCCTCGCCAAGACTATCTAGAGCAAATTCCAAGTCTGGTGCCGGGATCAACCCAGTGAGGACACCGTCACGCAAGATGGGAAGCCCGCTGTCGAGCTCACCAGCCATCAACAGGTCCTCGAGCTTCGAACGGAGCTCTGAAGCCGGAACGAAGGGAGAGCCCGAAATATCGATGATGCGCTTCTTGCGAGATGGACGAACGATATCACCTAGCTCGGCATCGGATATCGGCTGTAACTTGCTATCCAAGAAGGGATAGGCATTCATATCAGTGAGGAAATCCTAGAAAATTGTTAGCGTTTGCAATAGACAAAACAGAAGTGCAATGTGATATCTTACGTAGATACTGCGGGGCTCGATGGCATCGGCTGTCCACTTAGCACAGAGGATTGCCACGGAGAAAGGAAGAACATGATCCAGGCTTCCGGTAAGTTCAAAAAGAATGACAGCGAGAGTCACCGAGAGACGCGTAACGCCGCACATTGTAGATCCGGCAGCGACTAATGCATAAACACCCGGAGTAACACATGATTCCATACCGCTGATATCACAGGAGTTGAAAAGGAACATGGTTGGGTTCTTCGCCGCCCAGTATTGAACCACATGGCCAACAATGCGACCCATCAGACCTCCGACGACCATAGAAGGGACATAGATACCAGCAGGCACCTTGATGCCAAACGTGACCACGGTCAAAAAACTCTTAATCACGAATGCAACAAGAAGATACTGAATGATTTCCAGAATATTGTCCTCGTGTGGACATAGGCCGGTGCCTGTTTTCGACTCGCTCTTGCAAGGGCTTGTAAGCTCGAATAGAAGTTCAGTAACGGGCAGCATGGTGTAGCGATTCCAGAAACTGATCAAACCAGTTACAAGTGCAACTAGAAAAACCTCAAACATGGGTGATTTTTTGATGATAGGAATGCGACGGAAAGACCGAGCCCATAGGCTGGATGCTTTAATAAACAGCGCTCCAAGGGCACCTCCCATGACACCCAATAAAATGAAGATGAAGATCTCAAAAAATTCCCAGTCGGACAGATATCGAACTTCAAAGAGGACAACCTTCCCAGTGCCATATGGATTCAGGAACTTCAGGGATAGGGTAGCTGCGATACAGCAGAAGAATGTTCTGAACAGAGTCTTCGGAGGAAAATAGTAGCTAACCTCCTCTAGGCTGAAGAGAACACCGCCAATTGGAGCGCCAAAAGCGACTGCGACACCACTGGCAGCACTGGCACTTAGAACCTCTCGCCTTTTCCCATCATTTTGGTTGTACTTTGCGAATAGACGACATGCTATGTTACCAACGCAAGTAGCGATATGAACATATGGGCCTTCTTTTCCCAGGCTCAGACCAGATGAAACGCTGAAAACGAGAGCAATCGTCTTGATTACCAAGGTTTTTAAGCCCAGATAACCATGAAGCACAAAACCGCTATTAATGACTTTCACCTCAGCAACACCACTTCCAGCAGCCGAGTAGTAGATCATAGCTGGTCGCGACGGTTTGTTGGGGAACGACCCATGGGGGCTTAAGTCTGATGAAGGGGACCCCGTTCCTGCGCTGCCAGGATCATGTCTGCTATTGGTGTTTCGAGAATCCGCACCGAGATTTTCATCAAGAGTGCTCAGGTGAATTGAAGACGGTACAACAGTCTTGGTCAACAAAGTAAGTGCACAGGCTACAGCGGCGAGGGCTATACTCCAAGCAACAAACATGACAAATTCGACCGTCCTTTGGAGTTTAGCGGAGGATCCGAATATCTGTGACCATGTTCGCCAATGATCCGGATCACATTCACCACGACCGGTGAACAAATTATTGGCGCAATAGCCCCATTTCATGTCGAACAATGATTCCTCAGTGACATCAACGAAGTAGGCTATAGCGGCTGTGATACACCCGATGATAGCCACGAGAACCCATCCTTGTGCACCATCAACCCATGCCAATAACCGGCCGCGTATATCCTTGCGTTGCCGGAGCTGACGCAGACGGGCCCCATCGGCGATACTATCGTGCACCCAATCCGTCGAGGTAAATTGGTCGTACCAGGTTCGTTCATCGAGAAAAGAAGAAGCGGTCAGAGCGTCTTTGGTGGAAGGAGGTATACTGGCTTGCCGGCCGTGCAGGTCATCTTCGGTGATACTCGGTCGGCGGCTAAGTCGTTGGTTTTGAGAATTTGCCCTGCTATGATTCCTTGTACGGCGCAGACTGCCCGTCGCGAGTAAATGTCTTAGAGATTTCGGATCCGAAATGCCGGAGGTGCTAGTGTATGATCTGCGTGGAGCGCGTCTGTGAGCTCCGGACCCTAATAAGCTTGTAGTTTCGGTGGCATCTAGCTGTGCCTCGAGAGACTGGTAGCCGGTATGTGGCTCAGAGAGGTAGCTTTGCGCTCGGCGGTATGCGGAGGGGGACGGGGGAGCTGTTCGAGTCGTCGGAGGATTTTCAGGATCAGTGAAGTCCCCTTCTCCGCGAGATGAGGACCGGAACTGAGGAATAGAGCGAGGCATGACGACAAACCCCAAGTAAAGCCTTCAGTCTCTTTCGTCTCAGGGGAGGGCTTGTAGTCCTGGGAAAATCACGTCAGTTGAAGGTAAAGGTGCCTTGGGCATTCGGGGATTGTCCCGTGGGGAGGCCCACATTGACGCAAGGCGCCAACAGCTCTTTTATGTATTGATCTTAGACCGAACCACGGAGTGACGATGAAAGAAAAGAAATAATGGAACAAAGATGAGAATGACAATATAAGGATAGAATGAAATAAAGAGAAGAAGACCCCGCCATGGCGAGCTCAACCAAGTGGAGAAAGGAGAAAAGAGAAGAGAAGAGCGAGAGAGGGGAGAGAATGGCGGATGATGAGGAAAAGCGCATGTCAGGTGCAAAAAAAGCAACACTTGGACAACTTTTCCCCCTTGATGATTTGCTCCTCCAATCCAATTCAATCCACTTGACAAACTTCGAATAAATCTACATTGTCAAACAGCAGTGGTATCTGGGTCTCCACTTTAATAAGATAACACGCAAGATCTCCAACTACATTTGCCTCTGGCCTTCATTCTTTCCCCGCGATTCCCGCCGATCATTAGTCGCTTCAATATCCAGTGCAGTGTTGATCGTGTGTACGGAGAGGGTTTCCGACCTTCAACGGCCGAATCTTGGGATTTGATTCGTCAGGTTGCAGATCATACTATTCCCCGAGCACCATCTGCTCAGTGCAGATGATTCAGTTTCGAGTCCGTGAGATATACGCCCAGCGAGGGCAGTGCGGCATCGCTCTTCGTGACGCCTGACCATGACTGGATGTTAACAAAGCCACATACCTGTGAATGGTCAGTGAGAATGACTCAAGAGAATGATTCTCATTTGGTTTTTAAGAGGAAGGCAGCGAGATATTGTCTCATACCTTTCTCCTGGTTTTCTGATTTCTGATCCTTGACTCACGGTCTCCCGGGGTGGCGTCTGCGGGGATATATCTGCTTACGAGGAGCTTTGTCAATAGTACGATGCATGCTCATTTTCATCTAGATGGACTGAACATTATATTTGAGATCCTTCCAGCCTACTAGTAATCAGTCTGGTTCTCCATAACCGACTCTCCATAACTGACTGAGAGACGATACCTATTTATTCAAGGCTCTAGAAGAGGTTCCGGACTATAAGCATCCCCCGAGGTCTTATGTACACAATCTAGCACCAGGAGTACTTGATAGTACTATTAGCCTATAGTAATATTATATTGACTATATAGTGTCCTCTATTGAGAGCAGAGAGGAACTGATCAATTAATTCATCTAGTTGTTGTACTCTGAGATCAGATTGGTGGAGAATCCTCTGAACTGTGGTTTGCCGAGAGAAGATAAGCTTGCCATCGCAAAGAACTTGGAGGCTCCACTGTTATTATTCCCTTTTATCCACGGACCAACTCCCCACCTTAAATGTCATATCTTCAGGGCTGGTCCAACTTCTCAATTTTAAGAATCTTGCACTCAATTTATTCTCCTTTTTCATTTCTACATTGACTCGCGTATCACAATGACTAGCATTCAGGATCCATCCGCCCACGAGGATGTGGCTAAGCCATACGACCAATTTATTCTGTTCGGCGACTCCATCACCCAGATGTCTTATAACCAGGAAATCGGATTTGGATACGGTGCTCAGCTACAAGAGGGTATGTGAATACTTCTATTCTGACCGAGCCTCCTAGACTTAACTCAATCTGACTGGTTTCTCCTAGTTTATGCTCGCAAGTTGGATGTTGTCAACCGTGGGTTTTCGTATGTTGCTAGTGACCGAATATCAATTGACGATATTAAAATAAATCAGACTCTGACAAGTTGACTTTAGAGGATATACTACGGCTCATGCAATCAAAATCTTCCATCGATTCTTTCCGTCACCTCAAGCCGCTAATGTTCGATTCATGGTAAACTATCCCGGGCCTTATCCCTCTCTACATCTCAGACAAGTGGATGAAGCTGACTTCTCATAGACCATTTTCTTTGGTGCGAATGACGCATGTGTTCCTGGTCATGATCAACATGTCCCTTTGGAGGTGTACAAGGAGAATCTGAAAAAAATTATCGAGCATCCTGTCACACGAGCCCAGAATCCTCGCATTATCATGATTACCATCCCCCCAGTCAACGAGTATCAACTTGAGAAGTTCGATAATGATAAGGATACACCACATCCAAGCCGCACTGCTAGCGGTGCTAAAGCATATGCGACAGCAGCCCGTGAAGTTGCGGCATCGCTGAATATCCCTGTGGCCGATGCCTGGTCTGCCTTTATGGCCACCGCGGACTGGAAGGAGGGCCAGCCATTACCTGGATCTCGCGATCTGCCAAATACTGAAGAATTCAGCAGTCTTTTCACGGATGGTATGTTCAACTTCTGTCTCTATCGGCAACAAGCCACGGATCTCATAATAGGTTGTGCTAATCGCCGTGTCACTAGGTCTACACCTCACCTCTGCTGGCTACCGTATTGTCTTTGACGAAGTATTGAAAACCATTCGAGCTAACTGGCCTGATCAATCCCCGGAGAATCTTCCTATGATCTTTCCTCCTTGGGTTGATGCTCCGAAATGATACCTCTAGGTTCATAGATCACTGCTTTGTATTGCAGCGTAACCTAGCGACCATTGGCATTAACAAACAAAAACAAAACTAAAAAAAAAAAAAACAAAGGTATATTCTCAATAATAGAATCCACAAATTTGTAAATTTCTCATTCTTAACCAACATACCATTTGTTTTGATGCTCGCAACTCTTCAAGTGGATGAACCGTTAGTGGAGCACGGGCGGTCTAGATCCGCTTTCCCCTCTGCATGACGCCCTCCCCAGATTGCATGGAATTCGTGCATCAGCAACCTCCAAACCCAATTCACACTACCTGCCTCGTCCTCATCTCTCTCACGATATCTCTTGCTTTTATTCATCATTCCGAGGTCTATTTCTGCCGCCCCGCTTTCTCTTTACTCGAACGCCCCGGTTCCTTAAGCCAACCCCCGAGACCACCTACAACGAAGCAATCAACTTTTCACACCCACAGGTGTTGCCGCCGCTTCACGAATCCATCATAGACCTTTAATAGCTACTAGCCATTTCCCATACGCTTCCTCTTAAGATATCGCCACCGCGGCCCCTTAATCCCGTCTACCAACCCACTGTCCAAGCTTCCGAACTTCATCAGCGAATACTTCGACTCGACCTGTAACATATTACCCGGTGGACGGGGACGGCCCCGCGGGCCGTCACACTTCTTGAAAGAGGAAGGCCGATATAGGTGATCAAGTTGCTTGATAACCCGCGTGGATGATAGGTGGTGTGGAAATTTCCCGCTTCTGCTTCGAGGGCTGAAGTTGAACGGCCGGTTGTCCAGTGTTGCATACCTGATCCTGTCTTGCAGTCTGCAAAAATCGAAGATGGACGCACAGTATCCCTTTGCTTCGCGTGACGATATCTGGCGAGTTTTCGAGGAGTTGAAGGAGCTACGCGTCGGGCAGTTCGAACAAAGTGAGCGTCTGGGTCGGCTTGAGCGTCGCCGAGACGAGGATGCGAGGATGAGAAATGTATGGGGATCGTCTCCACTCTCTCCTTTCCCTACTTCTGTGGGGGGCTCTTTGGCTACAGGTATGATATCTGCTGCTAGTCTTTTCGTTGGCATTTCACTAAATTCTAATCATTGTACTATAGAGACTGTTTTCAACTCACCCCCAGATGCCTTTAAGGGTTTTGACCAGGGTCAGCATCAGGGGATGACTAGCTCCGCAGTTGGACTCGACGGCGAGGATGAGCCACGACGAGGTGCGTCGCGTGCAAATAGCGTTCGTTTTGATGAGAGCGCAATCCATGGGTATTATGGTCAAACAGGCCGCTCGAGTACTGACTTACCCCTACGAACTGGGAGTGGACTGGGAAGCCATCCGTTGATTGAACGTTCTTTATCTCATCGTTCTGATGGGCGACAGAGCTCATCTGGACAATCGCATCACTCGGCACGCACCAACAGTCTGGGACTGGATACCAGCCGCCTAATGGGCTCATCCTCCTTTGGTGGATCACCTCTTACAACCCCGCCGGCTGGACTTTTTCTGCTTGGCCCTGTGCCCTGTATAATTCGATGCTGGCTGACAAACAACTTCTCTAACGAGTCCCTTCTGTATGCAGCGGTCTGCTCTGGATCATACGTTTCCTCAGTGGGCGCATCACTGCTGCATAAGCTAGGCCTGGATACGGAGGTTACGCAGGAAGATGGCCAGTCTTACGCTAAACTTCCTTTTTACCTCCCAGAAGCCAGTATCTACCGTCAATCCTCTTCGCGTCCTTCTAGTCCCGAGCCTCGTCTTCCCTCCTTGACCATTCGCTTCCTGGTACGCGAATCGAATGATACCGGAGACTCTATTCAAATCATCATCGGAAGCGATGTTCTAAGATCTCATAATGCCGACATCCTCTTCTCACAGGACAAGATAAACATGGTTGATGATGAGCGTAACCGTCTATCCGTTCCCCTCGTCCGCCCTGAAAAAGACAGTGTGTTCAAATCTCTGTGGACTGTCCCGGAGCCATCCCATATGGAGCCGCCGAGCGGCATCAACGGAAACGAGCCGATTGGGGTGATAGGTAAACCAACCCATCAGCAATCATCATCGGCTCCTGCGTCAGCCCGTGTCTCTATCGGCGAGATCAACAAGCCCACCTTACAAACGAAGGGGGATTCGGCCTCAGATGCAGGGATCCACTCCACGCCCACGACTGCAAGTGATACCTCCTCTGTTCCAGGCAGCAAGTCTGAATCCGGTGGTCCATGGAGCTCTTGGCGCCGCGATGCAAAGCCGGACTCCAGCAAACAAGAGAAAGAGAGACGTCCCATGAAAGTCCTTCGTCCCGCGAAGGCTTCCAGTCGAGTCAATTCCTCCACGTCAACACCCACGGCTGCAACGAATGAAAGCGTGGATCCTTTGACTGTTTCCGCGTCCGAGTCTTCTCGAACTACTAATCAAACTCCTCGGGCTTCTTCGGACGGGAGCCATAAACCGCGGTCATCTAATCCTGTTGGGGGTGCATCCGCGTTTGGGTGGCTGAATCCCGGTGCCCCAGCGTCCATGACCCAGGCCTTTTCCCAGTCAAAGTAAAAGTACTGTGGTTGGTGATACCTTGGCCTTGATATTGCTAATTACTTTGTCACTCGGATTCACATTCAAGCACAGGATGAGAATTCGTTGTGCTTTTCAGATAGTAGCGGGCGTTCGGCGGGATTTCTGTAGCTTCTTTCTTTCTTCTTTTTGTAATTCAATTTACTTGAATCGACAGTCATACTTAAAAATGCCGAGATTGGAATAAAGACTTCCGCTCACTATTTCGATTTTCCCCGTATTCTAGACACTGACTGAGATTATATATATTAGCAATAATGGCAAGCATGGATGCTTGCCATTATTGCTAACGAACGGGCAAATTCGCCAGGCTCCAGGTTGGTACACCATCCCAACTGCCAAATAATATGCCAATAATGAGCATGATGCCCATTCAGAGACACTTGAATCGAACGAAACATCACATTTTGAGGCAGAAGCATCCAGTAGCTTTACATTCTCGAGGTCATAATTCCTCATATCAAATCAGTTAACTAACCCCCGAGAAGACTGACAGAATTAAATCTTCGAAAAAACCCCCAAAGCACTCTTCGTCGCTTCACCAGTCTCCTTAACCAACCCAGTAACAGTTTTAAACTGTTCATGACCCGCATCCCCAAGAATCTCAAACAAAATACTCTCACTAGTAGTAACAATGGCACCAGCATCCCTCAACCTCGCTAACGCTATACCCCTTTCTTCAGAGTTAATCGAACTAACTCCATCAACGAGAACGTAAACACGATGACCCTTGGAAAGTAGATCCAGCGTAGTCTGCGTAACGCAGATATGCGTCTCGATACCCACGATAATCACGTCTAGTCCCGAGGCTGGTAGTTGTTTCTCGAGTTCCGGGGTTACCATTGAGAAGAGGGTTTTGTCGATATCGGCACGAATGTTTGGGCCAGTCAGATTTGTTGCAAGTTCTGGGACGGTGTTGCCGAGTTTTGCGCGGGATTGGGTGGTTATATAGATTGGCATTTGGAGGGCGTTGGCGGCGCGAACCATCTTGTCTGTTATTGAGACTCTAGTTTTTTTTTCGGTCAGTGAGTGGATATATATGTTGTGGATTTGATTCTTTTGGGTCTTGTACAATTTGGAGAATTCGTAGATCTTGCTGCGGAATTTATCTTGGATGTCGCATATGCTGGGGTTTGTTAGTATCCTGTATAGTGGGAGGAGAGTGTTGCGCACAATAATGCGGGGTTCCCTGGTTCTTGTTAGAGCAATTTACTGTGGTATTGTGACAGTGGCTTACGGATTCGGCTTGCGCGAGTTAGGGAGGCCATTTTAGCGATTGAAAGTATACTTTGGTTCGAAATGTGAGGTGTTGAAGAAAGAAGAATTGAATTGATGGCGGGGAAGTCGGAGAGTCGGAGATGCGGGGAAGCGGCCGAGGAGAACGGCGATTTGCGGAGTTCGTCTAATAAGCATCAACATTTTACAATGTCTTGGTAGATATTCATAATAATCTGATTTTGTTCATGCCTAGCGTCTCATATGTGTTAGACTACATGGCTATATCATAACTTGATTTCCTGCACCTTGGCTCGGCCAGTAAACCAGCTATCGTCGCCGTTGCTGGCTGCGGTCCGAATGGCATATAGCTCGTCGAGGAACGCAGGGACAAAGCTGCCAGGTCCGCGGACATATTCTTTACTCGCTGCGTTTTCAGCTGCGATCTCGTACATCAAGATCCCCGATAGCACTGCTAGCAGTCTGTCAGAGCGATGGGCCGTAAGGAAACAGCCCGAGATAGACCCAACGGCACATCCAGTCTGTGAGATTCTTGTCAGCCTTTTATAGCCCATAGTCGAACCTCTTGGGATAATGACTTACCCCTGTAACTTGACCGAGGAAAGGATGTCCATTTTCCACGGCGATGACGCGCTCGCCGTCACTGAGATAGTCAACCGCACCAGTCATCAGGACCACGTTTCCTAAAAAGCATCAGCATAGGCACGGTAAACTCGTGATTTATGATTCCCTACGTTCTCTCCGAGCTAGATCCCGAGCAAGACGAGCCTTTTGTTGACTGTCCAGGGTACTCGGCCCACTGTCCACGCCACGTTGCTGCACTCCACTGCTACCCCAAACCTGGCGAATCTCCCCTTCGTTGCCCTTGATAAGGTCAAAGTAACCACCAGCCATGAGGTCCGATACGGCATTGCGCCGGATTCCAGTTGCACCGGCACCGACAGGATCATAGATAACAGGGTTACCTCGTCCGTTGTACGCCTTGACGGCCTTGAGGTAATTTGACACACTCTCGCTGGTCAATGTCCCCATATTGATGAGAAGAGCTCCATCAAACTTGCACAGGTCTGTAGCTTCCTCGCCATAAGGTGACATAATGGGTGATGCACCGCTGTATTTTGTTAGTCATGAAAACAACAACAAAATCCGAGGTGAAGGCTTACATTGAAAGAACGACATTGGCAACAAAGTTTGCCACAACAAAATTAATCATATTGTGAACAAGCGGATGCACTTCGACCATTTTGCGTACGATGGCCGGCACCTCCTGTAGCAAAGCCTCGGCCTCATTCGCACGAGATGGGTGAGAGGTAAGTGCAAACCGAGGAGGGTTCCTGATTAAATTGACAAGGTCCTCAGATGCAGCCTTGGGATCATCGGCTGCCATGATAGCGCTGACAATAGCAACTCCGTCCAAAGCCTTCTTCGGCGACTCAGACTGGTAAATCACGCGCTGGATATTCGAGTGATTGATACCACCAATGGCAACAGTGCTTACAGATGAACCACTGATGGCATCAAGAATTGCCTGGGTACCTGCAGTGCCTAAGACATAGCGAGTGTTTGTTTTGCTATTACCTAGTCAGCTTCTGACATCACCTTCGTCTCATGGGTAGAATGACTCACGTTGGAGTAGAGAACATCGTGCCAATGCCTAGATAGTCTGCTCCATCGGCAATAGCCTTTTGAGCCTCCTCTAGAGTCGACGCACTAATTCCAATTATAGCATCCTTGGGGAGCATCTTCTTGGCTTCCGTAAATACTGATACTTGGGGTCAGCAGATGAAATCGGACACTTCAGATCTTTTCTACATGCGATAGAAAGAGGCAGACCTACACATATCATCTTGGCCTAGATGCACACCATCGGCGCCAACAGCAAGAGCCACATCAACGCGATCATTGATTAGAAGAGGTACGCTGTATTTTTGACAGATCTGGTGCAACTTTCTAGCGGTGGCAATCTGGACTCCAGTATCGCTCTTTTTGTCTCGGTATTGCACCACGGTGACGCCTGAAATTTGCCGGTCAGTCTATCTATTCATCCTGGGGATTTTTTTGAGCTTATAGGGTCTTCACATACCTCCTTTGCAGGCCTCTTCAACGATTGTGCACAAATCACGTCCCTTGAGAATGGCGGGGGTCGAGTCCGTGACTAAATAGAGCGACAGATCAACCGTCATGATGGGAGAATATGCCGTTTAATGGCTGCAGTAATCTCGGATAATTTTTAAACGGCGGATATAGAGATGTCACAGATATCCCACGCTACCTCGCACAGTTGGTGGGAATCAGGAAGTCCAAGCGCAAAGGATCGCGAACCAGCCGTTCCGTCGTTGGGGAGTGGTGGGGCCGTGGTTGACCTCATGCTGCAGTGAGGCTGTACTGGCGACGTGCATGGCAGGCGGGGGTGTTCAATGTATGTCAGTATAGACTAAATCATGGCATTGATATGTAAGACAATGACATTGAGAATGATCTGAAGTAATTTATTGTTCAATTGCACCTATTCACAATCAGCAAAAGTCCCGAATTGCTCGGAAGTCGCTCAACTCCGACTTAACGCCGAGACCACGTGCCTGCTGACTCATCCGACACCGAGGAATTTTATTAAGCGGGCACTTCCCAGGCGTGTTTTCTCTTCATCCACCTTCATCCCACAACAGGTTTCCCACTCAGAGAAACCTTCACTGCGTTAACTGTCTACACAGTTCACGCTTTTTCCCATCAACCGCTGCTTAGCTTGGTATCGCCATCATCACTCTACTAAGATCACAATACCAGGGTCTCCGGCCTTTGACTCGGATTCCCTCTAGAACGATCGTTCTCGTCTCAAAGAGAAAACCTCCAAAGAAGTTCGGTGCGAACTCGTCTATGTATTCGTCCTCCGTGCAACATTTCGAACATCATCTGCCGCCCAAGCTGCAACCGTTTCGCGCGTCGAAACTCTGCAGTATACACCTGAGATCTTGTGGCTGAACCACTTGTCCTGATCTCTTCACTTCCCCTCTCTCCGAGAAAATCAAAAATCAAATCTGTGCATTCGTGCAACTGAATTCACCGAAAATCGAAAAATCAAACTTGACACGCATGTCTTGTTCCGCCGACAAGATTTCCGTCCAACTTTCTTCTCGCTTCCTGTTCCGCAAGCCTACTGTTCCGTTTTCCTGAACAACAATCAATCAATCTCTAAACCGTCAATATGGCCACCGTTAATATTCGCCGGGATGTCACCGATCCCTTCTATCGTTACAAGATGGAGAAGCTCCAGTCCAAGATCGAGGGTAAGGGTAACGGTATTAAGACCGTCATTGTCAACCTTGACTCCGTCGCTCGATCTCTGAGCCGTCCTCCTGCCTACCTCATCAAATACTTCGGTTTTGAATTGGGTGCTCAAGCCAACGCCAAGCCCACCGACGAACGTTGGATCATCAACGGCGCTCACGATGCTCCTAAGCTCCAGGATTACCTGGATGGCTTCATCTCCAAGTTCGTTCTTTGCAAGAAGTGCAAGAACCCTGAGACCGATGTCAACATCAAGGATGAGAAGATCACTCTCGACTGCAAGGCCTGTGGTCAGCGCTCTGACGTCGACCCTCGTCTTAAGCTGAGCACCTTCATTGTGCGTAACAACCCCAAGGGTGGCAAGAAAGACAAGAAGGACAAGAAGGCTCGCCGTGAAGCAAAGAAGGAGAAGGCCGCCAACGGTGACCAGGAAGCCAGCCCTGGCGACAGCAATGGTTCCGAGAACGGTGACGAGAATGGTGACGTTGGTGTCGAGGCTGGTAGTGACGATGAGCTGACTCGTCGTATCAACTCTGAGGCCAAGGAAATCGAGATTGATGAGGCTGCTGACGACGATTGGGCAGTCGACATGTCCGAGGAGGCCATCAAGGCTCGTGCCAAGGACCTGCCCGATGACCTGAAGCGCTCGCTTGTTCTCGAGAATGGCGATGATGACGAGGCTGACGGCCCCTCCGCTTACGAGCAGTTGGGTAGCTGGATTGTCGACACCGCCGCGGAGACCGGTGATGTGACAAAGGTCAGCGACATCGAGATCTACAAGAAGGCTCGCGAATTCGGCATTGAGACCAAGCACAAGACTGTTGCTGTCTTGGCCCAGAGCATCTTCGATGACAAGATCGTTAAGCAAATCGAGGATCGTGCTCCTCTCCTCAAGAAGATGATCACTTCTGAGCGCCACGAGAAGGCCTTCCTTGGCGGTACAGAGCGTTTTGTTGGCCAGGATCGTCCCGCTCTGCTGGGCCAGATCCCCGCTATCCTCCTCGGCTACTTCCAGAACGACCTTGTCTCTGAGGAAACCCTCAAGGCATGGGGCTCCAAGACCAGCAAGAAGTACGTCGACATCTCGACCAGCAAGAAGATTCACAAGGCTGCTCAGCCCTTCCTGGAGTGGCTCGAGAACGCCGAGAGTGATGAAGAGAGCGAGGAAGAGAGTGATTAAATCACTGAGATATCTTACCAACATCTCATCTCGTGATCCTCCTCTCAATGCTTCCCTCTATGGTTGCTTTCGTGTTGCTAGTTGATTCTTGACTTCATATCAGATCAAGGTTGTTCATTTTGGACATGGCCAAGATCCTTAGCATGTAGCTTAGCTGACCAATCGCCACTCTTTTCTACATTCAATCATTCTTTTGCCACGTTCATAGTAGGATCAAAGTCGTATATATTTAAGCCTGAAGGACTTACTTTGAATTCTCTTTTTGGACAAGTGATAAATCATCGTAAATTCCACGGTGAGTTCGTGACTGCATTCCATGTCGAACCTGACCCGGAAAGCGATCAGTGCGGTCTCCATTGATGATATGCTCCAGAGCTGGTACTTTTCACGTTTGGAACCTGAACTACCGGTGATATACCATGACCATCGTCAGATCGAAGACTAATGCAATGAGAATGTCTAGGTCGGTTCAAATGTGATATTTCTGTTAATCGAATTATATCAGACTAGTTTCGTTTTTTTTTTTTTCTGGCAAAGAACAGCGCAGCAGCACCCCCGGCGAGATTCCATGGCCAATTTCGTTCGCACTCATCGGGGCAGGCGTTCAATGGCTCGATTCCCAACATCAAATTACTATATACAAAGTGAACTTGTCGTTGTCTGATGACTACTTTCATGCCTTTGTAGTCTTCAAGACATATCCGAAAGATTCATCCAAGATCTGAAGACCTTCTTCGATCTCCTCAGCTGTGACTGTAACGGATGGTGCCAGGCGGAAAACACCACCCATACCTGGCAGGTTAACGATGTTGCATGAGAGACCACGAATTATAGCACGATCTGATACAAGCTGGCCAAGACCGGAACCAGGAGCTCTAGTCTTGGGGTCAGATATAATTTCAATACCCTGCAGAAGGCCACGACCACGAATGTCTCCGATACACCAGTACTTTTCTTTAAGCTTGATGAGGCCTTGACGAAGTTGGTCACCACGTTCGGCCGCACGCTGGCAGATATTATCACGCTCAACAATCTCGAGCACCTTGTTGCCCACGGCCGCGGTCAGAGGGTCATTGAGATGGGTGGTAAGCCAGAGAAAGCCAGCCTCTTTGCAGCCACGTTCGATTTCAGCAGTGGTGCTGACGGAAGCGAGAGGAAGACCACAGCCAAGGGTCTTGGATAAGGCAAGAATATCGGGGACAACACCGTCCTTCTGGAAAGCGAACATATCGCCTGTTCGGCCAACTCCAGTTTGAGCCTCGTCCATGATGATAAGCATACCACGCTTACGACACTCGGCAAACATGCGTTGCAGGTATCCCTCTGGAAGGTCCAAAATACCACCAGTTGATAGGATAGGCTCCATGATGAACGCGGCAAGTGATCCAACACTCTGTCGATCTATCATTCCCCAGGCAAATTCGAGCTCAGTTTCCCAGTCGTAGGAGCCATCGGGCTTGCGGAAGGGAGACCGGTAAGCATATGGAGAGGGAAACGCGAGCTGACCAGGTGTGACAGGACCTCCATTCTTACGACCAGCCGAATAGGTAGCAGAGCCAGAGCCTTGAGTCAAACCGTGATAACTGGCGGCGAAAGCGACGATCTCGAACTTGCCAGTATAGCACTTGGCCATTTTGATAGCAGCCTCGGTGGATTCGGAGCCAGTATTCAAGAAGAATGACTTCTCCAGTGGTGCCGGAAGGAAACGAGCAAGACGTTCGGCCAGGTCCACGACTGGGTAGGTAATCATATTGCTGAGCAGGTGGTCCAGTTCAGAGATATATTGCTTGACGACCTCGACGATCTCGGGGTGAGAGTGGCCCAGCAAAGAACTCATTTGGCCAGAGGTGAAGTCGAGGATAGATCGACCATCTTGATCATAAAGACGAGTACCCTTTGCCTTGGTGATCACGACAGGCGAAAAAGGTACACCGGTTGTCATCAGATACTTGTCGGCCTTGGACCAGAAGGTCTGGGAGGTGTTGTCGATAGAGCCCATTGTGAATATTGATGTTTTGATGGACGAGAGAATCTGAATGATGAAGGTGATGATGAACAGGGAGAGATGTTAATAGAAGCCATTTTAAATAATCATCAACCCTGTCACGTACCTTGAGACCTTTGTGGAGGGGATGTGTAGTTGCACCCGAGGGCGTATCAAAACGCCCGCGGCGAAGTGGTGGGTCGTTTCACCGCGGTCTACATGTCTAATAACGTGGCCGAGTGCTATATTGACCCCCGCATGGATATAAGAGAAATGTCGCTCAATTGATTCATACTGAAAGCATCATTGAGGGGGAGAAAATGGCAGAAATCTTTACCTGTCCAATACCATTTGAAGTCTTTGCCAGTGACTAGTGATATGTAGGGTATGTATGTGGAAAGACTCAGCCAGTGTCATTCTCTTCTTCCAGGTTGAGCTAACGTTCAAAGAATGTATACAAAATATCTTCGAGAGCTTCAAATTTCACCTATAATATCTACAGACCCCCATGGTTCCTGGCTGGGTTCTAGGTCGTAAGTGATATCCGGCCAATTCGGGCTTGAAGCTTCGTGTCAGGGAAGTTCCCCAGGGGTATAAAATTTAGATCAACAGAGTAGAATAGCTAACGATCAAAATTAGTTGTCAATGCAGCAGCTTCTCTATGGATGGTCTCTGGAGTATCGAAGTTCATAGTTCAAGTCGCACATAGATATCCAATTCAATTTGGGACTAGCGTGTCCGGAATTCCCCGCGGCATTTGCCGGTAGAAACAAGTACGAAAGTCCAACCTCGCCATGTCGTCTTGTTTCCACCGTCCTTGTCAATCAATCGAAAATCATGGAGACAGAAACAAACAACAAGAATACAAGGAAAGGAGAGGGAAGACCTTATCGGTCTCACCTGCACCCGGCATGCTTCTCTTGCAGAAAACGTAAATCGCGATGCAAGACAAGAGACACTTCGGACACATGTATGATGTGTCAGGCACATGGAACACAGTGCATTTTTCCACGTCCGGATAGTCCATACCAGGTGTATCAGAAAATTTCCCCTCGGAAATCACCAACCAATGTTGCAGTCGGCTTCGACGAAAATCCACATGGGTCCCTGCGCCCCAGATCTTATAACCCACAAACGCTGCCGCAAGCTGCAGATCATCTGGGCACGTATAAGGAAAATCCGAATCGGTTGGAGAGGTCAAGAAGTCCCCCGGTATATGGTCATCAGAGTCATGCCTCGACAAGAAATGAAGGGAATGCAGACAATCTTCCCAATCTTATCGGAATTGTTGCCGAGGCCGGGGATGATAGCTCTCATATTATTAGCCCGGCTGTTGCGGATGATAACGACATATTGGAAAGTTATTTATCTACTGCACAGACAGAAAAGAGGCGATGCTTGGCTCGCTCCAGCCACACATCTAACGCCCCTCTCAGACCTGTGAGGTTCAATGTCGTGCCCAGAAGACCATTGGGTGTCAGTGCCAAGCAGTCTCTTGCAGAGGCAAAAGTCGAGCTTATTGAAAGATATATGGACCCGAATATTGAAGACTTTTTGAATCTGTAAGGATCCGAGTAGTTACAAATTTGTGGAAGGCACAAGATCGCCAATTGACGCGAATTAGTTTCTTCTCCAAAGCAAATATATGCTTTCCTGTATTTGACGAAGCTTCATTTCGAAATGCGTATTCGACACACAAAGAAAAAATATCTCCGGCGTTGTTGTGCTGCCTTTATGCGAACTCACTTGTCTACTGGAAAAGCTCATCAAAGGTAACACGCACCGGCCGCATTCCTGATATTCGTTTCATCTGGAATCAAGCCAACGAGGCTTTGAACTCCGAACTCTTTCTTTCGCCAGGCATTTCAACGGTGCTTGCGATTTTGATCAATGTTTGTGGAAGGCCGAGTACTTCGATGTTTGGTAATGGTGGCATGGTGGGCACTGCAGTTGCGCTTTCCAATGCACTTGGCCTCAACCGTGACCCATCCAGTTGGAGCATATCTCCATTAGAGAAGAGTCTTCGCGTAAGAATTTGGTGGCTTGTTCTTATACACGATCGCTGGTATGCCCGATATCAAATATATTTACAAAATTCTAGCTAATATCCCTCAGGTGCAGCCTGGCGTATGGTACCCCTTTGCAGGTCCACAGAGCCCAATATGATGTGCCTTTTCCAGTGCTGGATGACCTGTGTGGACCATCAGCAACGCCATATCAGAAGGGGGCAGCATCCGTCTTTATTGCTCTTACTTCTTTGACTGATGTGCTGGCACGTTACTTAGAGCATGTCTATAGCGTATCTAAGGATTTTCCGCATTCAAACGAACACGCCCTAGAACAACTGCTAAGTGACTGGGAAGATTCCCTGAGTGAAGACATCCGCCGAATTATTCTTCGAGGCACGCAGTTGGATATACCGGGGGCAGCAAATTTCCGACTGGCATATTTAGCTGTCAAGCTCCTCCTACGTCGAATCCAACTAGACCTGAATAAAGGATCCTCACAGCGCTTTACAGGAGACGATACAAAAGCACCATATTATAAACAAGCACAGCGAGCCGCTGAAGACATAGCACTTCTGATCCAGGAACTAGATGGAACGCAACTAAATGGCTTCTGGATCCCAGTGCATTCTTTCTCAATCACATCCGCTACAATGTTCCTGCTACGCAGTGGATTACGCATGAAAGACCAAAATCGCAATATGCCTTTGAGCATTGCCAAAGATATCATCAGCGTGCTTCAGGCACATCGTCAAACCTTTGATTGGGATCTTGCAGATAATTGTCTAGAGCAATGTGGAGAGCTTGTGGAGAAAATTGGCATGGTCGGCGTAGATTGTGATCCATCTGTCGCCGCGACTGGGCCGGAATTCCCTGAGTTTTCGGAGAATTTGGATATCGACCCGGCTATATTAGAGGAGCTTTTCTTTGGAATATCTGGATTTCCACAGGGCTTTGAGGTCTGAGATCTTATGTGTCCTTGGAAGGCGAACTACTACATTACTTCAAGTGGTGATTGGTAGTTAATATAATGCTGGGAATGATTGACGGAGTCCATCAGAGACCACTATTAGTAGTACTAATACATGGTTATTATTCAGATGCATCGTAAGGTAGAAATGGAGTAAACACAGGGTATTACTCTATACATCTAGTATACCATTGCTGCAAAATGCATGTCTTCGCCACGGAAAGTTACAGTCATACTGGCATCGTTTCTTTGAGTGCCAGTGGAAGCTGAACCCTGTTGTTGTTGGTTGAGCTGATCCACAAATATGAACCAGGTGAGGTCCGCGTTCCAAGTCTCCATAGCTTGAATCGCGTTCTCAACAGATTCAAGTATGGTTTGCCGAGCCGAATCTTCTGAGTGAATATTATGCCATCTTGAGGGGAGGAAGTAATATTGGGGTCCAACAAACAACGCAATCCATGAACCGAGCATTCCACAAATCCGATCACCCACTTCTGGCTGCAAGCGCACATGGGACAGTAATGTTAAGAATAATGATAGTAATGACCGCCAAATGGCATGATGAGGTGTGAACGCTCTTGACCCAGATGCCGTCGTGGAAAGAGCAAGTGAAGATGCAATGGCAAGGCTTGGCTCGATTGATCCTTCGCCCAACGTGGCTTTGCGAATGTCATTTTGCTGCTTGACACGCCGTTCAATTACACTCACAGCATCTTGACGCGCTTTTGACCAAACCTGATCGTATAAACGCTCCCAGCGAGGAAATTCGGTTTCAATGCGCGAAGCCATGAAGTCACCAGCTCCCTTGCACATTGCTTCCATAGCCTGACAAGCAGTGGTGATGACAAAGGTTTCCTCTTGAAACGCATGAGTATCGGACTCGGTGGACGATCTGGGAATGAGCCCACTGGATGATGACTCGCTTTTAAGCGAAGATGGAAGAACAACCCTGGAGGCCACTGACGTCCAAAGGTCATTGATCAATGGGAGGAAGCTAGTCTCGTTTTGGGAGAGAGTTGGAAGAACATCGATAAGGATGGAGAGTAGAGAGCGTCGGAGATAGGGCGAAGGAGAAGAAAGATGTGAGGGTATAGATTTAACAATGTGCAGGAGAAGAGAGTGAGTTTTGCTTAAAGGCTTTTCACTGTCTTCTGGATCCTTCGGAGGTGGAAGTGGCTCGTCGGATTCCGCTTTGTTGAGCAGCTCTTCGATGGACTCTGGCTCAGGTGCTGGCTTGTCATATGTCTCTGACCATGGCTTCTGCGGGTGTGCAAGATTCTCGTCGGCCTCCATGTCTGTATTTGAAACAATCGATAACTTCTCCCTTCGCTTCGCAATGTCCGAGACAAGGTCGGCAATCGATAGAGATCGATATTGAGCCTTACGAGAGTCCAAGTGGCCATCTTGCCGACCCTCGTCAATGGTAAGCAGGGACGGCCTTTTAGATCCCTCTTGGACTATCGAAGCTAAGGTTTTGAACATCATTTCAACGAGCTTTGGATATCCATGATACATATCTAGAATTCCAAAGATAGAATCAACCAAGTCATCCAGAAACGGGATCAGCGGTGCGCCGCATAGCTTTACCATCATGAACAGCACTTGTGGTGGATATGGTGAGACGTCAAATGTGTTCAGTTTCAAAGTCACTGAGTTCACCAAGTAATCCACATTTTCAATGATCATAGACCCAGTGCTTTGATAATGGCACGCATTTGTCAGAATATTCAAGCATGTCATGGCGTGATGCTGAAGGTTTGGATTGTTTGAAGCAAGAAGTTGCAGAGTCGGATATAGTGCGTCCATTAATTCTGGCCGGAAGTCTTCCCCTAGTTGCTGTGCCTGAAGAGCTACTGCTTCCAAGGCGAGGGCAGAAGTTCGCCAATCGCCGGAACCATCAGCGGGCAGGTCATTGAGAATAGACAAAGCAACGAAGTAAAGCTCCTCAATCATGCCAGCACGACTGGGACTAGCAAGGGAGTTTTCTAATTGGTCATCGGTGATGAAGTCATCAAATGCACCTACTTGCTGCTTTTGCGCACGCAGCGAGGTCAGCGCAAGCCAGAATGGAGCGACGATGGTATCCTCGGGGCTAGAATGCAAGCGATTGATGATCGAACGTGTAATCTCATTGCCAGACTCGGAAAGATTCAACTTCATCATCAAAGCACGTAGGTCTTTCAGGGTTGCTTGCTGACTTCGAGACTCCAGTAGCACTGGTGGGAATGTCATTGATTCAGTATGAGAATCAAGTACCTCTGAGCTTACATCTCCGATATGAGCTAAGGCCAGGGTCTGGGGAGCTGTAGTGCTTTGCTGGACCACAGCGCTCACACTATCACAAAGACCAATTGCTAAACTTGAAGTAAGCAGATCTGATTGTGACTGAACCTGGGATAGGATTTGGAAGACAGTTGATATTTGTCGGATCCCCCATTGTTTGGCAGACTCGTCATTGCTTTGCATGATTCGCGGGAACGACGTAAGCCAAGTATGCAGTGACTCCTTGAGAGACTCTAAGACAGCTGGATAAGATGTTGCGAGATGAAAGACCGTATTGTATGCTTGGTTAGATCCCTCTTCCTCTTTATCCGCAAGCACGACCGCAGTTTCTGTCATCATTTGGAGCGCGTCATTTAGCGTTGTAGGACAATCCTCGATCACCATGACGCATAGATCTAGCATTGCTGTCTGGACTTCAAGCCGTTGATGACGTCTTATCTGAATGATATTCGCTAATGCTAGCTTGATCTGGGTCGTAGTAGCCTTCAGCCAAGACTCATCCAAGACCAGACCATCATTTTCGACTAGAGAGGGGGAAGGCCTCTCAGCATTCACAAAACTATCACTGAGCACAGCCTTCAGTAGATAATTAAGAATTTGAAGTGAAATCTGTAAGAGTCTGTACGATCGTCGAACTTGTGTCGTCGGCCTCACAACCTTTGCCAAGGCAGAGACAGTGCGCGGCATTATACTCGCGAGGACCACCCGATCTGTGATACGGGTATAGAGGGATTGCAAAGCCTTTGCAGCAGCAATGCACACATCATCAGATCTTTGATCAACCAGTCCCTCCAGCAACATGTAGACCGTTTGGTCGACAACAGTGGCAGTACCGATCTCATGGAAGATGGTCTTCTCGGCAACGGGACCTTGTAGGACTTCGAAGATTGCTCGCATACAATCGAATCCAGCAACAGCAAGCTCTTCAGATGCTTGTGCTTTGGGCAATTGTTGCTTCCCTTCATTGTTGTTTGGAGACCCGGCGACGACCAATGTCAGAAGTATAATCAATTGCTTTCCTAGCGCCGGTGACAGTTGGTGTTTATATCCGCTGCGGACTAGAATATCAAGGGAATGCACAGCGACCTCCAGGCACCTCGCGGGAAGTTGTTGCGTTTGATTGAAGATGTGAGTAAGTGGGAAGAAGGCGTATTCGGCGAGTTTCTCGTCAAGTGCATTCTTGCTTGCAACCTGTTGCAGTGCATCGTGGAGCGGCTCTACTGCTCGGAGGACATCTTGAGCTGAAGCTTGATTCCCACGAAATCGTAACCCTACTGAACTTAGCTCCACGCATGGTGGGCGGAGCTTAAATATACGTTAGTTTGTAAGATAGCCCGCACATTTCCAAGAGACATACCTGCTTGAAAGCTTCTTGTCGTTGGGGCTCCATCGCAACCGGATTGCCGATATTTCAACTTTATTGGAAAGACGCTGGAGTCAGACCATCAAGCCGATCACAAACAGACTGATCGATTCATCTTGGATTGTCGTTTTCCAGCGATCAACGACAACTCGCTGCGGGCCTCTGCTGGATAACACTCACCGCTGTTCATTGTGCCGGTATAATACAAAGGCGGTGTAAACAGTCTTGGGCATGTGACTTCCCAATTTAGATAGATAAGTAACACGTGACAGTCGCGTCACGTCGCGTCCAGAAAGAGGAAGGTGTGCGGGAGCCTGGCAGGTGCGACTGTTGCCTCTGCTTTTTGTCTAGCAGCCTGCGGATTTGGGCGGTTTTGCTTTTCTTCTTCTGAGTATTCATCGATGCGCCGATGAGTTGATTCCATCCAGAAATCTATTTAATTGGGCATTGTCTCCTTCGTGCCTTTCGTTGAGCCGTTTGCCTATGCGCGCCTTGCAGATCGCAGCCGCGCCATCAATACTCTCGCGCTCCCGGTCCAATATCCGCATTTCTAGCACAAGACTTATTCCCACCCATCGAATATCGAGCTGTCTTTGGGCTTGCTCTTTCTCGACAACCAGTTCATATCTGCTGTTGAGCAAAACAAGGCGCTCTACTTTACGTCCATTAGACAGCATCATGTCGGAAGACAGAGGCAGGAAGCAAGCTACTCTGGGGTATGTGCCCGACTTTCAATTGACGATTGGGTGCGTTAGTGGAACTGCACACCTTCAATTGATATCAGCTAACATATGTATTTCTAGGCGATTCTTCGGAGGTAATGGCAATGCGCAGCAATCTCCAAAAAAGCAGACAACCCTCTCTTTTGGTGCGAAACGACAAAGAGCCAGCAGCGGCGCCGATCCCGAATCTACAGCAGGAACGACCGCTGTCAACCCCGAGAACGATGGCACGTCTGACCCAAATGGCACCGAGCCAAGTAAGAATCTAAAGCGTGAAAAGGCCGATGAAGGCGAAGAAAGCGACGGGTCCGACGTGCAGCCAGTTTCGAAGAGGAGGCGCAAAGCTGCGAAGAGCGGCTCACCAACCCCCCAAAAGACCTCGTCGCCCAAGAAATCACCTTCCCCGAAGAAATCGCCATCAAAAGCCAAGAAACACTCTCCTTCGCCACCACCTGCTATCAAGAGTGAATCGGAGGATGTATCAGATGAGGCAAAGAAAGAAGACGGAGAAGAAGATGACGAGGATGCAGAGATGGTTAGCGAAGCCGAGGAAGACGTTAAGCCTGCTGTGAAGAAGACCATGGAAAAGGTACAAGCGACACTGAAGGCTAGTGGCAAGGATCCGTATCCAGATTGGAAAGCTGGAGACCCCGTGCCTTACGCAGCAATGTGCACTACTTTCTCTTTGATTGAAATGACTTCTAAGCGTCTTGTGATCATGGCGCATTGCTCTCTATTCCTTCAGCAGGTTCTGCGTCTGACTCCTAAAGACCTTCTGCCTACTGTGCAACTTATGATCAACAAGCTGGCGGCAGATTACGCTGGTATCGAGCTGGGCATCGGCGAATCATTGATTATGAAAGCGATTGGTGAAACTACCGGCCGCAGCCTTGCTGTAATCAAAACCGACCAGCATGAGATTGGCGACTTGGGGCTTGTGGCTGCCAAGAGCCGAGGCAATCAGCCTACTATGTTTAAACCGAAGCCTTTGACTGTTCGCGGAGTGCATGAAGGTCTTCTTGGTATTGCCCAGGTCCAGGGTCATGGATCCCAGGACAAGAAGATTTCAGGCATTAAAAAGCTTCTCTCTGCTGCTGATTCGGCCACTGCTGGCAAGGGTAGCAAGGGGATTGATATTACCAAAGACAAGGGCGGGCCCAGCGAAGCGAAGTTTATTGTTCGTTTCTTGGAGGGCAAATTGAGATTGGGTCTCGCAGAGAAGACTGTTCTTGTAGCTCTTGCGCAAGCAATTGTGTCACATGAGGCAGCGGTCGAGGGCAAACCGACCCCCTCATCCGAAAAGATGGCGGAAGCAGAAGCTGTTCTGAAAAGTGTCTACAGCCAGATGCCTTCCTACGAAGAAATTGTTCCTGCAATGCTCGAGCATGGGATTTTCAACTTGCCCGATGTCTGCCAGCTATCCCCAGGCATTCCCCTCAAGCCCATGCTTGCCAACCCAACAAAGTCTATTACCGAAGTTTTGGACCGCTTCGAGGGCAAAGAGTTTACCTGTGAATACAAATATGACGGAGAACGAGCCCAAATCCATTTTGTTGCTCCAGATTCAATTCGCAAATACCCAGCAGCCACTGCAACATTACAGCAAGACAAGAAAGGCCTCAGTGCTATCTTTTCTCGTAATTCCGAGAATCTCTCAAAGAAGTACCCCGATGTGCTTGCAAAACTAGACGGCTGGATAAAGGAGGGAGTGGACAGTTTTGTTCTTGACTGTGAAACAGTCGCCTGGGACACGATCAATAAAAAGGTTCTACCATTCCAACAGCTCATGACCCGGAAACGCAAAGATGTCAAAGAGGAGGATATCAAGGTAAAGGTTTGCGTGTTTGCATTCGATCTGCTATTTTTCAACGGCGAGGTAAGTTGGAGAGACATTCTGTCAAATGAGACATTCTGTCGGTGCTAACGTAATTCACAGCCTGTGGTCAAGAAGAGTCTTCGAGAACGCCGGCAAATGATGCATGAATGCTTCCAGCCAGTTGAAGGCGAGTTTCAGTTTGCACAGTTCGGCAATACGAATGTGTTGGATGAGATCCAAACCATGTTGGAAGACAGCGTGAAAGCGTCTTGTGAGGGGTTGATGGTTAAGATGCTGGACACTGACCAGAGTGGATACGAGCCCAGTAAACGTAGTCGCAACTGGCTTAAGGTATGAATTTTTGCTCTTTCTGTCCTTGTCCTTTTTTCTTTCAATTTTTTGCGTCCTCCAAGTTGCCTTGACTCATCAGATATACAGGTCAAAAAGGATTATTTGGCTGGTGTCGGTGACTCTCTGGACTTGGTAGTTCTCGGGGCTTACTATGGCCGCGGCAAACGTACATCAGTGTACGGTGCTTTCCTTTTGGCTGCTTATAACCCTAATAACGACACATATGAGACAATTTGCAATATCGGTACAGGCTTCTCCGAGGCAGTATTGGAGGAGATGCACAAAGCTCTCACTCCCTTGATCATTGATCGACCAAAGCCGTTCTATGCACACTCCAGTGTTCCAAAAGATCAACCCGATGTGTGGTTTGAGCCTCGATTGGTCTGGGAGGTCAAGACGGCGGATCTGACACTTAGCCCACGGTACAAGGCCGCTGCAGATGAGTTTGAAGGGACAACAGGAGGGGGTAAAGGAGTCTCACTTCGATTCCCGCGCTATATCAAATCGCGTGATGATAAGAACCCCGACCAAGCCACAACTACCCGTGCCGTGGCGGAGATGTATCGCAAACAGGAAGCTGTTGCCAAGGAGGCTGCGGGAAAGCGTGGCGTGGATGATGACTTTGAATACTAAGTAAGCACTGAGCTTTTAATCACGGCGCACTGTGAACATTTGGGTTGGGGTCATCACTGGATCCCTTTTTTCTGTAGCTATCATATTCGATTGAGCATCACACCATTTGCACCTAACATACATCATCAATTGAAAATTACGATCATCCATGGTGCAATTTTTCCCATTTCCTAGCCCTACAGTCTATCGCCATCCCACGGTCCATATGTTCTCATCCTGCCCCATAATATCGTATTCAATTGCTTACAACCCCAGGCTTCATCTATCTCTAATTTCCATTTTATATCCATTGATATCCAACGATATCCCAATAATGTAAATGTTATCAAATATCCCCGGCTATCGGCGGCCCGCCTAGTGTTGCTTGGCGCTGCAACCCAAGCCGGCGCAGACGCAGGAAGTCCTCCTTTGTTTTCTTGCAGCCCTTACTTTAGTCTCCTTTAGTCTTCTTTTAGTCTCTTCAACTTCCCCTCTCGAAATCTCACTATGCACTATCTTACACCTTCTCCTCCTTGTCTATCACTCTTGGCATACAGGAATGTAACATTTCCCCCCATGGGCGGGACCCTGCGATTTCCCCAATGACCCCGCTGTATAAGCCGACAGCCTGCATTTCGTTAAATTCTCCTCGTTCCCTGCTTCAAGGACTGATCTGCATTATTGTCTATTCTTGTGTCTGCTTGTACCTCTTTGGCAGTATGCGGGCTTCTCAATGGCTGGCTATTGGATCGACGGTGGGCTCGGCCATTGCATTCACGCCGGAGTATGTATTGTTTGGTTTCTTTATTCTGTGTGTATAGTGAGTAGTTTGGGACTTATGCTGGATATATAGACAATTGATCTCGGCTCCGAGGCGTGATACTGCAGTTCCGAATCCTTCGGGTGTAAGTTAATTGTTCATTATGTGGGATTTTCGATGTGCTATGGTATGATGTTTGTTAACTCAATGCCACGCAGAAAGTCGCCTTGTTCTCCACCTCGGAGTACTCCTTCGATACCCACTCTACCTCGTCTTGGTGGAGCTTAATTGATCTGAAGAGTGGAAAGGTCTCTCAACTCACCAACGATAGCAATGTTTCTGAGGTTACTTGGTTGGGGTCGAGTGATTCGGGTCTGCTCTATATCAATGGAACCAATGCTGATACCCCGGGTGGTGTTGAGCTATGGGTAGCTGATGCTTCCAATTTTGCGCAGTATGTCCATCAGCCTTTCTGTCTCCTCCTTTTTTGGGGGAACAATTCTTGCTAACTCAGTCCAGTCGGTACAAGGCGGCTTCTCTGCCTGCTTCCTTCTCTGGCCTCAAAACCGCTGTGACAAAGTCTGGCGATATAAACTTCCTTGTGTATGGTCAAGCTTACGGAAATGGCACAGCATATAATGAAGAGGCGGCTGTCACTCCTCTTAGCACTGCTCGCATCTACGACAGTATCTATACCCGTCACTGGGATTCTTGGCTGACTACTATTTCGAACGCTGTGTTCTCGGGAACTCTCAAGAAAACTGGTGCGAAGTCAGGTTCTGGATCCACATATACTCTAAATGGTCCTCTAAAGAATCTCCTTGCTGGTGTTAAGAATATTGAATCGCCATATCCTCCGTTCGGTGGCTCGAGCGATTACGATATCTCACCTAACGGCAAATGGGTGGCTTTCAAGAGCAAGGCTCCTGAGCTGCCACGGGCAAACCACACGGCTTCATATATCTATCTCGTACCACATGATGGTTCGGAGAAAGCCAAGGCAATCAATGGCCCCGATAGCCCGGGTACCCCAGAGGGTGTCAAGGGTGATTCTAGCAGTCCTGTTTTCTCTCCGAACAGTAAGAAAATTGCCTATGTCCAGCAGGCAGATATTGCATACGAGTCAGACCGCCGCACGCTTTATGTTTATACCCTTGGGTCAGATAAGACAATTGATACTCTGGCCAAAGATTGGGACCGCTCTCCGGATGCTGTGAAGTGGAATTCCAAGGGAGACGAGATTATCTTGGGTACTGAGGATCGCGGTCGCTCACGACTCTTCACCGTCCCGGTCAATGCTGGTGATGATTATAAGCCCAAGAACTTCACCGATGGTGGTGTAGTGAGCGGATACTACAATATTCCCAATGGGGAATTCCTTGTCACTGCCTCGGCTCTTTGGACGAGCTGGCAGGTATACACCGCGAGCCCAAAGAAGGGTGTTATCAAGACCCTCTTTTCTGCCAACAAAGTCGATGCGGCTTTGAAGGGCCTTGGTCCTGCTGATGTGGGCGAATTCTACTTCAAAGGAAATTGGACTGACGTGAGTATCATTCTCAATTACATTGAAAATACCAGGGCTAATTGATTACAGATTCACTCTTGGATCATTTACCCTACCGGCTTCGATAAATCGAAGACCTATCCTCTTCTTTACTTTATCCACGGTGGGCCTCAGAGCTCGTGGCTGGATTCTTGGAGTTCTCGTTGGAATCCTAGAGTTTGGGCTGATCAGGGCTATGTCGTTGTTGCACCTAACCCTACCGGTAGCTCTGGATTTGGTGATAAGCTGACTGACGCGATTCAAAATAACTGGGGTATGTCATGACCGTTTGCATATACTCGCCAGTTCTAACAATATTACAGGAAGCTATCCTTATGATGACCTCGTGAAGGGCTGGGAGTACGTCCGCGACAACTTTGACTTTATCGACACTGATAATGGTGTCGCCGCTGGAGCTAGCTATGGCGGTTTCATGGTCAATTGGATTCAAGGAAACCCCCTTGGACGGAAGTTCAAGGCACTTGTCAGTCACGACGGTACCTTTGTGGCAGATTCGAAGGTCTCCACAGAAGAGCTGTGGTTCATTGAGCACGATGTTTGTCTACCTATGACTTAAGATACTCGAATTCCTGATGTGCTAACTCAAGATACAGTTCAACGGTACCTTCTGGGCCAACCGGGATAACTATCGTCGCTGGGACCCATCTGCCCCAGAACACATTCTGCAATTCGATACACCCATGCTGGTCATTCACAGTTCCAAGGACTACCGTCTGCCAGTTTCAGATGGACTTGCCCTTTTCAACGTCCTTCAGGAACGAGGTGTCCCAAGTCGGTTCTTGAATTTCCCCGACGAGAATCATTGGTAAGTCGCTGTGATAGCTCTGAAATACAATGATACTAACACTCTCTAGGGTGTTGAATAAGGAGAACAGCTTGGTCTGGCATCAGCAGACGCTTGGATGGATCAACAAATACTCTGGTGTTGGAGAAAAGAACCCTGATGCTGTCAGTCTTGATGACACAACTGTTCCGGTGGTAAACTTCGACTCTTAAAAAGGCTTGCAATGATGATTAGCTTTGACATGGCCAGTATCAGGCCAATATATATTAGTTCAAAATGTCATAAGCTTTTTCAATGTCCTTCTCAGCGACTACCTAGTGTGTGAGACATTCGCTATCTTAGTATTAACCCCGGAGGGCTGTGGGCATTTATCATGCTAGTACGTTGACCATCCCTACTAGAGTGGCGTAGCATAGGTTTGAGACGACCGCTGGACACTTTTACCTATTTCTCTCCGCTCATACTATCATTCCGAAGGCTTTGAGGTAATAGAAAGAACCGTCGAAAGAAGGGTGATTTCAAACCACTGTTACAGCATTGTAGCTCCCTCATACCGTATGTGACATCTGTACATATCGTCCGGGAGCTTCCTCTCTCAAAGTCTTTTCGAAGACTAAATCGGTGTATTTATTCTATTCGCCAATGAGTGTTATCATTAGATCTTTACTTTTCCTTACAAAAAGTTAACTTCCACACCAGTGTGGCACTTCAAAACAGATTAAACTTCAGGTTTTATATCCTTTACAAGAAAAGGAAATTCACAATTTCCTACAAGTGTTGTAATTCTGATAGAGTATTAAGATAATTTCCCGTCGTTCAGTTCCTTAGATTTTGATACACGTACTCCGTGGTACTAGCAATGACAATGCCCTTTTTTGCCGAGGTGTGCTTTATTTGCAAACCAAACTCCAAGTTCAGCCTTTCACCAGTATACCTTACTGGTAGTGTTGGCTAATTGATAGATAGATATCAATTAGCCAACACTACAAATTCACTAACAATGTACTATCAAAGTAGCCAAGGTGACAAATTAAGTTCTTTGTTATTAATTTTCTTGGCACGCATTGTTTCTACTATAGTATAGAAAGCCCCTCTCTCTTCGGATCTGCTTGGCGGGCGTATATCAAGTTGTGTTTATTGATTATATCCTCTTAAATTTAAATATCCTGTAACGCTGAGGACACTTCCAAGCGAAAATTTACATTATACACGCTATAAATATGCTATTGTACTATTACGGCGGAGAAGACAACTACGACGTGTGGATCGCAGGACTGAAAGCAGTGGCCTATTTTTATCAAGTTTGGCCCATTGGGGATCTAGGAGACTTGAACCTGATACGGAGGACTCGGAATTTGGTGGTTATGACGAAGAATGAGATGGCTGATCACTCATGCCTTATCTAGGGAGTTTCACTGTTTCAAACAGCGCAAGTTGCTATGCTTTCTTTGTTTAAGGAATTCGTTTGTTTTGGGTACATTTTTTTATATGGTTCGGAGAATACCATGGTAGATAGATATTGAGTTCTAGCAAGCTCTACAGAATGGACATGGGGTTTTTGTAGGTATTAGCTAGCAGTAAAGATATCTCTTCGGGTCGATTGTAGTATATCAAGAAGCATTCTTTTAGAAATGCGCCATTATGGTTACTACTCATTAGTTGATATTCAAGCACAAACGAAAGTACTGACGAAGTTGACTTTCAATGCCAATTCAAATATAAATCTGTACTCAGTCTGTCATTGTTTGATAGCATATAAATGTCCCTTGTCTGTCTTGAAGTGTGTTTTATTCCTACCTTCATCAATCACCCCCCACCCGATATCAACTCCCATCAATTAACCAAACATAATGTCTAGAAAATCGGACTGTGGCAGTGCCACCATCGCCTCCAACGAAGACGCAAGTATCTACCAGGAGTCCACGTCCACTGAGAGGACCAAACCTGAAGTTACACACCCGACCTCAGAAAATAGTGGTGAGTACATTCCAGTTCATCGAATTACTTAGAGGTAATCAAAGCTATTCTATCAGAAGGTGTTCATGACAGTGACACAGATATACCATCAGAGGACGATGAGAAAGTTGAGGCACCATCACCAATACAACTCTCAATCGATGCCATCAAGACCTTCATGGAAACCGATAACAAAACACCATACCCAATCGACCTCAAAATCGAACCTCTCCGTAAGGAACATTACTATGACGATGAAAACAATTTCGATATGTGGTTGACTGGTATCGAAGTTCTAGCGCGTCTGTATCGGGTCTGGCCCATCCTCAGTGGGGATGTTTGGATAATTCCATATGAGAGGTCGTGTTGCGAGCATATCAAGGCAAAATATCCTAATCTTTCTATGTGGAAGAAACATGAAGAGGCTATGGTTGACGTTGCGTGCGCACTTGTTTATGCGAATATCTCTATTGACCTTCGAGATGATTATGACTTTCAGGATGCTATGAAGACCCGCGAGCCTAGGATTATTATGGGTTATCTCAGAAATAGTTTTGGGCCTGAGAGTATGATATCTGATACGGATGATCCGATCTCTGTTTGAAACAAAGTTGAATAGGTTGGGCCGCTGGGAATTATGGATATGTCTGCTGGAAGGCGTGGAATGTGATAATCTGAAATTTACCTGGATACCTCCGCCATTGGCTCTGTTTTTTTTCTTTTTACTTTTGTCTAGTCACTTTGTTTGATTCTTGATCTTCTGTCTTTTCAGGGTTTCACATCCTTGTGTATCTTTAGGGGTCATGGTTTCGGAAATACCATGGAAGGCAGATAAGGAATCTCAGCTAGCTTCACAGAATGAGAATGCCAGTCAATTACAGGGAAGGGTATCACTTTGTCGATGACAAGAGTCCATTGATTAAATCCAGAAGATCCTTCTATTGAAGTATGTCTGTGCGATAGAAATTTCTCATAGATCTCGCAAATATCTCAAAATTGAAGTCAGTCCCAGGGTAGCCTTTGCAGGCAAATGTAAACACATTAAGATGGAAGAACATGATCAACAGTCTCATCGCTAGATCACCACGGTACTATGCTTCTATTGACATTCTCACCAACACGCCAGCCTTTCAATCATGCTTGAAGAAACATTCGCATGATATGCGAAACACCTACCGCATTCTTGGGGGAACCCCGATGCTAGCCCTCATCGGGTTGTCGAAAAGAAACCGGAAGATTTCCGAATCACGCTGGCTGTCTTCAATGGCTTTACAGATCTCGAAAGATTCTTGAGGCTCGAACTGATGGTCGATAGGATTCTCATTGTTGTTTTTCAGGAAGTTGGCAAAGTTCTCCGTGGTCCTCTCTTCTAGATCCATCAGTATACGATGGTTGTTTTGGTAGCTGAGGTAATTTTGCTTGAGAACATCCCGGATTTGCCTTAGACTTTGTGTGTAGGATTGCACCTCTCTTTTGGCTGGGGTAATATGTTGTCGAAGTAGGTAGTTCTCCTGATTAAGCTTGACGATCTCCTCTGAAAGCCGTATGTTCTCGCGTTTCAGAGAATCGTACCTCACCTGCTGAGCTGCCTCCATCTTTTTTGTCCTGAGGAATTCACGTCTTCTAGCCTGAAAGAACAATTCTTCGGATGTGTCCAAGCGGACGGCTAGATCAATGTTGTCAACGAGACATTTGAGGTGGGCGTTGCTCCGGATGCTGTCATGATCATTCGGGTGGCTCTGAGTGCTGACCTGAGCCAGCCCACTGAGGTCATTCTGCGCATCATGAAATATCTGGGTGTCATCCTCAGCCTGTGTATCACTCTGAGCCTCGCTATCATTATGAGACAGATCGACTGGTACAGTATCGGGGGTCTCCGTGCCAGAAAGTTCCTGGATAGTGGCGCTTGTTGAACGGCTGTTGCTGAATTTGTTCAGAATGAATGAGTGATTGGCGACGTCGTTTGCATTCACTCCCGAGCAATCGTCAGTGTCCTCAGCAGGAGCTTTCAGTGTCGATGAGCTGCGAAAACTCCCTGGGATATGCAGATCAGGAGGGTCATCCAGATCATTCTGGGGGAAAGTCGTTGGTGGGGTGTCGCTTCCAGCGCCTTGCGCTGATGCTGCGTCGTCAAGACTGAAGATAGATGACTCGCCGAAGACAGAGTCATCGGTTGATCTCTCTCGCTTGAGGCGCAATCTTCTCTTCTGCATTTTGTTCTTGACAGACAGCATCAGTGGCAGTCCTGGCTGAGTTTTACTGGAGTTCGTATTACTCGTGATTCGACTCAATGGTGGTTGGGCTGGCGCCAGTGGATTATGTCTTTCAAGGAGCGCAAGCGACTGATGATAAGAGGCGAGAGTCGATCTATCATTTGTTAGTTCACAATTCTTCATCGAAAGGGATATCTTGATCGATACTCCGCCGTCAGACCTTCGCAGGCTTCTGTGATCCTCTGTTGCAGTTGTTCGGGTATATCCATCGTCAGTCTCTGGGGGTCAGAGGCATCACTTGACAGACTTTCAATTGGAGACAGGGTCCTAGAAAGACCAATATTTCGTCGAAAATGACTTGGGTCTTGGTGGTCCAAAAACATCGCACGACCTGTGTTTGGTCTTGGAATAGGAGTGTGTATTCTCGGAGGTGGGCTTCGTTCAGGTTCTGAGCCAACGGATTGGAAGAGGGCAGGCCCGAACTCATTATTCGAGTCAAACTCATTATCTGTATCCTCCTCGTAACCTGGAACCTGGAATTTCATTTTGTTGGCTCAATCAATACAATAGCCCATGGTTTGGCGTGGAGTGGAAAAGAGAAGTTGAAGTGGAAGTTGAAGTGGAAGTTGAAGTGGAAGTTGAAGTGGAAGTTGAAGTGGAAGTTGAAGTGGAAGTTGAAGGTGAAGGACGGAGAAATGGAAGTCATCAAGAGACATCGGGGAGACTCATACTAGTAGAGACAATGGCTTCATTTCTTCCAATTGGTTTATAATACTCACTAGAAAAAAGAAATTTCGTGTGTACTGATATCGGGATTGTATTGTCAGCATGTATGCAGAAATATCAAGAGCATTTACCAAGCACTTCTCTTTGTCTTTGGTTGTTGGTCCATAGCAGCATAAACTAGATCTCGATAGAGAGCGCCAGAGAAGGAAATAATGCCGATCTATAAACAATTGCTAGCCAGAATCCACAGTTCACCATCGAAGTTGCATAGAATTGGATTGATATTGAATAAATCAGTCACAGCACTACCACGCGACGATCCATCGGATTCTTCCCCGGGGACAATAAATCAAAAACACATAACGAAAGCAAGATCCTGCATAGTAGAACTCGATTCAGAAACTTGGACGATTGAACATTGGAGCTCGAATGAAACGTGTATCTTCATGAGCTCCACGAAGATACCTTGCTTAAGCGACATATCCCGCATCAGAGGAATAACCCCCAGAAACCGAGGCAAGACCATTCCCGTTCTTCTTCCTCGCTTCACGAGCCTTCTTCCGAATACTAGCCGCACGATGTCTTTCGAGTTTAGCATTTCTTCTTGCTTCTCTAGCTCTGGCTCTTGATGCCCTTGCTCGAAGCTCTTCATTCCTTTTCTCGGCTCTCTTTCTCGCGGCATAGGCTAGTTTTAGAGTTCGTACGACTTCTGCGCGGTGTCTTTTGAGTTGGGATAGACGTCGTGCCTCATTGAGACGCTTTTCATGTCGGCGCTTTCGAACGTGAGCTTGGAGGTCTGCTTTCATTTTGGCTAAGCGTGCTTGACGAGTATCTCGTTCTCTTCGTGCGATTTCGGAGAGATCCTCTGGCTCCGGGACAGAGTCGTTGGTGTCTGGGTCTGTCGTTGTTGCGCATTTCGTTGCGGTAAATTTGCTTTCCAGGCTGGATCCGGTACAGAGATGATACTTGTTAGTATTGCTCGTGGGAACTGAAGTGAAGATCTTTCATACCGAGTCAAGTGCTTGTCTAGGACATTGTTGATCTTTCTGAGGACATTCCGAATGCTTGAGGTGACGATTTTGGGGTTGCGCATGATGAGTATCAGGCATTTAATCCCTATCCACATGGGATCCAGGGCGAGATAGAGAATGTAAAGAAGTATGAGAAATAGAGTAGACATCGTAGATGTAGCCTTGCGTAATTCGAGTGTTGAAAAGAGAAGATGGTGTTGTGGGGAGATGGAAGGGTGAGGTTGTGTGAGTGGCGGACAACTTGTTTTTATGGATGGGAGGCAGGGAAAGTAGTCAGTGAATAGAAGAAAATGGGAATTTCGATATTTAAAGAGACAAGGTTGCAAGACTTTCCTAATTGTGGGAATAACATGGAATACTTGACAGATTCATAACTATAGAATAGCTAAATCGATGCAATCTAATCACACAACATCGCAGTTCTTACTGCATATCATACAAAGCTCAAGGAAGCGAACCCGACAGGAAACCCGGTACGGAACGATTGTAGTATGCCCGAAAATTCCACCCAGCTGCTTATAGAATGACATCAAGGGAGCATTTGCCATATCAGTACTTTCCTTCGTATTCGGACTCTGCTTTGATTTGAAGGCATTGCCAATTATTGTCCATATCCAGAAGATCCACTGGATGTGCGTTATCCATCATCAGAAGATCCTTTATCCCAATATGTAGGGCATATCGCTCATTTTTGATTTCGTCTGTCTCTGTTTCAAGTCGACCGAGTTCCTTCTTGAGATCGGCGTTCTCCGCCTGGAGAGCCTCACAAGCTTGCTTCAGCGCTTCGTTCTCTGATTGCAATGCATCTCGATTAACCCGAATCAATCGTTCGGTCTGTAGCGCTGTGTCAAGCAGTGTCTTTTGACCCGCGAGGATCTTGTCTTTCGTTTCATTGCTTTGTGCGGCGTCTTGTTTTGCCTTGCATATGTTAGTATTGCTCATAGGCGGCATTTGCCCCAGTAAAAGCAATAGGAAGCTCTCTTACCTTGGTCAGCTCAGCTTCGAATTTGATTTTGTTGTTTTCCCAAGCTTGAATTCTTGCCTCTCTTGTGGCGAGTGTGGCTTTCTGGGCGTTGAGAGCTGCTTGGTCTCTGATCAGATCCGCCTCGATTTTAGAGCTTTTAGTCATCCATGCGTTAATCTGGGTCCTGAGACCTGTCATTCTGCGTTATTATCTTATTAGTAAGATCCAGTTGGATAGATTGATGTTTCACTTACCGCGGCGAAGGGTCCGGAGGGATGCTGGACTTTGGTGGTACCATCACTTTCCAGAATGAGCAAATGAGTGGCACTGGAAAGAGAAGAAAAAAAAGAGACTAATGTCGAGGAGAGTGGTACAATAGATGAACGATAGATCAGAGGATTGTTGAAGAGGTGAAGTGGATTGTGGAAGGGAAGTGCAAGAAAAAGTAGTTGAGGAAAGACTACTACAAGAAGAAACGAAGGAAGGAAAACACTCAAAAATATCCAATTTCAACTGTACAGCCTAACTCCTCTCTAACACCCTATACATAAACAACTTGAGCCCAGCCAAGAATAATATCTGACAGCATACATACTGCAGGAAATCCAAGCTTGATGGCAATGATATAGGAGAAACATTCAAGTCAAAATCACCACGCTCACGCTCACGCTCATGTACAATTTTATAATTCATCGCCATGTTTGAAAGTTCCATTTCCATTTCCATTTCCAGGTCCAGGAATAGGAAGAGGACCACCACCAATGGGATGCTTAGAGACAAATCCACCCTGATGAATGCGCATACCGAAATTAATCAGTACGACAATAATCAATCCGACAGAAACAACCGTAGGTCCCCACTTCTCATAATAGACTCGTTTGACATCTCGGCGTTTGCGGATCTTATCCACTCGCCAGATATACAGGAATAGGCTGTAGACTAAAGCGCCCGCAGCGAGAATAGTGAATCCCCATGAGGAAGCGAGGGCGACAGAATCAGCGCCAAAATTGAGTAATGTCGCCGCAATTCCACCGAGGATAATGGAAAATTCAAGCCAGGAGAGAAATGTTCGTTCGGCGGCGAAGTAGACCTTTGGTTCGACGCGAACGGGGACGAAGATTCTTTTACCGGGGGGGGCTTGGAATCGTTGAAGGGTGCGTTGAGTGCCCTGGAGAACAGCGATACCTCGTTGTTCGGGAGGTGGCATGGAGGTAGCGCGGGGTCGGGGGATGATAGCGAGAAGTCCTTGGGCGAGAAGATGGCCTGTTTGACGAAGGTAATATTTCGATAATTGTTTGGCGTAGTAAGTCCCGCCGACGCGACGAGCTTCTTCGAGTTCATCCGAGTGGACGGATTCGTCGTCTGAATCATAGAGTGGATAGTCTTCATCACCAGGAAGAGGTTGCGCAGCTATACGCTCCTCAATGTCGAGTTCGTTGCCATTTGTCTCAGTGAAGAGGCCGCGGTCATCACCGATTTGCTGGGGGAAGCCGTTTTCCTGGCTTTGGGCGGATTGGGGTGATTCTTCGTCGTCTGAGTCTTCTTCGTCGTTGGCGGATAGTGATGTGCTGGCCAGCGGCCGCTGGATACCATAATGTCTGTTGACAGGCTTTCGAATATCGACGTCCATTTGGGGGTACCAGAAGGGAAGAAGGTTGATTCGGGTAGGGAAAAGTGTAGCAGTGCCATGAATGAACTTGCTGAACTTTGGCACAGCTTCCACCAGATGGCTCGCGGTCAAATCACGAATCCATTGCGGGGGTTCCTGGCCAGCTTGTGTTTGCAGTTTCACTTCTAGGACGGCATATGGGAAACGGTCAATATCCTCGGGGGGTAATTGGGAGAATGGGAAGTCCACGCCAATATCCATGCGGCGCCAGTTCGTGCCGGCCCGCCGGCGACCATCCAGGTTATCCTCTCGAATCATGGTAAGTTCAGTATCTAGCGAAATACGGACACGGGCATCTCCTGGTAGTTGGAACGCCGTCCGGTGGTAGAAGGTGCGAGTAACCGGGACCAAACGGCGGGTGATGACTCGATATTGAATCTCCCGGGCTAGTTGCTCAAGATCGGCGATCTCCTCAGGGCTCTTCTTCCCTTCCTTCCTCATCTTGTCGAAGGCCTGTTCCACAGTCATACGACCATCCAGGAAAGCATTGACATTCTTCTCCTTTAGCGAAAATCGCGCCTTGACAGACTTTTCTCCCGTCCAGTCCTCGCGGTGAGTTTTTCGCTCCACAAAGATCTGATCGCTCTCCATTCCTCCATACCAACGAAGACGGATTGCCTCCGCACCTTCGGTCTTCTTCAAACGGCCCTGATACAACTCCCACGTATCGGGGTTATCGTAGTAGATGGAAGAAATGGCAGTATCTTTCTCCTCAAATTCCTTGCTGGCATTGAAGACCAACACCGGCAGATGCTTCAAGATGACCAGCTTCAATTCGGTGATATTGTCGCGATGAACCCAGTACTTGGTTGTTTGACGAACGAAGTTTTGCTGATTTCCACCAGCAGAAGCATCACCCTTCACAGGTTTACCCTTGGTACGAACAAGATCGTAAAGCTTCGATAGCTTCACCACGAAGGCGTCATAGTTGTCCTTGAAAAATGGTTTGGCATTGAGGCGCGCCGCAAAGACGGGTTTCAGGTACCATTGAGTTTGTTTCTATTCGCAGTAATTAGTACGGAATACAGATTTGGGTAATCCGGGAGTGGAGAAGTGATGAACATACGTCATGCTTCTTGATGATTTTTTGGAAGCCCGTGTAGTTTAACTGGGTGAATTTCGCGAGGTCATGCACATCGGCAATGATATCACTAAGGATCTCCTCCAATTGGAGAAAATCCTCATCATCTGGGGGGAGCTCGCGAGTGCTATCCCGACGAGCGCCCGCAGTACGTTCAAGTCGAGAAACGACATCATTGACCTCGACTTCACTCGCCTTGATTCGCTCGACAATCTCTTCACTTTTCCTTTTTTGAAAGGTAAAGACTTTCTCTAGTTCGCTCTCGAGCAAGGTGACGAAGGTTCTCTCGTCATCTTCGGTCCATTCGCGACGATCCGGTTTGGTATTTTCAGGGGTTGGCGGGGTCACATAATCGGTCTTGAGGCTTTTCTTCAGCTCGTCGTAGGCAATATAGAAAGGATGGTACTCCTTGAGCATCGACGAGTGAAGGTGTTCACCGAACCTGTTGCGGGTTTTGGAGTCAATTTTACATGCGGGGAAGCATTCCTGGGCGACGAAGGAAGGGGGCAGTAGGATTTAGAGGAATCCAAACAGCAAAAGATTGACAAGACTCACCTCATACTGGGCAGGGGTGTATAGAGGAAGGGGACGAGCAAATATGATCACTGGCTCATGTCGGAGGAAAAGACGAAAAAGAAGATGGACGAGGTAAGAGGATGCTTTATCGGCGAGCCGAGAACGGCTACTGTAGGGAAAGGTAAAGCTGCGGGTCGGATCCGCTTCAACAACGGGTCCAAATACTCTGTGGCGCGTGTACTGTAGGAAAGACTCGAGTTCTTGTGGTTTTGGTGAAAATTACAGCTATCAACGAGGAAATCAACTGGTAAATTGTGCAGTAAATTGTTTCATCGCGCAACCAAAGGTGAGACTCGCAACGAGACTAGCCAGCCATCCCTGCCGACGAAGGATGATGATTGGTTGAAAGAAGAACTGCCGGCCAGGATCTGGATGAGTCAGCTGATCTTCATTGACGTCGATTGCCAGTCATCTCGGCACGTGCGGCGCTTGTTTAGTGAGTGGATCGTCTACTGTACGGTATTATACACTAGTTTAAGACTGTACATTTAGTTATAGTATTTAAGAGTACACATTTACTTTAAGAATCACAGAATAATAGTATGATATACTCACTCCGAGTATTGAAGTATCAGTCTGCATTGCAAAAGAAATATGCTCGCATGCAATCTCAGTGCGTGCCCAGATCTTTCCGGCGCAAGGGATATCCCCTCTAGCCAATCCAGTGGGGTTCCATCTATGTAAATAGCATGCTTATGCATATATCCCAGCTCAAAGGATCAGCCACCGGCAGGCAATATACATTTGAAGGGTAGTACATCTTTAATAGTCATCCTATTATTACATATTATTATAAGGATAAGCACCTGAATAATATAAATTAGATTGGTCTTTTGATAACTGTATGTAGATCTATGAGTACTGTACTGATTGCTTTTCTCTGATAATCCTCGCAGCTTAGCATCCGTCATATAATTACCAGTGGAGCTTACTACTCCATGCTTAGTACGCAAATGCCATGATGATAACGAAAAGCCTGGAGGCCACTTCAAATTCTGACCCGTCTCGCTAAATCTTAGTGCCAATTCGCAGTGACACTTGTCCCCGCGGGGCTGAAAGCCAGCCAAAATAAAATCAAAAACGAAAGACTACGATTGCGTGGACAAGATCATTTAAATTGGTATTTTAGGTTTTTTTTTTACATTATGCAGCCAAATGGTGAGGTCTTGTTGATCCTTCCAAATCCGGAAGGACCTCACGCGACCACCGCTTTGATAACGGATGTATGGAGTACTCATTAAAGAAACATGCAGCAGCACCCTTCCATCCCCACGGAAAACGCCGAATTGTCTGCTTAGCCGAGGATTCGCCCGCGCAGGTAGATAGTAAAAGTGAAAAGAAGAAAAAAAAAATGAGAATGAGAATGAGAATGGGACACAATACAAACATGCGGAGGCAAGAAGGGGTAAAAATATCACAATTATGCTACCAGTCGATCATTTCATCATGGAGATCATCGCCACGCCCTTTTAGGACAAACCCATGGCCGCCCGGCGGATACTTCGTCGAGGGCCTTCTCCAGAAACGTGCACAGCACCCTCTTGCTCCAACGATCGCAATGCATCGCCAAATTGGTTGTGATCCAAAGGCACGTCGCTCTGTTCGCTCATATCGCGGAAAAGGTCTGTCCAGCGAACGGCTGCACCGCTAACACCACCTCGATCATCCAGGCGAGCAAGAACAGCCTTCTTGAGATCTTCGCGCATACGTCGCTCACTCGCACTGGTACCCTCCGTGAGGAGACCCATATCAATCAGACCCGTGCGCGCGTCAGTCGCAGCCTGCTTGATGGCCGAGCGAATGAGTCGGACAGCTTCGTCGACATCACCGGCTGTCACCTCGGGTGAGAGACGCATGCGGGCGTGGGCTTCAGACAAACGGATCATGGATTCCAGCTGTCGGGTCGTGGCAGTAATGCGGCGTTCGGAGGCTCGGATGTCGTCTCCTAGTTGGCGCATGGCGACATATGCGTCTGCGAGAGCGGTACCAGCAGCTGGGGTTAGAACGGGGTGGATGTTGGTCTTCGCGTAGGTGATGTAAGCTGTTAGGAACTCGATTGGTAGAATCTCTTCCGAACTGGCGTTGTCTGGGGTATCTTCGAGGTACATGTTGACCAGATGCTTCGCCATACGGCGATCCTCAGATTCATCGACGCGGTCGAGAACAAGGTACACGAGGTCGAAACGGGACAGCAGAGTGGGTGGAAGGTCGATGTTCTGGGGGACGGGTAGACGAGGGTTGTAGCGACTGCCGATGGGGTTGGCAGAGGCCAGAATCGAGGTGCGAGCATTGAGAGTGGTGATGATACCAGCCTTGGCGATAGAGACGGTTTGTTGTTCCATCACTTCGTGGAGGACCGATCGGGTGGCCTCGTTCATTTTGTCGAATTCGTCAATACAGCAGGTACCGCCGTCGGACAAGACCAAAGCACCGGACTCAAGGACCATTTGCTTGGTTTCGGGGTCGCGAGTCACGTAGGCTGTCAGACCGACAGCCGATGAACCTTTACCACTGGTATACACACCACGGGGGGCGATCTTATGAACGTAGCGCAGCAGTTGCGACTTAGCAGTTGAAGGATCTCCGCAGAGGAGAATGTTGATGTCTCCACGATAACGAGGGTTACCACCCTTCTGGAAAGTCTTGTTGGTACCTCCGAACATTTGCAGCAGGATACCCTTCTTCACGTCGTCCATCTCGTAAATACTGGGTGCCAGAGAGCGAGAAAGCAGTTCGTAGATATCAGGTCGCGAGGCAGTGCGTTTAATTTTCTCCTCCTCCTCGGCAGAAATCTTGCGAGTTTGGTCTGCCTCAGCTGCCTGCTCAGACATCTCCTGTTCAACTGTGGACACATCAATTCCCATCTTCTTACGGTCGACCTTCTGCACATGAAGAACATCAATGTAGGTCTTGAAAAGAGCCTTCTGCGAACGCTGGCGAGCGCTGACACGCATTGGATTGCAACGGAAGATACCAGTCACCTCGACACGGTCACCAGCCTTGCAAATGTCAACAAGTTCATCGTACACGCAAAGTGAAACGGAGTGAGGGGTTTGGCCGTCAGGAACATTATCGGGGGTTTCTTGAAGCTTAATAACTTGCTTATCAGAGAATGCGCAGCGGTTATGGATGAGTTGCATAGAGTTCTTCTCCTTGCAGGAATCGCGAGGGCAGACTGTGGGCTCAGCAATGCGGCCACGGTCGATATCAACCTGAACACCGTAAGAGCAGGCGTGGCAGCGGAAGAAAGCTTCCTTCATATCTGGGATGATTGGTGTAGTACGGATGACGAGACCTTTAATGCTGACCAGCTTGTCCATATCTATCTCGATGTTAGTATATGTGTTCCAGATGCGCATCAGGTTATCAACTTACCAGCTGGGTCGAGATCTCGCATGTTCACCGACTTATCAAGACCGAATGGAAGTACTTTGTATGACACGGACTCGACTTCGCCTACAAGATCAGGGACATCGGCTGAGGGCACGACACCGTCCGAGGTAAGGATAGACTGGCCACGACGATCACGGGATGGGATACCACGCTGGTTCTCGGAACGCAAAACGTCCATTTCCTTCAGAGCCAGATCTACCATAACGTCTTTCACGGTCTGATCCATCAATGGAATGATTTCCTGGGGGTACGCGAGCAATTGGTGCCACAGCTTCTGGGTCAGAGGGTATGACTTCAAATTACGGGCGTCCAAGTTGAACGTGGTCATTCCCAGTCGACGCATATCATTCAGCATAGTGATATACTCGCGTTTCTCAGCAGCGTCACCTAGGAAGCGGGTCTCGTCCTCTGAAGCACCATCCGCCCACAGTCGGTACTTGGTAGCGAAATTGTAAAGAAAGTTCTTGAAAGCGGACATAGAGTCCTGGATCGAAATGTTGGTACCCCAAATCACACGCGAAGAGTTTCCAGCCATCGCCTCCGCCTCGGAGGTTCCGGGATTGATGTTCGAGAAAGTGGCATCTGAGCGAGCCACATTATCACCAGAGGGCATACCATTGGCGTCGACGAAAAGTCTGGCTCTGCGAGCAGGAGTCGATCCGAATCCACCGGAATGGAGGTCGCTGCGACGGGGTCCACCACGGCGACCTTGGCCACTTGGGGATACGAACAACCCGCTGCTTATGCTGTTGGCATCGGAGCGAATATCGGAACGAATATCGGAACGAATATCATTGCGGGCAAAGCCGCGGGTTGGGGAAGAACTGGGTATATAGTTGATAGGGGATGAGTCTAGTAGGGGTCAGTCTGAGGTATGTTGGAAGGGATTGTCGCCGATATGGTCGATTTTAAAAGAAATCGATTTTCGAAAACAATCGATTTTCGGGGGTTTTTTTTTGCCTACCTCGAATTCCTGCGTTGTTGGCCCGTGGTGTTCTCTCGCCGTCATCAACGGTCGAGCTGGCCTCGGCCATACGGACATCCGGGGTTTCAGCACCTCTGTTTGACCTTGTTGGAGAGGATTGAAAGAACATTGGGGATGATGATGGAGCACCTCGTTCGGCGGCAAGGCGTCGGGCGGCGCGGGGAGTAGCCTGTTGTTGACTTGGGCTGCTGGGGGGCTCGCGGGCTGATGAGGCGGGTGATGCCGTTGATTTTGAAGGGCGACCCCTCCGACTGGCCGGCGAAGACATGATTGAGTATGTATGACTTCGGGTGGGATGGAGATAGGATAAGTGGTGGTGGATGAAGATGGGGCGGGCCTAGAGAAAGGGAGGAACACAGCTTTTTCCCGGGACACGCTCGAACGCGTCGCGCGTTAAGTGCTTCCCGTTTAGGCGAGCGTGTCTACGGTAAGGTCATGTGATTCTCATTGAGACATCTCAAGTTGTTGTAAAGTTGAATCTATCGTAGTATGCATTCGTAGCAAGTTTTCAATATTGTGATGTTATAGATCTAGCATGGTGCTCGCTTCGTGCAACAGTTAGCAGCCTTTTTGTTTTCTCTCCACCATATGGTACCAAGTGAATCATTTTGGACAAGTATACTACTGCTATTATCGTCTCCGTATGGACGACTTCTATATTGGTACAACTCGATAATTTCGATGACACTAATCATTATACACCGGTTCTTGGTGTACATAATAATGTAAGGCAACTGAAACGATCTCTGTTTATGTCGTTATCGAGATAGAGTATACAGAAATATCAGGATACCTCATTGGTCATAGAGTTAAAGAAATTGCTGTCTCCGGAGAATTTAGCCTTGAAAAATTGGAACAGGGTAATAATGATGTTCAGTCTCAAGTTTAAAGGTTCTCACATGGGAGTCGCGCGAAGGAAGGGCTCTTTTATGTGGATTAGGATACCACATATACAAGATATTCATTTAGCAAAGCGGGGTTTGTATAGCGAAATATGATTCAATGCAGCTCCAGCTTACATCAAAACTTGTCAAAGAGCAAAATGAATGGGGCTAGTGATATCTGTACAGTAGTGCTTTCTGTGCCTTGGCAGGTTCATGTACATTGCAGACATGTGGCGATGCAACCATCCGAATCGGTACTGCAGTGGCTTGCCCTACTCCTTGATTGGTCAACAGCGCCACCCCCGATCCAAGTAGTCGCGCCTTCCCCTTTTTGGTGTGTTTACCGTTCTACATCAAGTGGGCACCTTCCCAGTTCTGTACACACAATGTCTCGCTTTCTCTGGATGGAACTTCACTTCTCCTTCGGGGCTTTTTCCAGGGTTCGGCTCTTTGAATCTTGCAGGTCTAGTGAAGAACTGCAAATGAGGAAAGGAGTAGCGAGCCTGCTAATTAAGCCGACGCTACTGCAATCTTTCTGAAGCCGCCGGGATCTGCTTGGCTGTTTCGCCAGGCGCCTGATGTCATCCCACAGTCGATCGATACATCCACGATCCCTCCAATCATCCCTGCCCACACGGTACCAGCGTGACGCTATCAATTCTTTGGGCGCCAGCTCAAACAAACCAGAAATAAACACCAGCCACTGCGGTCATTGTGTGACGGACAAAGCCCGCGCTTCTGGGGGAAACAGAGCTAGCTAATACTCCACCGCCGATCTACCCCCCGATCAACACTGGCGCCTTCATTATTTCATGCACTTTTTCTTGTTTCTTCTTCTTCCACCATATCTTGTCCTCAGATCATGCCGAACCTCTGTGAGACTCCAGAGAACTCATTCTAATCTGGCAGATAACTGCAAGGCAGTCCGCCAGATGCTCCCTCCGAAACGACTTAGCTGTCTCTTTGTGTATTCCCAAGCACCTGGCACAGTTTTTCTAACCTAAAATCCCACTCATCGCCGATCATCATGACTTCGGGCCTGGAAAAGGCCCTGGAGCATACGGGCGGCCATGGCCGAACGGCATCCGGGGTCTCGATCCAAACTTTTTTGGCGTCACTAGGCACGGCCATGGTTGTCTTTGCGGTGGAAGTCTTACTCTTCATGCTACTTAAGGGGAAATTGACCCGCATATAGTATGCATTTGCTTTACTCAGCCCTGTGATATGAGATCAACCATCAGACTAACCTTTTCTTTTTCAGTCAACCACGGACTTATCTAGTTCCTGATCGAGAACGAACAACCCCATCACCCCCGGGACTTTTCCGCTGGATCGGCCCAGTCTTTCGAACCTCAAGTTCCGAGTTCATTCAAAAATGCGGGCTTGATGCCTATTTCTTTCTTCGATATCTACGCATGTTAGTCAAAATATTCGTCCCCCTGAGTATTCTCATTCTACCGGTTCTACTCCCTCTCAATCGTGTCGATGGAAAGGGCAAGACTTCTATGAATGGTACCGAGAATGGAGAGCACTGGGACGTGGCTGGCTTGGATCAACTTGCTTGGGGAAATGTCAAGCCCGAGCACACTCACCGCTACTGGGCACACTTAGTCATGGCAGTTATCGTCGTTTTCTATGTTTGTGCAATCTTCTTCGACGAGCTGCGCGGGTATATTCGTATGCGACAAGCCTACATGACCTCCCCACAACATCGACTTCGTGCCTCGGCAACAACTGTCTTAGTGACCGCTATTCCTCCAAGCTGGTTGAATATTGAATCTTTGGACACCCTATTCGATGTATTCCCAGGTGGTGTGCGAAATATCTGGATCAATCGCAACTTTGATGACTTGAATGAGAAAGTGAAGGAGCGAAATGATATTGCTTTGAAGCTCGAGGCGGGCGAAACAGATCTGATCATCAAATGCAAGAAAGCCGCACTCAAGCAAGCAAAGGCCGATGCCAAACGTGCTGGAAAGGACAAATCGAAGGAGGCTGACCGTGAGAAGGAGGCAACCGACCAACGAGCATCACAGATGGCAATGGAACCTGGTATCAGTTCTGGTAACCCCCACCAGGCTCATACGTTACGCGAGATTCTACACCGCAGGCAAGGAGGCTCGGGAGGTCATTCACGAAGCTCGTCTGCGGAAGGTGTGAGAACTGGGGGTGGGGTCCTTGATCCCGCCATAGCAGCCGCAGGCATGGTTGGCTTAGGAGTTGGGAAGTTAGGCAAGTCTGTGCTGGGAGGTCTCAAAAGGGTCGAAAATGGCCTAGATGGCAAATTGACTCAGACCCGGGGGTATACAACCACTGACGACACCGGCATGGATGAGACGAACACGTCGCCAGCCAACGTTGAGAGTCCAACTACCGAGATGATGGCGGGACCTCTTCACTCCGTTGCTGCACCGCGAACCCCTGAAGACCAGACAACACCACCAACTTTTCCGGAACAGACAGCGCCACCGAAGCGGCCATCTTGGAAATCCCGTGTCTCATCTCAACGATCTAAGAACTCCGCGCCGGAACCTGATGAACATCCGCTCACTGCTCCTGATACGCCGATTGAGGATTCAACACGGCGAGGGTCTGCCAAAACGAATGGTAGTAAACAAAAGGACAGGCGTAAGAGCCTCAAGGAAGGCGAAAAGGTCGAAGGTGAAGAATATCCGATTGCCTACAATGAGGACTTTGATGATGAAAATTATGGAGAGCCTGTCTGGCAAAAGTATATTCGAGTCAAGGACCGAGACACCATGCGTCTCCCTATCTTCGGGTGGAAGTGGATGCCATCGCTCTGGCTTATCGGTAGGAAGGTTGACACCATCAATCACTGTCGAAAGGAACTGGCTCGCTTGAATTTGGAGATCGAAGTTGACCAGCAACATCCTGAGCGGTTTCCGTTGATGAATTCCGCATTCATCCAATTCAACCATCAAGTTGCTGCGCATATGGCCTGTCAAGCTGTTGCTCATCATGTGCCCAAACAGATGGCTCCGCGTGTTGTGGAAATTTCTCCGGACGATGTCATTTGGGATAATATGTCAATCAAGTGGTGGGAACGATATCTGCGTACCTTTGGGATCGTCATCCTGGTCTGTGCAATGGTTGTTGGTTGGGCCTTCCCTGTTGCCTTCACCGGTCTCCTTTCACAGTTGTCATACCTTGAGGGTGCATTTACCTGGCTACATTGGCTCAGTAAACTACCCGACTGGTTTATCTCTGCTGTTCAAGGTGTTCTTCCTGCCCTTTTCTTGGCCATTCTCATGGCACTTCTACCCTTGATTCTTCGCTTCCTCAGCAAGACCCAGGGTCTTCACACTGGTATGGCTATCGAATTGACTGTCCAGAACTACTTTTTTGCTTTCCTATTTGTGCAATTGTTCTTGGTCGTTACGATTGCCTCCAGTTTCTCGACAATTCTCGAGAATATCACCAACGTCACCAGCTGGCCTGACATTTTGGCCCAAAATATTCCCAAGTCTAGCAACTATTTCTTCTCTTACATGATCCTCCAAGCCATGTCTGTGAGTGCCGGTGCACTTGTGCAAATCTTCGGCTTAATCAGTTGGTTCATCCTCGCCCCCATCCTGGACTCCACAGCTCGAAAGAAGTGGGCTCGTACGACCAACCTCAATCAAATGCAATGGGGTACATTCTTTCCGGTCTATACCACTTTAGCATCTATTGGTAAGTCAAATTAAACATCAATTGAACCGAACCGCTAATTGAGGTCTTCTAGGATTGATTTACTGTGTCATTGCCCCTCTCATCCTGGTCTTCAACATTATCACATTCAGCCTGTTTTGGTTCGTCTATCGCTATAACACCCTTTATGTCACGAAGTTCCGTTTTGATACTGGTGGTCTACTCTTTCCCCGTGCCATTAACCAGCTTTTTGTTGGACTTTACTTCATGGAGGTGTGCTTGATTGGATTGTTCTTCTTGGTTCGAGATGAGAACGGCGATGTTGCTTGCGAGGGTCAAGCTATCTGCATGATTGTCGTGCTTGTCTTGACTGCCGGATACCAGATCCTTCTGAATGAGGCGTTCGGGCCTCTCCTGCGATATCTGCCTATCACTTTAGAAGAAGAGGCTGTTCGACGTGATGACGAGTTCAATCGTGCTCAGCATGCCCGACTCGGTTTGACTGTTGACGATGACAAGGAAAATGATGAAAATGACGATTACAGTGATGATGATGAAAAGCCGCGAAAACACTCTGAGTCGAAACGCGGAGAAAGCTTTCCGAATCAAAATGGCAAAGACATTGAACTCACAAGCCTAGATACTGATCGACAAAACCGCAAGCGTGACACCCTGGGCGCCATTTTGTCCACGCCAAAACTTGGCAAAAAACGACCGTCATGGGCTGATCGTTCACCGGCGTCGCCTCGTCGATCTAAATACTTTGGAGTGAATTCGGCTACGGCGAATCCGACTGTCAAAGGCCTCCGAGAAAAGATGGCACAGGATGCCGAGGCACAAGGTCCAGGGGACAACAAAATAGGACGTGCCCTATTTGCAGGTATTCATGATGAGTTGGAGGATCTCACCCCAGATGAACGTGACCAACTGGTACAACGTGCTTTCCAACATGAAGCCCTTCGAGCTAAACGGCCTGTGATCTGGATTCCTCGGGATGATATTGGTGTCAGCAATGACGAAATCTATCGAACCCAGCGATTCAGCAAACACATCTGGGTCAGCAACGAATATCAAGCACTGGATGGGAAGGCCCGCACAATCTTCAGTCGCAGTCCACCAGACTTCTCCGAAGTGGATTTGATTCAGCTGTAATATATTGCATACCCAAGCGTTGCCGAAGACGGGAATCTTTGGCTTTTTTTTCCTTTTCTTTTTCTTTTACTTTTCTTGCATAGCATCTTCTGAGCGTCACAAAACTTTGTCTTATAGAAACAATCATTTTCCTGGGGAGAATCTATACCCGTGACCAGGCCTTTTTCTAATATTCTCGTTACTCATAGACAACTAGTAAATCGAAGTTTTAATCCATAAACCGACATAATGGCAGACGATAGTTGTCCACCACCCAATAAGCCCGTTTTACACCTTGCCATTCGCCATCCAATTTTGGTACGGGGATATCCTCCCAGTCGACATCAAATCCAGCCTCAAACAAATCCATCTCAGCCACCTTCTGGTAAACATCATATGAGATCTGACGATCAGCACCCATCCCGTTGAAAAACCCCCATTTGCCCCCCTCCTGCTCCAACAAACCAATAACATGTTCAGAAAAGAAGTCACGGAAATCCGCATAAGACTCGGCAAATGTGTCATAATAAATAGCATCGAAAGTGACACCCTCGGCCACAAGTCCGGGCAGAATATCCTGCCAACGGCCTTCGTGGATAGTGACACCAGGCTTAGAGTCCCAGCCCCGTTTCTTCATCTCCGCAACGACATCCGCATGTGCTTCGACAATGTGGTGCTCAGCGGGACTCTGTTCCTGGAAGAATCCATCCACAATACCCATTCCGTGTCCGATATTAAGGACCTTCAGCCCAGGCCGTGGCAGTAATGCAACGGCGGATTTCTTCATGATATCACTCTCCCACTGCATCATGACGCCGTTCTGATCAGAATCCAGAATCCGATCTTCCTGGATATTCAAATTCGAGTCGAGGTATCGCGCATTTGTAACGCCCGGATTGGCTTCTACACCTTCCGCTTCAAGTGCTTCAGCCTCGGCCTCGGTCGTTGATAATACTTTGGCGGCTTGTTCGGGGGATACTTCGACGAGCTCCGGCGCTGCGTCACCTTCGCCCTGACCCTCGACCTCGCTCACTTCGTCGGCCTTGGCTCCACTCTCCTTCACGTCATCTTCTTCCTCTTCTTCCTCGGATAATTCTTCGTATCCGTCCAATCTGTTCAACAACATCTCTGCCCGTACTCCCGCGTCAACAATAAGTTCGTAGAGCTCCAATGCGCCGATCCTGCGCGCCAGACAACCTGGCGTCTCATCGTTATTGTCGAGGTCATTCCAGATAGCACCCTCTTGTAACAATAGTTTAACGGCTTCGACGCCACTCTTCAGTGTTTCAGGGTCGATTTTAGAAGAAGAATCGCCATTCATGCCCTCTGTTTCGGGCTCACAAGCGGCGATTGCGGAGTGGAGGGGCGTATATCCGGTCTCGGGATCTTTGACATTCGCTGCGTCCGGGAGGGACGATTGTGTGCGGACTAGACGGCGTAATTTGGCAAGATCGTGTTGTGAAGCTGCGAGGAGGATCTCTTGAACGTCTAGATTGACGTCAATTTGTCCGAAGGTTATCTCGGGGCCTTCTTGGTCGGTCATTGTGGTGGTTCTGGAAGTACTGTTAGCTGTGACCTCACAATGCCTGGGGATGAATCCAGAATTGACTGCTGTCATATGATTTTATCAGACAAGCCCTTTCCATTGCATAACTTACCAAGCTGGTCTTGAATTTATATGAACTGTGACAAGAAGATATCAAAAAGTGGCGGGCGATAAAAAAAAAGTTGGTGGAGAACCGCTCGCCGCCTTTCATCCCCGCGTCAAAATATATATTCGACTGCCTATACCTATAGTACCTAACTATAGGCAACAAAGTAGGTACTTTGTACCTACCTAGATATCACGGCTCAGTGCAGAGCTTGCCGGTGGAAGTCATGTTGATTTTGAAGCCGCTTAGACAAGCTTGAATACTCTCGGCTCCAAGCACAAGCGTACAAATTGGAGTCGACAATGGGTCGCGAGTGTTCTAGTTGCTACAGTTGTAAATCCCAAAGCTAAGATAGTCTTACAAAAGGGAAGCCTGGAGTACCACTGGCACGGCTACTAATATTAGTAGTGGAGATAAATGATAAAGCATATAGAAGAGAAGAGACCGCATTCGGATGCTCTGAATAAGCTATTTGTACAAGATTTGACCACCCTGGCGCCCAATTAATGTGATTTATTTGTTCTCCTCGCTCCCCGAGTTGACGTTCAGACCAAGACCCTCATTGTCCAGGTACAGCTTGTTCTTACCGCCGTTCTCCTGGATGATCTGGGCGATTTGACGGGCATTTTCGATCTTACGCAGCTCAATATAACTCTTGCTCTTCTTGATAGCATCACCAATCAGCTCAGCAGAGCGGGCCTCACCCTGTGCGCGGACAATAAAAGCTTGCTTCTCCTGACGGGCCTTGTCGACCAGGAAGGCAGCACGTTGGGCGTCCTGTTGAGCCACTTGTTTGGCTTCGACGGCAGCGGTGAATTCGGGAGAGAAGGTCAGGTGCTGCGCATATGTGTTAGCTATATTCCATCTCCACTCAAGGCTGTGAGCATTTCCTTACAGTCAGAGAGACATCATCCAATGCGATGTTGAAGCGGGCAGCACGACGAGCCAGGTTCTCGCGGACCAGACGGGCGACGTTCTCACGCTGCGTAATCAGTTGGCTGGCGTTGAACTGGGCCACAACACTCTTCAGAACCTCGTTGACGATTGAAGGGAGCACACGCTCATCGAAATCTTGTCCAAGGGTACGGTAAATCTGGGGCAGTGCGTCCACACGGGGCCTAGACAGGACACGGCAGGTAATGTTCACCATCTGCAAATCCTTGGTACCGGTCAAGGAGGCAATATTGCGAGGCTTCGCACGGACGTCGTAGAAGATGGGGGTCTCGAGCCAGGGAATACGGATATGGGTTCCTAAAATCATATCGATATGTTAGACTGGCTCGTTCTAGCTGTCGGGGAAACGACCTTACCTTCCGCATAGATCTCCTTCCGCACACCACTTACTCGGGAGTACTTGATAGCACGGTGGCCACCATCAACTACAGAACTGATCAGTGAATGAATGGATTGAGCATAGAATAGACCGCATACCGTTGAAAAGAGAGTTGGAAGCTGCCCAACTGCCGACACCAAGCAGCACGAGAGAACCGACCAGACCCAGGCCGCCACGGCCACCACCGCCGGGGAAACCACCAAATCCAGCTTTGCGCTTTTGCAGCATCAGCTGCACGCGCTCCCAAGCCTCTCGTTGATTCTGAGACATGATGTGCGAGTGTAAATGGAGAGGGTATTGGATGAGTGGATGTTCGCGGGAAGGTTGCAAGCAAAGGTCAGCAGGAGGCGGTCAGTCTTAAAGTCCGGCAGAATCATCTTTCGCGCGAGATTGCTTGAACTTCATCTTTCTCCATTCATTCGACCTTGTTACCATCTTTCACAGTCATGGCGCCCGATCGTACGGGAAAAAGTGTGTTTTTGGGGAACATCCCCTACAGTATGTCAAATTCTTTCGAAATGCGCTGCCTGTCCTTAATATCAATGCTAATTGCCTGTCCAGACCTTACTGAGGAGCAAGTCAAAGACATCCTCAGCACAGCCGGCACTGTCACCAAATTTCGCCTTATGATGAACCCTGAGACCGGAAAGCCCAAGGGATATGGTTTTGCCGACTTCGCCGATGCCGATGCTGCGGCCTCTGCCGTGCGTAACCTTAACGACTACGAGATCATGGGCCGTAAGATTCGGGTGGATTGGCCGCATAACAATGAAAAGGATTCCGTGCCAACAGATTACCCCCAAGATTCGCAACCCATGATGCAAGACCCATCTCAGCAGATGCAACAAATCCCCGGATCTGCACCACTTCCTCCTCTCCCACCGGGCGTTGAGGTCCCTCCCAATTTCGACTGCCCTAATGCCATCTCTCACACTCTTGCATCTCTCCCGCCAAACCAGCTCCTCGATGTCCTCACTCAGATGAAATCTTTGGCCGTGGCAGACCCTGCTCGCGCAACGGAGCTTCTTCGTCAAGCTCCCCAGTTAGCTTACGCAATCTTCCAAGCTTTGCTGTTGATGAATCTGGTGGAATATCAACTTCTGGGATCAATTGTCGAACAAGCCGCCCAGCCCGCGCCACCTCCACAAGCTGCACCGCAGTATCAACCTTATGGGGGTGTGCCAGGTCAAATTGGCACCCCTCCTGTGGCCGGTGGTCCCTTTGCCCCGCCTCCACCGCAGCAAGCAGCTCCTCAGGTTCCAAACCAAGAGGAGCTTCTTCAGCAGGTGCTCACTCTGCCGCAAGCAGCAATCGATGCTTTGCCTGCTACGGAACGTTCCCAGATCATGCTTCTTCGCCAGCAATTGATGCAAGGTGGCATGCGATAATCGGAAATAGCCGATATCTTTCTTCTACGGAGAGAAGAAATTATCACCCATTTTCCAAATGATTGCTTTTGGAGAAGCTATCGATATCTAATTACCAAATACCCGACATGTTTGAATTATTGAAATTCGAACTCCGCCTGCCCTTGATCTTGCAAATGCATGATTGTTTCGTTTCTCACCAAATACACCCACCCCAATGAGTCGTCTTTCCTTTCCAAAGACCTCTCACGCCTTCTTCTTGTCTTTTTTTTCTGGGTAACTTTTGACATGGCGAAGGACGGCGCAACTGGAGTTTTCTACTTCGATTACAATATTCTGCATATCAGCTATGTTCCTGAATGAACGCATACAATATGAAACTATCATCTAAAATTCAATCTTTTCTTGCAGTATTTCAAATATCTACCTCCTCCCTAGTAGTAGTAGGAGCGTCTACTGAGTAGATTGTAAGGTCATCTCATCCTCTCAATGAAAGCGGTATAGTGGCCAGCCCCTTCTGTATCAAAAAGCCTGCTGACAATTAGGCGACAGTCGACCTATCCTAATCTATTGGTCCCAAAGATAAACAAGTCTCAATAAATGGGATATATTAATGCCAACGTACTCTTCTTTCTCTGTAATTATGCCCATTAGACGTAAAGGAGTACAACGTATGAGTAAGCTGGCCTGTGTCTATCACTTAGATGGACTTGTAATACTGCTGGCCAGTTTTCAGACCCTACAAAACTAGAAATGACCCCGAGAAACAAACTAAAGAGATTGAACTGCATTGATGCCGATATCGACTCGACCGATCTGCTCCCTAAAGCAGGAGCCACGTACTGTACATGGTAAAAGAACAAGGGCAAACCGAAGGAAAACCCTGTCTTCTATCTTTTTCGCTCCGCATTGAAAGCGCCGGGCCCGACCAAAGGAGAAGCCCTCATTATAGAAAAAGAAAAACACGAAAGAGAAAACATTTCCGTCCGCAAAACACAGAAAATTGGGGGTGAGAGAGAAAGTAATTTGCTCAAGGAAGTCCGCGACAACCCCTCTATTGCTGCGGTTGCTCGTCCAGCGCGTTGTCCTTGCGCATCATTGTCTCGGGGTTCCACACGGGGGGATCTTGCAGGTTGGTCAGACCAGCGCTGTTCTCGCATGTGCCACGGCCACTCAGAGGTCCGGGAGCTGGGACCTTGGTGCCGGTAGTGGTGGCGGACTCCTTGAGTGCGGTCAGAAGGGTCTTGATGGACTCGGGGGTCAGGTCCTCGTAGTAGTCATCGTTGATCTGGACCATGGGGGCGTTGACACAGGCACCCAGGCACTCAACCTCGATGTAGGTAAAGAGGCCGTCCTCAGTGGTGTGGCCGGGGGTGATGCCGAGGTGCTCGTTGATAGCCTTGACGATGGCGTCGCTGCCGCAGCCTCCGAGTTGGCAAGGGGTCTGGAAAGATGCCAATTGTCAGTTTCCAAAATAGCAAAGCAGTGGCATATGCCAAACAATTCCGGGGTCTTACGGTTGTGCAGATCTGCAAGAAGTACTTGCCAACGGGATCACGGTTGTACATGGTGTAAAAGGTAGCAACCTCGTAAACACGCATGGGGGGCATCTCGAGCATGCGGGCGACCTCGTTCATGACGCTGATGCTAGTGTAGCCGTGCTGGCGCTGACCGAGGTCCAGAAGGGGCATGACGGCAGCCTTCTTGTACTGGGGAGGGTAACGCTTAAGGATCTCATCGGCAAGCTTGAGGTTCTGGTCGGAAAACGCGAAGGGGAGAGAAGGGTTGTTAGTCGGCTTGTTGCGGTGCTATTCAATTGAATTGTCATTAGTCGATTGTCCTTCCTGACGGAGGTTTCCAAGCGAGATCTGGGGCAACCAATGCTAGCCAGATCGGAGGGGTCAAAAGATCACATACGACGTGCAAGACATCGCTGCACCGTTGGGGAGCAGCGGAGAAAGATCTGTAGGAAGTAGGCAATTGGCGCAGGGCGCGAGTGGCGCGCGAAACGGGGAAGAGTTTCGAGGCCATGACTGGAGGATTGGAGGGGGGAAGGAAGAGGGTGGAGTGGAGTGAAGATGAAGTTGAAGATGGAAGAAAGGCGGACGAAGTTGGAGTTGGACTTTGCGGGTCGCTGACCAATCACAGCCCGCAGATTACTTCGCTCTTCTACGCTCTACTCGACTCTCCTCTACTCTGCTTTACTTTGTTTTACTTTGCTCTACTCGACGACTGTCTTTTTTTTAATCTCATTGAAGTGATCACTTCGAGAACTAATTAGATATCCTCCATCCGATATACCTCGTACGCAACTTCTTCATATGGATGCGCCTGGATGAGTGCTGCCACTGCATTACGCATCACTTCACGCCCCAAACACATCACCTCGATCCGAGCCTCCTCGCACTTCTCCACGGATCCGACTGCTCCGATCGCAGGGTTTGCACCTTCATTTGGAAGGAATTGTCCCGTCCCGATGGTTTGAAAGCAGCATTTAGTATATTTCCCACCAGGGAATGAGCCCGCGCCCGTTGCGAAGATGGCGTCTTTGCATGTCTCGGCGTTCTCGGTCGGGACAAAGAAAACTAGCTTATAGCGATCGCTCGGGGTATTCGTGGACATTTTGCGATGACTTGGATGGAATGTAGCTGTAGGAGAAGTTCTGCGGGGTGTAAAGGATCCCGTTCTTCGTAGTATGCAGATAGGGGCTGGAATGCTCGGTCTCGCCGCGAGAGTCTGAATCTTGCGCAAAGAGTGCAATTTATAGTAGAATGTTTGTTGTCGAGAGGAAGCCCTGGCGATGGACCAGGTTGAGTAGAGATGTTGAGACATTTGGAAAACAACCTGGCCAGTTCAAACTTGCAGGGATTAACTCTCCCACCAGAGGTCGGCTGATATGCACGCCTCGTTCCTAAGGCATGAATATAACCCTACTTCAACATGATTCATGCTGGCATGAAAGGATATTATTGATTCATACTGATACCATTCAGCTCATTAATCGTCTTTCTCATTCATGACTGCGTCAATTGAAACTTATATAAAGCTGGCAATATACAGAAAATGTTGAATCACAAGGGTATCATCCTCCCATCACACCACATCATTATAACTCCGCACCTCCTGCCAAGGGCATATATTGCTTAACATGGCTCTCAATCTTATCCAACAATTCAGCCTTGCGTGAATCCTCAATCCAGCTCTGCTGCACACTATTCTCCGCAATAATCCTCCACTCCAGCACCGACAGCTGATGCGCCTCCTGCACTGCACAATAATTGTCCAGAATATATCCACCAAAATAAGCAGGATCATCACTGTTAATCGAGAACTTCACTCCGGACTCCAAGAACCGCCGAATCGGAACTTGCTCCACGGCAGGTACACAACGCAGTCGCACATTGGACAGCGGACAAACAGTCAATAAAGTTCCCTGCGCCGCAATTCGCTTCATCAACTCTGAATCCTCAATAAGACGAATCCCATGATCGATTCTGGTTGCGCCGAGTTCCAGCGCCGTACTGATATAGGTAGGGTCACCTTCTTCACCGGCATGCGCAGTAAGTGGGATGTTCCTGACAAGTGCATCGGCATATTGCTCCCGGAACATATCCTTGGGCGGTCCAACCTCGGTAGAAGACCAACCCAAGCCATGGACGACACCCGCCTCAAAATGTCCACTAGATACAAACTTCTCGTAGACACTCGCAGCATTTGAAACGGGTAAATGGCGCACGAAGCAGAGGATGAGTCTTGTACTGAGACCTAATTCGCGCTCTGCGCGCTGGCAGCCCTGTGCGAATCCGTTCACGACGGTCTCGTAGGGAATTCCCCGGTCAATGTGGACTTGGGGGTCGAAGAAGACTTCTGCGTGGTGAACGCCGTCGGCGTGAGCTTTGCTGAAATACCACCAGGCTAGATCGGCGAAATCTGCTTCGTTCATGAGGACGGCCATGCCTTGGAAGTAGAAGGCGAGAAAGTCGTCCAGGGAGCTGAAGTGGTCATATCGGGCTGTTAGGGCCGCGATGGATGCGTAGGCTGGGTTTGTTGCTGGGTCTGGGAGGGAGATGTTGTTGCGTTGGGCTAGGGTGAAGATTAACTCTGGTGACATGCACCCTTCGAGATGAACATGATGTTCACATTTGGGGAGGCCATGAAGAAAGTCGTGGAGGGGAGATTTGCACATTGTGGAGAGGCCAGTACTAGTGGTGAGGAAGTATTACTTAGAAGGAAGAATTGAAGAATCGAAGATTAATTGGAGATATTCTTTAATTATAATTTCCTTGCTGGACTAGGCGGGTGGGTTTCCCAGTTTGGTCCGCTACCGAGATGAAGATGAATGAAATGTGTGTGAATTGATGAGGATGATTGGATATCTCGAGGTTGAAGTGGATATTGAAAACTCCCAATTGAGCGGGGCCGAGGCTCTGTTTTCTTATCTTGACATCCACTTGAACCAGTTTCAAGATTGACTCAGAAGTATTAAGTACATCTACTAGTTATCCTACGGGGGTATGTAAATAGTCTATGTGATAAGCTTGTTGGCTGCTCGGAGGTCTCCGGTTGATCCACAAAGTTGCAGTTCAAAGTTGAAACTGTAGAACCTTCTACACTATGAGGGGAAGAGGGGATTATACTAGACCGAAGTGGAAAGTCCAGGAGATCAAGTATAAATTGGATATTTCTTATTACAAGTTTGATCTTCAATAGTCGATCAACTAGATTATCAATTGTTGTACACTAGTTCACAAGCAAAAAGCTGTAAGAATGGTAAATATGTATTGATATCAACGCTGAAAAAAAGACCCTTCTATTTGTATCATGTATTCATGTATAGGTAACCCTAACCAGTATTTGATATTTCCTCTATTCTACACCTTCATTTCGGCCCCGGCAGCCTTGCGCAATCGATTCATAACAGCAGCAGCTAAATCCCCATCTCGATCATTGATCCCTTCCACATAAATGACATCAACATCAAATTCATCCATGGCCCGAAGAACAGCAAACAGTCCATGCGCAATTGACTCCGTATTCTCACCAAGATGGTAATCATACGCCATTTTAGTTCGACTACTCGGACTACCAGTCTGCTGTACGGGAATGGGGAAAGTAGCCAAGTTGTCGATCGAAGAATCATCAACGGGTCGAGTCGTACTAGCCACGACATCCGCCGGTGCAAGCCCAAGTCCATGCTTCCAGTGTCTGGTACGCACAATACCGATGTTATGCGCGCCGATCGCTGAGTCCGCCAGATCTCTCTGAACATGTTTTGTCACACCGGTTTCTTTCGATCCAGGTTCGAAAAGAACCACTCGTGCCTTGGGCGAGTAGTGGCGGTATTTCATGCCCGGTGCGCGTGGAATATCTTTGATATCTAGCGTACCGTCTTTATACGCTACGGTGAGGTTTTCCCACCCTGCACATTGGCGCAGTTCGTCAATGCCTATCCCGCCGGGCCGAAGGATAGCAGGTGGATCGCAGAGACCATCGACGACGGTGCTTTCAACACCGACGCCTGAGGCCCCGCCATCGAGAATTAGGTCGATGCGGCCCTTGAGATCGTGGTGGACGTGTTGGGCTGTAGTTGGAGAGGGCTTAGTGGAGGCGTTAGCCGAGGGTGCGGCGAGAGGTCTATCCGTGGCATGAATGAGAAGACGGGCTAGTGGGGATGATGGCATGCGAGCACCAAAAGTTGTTAATTTAGAGGTGACCTCCGGAGCGAGGTCAGAACCGGACGGGTTCGGTAGAATGATTGTTAGCGGGCCGGGCCAGAAACGGTCGATGAGGGGCTTGTAGATTTCTGGAATGGAGATGCGCGGAGTCTTGGTGTGACTGGGACTCGTTGAAGCTGGGTTCAGAAGACGATCTAGCATTTCCAGAGAGTCGACGTGGATAATGAGGGGGTTATCAGATGGCCGCTGCTTGGCTTTATAGATGCCTTGTACGGCGGAACTGCGCGTGGCATCGGCGCCCAAGCCATAGACAGTTTCCGTAGGGAATGCAACGGGGATGTCGCTGGTGCGCAAAAGGTTGGCGGCCTCTTCGATGGCTTTAGATTCGGGCGTGGAGTTCTTGCGCTCATCGGCCCACCATTCGGATAGAGAGCGCGACCCAGGGCCAGCGTTCAGTCGTTGTACAGAGACAACCCTTGTATCGGTGGCCATTGTGGTGAAGTTGAAGCGGCTGGCTAGTCTGCGCTGACAGTTGCCAGCGAGAATTCGGGGGTACAACAGTTTGATATGTGATATGATGTATGGAAGAGAGGAGGGGCCGCCGAGAGAAGATCAATGACGCAGTTGGGTTTGGAATAAGAATCGGAGGGGGGGGGGGGGGGGAGAAAAAAGCTCGTCATTATCGGGCAACGCCTGTTTGCGAGCCCATGCGGAAAGGCATCCCGTCCGGAACGCTCCGGTGCGCCGCCGTCGCTTCGGCGGACCCGGGCGCCCGGGCGGTATCATGTGCGGCTTCCAACCCGCCCCATCCGCAGGAACCCGACGTGAACCGCATCCCGACCCTCGACATCCGCCGCTTCAGCGACCCCGCCAGCCCGGCCGATCGCGAGGCCTTCGTGGCCGAACTCGGCGCGGCGTACCGCGAGTGGGGCTTCTGCGGCATCCGCGGCCACGACATCTCCGACGCGCAGATCGACACCGCCTACGACGTGTTCAAGCGCTTCTTCGCGCTGCCGGACGAGGTCAAGCGCAAGTACAACGTTCCCGGCAGCGGCGGCGCCCGCGGCTACACGCCGTTCGGCGTGGAGACGGCGAAGGATTCCAAGCACTTCGACCTGAAGGAGTTCTGGCACGTCGGCCGCGAGATCCCGCGCGATTCCAAGTACGCCGACGTGATGCCGCCGAACCTGTGGCCGGAGGAAATCCCGGAGTTCCGTGACATCGCCTACGGCCTGTACCAGTCGCTGGACCAGCTGGGTTCGCGCGTGCTGAGCGCGCTGGCGCTGCACATCGGCCTGCCGGAGACGTATTTCGCCGACAAGACCAACCAGGGCAACTCGATCCTGCGCCCGATCCATTACCCGCCGATCACCGCCGACGACGTGCCGAACGTGCGCGCCGGCGCGCATGAGGACATCAACCTCATCACGCTGCTGGTCGGCGCCAGCGCCGAGGGCCTGGAAGTGCTCTCGCGCAAGGGCGAGTGGGTGCCGTTCACCGCGAACGCCGACACCATCGTGGTCAACATCGGCGACATGCTCCAGCGCCTGACCAACCATGTGTATCCGTCGACGACGCACCGCGTGGTGAACCCGAAGGGCGACAAGGCGCGCCAGCCGCGCTATTCCACGCCGTTCTTCCTGCACCCGAACCCGGATTTCCTGATCGACGTGCTGCCTTCGTGCGTCACGGCCGAAAACCCGAACCGCTATCCGGAAGCGATCACCGCACACGGCTACCTGGAAGAACGCCTGCGCGAGATCAAGCTGAAGTAATCAGCCTCTAGCCAGTCGAAATCGCGACACCGGCCGCCTGCAGCGCTTCGCGCCAGGCGGCCAGTTTTTTTGCGAACGCCACCGATGCGTTCGCCGGGCTCGTCGAAGGCAGGCGCGCTGCGCGCAGGCCGAAGGAGTCCAGCGGTGGGCCGAAACGGCGGTACGCGTTTTCCGCCTTCGCGCCGTTGAACAGCACCGTCGTCAACTTCGAATGGCGCTGGAAAAAGGCGGCGAAATCGTTCGCCTGCGCGGTCGCGTCGACGATCGCCGAATCCAGGCTTCCCTCGCGTTCGCAGTGATCGAGCACGTCCCACAGCGCGATGCCGGCGGCTTTCAATCGTGCGAGCCGGCGCGCGTACGGCAGGGCGGGATCGGCCCCGATCAACTCGCCCATGATCGGCCAGAAGCCGTTGCGCGGATGCGCGTAATAGCGGCTCGCCTGGAGGGACGCGACGCCCGGCATGCTGCCCAGCACGAGCACGCGCGCATCGCGCGCGGCGACGGGCGGGAAACCTTGCAGCAGTAGCGCATCCGCGCGCGGTGGCGTGGCCATGGGATGGATTCTCGCCGACGTGGAGTAAACTTGCCGCCGCTCGCGGGCCGGTCGTGCCGTCGCGCAATCCCGAAGGACGCTGAAGGAGTGGCCATGCGCCGCAAAATCGTTGCCGGAAACTGGAAGCTGCACGGCGATCGCAGTTTCGCGCTCGCGCTGCTGGACGCGCTCGTCGCGATGCCGGCGCCGCAGGGCGTGGAGCGCCTGATCCTGCCGCCGCTGCCGTACCTGGCCGGCCTGGTCGTGCGCTACGGCGAGAAGGGCCTGACCTTCGGCGCGCAGGACGTCAGCGAGAACCAGAAGGGCGCCTACACGGGCGAGGTGTCGGCGACGATGCTGAAGGACGTCGGCGTGGGCTACGGCCTGGTCGGCCATTCCGAACGCCGCCAGTACCACGGCGAAACCAGCGAGCTGGTCGCGCGCAAGTTCCTCGCCTGCAAGGCCGCGGGCCTGACGCCGATCCTGTGCGTGGGCGAGAGCCTGTCCGAGCGCGAGAACGACCAGACGCAGTGGCGCATCGCCAAGCAACTGGCGCCGCTGTTCGACCTGGGCGGCAAGGATGTGTTCGATGGCGCGGTCGTCGCGTACGAGCCCGTCTGGGCCATCGGCACCGGCCGGACCGCATCGCCGGAGCAGGCCCAGGAGGTCCATGCATTCATCCGTAGCGAAATTGCCGCACGCGATGCTAGAATCGCTGGCTCGCTACCGATCCTGTACGGCGGAAGCGTGAAGGCCGACAATGCCGCCGCGCTGTTCGCGCAGCCGGACGTCGATGGCGGCCTGGTCGGAGGCGCCTCGCTGGTCGCCGAAGACTTCCACGCCATCGCGCTTGCGGCGGCACCCTGAAGTACCCACCGATTCGTTGAATCCACTTCGTAGAACCTCACGATGCTGTTGCTGCTCAACGTCATCTATGTGCTGATCGCGATCGCGATGGTTGCGCTGATCCTGATGCAGCGCGGCGCAGGCGCCCAGGCCGGTTCCGGCTTCGGTGGCGGCGCGTCGGGCACCGTGTTCGGTGCGCGCGGTTCGGCGAACTTCCTGTCCAAGGCGACGAAGTGGCTCGCGGTCGCGTTCTTCGCGATCAGCCTCTTCATGGCCTGGAACGCGACGCACCGGGCCACGGGTACCACCGCCGCAGCGCCGAGCGGCGTGATGGCCGAAGTTCCGGCGGCCCCGGGCGCACCCGCGCCGGCCACCGGCAACGCCGCGGTTCCGACCGCGCCGACGACGGCCCCGGCCCCGGCCAGCACCGCTCCCGCGAGCGCCGTGCCGCAGGCGCCGGCCGCGCAGGAGACGGTTCCGGCCGCTCCGGCGCCCGCCCAGCCGGCGCCCGTCGAGCAATCGCCGGAACCGGCAAAGCCGCAAACCCCTTCGGGCGGCTGATTTAACGCGGTAAACTTTGTTTTCATCGGCCCGGCACGGATTGCCGGGTACGGTCAGCGATGACCGGAGCGATCAACGCCACACGGCCAGATCGCGTCAGGACGACGACATGCCAGCGATGGCGTGAGGTTTGATTGCCCAGGTGGCGGAATTGGTAGACGCACTACCTTGAGGTGGTAGCGACGTAAGTCGTGGGGGTTCGAGTCCCCCCTTGGGCACCACACCGAACAACACAGCTGTAAGTGTTTTTGCAGCATTAGCACCACAAGCACCACCGACCGAGGTGCGGCACGCACGGCGGGCCGAGTCTCGCGCGGGGATCACCCAAAGGCGGCTGCCGCCGAGCCAGGTCGCTAACGCGATCGAGCTAAACGAAGCGAGAGAACACCGAGTGCTGGCCGAATACCTGCCGACCCTGCTGTTCCTGATCGTCGCCGGAGGTATCGGCGTCGCCCTGCTGGTGGTGGGCAAGGTGCTCGGCCCCCAGCGTCCGTCGATCGAGAAGCTGTCGCCGTACGAGTGCGGCTTCGAGGCGTTCGAGGACGCGCGCATGCAGTTCGACGTGCGCTACTACCTCATCGCGATCCAGTTCATCATCTTCGATCTGGAAATCATCTTCATCGTGCCCTGGGCCACCGTGTTCCGCGAACTCGGTGTCGTCGGCCTGATCGAAATGGGCATCTTCGCCGGCATGCTGCTGCTCGGCTTCATCTACGTCTGGAAGAAGGGAGCACTCGAATGGGAGTGATCCAGAGCGTCTCTGACCTCATGCACAACCCGCTGCCCGAAGGGCAGCTGGACGACATCCTGCGCCCCGAGGGCGACAACCCTCTGCTGCAGAACGGCTTCGTCACCACGAGCATGGACGCGCTGTGGAACTGGGCGCGCACCGGCTCGATGTGGCCGATGACGTTCGGCCTGGCCTGCTGCGCGGTCGAGATGATGCACGCCGGTGCCGCGCGCCTGGACCTGGACCGCTACGGCGTGGTGTTCCGCCCGTCGCCGCGCCAGTCCGACGTGATGATCGTGGCCGGCACGCTGGTCAACAAGATGGCCCCGGCGCTGCGCAAGGTCTACGACCAGATGCCGGATCCGAAGTGGGTCATCTCGATGGGCAGCTGCGCCAACGGCGGCGGCTACTACCACTATTCGTACTCGGTGGTGCGCGGCTGCGACCGCATCGTGCCGGTGGACGTCTACGTCCCGGGCTGCCCGCCGACGGCCGAAGCGCTGGTGTACGGCATCCTGCAGCTGCAGAAGAAGATCCGTCGCGGCACGAACTTCGGCGAAAACATGCAGGGCGTGCGCTGACATGGCCCAGCCCTACGATTTCATGGACGCACAGGCGCTCTCCGGGCGCCTGACCGCGCGTTTCAACGACGCGATGGTCGTCGTCGCGCCGGCGCGCAACGAAGTCACGCTCGACGTCGCCGCATCGCAGTGGCTCGCAACGGCTACCGCGTTGCGCGACGAGTTCGGCTTCGAGATGTGCGTCGACGTCAGCGGCGTGGACTACCTCAGCTACGGCAGCGACGAGTGGGACACCGACGTGTCCTCCGAAGGCTTCTCGCGCGGCGTGGAAGGCAAGAGTGCCGGCCGCTTCGTCTGGGGCGAGCAGCCCAACGGCGCCGCCGCCGCGCCGGAGCGCCGCTTCGCCGCGATCGCGCACCTGCTGTCGTGCCAGCACAACCTGCGCCTTCGCCTGCGCACGTTCGCCGACAACGACGACCTGCCGGTGGTGGATTCGCTCACCGCCGTGTGGCCGGGCGTGAACTGGTTCGAGCGTGAGGCGTTCGACCTCTACGGCATCGTGTTCGAAGGCCATCCGGACCTGCGCCGCATCCTGACCGACTACGGTTTCGTCGGCCATCCGTTCCGCAAGGACTTCCCGCTGATCGGCAACGTCGAAGTGCGTTACGACGCCGACCGCAAGCGCGTGGTGTACGAGCCCGTGTCGATCGAGCCGCGCGTGCTCGTGCCGCGCGTGATCCGCGACGACGCCCGCTACGAGACCGCGCAGGGCGAGGCCGCCCAGCGTGCCGAGGTGAAGAAGTGAGCGCCCAGCTTTCCAACACGGCCGTGAGCAACACGTCCGGTCTCGGCAGCGGTGCCGAGATCCGCAACTACACGCTGAACTTCGGCCCGCAGCATCCGGCCGCGCACGGCGTGTTGCGCCTGATCCTGGAGATGGACGGCGAGGTCATCTACCGCGCCGATCCGCACGTCGGCCTGCTGCATCGCGGTACCGAGAAGCTCGCCGAATCCAAGCCGTTCAACCAGTCGATCGGTTACATGGATCGCCTGGATTACGTGTCGATGATGTGCAACGAGCACGCCTACGTGCGCGCGATCGAGACCCTGCTGGGGATCGAGGCGCCGGAGCGTGCGCAGTACATCCGCACGATGTTCGACGAGATCACCCGCATCCTGAACCACCTGATGTGGATCGGTTCCAACGCGCTCGACCTGGGTGCGATGGCGGTGTTCCTGTACGCGTTCCGCGAGCGCGAAGAGTTGATGGACTGCTACGAAGCGGTCTCCGGCGCGCGCATGCATGCGACCTACTACCGTCCGGGCGGCGTCTACCGCGACCTGCCGGACCGCATGCCCAAGTACAAGGAATCGCCGTGGCGCAAGGGCGGCAAGCTCAAGCGCTTCAACGAATGGCGCGAAGGCTCGCTGCTGGATTACCTGGAAGCGTTCACCAACGACTTCCCCAAGCGTGTCGACGAGTACGAGACGCTGCTCACCGACAACCGCATCTGGAAGCAGCGCACCGTCGGCATCGGCGTCGTGTCGCCCGACCAGGCGCTGGCGTGGGGCATGACCGGCGCGATGCTGCGCGGTTCGGGCATCGCCTGGGACCTGCGCAAGAAGCAGCCGTACGCGAAGTACGCCGAGATGGACTTCGACATCCCCGTCGGCGTCAACGGCGACTGCTACGACCGCTACCTGGTCCGCGTCGAGGAAATGCGCCAGGCCAACCGCATCATCAAGCAGTGCGTGAAGTGGCTGAAGGCCAACCCGGGCCCGGTCATCGTCGACAACTTCAAGGTCGCTCCGCCCAAGCGCGAGGACATGAAGGACGACATGGAAGCGCTGATCCACCACTTCAAGCTGTTCTCCGAAGGCTACTGCGTGCCCGCCGGCGAAACCTACGCGGCCGTCGAAGCGCCCAAGGGCGAGTTCGGCTGCTACCTGGTCTCGGACGGCGCCAACAAGCCCTTCCGCGTGAAGCTTCGCGCGCCGGGCTTCGCGCACCTGTCGTCGATGGACGCCATCGTTCGCGGCCACATGCTGGCCGACGTCGTGGCGATGATCGGCACCTACGATCTCGTGTTCGGCGAGGTCGACCGCTAACCGCGGCGGCCCGTTGAGGAATCTGGATAAATGAAGGCGACCGGAAATTTCGAAGCCTGTCAGCACGTCGACCCGATGGTCGCGCTGTCTGACAAGACGCGTGCGCACATCGACCACTGGCTGGCCAAGTTCCCGCCGGACCGCAAGCGCTCGGCCGTGCTGCAGGGTTTGCATGCGGCGCAGGAACAGAACGACGGCTGGCTCAGCGATGAACTCATCGCCGCCGTGGCCAAGTACCTGAGCCTGCCGCCGGTGTGGGCGTACGAAGTCGCGAGCTTCTACTCGATGTTCGAGACCGAGCAGGTCGGTCGCAACAACGTCGCCTTCTGCACCAACATCAGCTGCTGGCTCAACGGCGCGGAGGACCTGGTCCGCCACGCCGAGAAGAAGCTCGGCTGCAAGCTCGGCGAGTCCACCTCCGATGGCCGCGTCTTCCTCAAGCGTGAGGAAGAGTGCCTGGCCGCGTGCTGCGGCGCGCCGGTGGTGGTCATCAACGGTCATTACCACGAGAAGCTCGACGCCGCGAAGGTGGACGAGCTGCTCGACGGCCTGAAGTGAGGCGACGCTGAGATGGCGCACGATCATCACGATTATTCCAAGGGCTACGGTCCGGTCGGTCCGGCACCGCAGGAGCACAGCGTCGTCTACACGACGTTGCACTACGACACGCCCTGGTCGTACGAGAACTATCTGAAGACCGGCGGTTACGCCGCGCTTCGCAAGATCCTGACCGAGAAGATGGACCCTGCGGCCATCGTCGACCTGGTGAAGGCCTCCGGCCTGCGCGGTCGCGGCGGCGCAGGCTTCCCGACCGGACTGAAGTGGTCGTTCATGCCCAAGGGCAGCGGCACGCAGAAGTACATCCTGTGCAACTCGGACGAATCCGAGCCCGGCACGGCGAAGGATCGCGACATCCTGCGCTACAACCCGCACTCTGTCGTGGAAGGCATGGCGATCGCCTGCTACGCGACCGGCTCGACGGTTGCGTACAACTACCTGCGTGGCGAGTTCCATCACGAGCCGTTCGAGCATTTCGAGCAGGCGCTGAAGGAAGCCTACGAACACGGCTGGCTGGGCAAGAACGTGCTCGGCAGCGGCGTGGACATCGACATCTACGGTGCGCTCGGCGCCGGCGCGTACATCTGCGGCGAAGAAACCGCGCTGATGGAATCGCTGGAAGGCAAGAAGGGCCAGCCGCGCTACAAGCCGCCGTTCCCGGCGAACTTCGGCCTGTTCGGCAAGCCGACGACGATCAACAACACCGAGACCTATGCTTCGGTGCCGGCGATCATCCGCAACGGCTCGGAGTGGTTCCTCAACCTGGGCAAGCCGAACAACGGGGGTCCGAAGATCTTCTCGGTCTCCGGCCACGTGGCCAAGCCGGGCAATTACGAGATCCGACTGGGCACGTCGTTCTCCGACCTGCTGCAGCTGGCCGGCGGCATGCGCAACGGCAAGAAGCTCAAGGGCGTGATCCCGGGTGGTTCGTCGATGCCGGTGCTGCCGGGCGAGACGATGATGGCCCTGACGATGGATTACGACGCCATCCAGAAGGCCGGTTCGGGCCTGGGTTCGGGCGCGGTCATCGTGATGGACGAAGACACCTGCATGGTGCGCGCCTGCCAGCGCATCGCGCGCTTCTACTTCAAGGAAAGCTGCGGCCAGTGCACGCCGTGCCGCGAAGGCACCGGCTGGATGTACCGCATGCTGACCCGCATCGTCGACAAGCAGGCGACGCTGGAAGACCTCCAGATGCTGCGCGCCGCGGCCGGCCAGATCGAAGGCCACACCATCTGCGCGTTCGGCGAAGCCGCCGCGTGGCCGGTGCAGGGCTTCCTGCGCCACTACTGGGATGAATTCGAGTACGCGATCGTGAACAAGCGCTTCCTGGTCGACGACCAGCGCGCCGGCACGGTGGTGGAGAAGGTCGCCGCATGAGCGCACAACCCGTAAATCCGAACCTTCCGCCCGACCACGTCACCGTCTTCATCGACGGCGTGGAAATGGCCGCGCCGAAGGGTTCGATGATCATCCATGCCGCCGACAAGGCCGGCATTCCGATCCCGCGTTTCTGCTACCACGACAAGCTGGCCGTCGCGGCGAACTGCCGCATGTGCCTGGTCGAAGTGGAGAAGATGCCCAAGCCGGCGCCGGCCTGCGCCACGCCGGTGATGGACGGGATGAAGGTCTCCACGCGTAGCGACAAGGCGCTCAAGTCGCAGCGCAACGTGATGGAGTTCCTGCTGATCAACCATCCGCTCGACTGCCCGATCTGCGATCAGGGCGGCGAGTGCGAACTGCAGGACCTGTCGCTGGGTTACGGCCGTTCGGTCAGCCGCTTCGCCGAGCGCAAGCGCGTGGTGCCGGACGAGGACATCGGTCCGCTGGTCGCCACCGAGATGACGCGCTGCATCCAGTGCACGCGCTGCGTGCGCTTCACCGCGGAGATCGCCGGCACGTACGAGCTGGGCGGCATGTACCGCGGCGAGAACCTGCAGATCGGCACCTACGACGGCAAGCCGCTGACGACGGAGCTTTCGGGCAACGTCATCGACGTGTGCCCGGTCGGCGCGCTGACCAACAAGGTGTTCCAGTTCAAGGCACGTCCGTGGGAACTGGTCGCGCGCGAGTCGCTGGGTTACCACGACGCGCTGGGCAGCAACCTGTTCCTGCACGTGCGTCGCGGCGAAGTGCTGCGCACCGTGCCGCGCGACAACGAAGCGGTCAACGAATGCTGGCTGTCGGATCGCGACCGTTACTCGCACCAGGGCCTGTACGCGGAAGACCGCGCCACCGCGCCGATGGTCAAAGAGAACGGCCAGTGGCGTGAAGCCTCGTGGGAAGAAGCGCTGGCCAAGGCCGCGAAGATCCTGCGCGACAACGGCGCCGACCAGCTGGGCATCCTCGCCGGTCCCGCCACGTCGAACGAGGAGGGCGCACTGCTGGCCCGTCTCGCCGAAGCGCTGGGCACGGGCAACCTCGACCACCGCATCGGCCAGCACGACCTGAGCGACGCCGCGCACGCCGCGACGTTCGCCGCGCCGGTTGCCGACATCAACCACGCCGACGTCATCGTCATCGTGGGCTCCAACCTGCGCCACGAACTGCCGCTGGTGAACCAGCGCGTGCGCAAGGCCTGGACCCGCGGCGCGAAGGTGTACGTGGTCAATCCGGTCGATTTCGATTTCACCTTCGACATCGCGCAGAAGGCCATTGTTTCGCCGTCGCAGATCGCCGCGACGCTGGGCGACGAAGGCCTGGTCGACATCGCGAAGAACGCGACGCGCGCCGTCGTGATCGTCGGTGCGCTGGCCGAGAACGGCCCGCACGCCAGCGCGATCCGCAAGGCCGCCGCCGATTTCGCGAGCGCCACCGGTGCGTCGCTCAACCGCATCCCGCAGGGCGCGAACGCCGTCGGCCTGTCCGACTACGGCGTGCTGCCGACCTCGCGCGATGCGCAGTCGATGCTCGCCGATGCGCGTTCGGCTTACGTGCTGTACGGCATCGAGCCGGGCATGGACTTCGCCGATACCGCGGTCGCGCTGAAGGCGCTCAACGCCGCGCAGGTCGTCGCGTTCAGCACCTTCGCGTGCCGTTCGACGCGTGCGGTTGCCGACGTGATCCTGCCGATCGGCCTGCTGCCGGAAATCGACGCGACGCTGACCAACCTCGATGGCCGCCAGCAGGCGACCGTCTCCGGCGGCAAGCTGCCGGGCCAGGCGCGTGCCGGCTGGCGCGTGCTGCGCGCGCTCGGTGGCGAACTGCAGGCGAAGGGCTTCGATTTCGTCGATCTGGCCGGCCTGCGTTCGGGCATGCAGTTGCGCGAAGTGAAGGTCGTCGCCGGCAAGGCGCCGAACGTGTCGGGCGAGGGCCTGGAAGTCGCCGCGAGCGTCGCGATCTACCGCAGCGATGCGGTGGTGCGTCGCGCGCCGGCGCTGCAGTCGCACCCGCTCAACGTCGAGCCGAAGGCCGTCATCAATCCGAAGGATGCCTCCGCGCTCGGTTTCACCGACGGCGTGGTGGGCAAGTTCAACACCGCCGCGGGCACCGCGACGCTGCCGGTTTCGGTCAGCGACAAGGTTGCGCCGGGCACCGTGTGGGTCGAGTCGGGCCATGGCGCCACCGCGCCGATGTCCGGTCGCGTGCAGGCGGGGAGGGCATAAGCGACATGCTTTCAACTAATGTGATCGATCCGTTCCGCGACTGGCTGCTGTCCATGGGCAATATCGGCGCGATCGTCTGGATCGTGCTGAAGGTCCTCGCGATCGCCATGCCGGTGATCATCACGGTGGCGTTCTACGTCGTCTGGGAGCGCAAGCTCATCGGCTGGATGCATGTCCGCCACGGACCGATGTACGTCGGCATGGGCATCCTCCAGGCGTTCGCCGACGTCTTCAAACTGCTGTTCAAGGAAGTGATCCAGCCCACCAAGGCGGAGAACTTCCTGTTCAAGCTGGCGCCGCTGCTTGCGCTCGCGCCGGCATTCGCCGCCTGGGCCGTCGTACCGTTCGACTACCAGGTCGTGCTGTCGAACGCGAACGCGGGCCTGCTGTACCTGCTGGCGATGACCTCGCTGGGCGTGTACGGCATCATCCTGGCCGGCTGGGCGTCGAACTCGAAGTACGCGTTCCTCGGTGCGATGCGCGCCGCGGCGCAGGTGGTTTCCTACGAAATCGCCATGGGCTTCGCGATGGTCGGCGTGATGGTCGGCGCCGGCAGCCTGAACCTCACCGAGATCGTGATGGCGCAGGCCGGCAACGCCGGTTTCCTGGAATGGTTCTGGGTGCCGATGCTGCCGCTGTTCGTCGTCTACTTCATCTCCGGCGTGGCCGAAACCAACCGCGCGCCGTTCGACGTGGTGGAAGGCGAGTCGGAAATCGTGGCCGGCCACATGGTCGAGTATTCGGGTTCGGCGTTCGCGCTGTTCTTCCTGGCCGAATACGCGAACATGATCCTGATCAGCTTCCTGACGGCGATCTTCTTCGTC